>Ga0209542_10000879_pt1 | contig 71315 bp, 76 predicted proteins | sample RifCSPhighO2_01_FD_184028 | JGI IMG/M metagenome (GOLD analysis project Ga0209542, IMG submission 184028) | Soil microbial communities from Rifle, Colorado - Rifle CSP2_plank highO2_0.1 (SPAdes) (version 2) | ecosystem: Environmental > Terrestrial > Deep subsurface > Rock core/Sediment ...
AACCGCACGCCGCACTCCTTGTGGTGCTCTCCCGCCAATTCCTTTAAGTTTCAGCCTTGCGACCGTACTTCCCAGGCGGTGAACTTAATACCTTCGCGTCGACACTGCGTATCCACGAAGAATACACAACATCTAGTTCACAGCGTTTACAGCTAGGACTACTCGGGTCTTTAACTGGGTTAATGTCTTTGATTATTTTTCGATTTTTGTTTAGTATTTTTTTATTGAACAAACCAACAAAAACCATAAGCAAAAACCCCAGAATCTAATCCGGTTTGCTCCCCTAGCTTTCGTCCCTCACCGTCAGACCCGTTCTCGTTAGGCGCCTTCGCCACAGGTGGTCCTCCGGAGATTATAGCACTGTAAAAGTGCCAGACACTTTTAGTATGCCTGACAACATATTTTACCGCTCCCTCCGGAATACCCCTAACGCCTCCCGGTCCCTAGACAAACAGTATCTCAAGCACGCCGTTTTGTTAAGCGCAACGATTTCACCCAAGACTTTTTTATCCGGCTACGAACGCTTTAGGCCCAATAAATGTGATTGCCACTTGTGGCGCAGGTGTTACCGCGGCGGCTGGCACCCGTCTTACCCACCACTTATTCGCCAAGCTATTTACACTTGACAAAAGCCCATGCAATGCATGAGCACTAGGAGTTCCCTTATCGCACTTGCGTACATTGTAAAGTTTTCGCGCCTGCTGCACCCCGTAGGGCTAGGGCCAGTGTCTCAGTGCCCTTCTCCGGGCTACCTCTTTCAAGGCCCGTACTGATCAATGGCTTGGTAGTCCGTTACACTACCAACTACCTAATCAGCCGCCAACTCATCCTTAGGCATTGCTTTTGAGCAAAAGAACATTCCAGTATAATTTACTTATCCGGATTTAAGCCCAGTTTCCCAGGGTTATTCCGGACCTAAGGGCAGATTATTGACGTGTTACTGAGCATTCAGCCTGTGTCTCCGAAGAGACCCTCCGACTTGCATGGCTTAATCGAACTCCCATAGCAGCAATCTCCCGCAGGATCAACGGGAATTGTTTAACGATCCTGTATTTGTATGGTCATAAAGCTGTACTTATTAGAATTTATCGTCCAAAATATTTTTGGATCACCCTATTCACACTCAAGGTTAATTGAGCATACATTTTGTTTATACTTTGAGAAAGTAAGTTATTTATAAAGGTTTCTATTAGTTTGAAGTTTAATTAGTTTGACTAGTAGAAAAGTGATTATAAATTATAACATTTAGACATTACATAATTAAAATAGACGACCACTTTAACTACTTATTCAACAACCAGAGATTGTAAAGATAATCATTAGGATCTCAAAATATATTTCTAAAAACAAGAAAAAGGCTAAAAAACATCAAAAAGGAAAAAAACCTAGCTAGCTTGAATCTTTCGTCTACGTTTGGCCTTTTTTATTTTCTTACGCTGCCACTTCCAGCGCATTTGGCCTTTTTTCTTCCAACGTCGCGAGCTTCGTTTCATATTTTTCAATGGAGAAGGGAGTATTTTATAAAGGTATCGAAAATTCTGTTGAATTTTTGGGTGTCTAGGTTAATTGGATTTTTGGGACCTCCCCAAAACTTTGTTTTTGCTAGGTATTGGAGATTAGGTGAATTAACAGAAGACTTAGAAGCCTTTTCCCAAGCAATGCTAAATAAAAAAATTGGCTACACCATTAAAACAAAATTAGGAAGTAATACTTTACCTTAATCACTTCCCTTCTCAAAATTTACCTCGTCATCGATCTCGAATGATTCGGCAACTTTACCAAAGCACGGATGAAAGTCTTTTGCACACTCTAGTTTTGGTTTTGGTATGACCCTAATAGCGTTATTTTTATTGACCACAAAGCGCCAACCACCGGGTGTTTCAGGATGGTCTTTCAGGAAATCATAGAGTTCATATCCTAATTGTTCCATAAGTCCAGCAGAGCGATTTGGATCAAGGTTAAGATAAAGGTAGAAAGTTTCCTGCACTGACGCTGCTAAAATATAATCCGCGGTGATAACAACAGCAGCAGAAGCGTTTATATTATTTAATCCCTTAGAGTAATTCGCCAGTGCCGCATAGATTTGTCTGCCAAATTTTTTTCGCTCATAATCAGGGATTGGTTGACGTTGTGGTTCTGAAGAAGTGTCTGCATCGTGGGCATCGAAACCAAAATGTTTCGTCATGTCTTCTAAAAGTGATTCGTGTTGTTGCACATCTTCAACAGAAAATTTTGGTTCTTCTGATTGTACTACCGCTTGATGGTATAAATCCATGACTCCTGGACTAGGCAGGTACCAGCTCTCGGCAATCCATTCTAAAAACTGTAGACTATTCATAGAAAAAAATAGATTTTGGGAGAGATAATAAGTTTTGTGTTCTGAAAGGCAGTTTTTGAAAGAAAGAGCAATCTTTAAATAAACCAATTAGGTTCTCAATTTATGGATTTCGACCAATTAATAACCCTCTTTGAAAAGCTGGAAAAAACTTCCTCCGGCAACAGTCTGCGGGAAATCCTAGCTGAATTTTGGAAAGAAATCCCAGTCGAGGATATTGCCAAGATTTCTTACCTCACTCTAGGACAAATAGCTTCCCAGTATGAAGACGTGGTATTGGGAATGGCCGAAAAAATGGTGGAAAAAGCTATTGCCGCCGCTTCCGGGATGGAAGCTGCTAAAGTGCGCCAGATTTTACAGCAAGAAGGCGACATTGGTTTGGCTGCGGAAAAAATATTGCACCAAAAACCCCGCACTTTAATTCCGGTGGGAAAATTAACTGTCCCAGAACTATTTAACAAATTACATAAAATTGCCGCTATGTCCGGAAGCGGATCTCAAGATCAAAAAATAAATTTGGTAGTCGCTATGCTGCAAAAATGTTCTCCCACTGGAGCAAAGTATCTTTCCCGGATTGTACTAGGAACGCTGCGCCTAGGAGTAGGAGACATGACTGTATTAGATTCTTTAGCCCTGGCTTATACTGGAGACAAGAAAAATAAAGTGGAGTTGGAAGCAGCATATAATATCTGCCCCGATGTTGGGGTCATTGCCGAAACAGTTGCTAGAAAAGGATTGAAAGGATTAGCCAAAATTGAAGTTCACGTCGGCCGTCCAATTAAGATGATGCTGGCCCAAAGGGTAAAGCTATTGGAAGATCTGCCTAAAAAAATGCCGGGAAAAATTGCCGTCGAAGGAAAATATGATGGAGAGAGAGTTCAGGCGCACAAGGATAAGAAAGGCAAAATTACCCTCTTTTCCCGTCGATTAGATGACATCACCCAACAGTTTCCAGACCTAGTCAAGTATCTAGAAAAACAGATCAAAGCTAAGGAATATGTAGTGGAAGGAGAAATTGTAGCAATAGACTCTAAAGGTAAATTGCTTCCCTTCCAGACTTTAATGCAGCGGCGGAGGAAGCATGATATTGAAGAGTACATTAAAAAAATTCCAATCCAAATTAAGATTTTTGATGCCTTGTACCTTAATGGCAAATCTTTACTAAAACAACCGTATGAAAAACGCTGTGCCCAATTGGAAAAAGTAATGTCTAAAAGCGAGCAGGTAGTAATGGCTGAGAAAATAGTAACAGACGATATTGAAAAAATCGACCAATTTTTTAAACAGAAATTGAAAGAAGGCGAGGAGGGAATTATTGCTAAATCTTTAAGCGGCGAATATCAGGCCGGAACTAGAGGCTGGAACTGGATTAAATGGAAAAAAGATTACGCTCAAGAGATGGTAGACACCTTTGATCTGGTAGTTGTCGGCGCCTATTACGGCCGAGGCCGGCGCAGCGGAACGTATGGCGCTTTGTTATGCGCTGCCTATAATGATATAGAAGATTCCTTTGAAACGGTTTGTAAACTTGGTACCGGGATGACTGATGAAATTTTAGAAGAATTGCCCCGCTTGTTGAAGAAGTATAAAGTGGAGAAGAAGCCCGCCCGAGTGAAGGTTAAGAAAGAAATGGAACCGGAAGTGTGGTTCGAACCTAAAGTGGTGGTGGAAGTATTGGCTGCTGAAATAACCACTAGCCCATTTCATACCTTGGGATTAGCTTTACGTTTTCCCCGGTTTATTAAATTACGAGAGGACAAGAAAGCGGAGCAGGCTACCACAAGTGAAGAATTCAGGGAGATGAAGTGATTAATTTTTAAAAAAATGTTGAAAAATATTCCAAGATAAAATAGTAAATCCAACTAATTTTAGTGCACCATCTTAAACCCGCGATAAAAAGCAATAGCCTTAAGGCATATCTCTTTAGCCTGCTCTAGTTTGGGCTGAAAAACGGCATATAATTCAAGATTGTACTCTCCAACACGGAATTCAAACTTCTCAATAAATTTTAAGGTAGATTCGGAGTTGGGGAGAAATTTATTTTTAAATTCTAGTCCCACCATTGGATTTTGGTTTAATATTTGCTCAAAAGATTTAGCCAAGCCCAATTCACCCTCCACTCTGCCGGCAGCCAGTAAAGCCGCCCCATAATCGTCTATTATTTTTTTCTCTGTTCGATCCATTCTTATTTAGGATAAGTGAATAGTTTATAATAATTTTTGTTTTGGACCAATAACTAAACTAACAATTACCCTGTTTTTGGTTCCTGCAAAGTTATTGAGATACTTAACAAATCCTTTTATACCGCTTCGCTTTACGATAGTCAGGGTATTTGGTTTTAAGGGTATAGGAAAATAATTTCCTTTTCCATCCACATAAATAACTGATCCCCCCCAAGAAGTATCCCAACCCTCAGTGCAATCCAAGATCAGGTCATAAGTATTATCCCTGTTTTTAGAATCATTGAGGATAGTATAATCCCGCCCGGAAAAGGAATAAGCTGCTGCCGTAACCGATTTAACCGATTTTCTCACGACCCCAGAAATGAATTCTAAAATGGATTTAGTGTTGAAGAGTTTAGTTAAAGCCGGAGACTTTCCAACAGAATAAGAATGGGTCAGAGGATTTTTTTCCGGCTTAAATTTTAATTGGTGTAGTTCTTGTTTAATTTTTGCATAATCCTGCACAGAGAAAAAATCATGCAAGGTAACTTGAAAAAAGGTACTACCACTAGAGACCTCAGTTTTAGATTTATCAAACGAAGCCTTTACCAGTTCTAATTTAGACCAATAAGCTTTATTTACCATGAAACCACCCGCTTAAAGCAATCCGTAATTTGCCAGTTAATACTTCTTCTACTTCATGAAAAGATTTAGAAGTAACTTTAAAGATAACCAACCGATTAAATTGAGGTTGAATTCTTTCAGATACCTCAGTAGGATTATTATTCTTAGAGTTATACAACGCCAATGCTCCACCTTCGGTATTATTTAAGGTGGAAAGATAATAAATAAAAGCCAACTTCCGTCCCTCCAATTGATCATCATGGGGCAGAAGATGATGGGTATTGCAGTACTTGGTTCCAGAAATATCAACGCTTCCCAATTTAATTCCAGTTCCAGTCACCGATTCTAATTTTTTAGCAAAAACTGTAGAAAAAAAAGTTACAAATTCCTGAATAACATTATTTTCAGTGGTTTTAAGATCGTTAGTCTGGAAGAAAGTAAACAAATCCGAATCCTTAAGATCAAAAATTTCTTTAGAAAGTGCTGTAAGGAGTTGAACTGCTTTTTTTTCCGGCAGAAAATTATCAAACTTCCAATGAGGAAAGGGTTTACTAAAAAAGACAAACTTATCCATAAACTAAGAAAAAGAAAAGGTAATTATAAAGCTTTACTTCAACTTTGATTCTAAAGACTCTCTTCGATCACTTTTTTCCTTAAAAAAGAAATAGGTGTTAGCACCAATTGGAAATAAGGCATATAACGGATTAAAAGCTGCCGGAGCGATAATAGCCGCTGATTCAATAACCATAGAGCTGTAATACAAAACTTTAGCTAAAGTAGATTTTTCGATACCAAAGTCGTACTTTATAGTGCCCCGCATCTGGGAACCAGCGAAGGCTGAAAACAGAGTATACAATACTGTTCCAACTATTTTTTCAGGTATAGGCGCCTTATCAAAATCAAGATTCTTGGCCATGTATAATTGCCTATTTTTACTACTTAAATAGATTGCTAAACAAATAAAACTACTTAGGTTTTAGTAGTATGCTTATTAGAAGGATTAATAAACCCAAAAAATTTACTTCTGACTATGAATAGGACTATAAAACTATTAATGCTCTCCGATATATTCTTAATCACCGGATTCGGACTGATAGATCCAATCTTAGCTATTTTCCTTAAAGAGAACCTGATTGGTGGTACTATCTTTGCCGCCGGTATTGCCAGTACTCTTTTTCTAATAACCAAATCCGTAGTTCAGCTTCCTTTTTCCCGCTATGTGGATAAACATGATCATAAAGTTAGATGGCTAATAGTTGGAACACTGATAATTACCACAATCCCCTTCCTGTACATTTTTTTAAATGACATTAAATATATTTATTTGGTGCAAATACTCCATGGTATTGGCAGTGGTTTAGCTTATCCCACCTGGCTGGGATTGTGGAGCACTAACTTAGATCGAAAACATGAAAGTTTTGAATGGAGTTTATATTCCACCTTATCAGGGATTGGAACTTCTATCACTGGAATTGTAGGAGCAGCAATTGCAGAATACCTGGGCTTTAAATTTACTTTCGCTTTGGTAGGATTCATGTCCTTACTTGGAAGTTTAATCCTGTTAGGATTAGAGAAGAAAAAAGAGAAGCTCAAAACTACAACCCTTAAACACTACCATACTAAACGTAAGTTAGTAAATCGAAAGAACCACTAAATCAAAAACCCCGCAGCCAGCTGGTGAGGTATAAAATAATAAATTAACCGAGTTATTTTTTAGGTATTAATTTCAAAATCTCAGCAAATTGCTCCGCCTGATAAATAGCATCCTGCAAAGCATTGTGGGGAGGATTACGTTTATCTTCCACGCCTAATTTTCCCAAACTGGCCTGGGGATTACTACTTAACCCCCGATAAAACGAACCAATATCTTCACCACCAAATCCTAAGGGATTTTTTTCCTGGTAAAAGTTATCAAAATACCACGCGGTGTACATCCCATCAAATTTTATTGGAAAAGCTGCTTCAACCGGAATACAGCCCCTAGTATTGACCCTTATCCAACTGGCAAAATCAGACATTACATTGGAAGGGGTATCTCCTTTATCACCCAAAAGGATTAATACTTTACCCGGATTAAAATAAGGTCCTCGAGGATCATATTCTTCACCTGTAACTCCGTTCAGGCAATTTAAACCTAAAGATCCTACCCGCATGGCATCCTCGATAAAATAACAACTGACGGGTTTAATTTCCCGGTAGAATTGAATATCAGTATCATCCACTAAACATGCTCCTAGGGACAACATGGAAAACTTTCCGGGAGTTGGTCCGGAAGCTTCGATGTCTACGGAGATGTATTTTTTTTCATATAAGAAACATAATATTACTTATTTTTAAATGTTTTCAATTTTCAAGTTTTGACCTTTTTGTCCCACTTTTACCCGTTAAATTTAAATTCTAACTTCACTTTATAACTAAAATGTATCAATCCTGTTACACCCCTGGCCGATCCGGCTCATTAGAATACCTTGCTAGAAATGCGGTAAGTTATTCCCCCGGAATAGAATCAATCAGATTCAGTTATTCTTACCAGTCTAGTTCCAGCTGCCAGGTTGATTTTTCTAATTTCAGACTTTCCAGTTCTTATAATGGATTAAACAGCACCTCTATCAATAAAGATTCAAACCACCCTAAACCTACACCTCCCAGCTATTCCAATCTTTTCCCTACCCATACTGAATATCACTTCCAGCCGGATAATTTCCTTAAACCTGGCTCCAAGAGCAAGTTTGTAGGTCAGGCAGAAGAAATTAGAGAATTTATTGAAGAAGCTTTCACTAAAATGTTTGATCAGCCATTCCCCTCCAACATTAAAGTTAGTGTTTTAAACAAAGAAAATTTTAGTCAAATAAGTAACTCCCCGGGTACAATCGGCTTGTCAATCAACCGCGGGCAGCAAGGTCTAATCTCCGAAATATTCGTGCTTAACGATTATTTGGCTAGGGTTATGCTGACTTTTGGCCACGAATTGGGACATGTCTTAACCCCAACCTTAACTAATCCTAAGGATGAAGAAGCCAAGGCTTACGCTTTTTCCTTATTGTGGATGCAAGCAGTTAAAGAAAACAACATTGCTAACCTGGGTTCAGCCATTATATTAGAAAACCCCGCTCTAAACGGACTACATGACGTGGCTTTTTCTTTCCTTCAACAATCAATTAATGCTGGTAAAGCTGTAGATGAGATTTATGCTGACTTGATAGCTGGATCAATATCAATCAAGAGGGATCTATTTTAGAATCAATACTGGTAATTTTTTTAAGTTTTTGTTCTAAATCTTGTCTCTTTTTCCAAATATATTTACTAAGGGCTAACCTTCTTGCTCCTCGTTCTATCATTTTAGCCGCTAGACCAATTGCCCCCCCCACAACACCCGCTCCAACTGCCCCTTCCAAGGTAACTGGAAGATCAGACATTAATTTATCAACAGATACCCCCGCCGCGCCTAGAAGAGCCGAGTATAAAACTTTTGGACTTTTAATTATCTCCAGATAGGTTTCGTCAATTTTAGGTGAATTGCATCTTAACTTTTTTCCATAAACATCGATTCCATTTACGTACAAAAAATGAGTTGAAGTTAGATAGCTAGTTTGAGAAGAAGTTAATCCCTTGCCAGCTAACATCTTTTGTAATGAAACAACATCTACCGAATGATCATCGGATTTAATTTTATTTTCCACCCAGTTGCCTAAATTAGATAATTCCTCACTTACTAAATCTAGGTTTTTCTTTTCTGTCCTATAACGCCAATAAGTGTAAGCTGCGCCGGCTAACGTCAAGGTTCCTAAAAGACCATACATCTGCTCTCCATCCATAGTTAAATCTACACCTTTCCCTTTTTAAATATATTCCACTAATTTAACAATAACTATAAATTTAAGCCTATTTTACCTAAACAAAATGATCAGCCAACTTATTCCTATTTTCGGCTCGCGGACTAAATCCCAGGAAATTTTTTTACTTTTAGAAAATTTAAAACCAGTAGTTAGACAGGGTTTTTATCCCTCTGAACTTCCGGCAGTAGAAAAATTTTGTTGGCAGAATAAACTTCACCTATCCCAATCTAAGTATAAAGTTCTGTTAGCCGATCAAACAGATTATTCCAATAAAGGGATTAAAATTCCAAACAACGATCCCCGCCAGGGAATGACTTGGACCTACATCTCCAAAGAAGAACCAAAAGTTCTACTCGCCGAATATTATGAGTTGATAAATAACCATCAAGCTTTGGGCCAGATATTAGGTTATCCCGCCTGCTGTGTTAATTATTTTAAACAACAGTTTAACATCAGCAACACTAATTTGCAGCTCCCCCCATCCAACCCCTGGACCAACCTAACTTTACGCGATCAAGATTATGTAATTTTATCCCATTTTCCCTGCAGTTCAGATTGCGAAGCTAGCATTGAACTGGCTAAAAAATATTTTTCCTTGCTGGTTAGAAAAGATAAATCCTGGGCGGAGGAATTATTTAGGAGATTGAATTATAAATCTAAAACCCCGCAGCCAGCTGGCGGGGTATAAAATCATAAATAAAAAATCCCAATCACAGCAGAGCTGCGGAGTATTTAATTAGTTGGAATTTTTTAATCTGCATAAAAAGCATCTGCTTTTTGGCACACAGGAAACTTTGTTTCCTCGTGTTAACTGGTGTAATCATTGATTAATCGTTGCAGAGCAAAGTGGTATCAAACCCAGTTAAGAAATCAAACTGATTTAAGCTTAAAACCATATTTTTTTTTCTTTCCTAACAGCCACTGGTTGCGTTCAACAACTTTTCTAATTAGGCGGTCAACCAAAAATATTTTTCCATTTTTAAGATATAAATAACCCCATCCTGAAATTATTCCCGCCCCCGCCAAATTAACTATTATATCCCACATGGTATCAATCAAATTGTCCTGCATGGTTAATCCAAAAGATAAATCCACAAAATACTCAAATATTTCCCAGATACTCCCAATTGTTACGGCAAAAGTTAAGGCAAAGAGAGCTACAAACGCCGGTTTAAGTCTTAACCGTATTTTTTTGTTCTGATTCAATAGATGAACCGCTAGAAAACCCACAATTCCAACTAAAAACCCGGAGCTGGTATGCAGTACTATATCCCACCACCAATATTTTACATAGTAAGCATGTATTTCACCTAGGAACAAGGAAGAATAGATAAACAGTATAGTCACTAAATCAAATTCCACCGGCAAGTTTAGTTTATAATTTCTCCTCAGCATCGAGGGAAACAAAGTTAACAGCAAAATTCCTGTTGTTAAAAATAATATCAGCCAATTTTGTTTCCAGAAGGAGATAAAAATACCTACAATAATGTTAAGCTGCACTAAGTAGGACACTAAGAGCATTACCTTCTCCGTCCGATCTATGGATTGAGTGTTGATTAACAGTTTCACTTACATACAGATATTTTTAGGCTAAATAAAGGTTGCGATAATCATTCATAATAAAAAATCCTAATCGCAGCAGAGCTGCGGGGTATCAAACCTAGTTAAGAAATAAAAAAACCTCTACTTCAAAACTATCCCTACTGGACAATGATCTGAACCCATAACTTCCGGCAAAATAAATGCTTTCACTAGCTTATGCTGATAAACTCTGGAAACCAAGAAATAATCTATCCTCCAGCCGACATTCTTGGACCGGGCATTGAACATGTAACTCCAGTAAGTGTAATTATTTGATTCCTGATTAAATTTACGGAACGAATCCACATATCCAGATTTAAGAAAATTAGTAAAACCATCAATCTCAATCTGAGTATATCCTGCGCTTTTATTATAATTGCTCTTAGGATTTTCCAAATCAATATCGGTATGAGCGACATTCAGATCCCCGCAAACAATGACTGGTTTTTTCTGCTCCAATTTTTTCCAATAAGCAAGGAAATCCCGATCCCATTTATTGCGGTAATTCAGACGCACCAGTTCTCTTCCCGAATTAGGAACATACGAATTTATGAGAAAAAAATCCGGAAATTCTAAGGTTATGACCCGGCCTTCCTGATCATGCTCCGGAATTCCCAAGTCATAAGTGACTGAAAGAGGTTTAACCTTGCTGAATACTGCTGTTCCGGAGTACCCTTTCTTTTGAGCAGAATTCCAGTAATGGAAGGGATAATCAAACAATTTGCTATCAACTTGATCCTGGCTGGCTTTGGTCTCTTGCAGGCTTAGTACATCCGGGTTTTCTTTCTGTACAAAATCCAGAAAACCTTTATTTAGGATGGCTCGGATACCATTAACATTCCAGGAAATTAGTTTCATTTTTAATCTCAATTATCAAAATCTTCCGGACAGGTGTAACACCTTCCTTTAGGAGTTAAGTAAGAGCGGCAGCAGGACAATTTAAATTTTTTCACTCGGATTACTTCCACATCAATTTCTTCCATCTCCGCCATATATTTATTTATTCACCTGAAGACATCAAATCCTGCTTTTCACACTCCTCATCATAATTTTCTAATTCATCTAAAACTTCATCCAGCGGATTTTTTTTCTTTTTAGACCTATCCTTTGCTTTAACCATAAAAAATAAGGAAAAACTTAATTTTTCAAAGTGTACCCTTCGGGGAGATTTACTTCTGAACTTAGCACACTATTTATACTTAGCTTAGAATAATTTAACCTGCGTTCTAATATCTTATCTTCATTTTCCAACCGATAAAATTCTACCCGCATGGTCAGGCCGCTAGACTCATCAATATACATTTTAACTAGTTTTCCATCCAGCATATACTCAAAAATTGAATTTTTACGATTATCAATCACCGTAGTACCAATTTTTTTAGTTTCTGAACTGACTGTGCTGGGAAGATCCTTGGGAGTTATGCCCAAAGCTTCGTCCGCATATTCTAGCTGGATATATTTTTTATCCTTAAGATCTTCGCATAAAGTTGTGCTGCTGTCACAGACAGCGATTGCCGTCTGGAGATCCGAATCTAAAAATACTTTATTATAAAAAGTGTCCCCGCCAAGTTTCACGGCTTGAAGATATTTTTTTAGAACTTTGTTATTTTTAATGAAAACTTCATAATAATCTTCCTGCATCAAATTTCCGGAGGCACCCACTATTTGTTGCTGATAGGAGTAGCGGTAATTAACAATATCTAGGTTCTGGGCTATTAGATTAACTATCTCTTCCGGCAGATCAGATAAGGGGGTAGCAGTTACTTTAGTTCCTGGACCATCTTCTTCGGCCACAATAACCGTATGCTGCTCCGATGCCGGATCTAAAGGAACACAAGCGGTTACAAATACCGCTAGAATACTTAACAAAATAAGATATTTAATGTTAACCATAACTAAAGAATTAACTTATTTCTATTTAAATTTTATCTTTTTTTGTGGCTCAAGGTCTCAAGAGGGCTTCCAGTTCCAATTCCCGGACCGTACTTTCAATTTTTTTTATTACTCTGTATTTTTCAGAGGGATAACCAACATTAAGATCCCGACGATTGTATTGGGAAAGAGTGTTTATGCAAGCTTCGTGAAATGGATTAAAGACCGCTTCATCTAGTTTAATATCAAAGCTTGTTCCCTGCTCCTCTTTTCCCACAATATACAGTACTGGATGATCAATATTTCCTTTCCGACAGGTTTCAAGAACCAACTTCACCTCTCTATTATTTAATCGGTTGAGCAAAGTTAGCTTAGCTTCCTGAGCAATGCAGGATTCATCGGTGTAAGAATAAGTTTTCACTTGGGTATGATACTTAACCACATATTGAGCCAGATATTCCGGCCAATCCGTACCAATACAGTTCATATCAATTATAATTTCCTGCGGTTTAGATGGAACAGGAATCGGATCATCCCGCCGAGCAGCTTCCACCATTGGTGAATTAGCTAATGAAACCAAGACTGCTAATATCGAAAGGTATTTTTTCATTTAATCACTCCAAATCGGTCCATTTTTAAAGGTTTAGTTGTAAATCTAATGGTCTGTTCGGACTTCGGTCCAGCCTTCTTCCCCATACTCTCTAGCATAAAGAACTGGGTCGCCTTCTGGATCTATACACAAAACTTGGTAACTACGATTGCTATAGCTATAAACCAGCCGTATATCCTTTAATCTGGCACAACCCTTAGGCAATAATAACTCAATCTTTGCAGGAGCCCGAACCGGCTTAGACACATATTCTTGACATCCTCCACTAACCACTGCCGCCAACCCCATTCCCAGCACATAATCTCTCCAATTCATTGTTTAACCACCCTAGTTTGATCAAATATTAAATAAATATTTTTACCGCGTTCATCCAATATGCAAACTAAATTATATTTTGGACCAGCTGATTCTTTTTTCTGAAGATAATATTCTTCCGGAATAAGTATAATTTTACCATTTTCACACCTGCGTATTGATTTTAAATACCAGCCATCATCAGGATTAATCTTCAGGTCTTCACATCCAGAACTTAGCATTGCCGCCAAGCCAAGACTGGCAATATAATTCCGTGAACCCATAGTTATTATGTCTTAAAAGTATTTTGTTTAAAAATATTTCCCCTAGAAATAGAATCATTTAAGATTTAATTTTTTGCACCTTTTTCCAGCTAGCATTCGCTTCCAAAAATTTCAAAAACTTTTTCCTCATGGAAAGAGAGGTATAGATAGACAAAAAAATCTTATCTTTACCATAAAAAATATCTACCCTAGCCTTTTCATTCTTAAACTTCTCATACTTATCCACAAAATTTGTTATATTCTTTTTCTTCGTAATGTATTTCTCATTCTTAGCAACATAGCTCTCATAAACAATAGAGTCTCCCTGAATGCCAAAGCCCTGCCACAGTATTTTTGATAATATAATGAAGAAATCTTTATTTTTTTCTACAATGAAATAATTGAACTTGCCGCTGTTTCCGGTTGCACATATTTTTATTTTTGGCATACAAGGATTATAGAAATAAAGTTTATAATGGTTTCTGATTAAGAAAAAACGCCACGGCCCGGACTTTCATCCTTTATCCTAATTTACTGGGTGAGTTCCGAATGCAATGAGGAACACGCCCATCTCGCCTAAGATATTGGCTTTTGAACCGGGAAATCCTTGCGGAAACAAGCTGTTTGTCCTGCAAACTTTTTAAGTTTATTAGGTTCCAGGCTTGCGCAGTACCAGGTTGTGCCACCGTGGCATATTTAAACAAATTGAGAAATCCTTTTTTAAACATTTCTATTTATTATACTCCTCTTCGTACCCGCAATCCAGACAGGACTTATACTTTTTTTTGCCTACAAAATAAACATCCACGTGGGAAGACCCGCAATTAGAACAAGAATATTTGTCACCAGGTAGAGCTGTATGGACCATATTAAGATAGTGGCGAAGAGGGGATTTGAACCCCCGACCTCCACGTAACCCCAGTTAGGTTGAGTTTAATCATCGGCCTAAGCCTCTTCGCTCAACTATATGAGCCTCGCCGGGAATGAACCCTGTGGCGCCATAACCAGGTTAAGCTACTTCGCCATTTAAAACTGAAAATAAGCTGGTTGTTATAAAAACCTTTCTACCTGAACAATATTGCCACTTCTTCCACCGACAACGAACCTGGGTTATTGACTATGCTATGCATACTTCCTCCTCCATCCCCATTATATCTAGGGAAAATGTGCACATGCAGATGTCCTACAACCTGCCCGGCAGCCGAATTATGATTCCAGCCAATATTAAAACCGTCTGGATGGAGAACATTCTGAATTTTTTGCAGAACTTTTTTAACATCAGACATAAGCTTAAGATAATTATCCTCCGTCAACTCGAACAAAGTAACAGCATGTTTTCGGGGTATAACTACCGTATGTCCTTTAGAATGAGGTTTAATATCCAAAAAAGCCAGAGAGTTAGACGTTTCTTGAATTTTGTATGCAGGTATATCACCTTCAATAATTTTGCAAAAAACACAACTTTTCATCCTATTGTCCTTAGGAGATAAAATATATAAATATATCTTCTTATCTAATTGTTTATGACTAATCTAGTAGCCAAAACTCAAGCCAAAGAAATTCTCAAAGAAGCCGGCATAAACAATTTAGCGGCTGATTTCATGGATAAGTTAGATGCCAAAGTTAAAACCCTAATTTTAGAGGCAGCTAACCGAGCCAAAGAAAATAGCAGAAGAACAATTATGGGCCGGGATGTTTAAGTTAATACTCACGCTACTCTTTCTTAGTCTTAGGAGGTGGAGGGATAGGCAAATGTTCAGTTGCTCCAATATCCACTCCCTGATCCAGGGAAGGATGCATCATAAAAGTGTGCCGGGGTCTTTTTTCATCCAACAACGATACCGGCAGCTCGTCCATCGGCGGGGTCTTAAACAAACGAGGATACTTCTCTAGATACGGCTTAAGCTGTTCTTCAATCAACTCAATGCTAGCTCGCAGTTCTTTAGTTTTATCTTCCGATTTAGTTTTAAGTTCTTGTTTAAGATAAGTTAATTTTTGATTTAATTTTCTCAGCCGGGCAATTTTATTAATCATAGGCATCTGAGCTAAACTAACGTCTTTTTCCGTACCTTCCTTAGCTAATTTTTCTCCCAGTAGGAAAGAAAGCTTGTCCACTTTTTTGTGCAAATTAGCATTTTTAGATAAGTCCAACTGGCGTTTTAAATTAGCCATTTTTCTTTTCAGGCTGATAACTTTAGTCCGCTCCCGCTTGCGCTGGTCTTCCAATTTTTGCTGGAGAGTAAGAACCACTTTTAGTTTATTTTCTAAATTAACTATTTTTTTTTCAATAGTCAAATGAGGCACCGATTTATGTTTAGAAAGATATTTTACTTCTTCTATTCCCTTATTGATTTCAGTTTTAGAAAACGATTCCTGCTGTTCTTGGTACAACCGGGCTGTTTTATGCAGTAGACTAGTTATGGCTAAAGAATTCATCGTTCACTTAAATAATCCCATTCGTTTTTTATCACCCATCCAGGGAGGCGGGGGAGGTATATCTAACCTAGGTGCAATACCGGGCATGGTCGGATAAGGAGCCATTCTTTCCATCGGCGGCGGCTGGGGCATACCTAAGTTATGTTTAATTGGAGGTGGATTATAAACACCCATAACTGGCTTCATAGATTCATTTTTACTCATAAAATCTTCCAATTTATCAGAAATAGTAATCATACCCTTAGCAATAACTTTATTTTGGTTTATAACATCCTGCAGCAACCGAGTGGGATCATCACTTTTAAGACTCTCTAGAGCTTTCTTAAACACTACGGTTAATTCATGCATCGAATCCTTCAATTCTTCAATTTCCAGGATCAATTCATTGATTTTCTGATCTGGTTCATTAAGCTTCTTCTTTAAAGCTTCCACATCATACTTCAAATCTTCTAATAACTTATGAGGGAGAATTTCATATTCTTCGCTAGCCATTATACCACCTTTGATGATAAAACTTAAAATAACTGGGTATATAAATGTTTTGTTGAGGTTGTTTATGCTTAAGAGGTAGGTAATACCTAAGAGTAAATAGTGTGACCACAAAATTATATTTTAGGACAGAACCGGTGTATCACAAAGTTTATATTTGAAACTCCCTAAAAATTTAATATTATTTGGAGGTAAACAAAATGAGTGAACACCCAGTATACGGTGAAAGAACCACAGTAATCTATGGAGATAAAGACCCGCATCGGTCGGGAATTACCCATCTAGCAATCCAGACCGAGACCACCCCGCCTTACATCTTTGCAACTTACTCCGAGAGAAGAACAGAAGACTTGCCTAAGCTAGGGAGGGATATGTTATTAATATCGTTAGACATAGCCCAAAGAGTATTCAAATTTGAAAAAGGCAATATTGCTGATCTGGTCAGGTAACCAATACTTTAATAAACCATTTTTCTTTCTTTAAGATTAATGATAGCTGTAATTTTAATAGTAATTACTTTAATATATTTAGCCGCGGCTTGTTATACTGATCTTAAAACTAGGGAAGTTCCGGATTGGCTCAGTTACAGCCTTATTTTTGCAGCATTGGGAACAAGATCCATTGCTTCTATCTCCTTAGGCTGGGAAGTTTTAATCAGCGGAATACTAGGGTTAGGAATATTTTTTGGTCTAGCCTGCCTCTTTTATTATACCCATCAATGGGGCGGAGGGGACAGCAAACTTCTTATGGGTATGGGGGTAGTTATTGGAGTAAGCCTGCCTTTCGATCTGAACAGTTTTAACCTATTATGGTTCTTCTTAGCTTTATTATTTTTAGGTGCAATTTATGGACTGTTCTGGATGACTGGCATAGCAATTAAAAATTGGTCTAAGTTCAGACAGAAATTTAGAGAAAAATTGATTCACTACCGCAGATCTCATCTGGTAGTAGGAATTATAACTTTATTAATAATAGTATTTACTGTTATCTCCCCCCCGGTTTGGCCGATGATATTCGTTCCTCCTTTCATCTTTTATTTATTAGTAAGCATAAATCTGATTGAAGAAACCTTCTTTTTGAAAAAAATGGAAATTGGGCGGGTTACGGAAGGCGATTGGCTGGCCGAGAATTTGGCAGTTAATGGAAAATTGGTTCTGCCTAAAAAAACTTTAACTCAAACTGATTTACTTAAGTTGCAGCAGTTGAAGAAGGAAAGCAAACTGCGTTTAATTTTAATCAAGGAAGGAATACCCTTCATCCCCAGTTTTTTACTGGCCTATTTATTTTTAGAATTAGGCGGAGTGGATTTGATCTGGAGAGTGGTGGGGGGATAAAGTATAGAGAAGTTTGCATAATTAAATTATTTATCCGCAAACTTCTAAAGAGAATTTGAAATAAACGTAATTTTGGCATTAAACAAACGATATATTTACCAAAATTACTATTTTTCAAACTTCTCTATATTTCAAAAATCTTTATATACATCCTTTAATTTTATAATTCCATGAAACCAAAAACTACTAAAATATTATACTGGAGTATAACTATTCTATTTTGTCTAGCTAATTTCTTATCCGGGATTGCCGAATTCTTTCCCAACCCGCAAACTCTAGAAGTTATGACTGCATTGGGTTATCCAGCTTATCTACTAATAATTCTAGGAATAGCCAAAATTTTAGGTTCAGTAGCGATCATTCAGACCAAATTTAAGGTGGTAAAAGAATGGGCTTATGCTGGATTTACGATAGATTATATTGCCGCCTCAGTTTCATTTTACTTTATTAAGGGCGGAGCGATGGCTATATTATTCCCAATGGTATTCTTAGCAGTAATGTTTGGATCTTATTATCTGTGGAAGAAAGTTGAACGGATGAAGGTGTAATTAAGCCTAAAGGTGAAGGTAAAGCTATCTATTACATAGCCAAAACCAGTTGACGCTAAAATGACCTACAAATTTAGCCCATCAAGCCTAAGCTTACTGAAAGATTGCCCTAGATGTTTCTGGCTTCAATTTAACAAGAACATTAAACGTCCAGACTCAATCTTTCCCTCTTTGCCTAGTGGAATGGATAAAATTCTCAAAGAGCATTTTGATAGGTTTATGAAAAAAGGAGAACTTCCGCCAGAACTTCAAAAGCTAAACGGCGAAGTTAAGCTATTTGATGATGAAGAACTCCTCAAAGTCTGGAGAAGCAACTTTAAAGGTATTCCATGGACGGATAAGAAAGGTAATCTGATTCATGGAGCAATCGATAATCTTCTCAAGAAAGGAAAGAAATTAATCGTTTTAGATTATAAAACCAGAGGCTTTCCATTAAAAGAAGACACCCACGAGCACTACCAAGATCAAATGGACATTTACAACTTTCTCTTACGAAAGAATGGCTATGAGACTGAGGATTATACTTATTTGTTATTTTATCATCCTCATCAGGTAGAAGAGACCGGTCACGTTTGTTTTAATACTGATTTAGTCAAGATTAAAGTCAATATCAAAAACGCTGAAAGTATTTTTAAGAAAGCACTTAACGTTTTAGAAGCAGAAATTCCCGCCCCCTCTGAAGAGTGTGAATTTTGTAAGTGGGTTAATAATTATAATTGTGAAGTAAAGTAGTTTTCTCACCCCGTCGTTTAAAGTAAGTAAAAATTTGGGTCGAATGCAATGAGCCGTTAAATCAATGTTAGAAGAAAGTGCAAAGCATTTCTTTAGTAGTTTTCGTTTGTCGATTTAACGAAGGCACTAACTTTAAGGATTTTCGGGAACGAAGTGAACATCGCTGCTGTTCATTTCTCCCGAATACTTGGAGAGGTTGAGTTTTAGTGCAACGATGCCGAAGGCAAAAAATCTGAGTTAAAGCGAACTTTGGGACGGCGGGATAGCCTTTTTTTTATTCTGTTAAGATTGTCACAGATTGCATGAATTACTGCGAAGCAGTGTAAATGTCCAAAGGACTGGGAAAGTTAGGGGACAGAAATAGTAAGTTTTATATATTTAAACATATTATACATGTTTACACATAATTGGAGGCAGAGAACATGACAACTATGACTTTAGCAGTTCCATCAGAACTGAAACATAAAATGGAAACATTTCCAGAGATGAATTGGTCTGAGGTAGCTAGGCAAGCATTTATGCAAAGAATTAAGGATTTAGAATTTTTAAAGAAATTTAAGTCTGACAGTACTTTGACGGAAGAAGATGCATTAAGATTAGGTAAGGAACTAAACAAAAATTTGGCTAAAAGATACAAAAAGGCCTAATCATGGATTTAGTTATTGATTCAAATATACTTTTTGCAGCTTTGCTAAAAGATAGTGGAACTTCTGATATCTTGTTTAAGCATAAACTCTATGCTCCTGAGTTTATTTTTGTGGAATTTAGGAAATATAAAGATTATCTTAAAGGCAAGACCAAAAGAACTGAAGAAAATTTTAATGAACTATTTTATTTGTTTGAACGAAATGTGATACTTATTCCAAAAGAAGAGATTGAATCTTTCATTGAAAAAGCTGAAAAGATTTCTCCAGATGAGAAAGATATTGTGTATTTGGCTCTTGCATTGAAACTTAGGTGTGGTTTGTGGAGCAATGATAGGGATTTGAAGGAAAAGCAAAATGTGGTTCAGGTTTATTCTACGGAAGAATTGATTAAGAGGGGTTGATTTTAAGCATGTTGAATTTTAATTTAGAAAGGTATGGTTCAACATAGGCAGCCTGTTAGGCGTCCCGAGCGAAGCGAGAGTGCAACGTGGTTGAGGAGCGTTAGCGACGAGAAGTTGGCGTAGGGCGGGTTTCATAAATTTTTTTGAGAATATCATCTAATTTATTCCAATCTTCACCAACAACAATCTGTTTTAAAGCAATTAATTCTTCTCTATAACTTACTTGCTGTGGGATATCATTCAATAAAAAAATCGGGATTTTTCTATAAAATGCCAAGCCCATTTCCAAAAAACAATTTCCACCAATATATCCTGCAATTCCATTTTTGTCATAATTTGCAACATAAACAGCGTGCGATTGGTCAATTTTTTGGAAATGTTCATTGATTAGATCATATTGGATTTTTGCTAATGAATCTTCACCCAAATGGTGAAAATCCTTCATGCTTGGCAATAAGACTCCGTATCCTCTTTCTTCAAGATATTTTTTATATCCCACAGATTATCAAAAAAATTTGCACTCGAACATAATGTGATTTTCATAATATTCATTGGAATGAGTATCAATTTGACCTCCTCCCCAACCCTAAAGGGCGGGGATTCCCTACACGTTGGGCAATATCTTTGGCGTGATGAGTCTCGTGATTCTTTACATACTCTTTTGCTTTTTCTAGAGTGATATGGCCTACCGAACCAATGAATTTGCCATCACCCCATAACTGACGTTTTCCTTTCTCACGCCAGTAAAAACTTTTCATTTGCTCTTCCTTACTCATAAAGAGCATTCTTGAAGTATAGCCTTTCATTAAGCCGAGAGCACGAGCTGGTCCTATACTCGGACGCAGTTTGACGATCACGTGAACGTGATCTGGCGCTACTTCCATTTCTTCAATCTGGAAGTTATGTCGTTTTGCAGCTTCAAGCAAAAAGATTTCGCAAAGCTTTTGAAGTTGTACGTTACTAAACACTTTATAGCGGTACTTGGTTACCCATTGAAAGTGCCAAGTACTCCAGCCGATGCCGTGTTTATAGACGTGGTCTTGGTAAATACTCATTGTGCCTCACCTCGTTTTTGAGGCTCATCACTTTACCAAGCCATAAAGTCGAGGCACAGAATTAGTATCTTTCGCAATTCATCCCCAACCATAAATAGTGGGGATTTCTTGCTCAAAAATTATTTAACAGCAGTCATCGCAATAAATATTTTACAACTAAAAAGCTGGATAATATTCGGGCAAGGTTAAATTCTGAAACTAAAAATTCTAAAACCAATTGATATATTTAGATTAGCATGGACTTATACCAGCCATAGAGAAGTTTGCATAATTAAATTATTTATCCGCAAACTTCTAAAGAGAATTTGAAATAAACGTAATTTTGGCATTAAACAAATGATATATTTACCAAAATTACTATTTTTCAAACTTCTCCATAATAAAATTTATTTATCTAATGCCTTATTTTACGACCACCCCTATTTAAGCGTTGAATATTTGGAGATAGTTTCGGCCAATCTGCCTGAAGGAGGGTTGATTTATAGTGTAAAAATGACTAGAGGACAGGTTTATACTCCGCCTTCAACTAAAATAGATATAGAACTTACAAAAATCGCTAATCTGAAAATACAAATAATCAGATGTTGATCACTGAAGTCTACCGAGTCCGACCTAAAAACAAGGAGGGGTAGAAACAATACCCTCCATTACAACAATTTTTATAAAGGAAACTCCTTCTGAGGGAACATTAAGGGTGGAATTATGAAGATAGTTATGGCTGAACCGCGCTATTTTAAAGATAGTATATCAATAATATCTGAATTAGTCAGTGAAGTCAAATTTAAGGCTAATGCGGATGGATTGGAATTGATTGCTATGGATCCGGCTAACGTAGCTATGGTAGTATTTAAAATACTTAGCAGTAGCTTTACTGAATACAATGTAAAGAAGACCGAAGATGTAGCCATCAACCTAAATAACCTTAAACAAATTTTAAGACGAGCTAAGGTGGATGACACTTTAACCTTAGAAACTACTGAAGATAATAAATTTAAAATCATATTAAAAGGCAGTACAACCCGATCCTTTTCCATACCAACTATTGAAATTGAAGACAAACAGCAAAAAGTCCCCGAGCTTACCTTCCCTATAGTAGTGGAAACCACTTCCCAACTTTTAACCGACTCTATTGAAGATGTAAGCGTAGTAGCTGAATCAGTAACATTCCTGGGAGAAAAAGACCAATTATCAATTAAAGCGGAAGGGGATCTTTCTAAAGCCTTCATTGAAGTTAAACCTAATAAAAATACAATTATTACTACTAATTCGACAGATAAATTTAAAGCTAAATATTCTTTGGAGTATCTTAAAAAAATGATTCCGGCGGCCAAGTTATCAGAGAAAGTTTTTCTACATTTTAACACTGATTATCCCTTAAAGTTGGAATATAAAGTAACAGATAGGCTAGCACTGAGTTTTATTCTAGCCCCTAGAGTAGATAATGATTGAGGCTGATCCAGAATAAAATGTTAAGTTGTTCTAAGAACAAATTAATAGAATCATATGAAAAATATAAAAAATTTCCCATTTAGAAAATTAATCACTTCTTGAAGACAATTTTATAAAGTACACTGGAAAATATAGCCCTAATGGATTGTATTATCTTAAGGTATGCTGAAATAGGACTAAAAAGTAAACGTACTAAAGGGTTCTTTGAGAAAAAATACCTCCAAGCCATAAAAGAAGCCCTAAACCGGAAAAAAATAGAATTTTCAGAAATAAAAAATTATGGGGGGCGGTTTGTGGTTCTTACCCCAAACGAAGACGCGGTGTATGTATTACGCAATGTTCCCGGGATTGAAAGTTTATCTCCGGCCATAAGCGGAAAATTCCAAGACCAGGAAGATCTTATCACTAAGATTAAACCCTTAGCTGAACCGTTGGTAAAAGGCAAAACTTTTGGGGTAAGAGTCAAAAAAATAGGAAATCATCCCTTTACCTCTTTAGAGATATCCGCCAAAATTGCTGATTTGATCTATGGTGGAAGCGCGGGGGTTAACCTCACTTCGCCTGAAGTGGCAATTTACATTGAATTAAGGGATAAAGACTTTTTTGTTTACACCCAAACATTAAAAGGTATTGGCGGTTTATCCTCCGCCAGTACAGGAAAAGTTTTGGTGCTGTTCTCAGGAGGAATTGACAGCCCAGTAGCGGCTCATTCCATGCTTAAGCGTGGATGTAAGTGTGATTTTTTGCTAGTTAATTTTTCTGGAGACAAAAATTTTTCCCAAGTAGCAAAGGTGTATAATTTTTTAATTAACGAGTATGCCTTTAACTACACCCCTAAATTTTATTTAATAAATGGCCAAGAAATAATTGAACAAATTCAACAAAATGTTCCCGACAGGCTTAAACAGATAGCCCTAAAAATAAATTTATACCGGTTGGCTTCGGAAATTGCCCAGGAAGAGGGGCAGGAAGCAATTGTAACCGGAGAAGCTCTTTCACAAAAATCCAGCCAGACAGTTCAGTCCCTAGCGGTTATAAGCAGCCAGACTACCCAATTGATGCTGCGGCCACTCCTAGGAATGAACAAGACCGAAATTGTAGAGTTAGCTAGAAAAATTGGAACCTTGGCAGCTTCAGAAAAAGTAAAAGAGTACTGTAACCTTTCATCTGGGCCGGTAAACACTTCCCCTAAGATGAGTGATATAGAAAAAATCCCAGTACAGCCAGAACTTATCCGCCGGGCAGTTAAAGAAAAAAAGTATTTTAATGGCCTCATTAAAATAGAATTAGAACCGGATTTAATACCAGAAGAATTAGCCTGCCAAATAACCGGAAAAAAACCTAAGCCGGAAATTGAATTTACCACGGTGGACATAAGACCAAAAAATTTGCAAGAATTATCCCCCCTTAAAATGGATATTTCTAAACCGTATCCCTTTATTTTGGAAGAGATAGATGAGTTTGATAAAAATAAAACGTACTTAATTATTTGTGATTATGGAGTTAGAAGTGAAGAAGTGGCTTACCAGCTAAGGAAAAAAGGAGTAAAAGCGGCAGGTATAACACTTAATAGTTACTTTAAGTATAGTGGTAAAAAAAATTAAGCGCGTAAATTATAAAAATTGAAACGATATTATAACTATAATGGCCACTTATATTGAAGGAATTGTTTGGTACATTGTTTTTTTGGACTGCTTAGGGTATAATTTTCTTACCTGGACCCAAAATAAGCTGCATACTAAAACCACCCACTGGATCTCTCAGTATTTTATCTTTAATAAATTTATGGGGTTAATATATTTTATATTGGTGATGTGGGTTGGATTTACATTATACCGAATGAAATTGCTGGGTTTTTATTGGAAAATTTAAATTCCAGAATTAGGTTCAATGTGTGGTGGTTGGTTAACAATACTTGGTTTGGCTAAGGAGATATAAATGTTGATAAGATAAAAGGTAAGTATTAAGTCTACCTGTGTTTATACATACAAATAAACCATAAGATATATATACAATTAAAGGCAGTATTGCCTAAAATAGGAAATCTGGAGGTTTTAATATGGAAAATGAGAATTTGAATGTATTGAATGTTGCTAAAGGTAAAGCTCCATCAAATAGAAACAATTTGTTGCTGGTTGCTTCCTTAATTCAAATAGTTTTACTGATTGTAGTGATTTCAAAACTGGGCGTAAATACTACTTCCCCAACTGGTGGAGTGGTAGTGGACGATTCTTTGCCCTCACCCACTGTTCCCTTAGACATGCAAGCATTAATTGATGATGATGCCATTAAAGGTGACCCTAAAGCCCCGGTTACAATAATCGAATTTAGCGATTTTGAGTGTCCATTCTGCGGTCGATTTTATACTGAAACCCTAGGAAAAATTGATGAAAAATATATCAAAACTGGAAAAGTCAGGCTAGTCTATCGGGATTTCCCTTTAAGTTTCCATCCTCAAGCTCAAAAAGCAGCTGAAACAGCTGAATGTGCTGGCGACCAAAACAAGTACTATGATATGCACGATAAATTGTTTGAACTGGGTGTTAGTGGAGGAGTCGCTTCCTTTAAGCAGTATGCTAAAGATTTAGGTTTAGACACCGCTAAATTTAACGCCTGCTTAGATTCAGGAGAGAAGGCCGCTGAAATAAGCAATGATTTCATTGACGGACAAAATGCAGGAATTCAAGGTACGCCCGGATTTATTGTAAATGGGATTATGATCTCGGGAGCACAGCCTTACCAAGTATTTGAGCAAGTGATTGAATCATTACTTAAATAAAAATTTTATTTTTTTAATTTTTGTGTTTATTTAATATTAATAATTTGGGATTGATTTTAAAAAAGATTTATTGATTAAAATTACTTTTTGATTATACATACCTTAGTGGTTATCTTATTAGCTAAATAAAACAGGGATAACACTAAAATTATTACTGCTAGGAAGCCTAGTTCCAGCCCCTTAAAGGGAAGAAATCCTAATATACTACTTAACCCTAAAACACTAAAAATACTTAAGGCACAACTAGGGCAGGCTGGGACTATAATTGCAGCAATAATTCCGGTCAAGCCTGTTCCAGCCGATGAACCAGTTCCAGATAGGGATAACTTTTTCTCATGGAGCTGCTTCCTTAAAAGATAGATACTGCCTGAAAACACTACTCCTCCCAATAAACAGATTAATATTATAAATATCAAAGCGGGCAGGGGAAGCAGCATTATCCAACCGACAATCAGATAAAAAACTAATTTTAGGCTAAAATTAGACCATAAGAGGTGATAATTAATAATTAACCCGTTGGTTACAAAAACTATTAAAGCAAAACTGAAGGTTAAGATAAAATAACTTTTTTGAGAATATACTTGAATTAAAGCTTCCCAAGTTAAAGTCAAATATTTTTTCATAAGTTAGATGCAACCGTATTCCCTAAAGATTTATTCTAATAAGCATCCGCTGCGTAAACTTAAATCTTCCAATGATAACTTGCCTACCTCCCTAGTCCCATCCTCAAATACCCAAGTGGGGTAAGAAGTTATGCCGGCAAAATTGCAAACTTCTCTTTGCCCGCCACCTTCCAGAGCGCATTCAATATAGTTAACTTCACTAAAACTGCTTCCAAAGAGAAGTTTTTGTTCTTTACAATGCGGACACCAATCTGCCCCATACATTTTAACACCTTTTTCAGTCAAACATTGAGCAAATTCTTTGCTGGCTCCGTTGCAGCTAATTAAAAAGATGGTCAAAACAGCCATTAATAAAATTAAATACGTTTTTTTCATTTTTAGAGGAGGTTAAGCATTATTTTTAAATTTTGCTATTTTATTGTTTTAAAGAGTTCCTAAAATTTTACCTTTAATATTAGTACTTTTATGTTTATGTTCCTGATAAGGCTTAGCACGTTTAATGAGCGGATTTAATCCCAATTCACTTAATTTATCACTTAGATTAGCTTCGCTAATAGCATGGTCATAACCTAAGAAAATTATACCTGGGTTTTTTTCCATAATTATCTTAAAATGATCATCCGGATAACCCAGCACGGCTTCATCAACTATCCTAAGATTTTTAATCAGCTCTAGCCGTTCATTCTCATTAAATACTACCACTTTATTTTGCTGTTTCTTAGTCTTATCTCTAGCCACAACTACAATTAAGAAATCTGCTAGCCTCTTTGCCTGTTGTAAATAATTAATATGCCCTAAGTGCAATAGGTCAAAGGTGCCAAAACACATTATAGTCTTCATTTGTCTTTTAAAACGGCCTCGTCAATTATTAATTTGCCGGAATGAGGGCCATCCATTATTTTTCTGAACCGGATAATTTCTAATTTTTTATTAAATAAAGGTGCATCCAGGACTAAAGACTCAAATTCTCCTCCCTCACCCGCTAAGTTAAGATTTTTTCTTTTTAGTTCCTCAATCATTTTTTCATCAATTTCTCTTCCCAACCAGGATTCGTCTAAACCATCAGCTGCAACAGCAGTAATTACAACCGTAAACCCTTGATGGACTAGATAATACATCTGCTGTTCCTGAGGTTTATGCCATAAGGGAGAAAAAATTTTTAATTGTAATCTGTCGCAGATTTTTTCTATCCTATCGCGTTGATAAGTTGAAAATATAGCTCCATTAACAATACCTTCAATCTGATATTTTTCTTTAGCTTTATGCAAGGCTTCCTCCAGATCAGCCAATTCTTCCTCCTTGACTCCTTTAGTTTCCTGAATTAAGATTGGAATTCCCATTGATTGGGCCTGTAATTCCACTAATTCTGTTCCTGCTGATTGAAACATGTAAGAATAATTATTTTTGGATTTTAAAGTTATCAAACAGGTTAACTCGTAATTCTGTTGCTGCATAATATAAGCTGCGGAAGTTGAATCCTTACCGGAAGAAAATAGCACGCCCAACTTAACATTAGAAGGATGGTAAAATGTCTGAAGGTAAGCCGATTTGGATACAAAGCCATTTAATTTGGCCAATTTGCTTAATGCATTATCAATTTTTGAACCGTACTGAGCGGCCGTTTTTTTACGGAAAGCTATTTTGGGATCAATCCCGTCAGCTAAAGCAATATCCCGTAAAATTAGTTTAGTTTCAGAACTTTTAATTTTAAATTCTCCAGGTATTTTTAAGGCAAAATTAACTAATTTAAGATCCAGGAAAGGTAATCGCAACTCCAAATTATTCTCCATGGTGATTACGTCGTCCCGGTAAAGGTCTCGTTCATAAATTTTAAGCAGGCCAGATAGACATTCTGGATTGATATTGGGTGAATTTTTGTGCCGTTCATATCCCGCAAATATTTCTTCACTCCCCAAACCAGAAAAAATTACCTTGCATCCATCCTCTTTAGCTAATTCACAAGCTAGGTAAAAAGTTAGACCAACCCCTACCTTGACCACATTTGAATCTTCAATTAAGGTAATTACTTCTTTTAGATAACCGGGTAGATCTTCTAATTTAATTTTCTTGATTCTTAGTTTTAAATTTAATTTGGCGGCAGCTTTTTGAGCCCAGATTAAATCTTGTGGTGGCTGCCCTTCAGTATCTAATACAGCTGTGTAGCAGATAAAATCCTGGCCCAAATCTTGTAGACACTTAGCCAAGAAAGTAGAGTCTACTCCCCCGGAGAATAACAATCCAAATTTCTGATTAGGTATCCTTTTTTTGACCGCTTCCCGCAATAATTTTTTAGTAGTTTGTTTTAAGTCCCCATATCCTAATTGGTGTTCTGGAAGATAGGTTAAAAAATCTCTGAAGATAAAATTAAGAGTTTGTAATTTTAAATGATATATTAATATGGCACGGGGATTTAATTCCTTAACTAAATTATAACCCAGATTTTCCAAAACCTTTTTTTCTGAAGCAATAGCCAAAGAGCCATCAACATAGGAATACCACAACGGTTTTACCCCTAGCAAGTCTCTAGCTAAAATAACTTTATCCCCTTTAATGTAAGCAAAGGAATAAACACCATCCAATTCGGAAAGATAAACTGCTGGTTCTGAGCCAAATACATCCCTCTTATCCAAGAATTGAAGCAATAAATCCGCATCATTTTCCACTTTAAAATTGTATTTATCCGCCAACTCCCGCCAGTTATAAATTTCACAGTTAGCGGCCAAAGTTCCAACTCGGGTGATTGGCTGAGGCACATGATTCACCAGAGCATGCAAAGTGTGGCCTAAAAAACTAGCGGGATTGATCTTAGCTATACCTGATCCATCCCTGCCCCTATTTTTAAGCAGAGGCAAAGCTAACTTAACCTGTTCTTCCGCCTTAGGATTATTAAAAATTCCAATTATGCCACACATGGGTGACTAATTCCAGGGCGTTTTTATAAAGGTTTAGAATAAAAATAGTCACTAAAAAATCTGTTAGATTTATTAAAAAAGGTTATCTGAAAACTTAACATACACTGGGTAACAGTTTTCCCTCCAGATATAGGGATTCTCTTTTTGCAGAACAGTCCTAATTATTTCCCGATCTTGCTCCAACAAAGGCTGGCCTAGGGTAGAAGCCAAAACAAAAATGCATTCCTGCCCCTTATCCCTAGCGCTAGGATTGACAAACAATTCCCTTACTAAGTGAGCTTCTATTACCAATCCGGGAAAGGGGTCACCTAGATTATGCTGAGATAAGTAATCTTTGATTAGCTGTTCCATTGGTACAATTACTTTGTTAGCGTCGGAAACCTTATTCACATCTTGGACCATATTTAAGATTTTAATAGTTTTATATATAAAAATTGTGTTAGATGTGGCTATCGATTTATTTGGCGTGGAGTAGCATAATAATTAAAAAGACCACCCAAAAAGATTAGTTTATTTTGATAGACACCAAATCAATAAGGTTAAAGCCTGAATTAATGAAATTGGTTCAGGAACAGAAAATTCCATCGCTGATGCTCTACCTGATTGAAGTGTATATTACTCCTGAATCGGCTGCGCAAGAAGGATCAAAGGTTGACCTTTCTCAAAAATTTGTTTACAGTAAGTATGGTTTTACACCTTTAAGTAAAGGAGCAGTTATTATCAGCCCAGAGTTCTTCTTTTCTTCTAAATATTATGAAATCGCAGATTTGACCGATCTTGAAGAAGAAGAAATGCCCCTGTCTTTTTCCACAATGGAGCATTTAGTAAGCTACTTAAAAGATAAAAAAATAAAAAAAATAAATTATCCTAGCGGGCCATTTAAGTATTGGGAAGATTTTGAGAGCCTTTTCCTATATAGGGGTCTGCACCAACCGGAAATAAAAGAAATACTTGACTACGCCAAAAAGATCGCTTGAGACTACCCAGTTTACTATTATTTTATATGTAGCTCTAATATATCTTGGTCTTGCAAAATGTGTTTTAACATCAGTCTCTGTCCAGGAAATTTAACTGATTTCCCCCACACTCTAGCAAACTTAAATTTTTTAACAAAATCGTGGTGCAGTTTTACACACACATTCTCAATGCTAGCTCCGCGGAAAATAATTAAAGGTTCATTCAAATCTGCTTCCTTCTTAGGCTCCTTCAAATAGACGCGAATAAAGTCCAGACGATTGAATATCAAATCTTTTAACTCATCTATCCCTAAATTTTCGTGGGCTGAAATAATCACATCAGCATTCATTTCCTGCTTTACCTTAGCGACTGCAGCAGTAGAAGCCAAATCGGCTTTGGCAATGCAGGTTATACCCGGCACATATTTTTTATTCCCTTCAATACAGTCAATAAAATCATCTACATCTATCGGACTGCGTATTAAAACCTCAGCATTGGCAATTTTAAATTCCCGTAAAATACTTTTCAAGGTATCATCATCGACATCTAGAGGTACGGTTTTGCCAATATGAATCCCTCCTTGAGATTTTCGCTTGATGAAAACCTCCGGTTTCTTTTTATTAATTCGAATTCGGGCTTCCCAGACTTCCCGCAGAATGGCAGGGTAATGTTCCGGATGATTGACATCAATCACAATTAATACTAAATCAGCGTTTTGGATTACCGCTAAAACTTCCCGCCCCCTACCCCGGCCGGAAGCTGCTCCACTAACAATTCCGGGAACGTCCAAAATTTGGATTTTAGACTGTTTATACTCCATAATTCCCGGTATAACTGATAAGGTAGTGAAGGCATAGGCTGCTACCACCGATTCGGCATTAGTAAGCTTATTTAATAGAGTAGATTTACCGGCGGAGGGAAACCCCAGCAGTAAAACAGTAGCATCTCCCGACTTCCTAACAGTATAACCATGCTCAGACTTACCGGTTTTTTTGCCAACACGAGAGTCTTGTTTGTCTTTTAACTGAGCTATTTTAGCCTTAACTATCCCCACGTGGCCCTGAGTAGCCTTGTTATATTTCGTTTTCTTTAACTCGTCCTGCAGTTCCTTGATTTTCTTGCTATAATCAACCATAAACAGGACTATCTCAAGGAGGGTTTTTAACCTTTTCTGCCATTTATGACCTGTAAAATATCAGCCTGAAGGTCAAAGAAAACTGACCACTAGTGGAATAAGCAGATTTATACCGGCTCTGCAGAAAAAGTCCTACTTCGCAGACAAGAAATGTGACTTATTCACATTTCTGTCCTGAAAATAAATCTTTGTTTATTTTCATGTACCACAACCCTAAACTAAAGTCCTAGGAACATGGTCTGCTACGTCTGGTCAAGTCAAGATTATCTGATAATCATTGACAATCTTGACCTAGACGGACTCTTTCTACAGAGTCATTTATACCCAAAGATTTAAAAAGATGCCCATTAAATTTTATTTATGGAAGAAAGAGAAAAAAGATACGCTGCTTCAGCAATCATTTATAATGACCAAGGACTAGTTTTACTTGCCCGAAGATCTTTAACCAAACGGCCTTTTCCAGGCGTTTTGTCATTGCCTTCAACCTATTTAAGAGATCAGGATGGAAATTTTTCACATGAATTTCCAACTTATAAAACCGTAAAAGAACAATTGGAGGCAGCAGTAAAAAACAAATTAGGTATCGATATAACTCTAGGCAGCCCAATAGGGGATAAAATAGGAGTTCAGGGAGAATATATCCTACATATGGCGGATTATTTTGCTCGATTTACCAAGGGTGAAATTACCCCCAATGAAGAGGATTTCTGTGAAGCTTTGTTTGCCGATCCGGCAGAAATGTTCGCCGGAAAAAAACGAGATAAGATGGGGTTATGTATGCAAATACTCCTAACCCGATTAAATTTTGACCCAGACTTCTGGAAGAGATACTGAAGGAAAGAAGGTAATTCAACATAAACCACGGGGTAATATGGTAGCACTAGTGTATAGGCAGACTATTTATACTAAACCAATTTAACCACAATTTTTATATATCAAGCTTCCAATTTAAGTTACATGGAAAATAGCACCATCAGCGGTGTGGTACAAACTGCCCAAATCTACTTTAAATCTATTTTAATAGGAGTAGTTATATTGCTGGTGGGTTTTAGTTTAGGGGTCTTAGCCAAAAAAATTCTTCAGCGCATATTAAAAGAAGTAGAGTTAAATAAGATTATTAGCACGGTAGGGATAAATTTTAATGCCGAGACTTTCCTAAGTTCAGTAGCCTCCTTTATTATCTACTTAGTAACCATAGTATTATTCCTTAATCATCTAAATATTACCTCGGTGGTACTTTATATTGTGGTGGGGGCAATTTTAATGCTGATAATCTTAACTTTTTTGGTAGGGTTAAAAGATGTCATACCTAATTTTATTGCCTGGTTCCATATTCAGCGCCAAGGTAAAATTAAGGAAGGGAGTAAAGTGGAAGTCAGAGAAATAACTGGAAGAGTAGAAAAAATCGGCTATTTAGAAACTGAGATTAAAACCGAGTATGGAGATGTTTTATATGTTCCTAATTCTTTATTTCTTAAGTCAAAATTTTGGATAAGAAATAATAATTAGACGAAGTACAATTTTTTAATTTTATGGCAATTTGGCAGATCCATAATCAAAGACATTTGTAATAGAGATTACACCTCAAAAACTAATTTTTCAAACTTTCCAATAAACTAATAATATCCCAAACTTGGGTCCGATAGTAAGAAGACATTTCTAAAGAGTTCATTTCTTCTAATTCCAGCAAAGCTTTTTCTAAGAATAACTGCTCTTGAGAATTTAAAATAGATATTGCCCGAGCAGCTTTCTCCTTAAACCGTTTGCTGACTTCATTTTCCTGTATTAGAAGATCTAGGAGATTTATAGCTTCCTGCAAATTACTCATTTTTAACCACTCACTTTTTTTTACTTATCTCCTTCATTAACTTATCCTGGATTGACTGAATATTCTGCTGTAAACTTTCTTCCTGTTTAATTAAATTTTTCAACCTTATCCCAGCTACTTCTTTCTTCTCTCCTAAGTCCTTAATTAAGTCCTCTTTAGAGGAGGCAATCATGATCTTACCCACAATCTTATAGGCTTGAGAAGTAGTTTTTAATTCGGTCAAAGCCGAGTCTAACTCGACTAATTGGGCTTCAAACTGCTGTTTCTGACTAAGAATGTTTTGTAGGTTTTGCTGCAACAATTGCAGCTGATTAAGGTTTTCCGAACTCATGGTTTAATTTTATTTTGGTGATAGGTATCACCCAACTAGGGCATATGATGGTATCCTAGCGCGCCTTTATTTTATTGACAGTTCTTCGATCCTTATATAAAATTTTTCCGCCGCAGTAAGGACAACGTATTTTTGTTTTAGTATACTCATCCTCAACTTTCTTACCACATTCAAAACATAGATAATACATTTTAGTTACCTTTCCTTTTATAAATTATAAGCTTTACCCGCAAATTTCTGGTTGCATTTACTGCAAACCCAGATTCCCATTGCCAAACGCTTAACTGAAGTTTTGTTACAAAAAGGACATTTGTGCTTAGTCCGCTGCTGGATTTCTATCTGAGCAAATTTCTTTTTGGTCTTCCGCCCATAACGTGGGCCAAATCTTTTTGTTGGCATTAATATCCTTCCTTCAGATCTATTTATTAAATTTCCGCTGATGTTCCAACTTTAAATAAGTGGGGTTGCCCGGATTTGAACCGGGGTCTAATGGTCTTTTTGCCCAATGGTTTTGCCTAAAGGCACCCAAACCACTAATGCTGGACCAAGCTACACCACAACCCCATCACACCATTTATAAATATTTTGTTTATTTTTGCCTATTTAAAAGATTTATGGTTTATTTGCTCTAAAGTCGAAAATTTACCTGGTATTAAGCTAAAAGGTCAAGTTAGGTTGATTTTAAATAAATCTTTCGTTGCCGTAGTCAAAATTTTGGTCTTTTGGTCAAAGTGGAGCGTATCCTCAATCCTCAATCCAAATTTATGGGGAAAATAAATCCCCGGTTCAATAGTGAAGGTTTGATTAAGTTTAACCGCTGCTCCATCCCCAAAACTAGGATCTTCATGAACTTCCAACCCAATGCCATGGCCCAAGGAATGAATTAAATGAGAAGAGTACTTACCCAGTTTGGCGCGTACAACTTGATCCAAATCCAAAAAATTTCGCCCTAGAGCTACTTCTCTAACTGCCTGCAGCTGGGAAGCCAGAAGCAAGTCGTAAAAAGATTTTTCTTTGGCTGTGGGCTGGCCCAAAAATATCACCCTAGTCATATCAGCGCAATAATTATTATAACAAGCTCCAAAATCCAGCACTAAAAAACCACGCCGTAATTTTTGAGTTGAAGTGATATGATGAGGTATGGCGGCATTTTTTCCCATAGCCACAATAGTGGGGAAAGCTAAATCTGCTTGATTATCTTTAATGTGCCGTTCCAAAAATAAGGAAACGTCCCGTTCGGTTTTTAATCTTCCCAAGGGTAATTCATCCACCAATCGGCTGAAAGCGGTGGAAGTTATTTTACACGCTTTAGAAATTAGCTGAACCTCTTCGGAAGTCTTACTTTCCCGGAGCTGCTTTAGTTTAGAAGAAATATCCACAAACTGGGCCTTAGGATATATTTTCTTAAGCTTATCTAAAAATTTAACCGTTAAGGAATCTATATTTATGCCCACCCGCTTTATTTTAAAATCAGATAAGTGCTCCTCCCAATTTTTAGGGAAGGTTTCAACTTTAATGGAGTTTATTTTAGAATGAGGATCTAATTTAGTTAGATAAATAGAAGCGTACCTGCTAGATATTAACAAGTAAGCAAAAGAAGGCTTAAATTGAGTAAAATAAGTGATAGCCAGATCAGGATGAACTAAAAAGGCTAGATCAATCTGGTTTTGGTTAAGATAACTTTGAAAATCTCTCAGACGCATGAACTGGGTAGTGGTTATTAGTTAAAAAAGGTTGTGATTGGAGGAAGTAATATCTCTTCTTTTTGCTTAATTTTACGGGTTAAGAATTATATTTGAAAAACATTATAAACCCCAAATATATACTTTGAAATATGCAGGAAATTAGATTAAAAAATGGTCTAAAGGTTATCTATAAACACAAACCTGGAAATTCAGTGGTAGTAGAATTGATGGTTAAAGTAGGCAGTAATCTTGAAAGTGAAAGCGAGCGGGGTATTTCCCATTTTTTGGAACATATTTTATTTGAAGGTACGGTCAGCCGGCCTTCTAATTTAGCCCTATGCAACGAAATTGAGAGTATCGGAGGAGATTTTAATGCCTACACCACCACAGAAAGAACCTGCTACCATATTAAAGTCTTAAAAAAACATTTTTTGATTGCCGTGGAAGTACTATCTGACATTATGCAAAATTCATTGTTTAAACCAGAGCACATCGCTAAGGAAAAAAATATTGTCCTGAAAGAAATTGACATGGTGCATGATGAGCCCAGTTATTACCAATGGATATTATTGCAAAAAAATCTGTTCACTAACCACCCCTGCAAACACCCAACTTATGGAGATATTAAAGTTATAGCCAATTTAAACCAGAAAAAAATTAGGGATTATTTTTCCAAATACTATCTGCCGGGAAATATGGTCCTATCTATTGTGGGGGATGTGCCTGACTGGAAAAAGGAAATTGAACCAAAATTTAATCTGCCGGCAGGTAAAAAAAATAAGCTTAAAATTTTCCGGGAGCCATCTAAAGTAATAACCAAAGTAACGCGGGAAAAGAAAGATATAGTAAATACTTATGTGGTTATCGGATTCAAAACCATACCCCGAAACAATAAAGACACTTACACCCTAGAAGTTATTAATGGAGTTCTAGGACGAGGGCAAAGCGGACGGATGTTTACGGAAATAAGAAGCAAGCGGGGATTGGCCTATGAAGTTGGAACCCAAAATATGGGGGAAGTTAGCTTTGGTTTTTTTGCTGTTCATGTAACAACTGACAAGAAAAATGTAAATTTAATTAGAAAGCTAGTCCTGGAAGAAATTAATAAACTAAAATATCTATCTGAACAAGATTTGAAAGAAGCTAAGGATTATATTGAGGGGGACTACTTGCTTGGATTAGAGAACTCCCAAAAATTAGCTGACCAAATTTTATATTGGGAGCATGTGAAAGATGCCAATTTAATGAATAACTTCATTAGAAACATCAAGAAAGTAAAAATCAAAACTATAAGAAAAGTAGTGGATAAATACTTTAAAAATCATGTAATGGTGGTGTTGGAGGGGAAGTGATTTAACTATACCCTTCCTTAGCCAAATTATCCAATTTCAATTTATTCTTCCTAAATTGCTCCAGCAGAGTATTAATTTCCTGAGCTAAGGAGATCTTTAGATCTAAAGGATGTAACTTATTATTAACAAAATCTTTTTCCAGCTCAAGGTAAGTTTTGTACTCAACCGGCCCTCCAAATTTGGCTGGGCGTTCAACTGTTAATTTTTCTCCACGATCTTCTTTTAAGACCATAATCACATTTTTAAGGAAAGCTAAAATCCCATTGCCCTCAACTTTACCAGCTTCGCATTGTGCTCCCTTTATTTTATCCTGCACCGTTTTTTCATCATCTAGCAAATCAATCTTGGATTTTGGGTCCGAAGCTGACATTTTAGCACCAGTCAATCCCGGAATAAGGGGAGTCATGACCTCAACTCGGGGGTTATAGTTTAATTTAGGCAGATATTCTCGGGCATACATAAAAATTTTTCTCTGATCTACCCCGCCGTACTGTACGTCCGCCTGCAAATATTGTTCATCCAACGCCTGCATCAAAGGATAAATCAAACCGCTTAACTTAGGATTATCTCCCAATTTAACTACTTCCGAACCCGCTTTCTTGGCATCGTGGATGGAAGTAAGAGTTGTTAACTTCAAGGTATCCAGCATATAATCTTTTTTTAGCTGAAATTCAGAGCCCTTTACCATCTCTAAATTTTTTACGTCTGCTCCTACTGACTTAAACATCAATTTGATAATTTCAGCATAATAATTATACCTCTTTTCCAGAACTTCCCATGGGCAGTTATCCAAGGCCCCATGCAAATCGGCCAGGAGAAGTTTAACTTTAAATCCTGCCCGCATAAAATCAGCTAATTTTAAGACCCAGACATAATAAGCAATATGGGGTTTGCCAGTGATGGCTGTTCCAAAGTGGACTACGGGCTGTTTCTTGGTTTTTAAAAGAGTTGATAGTTCTTTTTCCGTTACTATTTCCTGAGTGTTGCGTTTAACTAAATTTAACCTAGTTTGTAGATCCATCTTTTTAATATCCATAATGCTTATAAAAATAACTTAATTATAAATATTTGGTGGTTTTTAGTAAAAGATGATCCAAGCAATCCTATTCGACTTTTGGGGGACTTTAGTGGAAAACGGAGTATGGAGTCCAGTGAAGCAAATTAGAACAATATTAGATATTAAAATTCCATTTCCAGAATATGTAGTTAGAATGGAAATGGCGATGATGAGTTCTCGTTTTGACTCCTTGAAAGAAGCTTTTGAAGAAGTTGGCCGAGAATTTGATCTAAAATTAGACCAAGATTTAATAGACCAATTAATTGGATTATGGAACAAATCCTGGATGTTGGCTAAACCCTATCCAGAAACAGTAGAAATACTAACAGAGCTGAGCCAAAAATATAAATTAGGATTGGTGTCCAATACGGACTATTTTTCAATTAAAAATGTTCTAGAAAAATTTAACCTAAGCCATTATTTCACCAAAATTTTCTTATCTTGCGATATGGGAATGATTAAAAGTGATCTTCAATTTATGCCAAAGGTTCTGGCAGCTTTAAGCTTGGATCCTGAAGACTGCCTAATGGTAGGGGACAGCATTGAAAGCGACATCAAGCCGGCAGAAAATAATGGGGTTAAATCCATCCTGATTGACCGAAAAGACATGCTCGATAAGGTTCCAAAAATAAAAGATTTAAAAGAATTAAAGAATTTCTTACCTTAATGATTAAAATTACCTTTTTGGGAACCGGTTGTATGCAGCCTACTAAAAGCCGAAACCATTCCGGAATCCTTTTAAGATATAAAAGCGAAAGCATACTCCTAGATTGCGGAGAAGGCATCCAAAGGCAAATGCGGATAGCAGGAATAAAACCGGCCCGGATAACTAAGGTATTTCTTAGCCACTGGCATGGAGACCATGTTTTTGGGTTAGCCGGCCTAATCAGCACCATGGGGGCGGATGGATTTAGCGGTACTTTACAAATTTACGGCCCGCCAGGATCAAAGAAATATATGGATAATTTACTTAAATCATTTTCCGTAAAGAACCTTATCCCAATAGAAGTCCGAGAAGTTAAAACCGGAGATTTTTTTGAAAATGAAGATTTTATTTTGCGGGCAGAATTACTTAAACATTCCGCTACCTGTATCGGATTTAGTCTAATAGAGAAAGATCGCCGGCGAATTGAATTAACTAAAGCTAAAAAATTAGGGCTCAAAGGGCCAATATTAGGAAAGATCCAGCGGGGGGAGGAGGTTACTGTATCCGGCAAGAAAATAAAACCCTCGGAAGTTACTTATATTGTTAAAGGCAAGAAAATAAGTTATATTGCTGATACCGTAAAATGCAAGGGAGCAGATAATCTGGCCCAAGAAGCGGATTTACTGATCTCAGAAGGAACCCATATTGAAGATATAAAATCTAAAACCCGGAAATATATGCATTTAACTGTTAAAGAAGCGGCCGAAATTGCTTCCAGGAATAAGGTTAAAAGATTAATTATAACTCATATAAGTCAACGGTACAAGAATTCAGAAGAAGTGCTTAAGGAAGCTAAGGCCGGATTTAAAAATTCTAAAGTTGCCGAAGATTTTATGGAAGTAGAGGTTTGATGATTGGAAGTTATTTCTGTAATTGGTTTATTGCCATTTCTTTATAAAATCCTCGGGAGTTAACCCCCTCCGCTTGGCCAACTCCACCGACACCGCTAAACATACTCCCGTGTTCTCCAAATCTTCCGGCATCAAGAAATACCAGGGCTCGTCAGGAAATTTAACCCCCAGCCAGGACTCCGCTCCAAACCTGCGGGAAAAAGTTTGTAACTGTTCGATTTCTTCCATTTGGAAATATTTTTTTTGGTCCTTGGTTACTTTGCATTCTATGGCTACCCGCCGAATGGCATTGGCGGCTAAAATATCAGGAGAAGGGTACCTTGAACTGCCTGAACCGGCTACCCTAATGCAGGACCATTCATTTTCATTGAAAAATTTTACAAGATCACGTTCTCCCTTGGTTCCTTTAGCTTTGCGATTCATAAACTAAAATAAGTTTAAGTCGTTTATATAACTTCTTGGAAAGACGTTTTAGGTTGCTTAACAACTAACTTAGGGTAAAATCTCGCTAGGTTTGGATTTATACCTAACTACATTGTTATAAAAAACCAACCCCGTTAGTGAATACAGGAGTGGAAAGCTTAGAGTCTACTAAGCCCAAACAACCGAAACATTTAAAAGTGTTATCACTCATTATAAATAGATAAATGCGCCTAACGCAAAAGAAGATTGAAGAGATTCTAATAAGAATTTTAGGAGAAGAAGGAATGCCCCTAGTTCAGGAACTGTTGGGGAAAAAAAATGTTTCCGAATTTGATTTAGCCATTAGAACTAAACAGGATATAAAAATAGTAAGAAGACAGTTATACAACCTCTATAACCACAATCTAGTTGGTTTTACGCGTAAAAAAGACAAAATAAAAGGGTGGTATATCTATTATTGGACTTTACTTCCAGAAAGCATCCGCTTTAATTATTTTAAAATGAAGCGAGATTTGCTAGCTCGGTTAAAAAATCAGCTGGAAAAGGAAGAAAAAGAGCTATTTTTTGTATCCCCCGATGGCAGCACCCGGATGAATTTTGATCAAGCTATGGAGTTTGATTTCCGCTGCCCGGATACTGGAGAACTATTAATGCAGGATAATAGTGAAGAAAGAAAATTTATGCTTAAAAACAAAATTGAAGAAGTTCAAGCCGAATTGAACCTGCTGATTGCTGAGAGAGAAGTAAGCAAAAAAGAAATAAAACCTACTACTAAAAAAAACAAAACTGCGGATAAATCCAAAGCCAAAAATCTCAAAATTAAAACCAAACCTAAAGTTAAGGCTAAAATGAAACTGCCTGTTAAAAATCCGTCTAAAATAAAATCGTTTAAAGCTAAAAAATAGTCAAAAAAGAATATTAAATCTTGTTAATTCAAATTTTATTAATCACAAGAAACAAAATTTAACGTTTTCTTTTCTTTTTACCGGAAGATCTTCGTTCCAATATCTGGGTGGTCATCCGCTGGATATTTTGTTCCATGGAAGCTACTCTTCTTTCCAAAGTTATCAATACCCGTAAGGAATAAACTATTGCCAATAATGTTCCAATGATTACTGCCAGAATTACCTCTGCCAGCTCTAAACCTGCCATTATAATGTACCTCTTTTGATTTATTTGGCCTGTGAACTTATACCGGACCAATGTATTATATTAGATGGATGTTTTAATAGATATATAAAATTTTCTACTGGTGGGCGTAACATTATGACCAAACAAAATCAAACAGTAGATTTATAAAAAAACAGCCAAATTAAGGTTTTATGGATGATTATGAAAAATTGCTTAAAAAAGCTGTGGAAGAGCTGCCAGAACAAGTTTTAGGCAGTGAAAGGTTTAATATTGAGAAAGTAATGGGCCACTTGGAGGGTAACAAGACCGTATTGATAAATCTCAAAAAAATTGCCAAAGATTTGCGGCGCGATCATAACCACCTTTTAAAGTACTTATTAAGAGAATTGGCAACTCCGGGGAAATATGTAGGGGAAAGAGTTATTTTTGGGACTAAGGTTGCAGCTTCGGTAATTAACAAAAAAATAAAAAAATATGCCAGTGAATTTATTTTCTGTTCAGAATGCAGCAAGCCGGATACTACTTTAGTTGAAGAAAAAAATGCGGCTTATTTAAAATGCCAAGCCTGTGGATCCAAGAAACCGGTAAAAAGAGTATAACCTTAAATTTTAAAAAAAAATACTATTAGTAATATCACTTAAATACAATGGAGTTTATAGTTGCCAGCAAAAAAAGTGTAAATGGAGATTTATTAATTATCACAGATAAAAGTATCCTAGGCCAAAAATTTAGTGAAGGAAAGTTACAACTTGATCTAAATAGTAAGTTTTATTCTGGGACGGAAAAAAATGAACCAGAAGTATTAGTGCTAATTCCTAAAGCCAGACATCTACATTTTACGGGATCAGAAGCGGTTAAATTAGCTCTAAAAATAGGATTAATAGACCCATATAAAATTTTATATGTTCAAGGAGTCCCACATGCTCAAGTAGTTATGGAGGGATAAATATAATCCTTAGTGATTATTGTTTAAACAATTACTGGGATGAGCCCATTTAACCCATAAATCCACCCAATCCCACCTGCTTATCTTTCTCTTTGCCAAAAACTGCTTCGATGTTAATTTTCAAAAGGTCTAAGGTCTGTTTTAAATAAGGAGAAAAGTCGTATTTACTGGCCAATAATAATGAAGGATATAAATATTTTATTACCGATCCTTCGGTAATTGTAAAAATGAGTTTACCATTGCTGCAAGATGTACAGCGGGCGCAGAGTGGCGGCCGGCGATATTTTTCGTTGCAATTAACACATCGAAATCTTTGCATAGAAAACTTACGCAAGTTGCCTTTTATATCACGAATGAAATGTTTTTGTATAACCAACTTAGCCACATCGTCCATATCCACTGCCCTAACTTTTTTAGCAATTTCCATTTGACCTATTAATTTATCATTCATAGAAAGTTCAGTTTTATAAGCCGAACAAAGAACGCCTTTATTAATATTATCCACTGAATGAGTATAACCAAAGTTTTCATATTGATCTGATTTTCCCAATCTATCACCTAATTGTTCTATCTTCTTTCCCTCAGCAGACTTTACTTCCCAAGGGAATTTCATTTCCAAAGCGGATTCATAAAGTTCCAACGGATATTTCCAGGCTACATCAATTCCATGGACCTGATCATCAACCTCAGCCGGGTTTAAAGTTGAGGTTAATACCAAAGGAGCATCCATGGTTTTAGCTCCCCGCCGTTCAGGTAAATACTGACGGGAAAAATTAAGTAAAGCATCTAACAACAACATCACACAAGCTTCATCTCCATCGCAATCTCTCCGCATTCCGGCATGATACATGGGGTGGGTTATTAATCCCTGGGTTTCTGAAAAACCAATAATTCGGCCCACTAACCCGGCAGAAATGTGAGGAGCTAGACCAATCACTAAATGACCTACCAGATCTTCATCTTTTTTAATATTATAAAATGGCTTTAATTCATAAAATCTTTTCAGCAGGTCATCCAAAAAATTGGCCACTCGGGTTAATACCCTGGAAGCTGACTCGTTAAGCGAATTGAATCCAGGAAGAATAACATCCTGAGGCTTAAGCTCTAAAATTTGGTTAGTATCAACTAATTCCTGGCCTTTTATGTCCTTAAAATATCCCAGCTGTTTTAATTTTTCTATCGAAGTGCCAATCTCCTTGGGTTTGAAATGAGTTAGAGGCATTTCGGTGCAGTCATAACGCGTAGTTCCATCTTTATTAACATAAACTTCGTGTTTGGCCCGTAAAATACCTTTAGCCAAATGTTCCACTAGATGATCTCGGTTAGAAGTTCCCCTTATCCCTTTAATTAATTCAGGAATTACTCTCTCCCCTATTTTTTCTTTAGCTTTGTTAAAATAATATTTGATATCAATTTCTTTAATTTTATAAGGAACACCTTTTCCATGACGGCAGGAAGCGTGGTCTAAATTTCCACACATCCGGCAATAATACTTTTTGATTGATTTTTTACCACATACCTCACAGGCCCCGTAGATTGTTTCCAGCTGGCAATCTTCACAGAAAAAAATTGGAAAATTGCTCCTAATTTTGCCTGATTCCATGGCCGCTTGGAAACTTCTTAATCTTCCCCCCTCTTCTCCAACTGGAAACATCACCTGGGGTGAACCAGTTAAATGGCGCATTTTAGCCTTTTCTGGACGACCCATCCTTGCCCCAATGAAAGTTCCGGCCTTGTCACGAAATTTCAAAGGAGAAATAGAATTAATAAATTCTAATCCATTGGTATTAGAAAAAATTTCCTCGGTCAATCGTTTATTTAAACCAACCAATTCTTCAACCGAGTTAATATTAAAAGCTATTAATATAAGTTTGGCTTCAACTGAACTTAAAATTACGCTTTCCCGGTTTATTATTTGATGGCTTATTCCCATAAAATCTAAAGTTTTTTTCCCAGAAGAATGGTTTAAATTATCTAAACTTAGGGGGAGGATTATTTTTTTAACTTCCTTCCCTTCCCATTTTATCTTTCCCTCAACCAGCCATTTAATTAAGATTATTAAATCGTCTTTAGAAACTAATTTCCAATAAAAAGTGTAATCGGGATGCAGGGGCAATTGGAGTGTTTGACTAATTTTAATAGCTTCCTCTAAAGTAGGATAATTTTGCAGTGGGCATTCTAACAACTGCTGCAGACGAGATGGTTCCAGCCCTAATTTTTTTAATAGGCCCGGTAAACCAATCTCGGGTATTTTTTGTTCCAGTTCCAGTGCCCACCATTCGGGGCAATAGCCCGCCGGAACCAAAGCCTGCCCGTTTTCAGAGAAGTCTCCATAATTAAACAAAATATCTCCTAAAAAAATAATTTCTTCTATTTCCTTAAACCATTTTTTGGCCTCATCCTCAGTCTTAAGTTGAAGCACCGATCCATTATACAATCGAACTATGGGACCTTCCAGAGTGTCACAAATCCCCACTACAGTAGCCTTTCCTGGCCGTTCAGTTTTCATTTGAGTTCCTATAGCAATATATTTATACAAGACGATTAAGGTTGCTGGATGTAGACAACAGCAAGAAAAACCAGAATTGCGGCTACGACCATAACGCAGCCTAAATCCGCCTTCCCTTAGAGGATAGGTTAAAATTGGCCGGCCAGCAACTAAATCCATAATAAACGTATTGTTGGCAGCTACCTGCTTAGGTTTATCTTTTTCTTCCTTGTTACCTTTGCCTTCAGCTGCATGAATTTTCTTTTTAAGTTCAATAAATTCACCTAACCAGTCCCATTCCAAATCAAAACTTTTACCCCACTTAGCTAACCTTTTCCACAGTTTGGGAGCTTTCTGAGATAATCCTTCAGCTAGAACCAAGGCTACTCCTCCCCGAATTAAATTAGTTTCAATTCGGGGTAGATCTTTATAATTTGAAACTTCTCTTTTTTCGGTTGGGTCACCATCAACCTCTACCGGTAAATGAAATACCAAGAATCTTAATTCTTCGTCAGAAGGATGATATTGCAGGTTGGTAACCCAATCGTGATAATCATGAACCTCAGAAACATAACGATTAATTTCTTTTTCGTCCGGATCATATTTAGCATAACCTAACTTTGCCCTTACATAATCTGCCAAGATTACTGAAGTGGAAGAAGCTGTTCCACCGGCAGCTCGTATTGGGCCAGCATACTGTAAGGCAAAATAGGTTTGGCCAGCCTTGGTTTGTTTAAATTTTATTCCAATTAATCCTTCCAAAGGAGCAGAAACTATACCTAGGGTCAAGTAGGCAAATCCGGTCCTTATCCCTACTTCGATTGCCTCCCGATCATCTTCAAAAGAACAAAACTTTTTCTTGGCAACCTCTTCCGCAATTTTGAATCCGACTCTCCAATCTAATTGACCATATTCTTTCTCTAATTCTAATATTCTTTCAGGTATACCTTTACCTAAAATTTTGGGAGCAACTACCGAAATTAAACCCACCACTCTCTCGGCCATATTTTTGGCCAGGGGAATAGGAACCTCAGTTTCTGGATCTAGACCTTTACTCCGAGCTTCAGCAGCTAGAAGATAAGCTTCGTTTACTCCTAAATTTAATTTAGCAAAATACTCTTTCATTTCGGAGGAAATGGATTCGGTCATCTTAGCCACCACCCTTTAATTTTATATTTTATCATAATTAAATTGCTGCCATCAAAATATTTGTTGGTTCTAGTGTTAGTTTTAATTTAACTATCAAACCTAAGAATTTTAACTTCCCTGGTTTTTAAGTTGACTACCGGCACTCGAGCGGGCTCCGGCTGGTGACCTAGTTTTTCTTGAAAGGTGGTGGTTGATTGCCAACAGCTTCCTGAAATCATCGTTACACCCTTATAATTAGCTACACAGGAATAATGAATGTGCCCAGTAATAAAAATGTCAGGGATTATTTTAATTAGTAAGGGGTCTTCGATGTGAGCCGGATAATAGGGTGTGGAGGTAAAAGAAGGAGCCAAATGGCGCCGCTTAAGCAAAAATTTCATGATTAAATCGGAGCGATGATATCCCCCACCCATTCGGATAGATTCCACATTAGCCACATAATAATCAAAACTAAACCCATGATACATCAAAACATTAAATCCGGAGAAGGTTTTTGATTTACCAATATTTATTACGGCAGGATTGCTAACCAAAGTAACATTAGGGATAGAATATAGTTCAGGGATAAAATTTTTGTAAAATACAGATTGGGGTTCAGCTAAATGAATTACATCGTGATTTCCGGGGCATATTATTATTTTTTTGTCAGCAGGAATTTGTTTAATTAGCCGACAAAATTCCAAATATTGTTCTTTTAAATTGGTTATTTCCAATTCTTCTTCCTGAGAAGGATAAATACCCACCCCATCTACCAAATCTCCAGCTATAAATATATATTTTACTTTTTTGGCCATCTCTTTTTGAAGATCATTGCCCATTTCCCCCCTTATCCAGCGTAAAAATCTTTTAAATTCCGAACGAAGAAACAGTTTTGAACCAACGTGAATGTCTGAAAGAAAAATTGCATATTCTTCCTCCGGACCTTTTTTAAGTTCATGGATAAGCGGTATATCCGGCCAAAAAATATTTTCAGCAAAGATTATTTTATCCCCACAAACTCCAGTTACTCCAATAACTTCATCCACTACTATATCCTTTGATTCCTTAAATGTTTCCCGATTATTCTTAGAAATTAAAACTTTAATTTTTCCGGTTAAATCTTCTAAAGTAATAATTAAATTGCCATTTTTTGTTTCACCAATCTCTTCCACCACCCCAATTAAAGAAACGTTTTCTCGGTCTTTCTTAGTTATAATCCTATTAATAGTTAAGGTGTTGGCCATTTCTGCCCGATTGCGAAGAATATCTCCTAAATATTTATAACGAGAGGTGAAAAAATTTGCAAAGTCCTGAATAGTATATTTGTGAGGGATGTTTTCATAAAAAAGTACGACTGAAATGGGGGAATTGTTTTCCAACCAGTTTAAGTTATGATCAGAAGTTAGGCTAAGTTTAATTTCTTGATTTTCTGGAAGCTGATCGGATGAAAGTTCGCTGTTGAGGGGAAGGTGTTCTTCAGTTTCAAATTGAGCTGCAATATTATCTGATCTTAATTCCGTTTCCGGACTGGATATTTCTTGGGAGGATGATTCAATTCTTAAATCTAAATTTGAATTTTTAAAATCTGAATTATCTGGATCAGAATTGGTGGATTTAATTTCAGAATGGTTATTAAGATTTAAACTAAGAGAAACTTTCCTAAATTGTTGCAGCTGAGTTTGGTATAAATTGTCATCCCGGTCTTTTTCGGCTTTAACCCTATATCCATCTAATTCATACCAGTCCACTAAGTTTCCAGGTGAGTTTATAATTTCTGAATAATCCTCATTTAAAACTATTATATCCGATTCTTGCTTTATTTTTTCATAGAGGGTTTGATCTAATTCTTTGTCTAATAAATCCTGGCTAACTAAAATACCTTTTTTAAACATCTCCTCAATCAATTTTTTTTGGTTATCCATTTTTGAGATTATTTTAAATTTGTTTTTAATTTGGCCCAGTATATTAAACAGGTTCCATATTGAGTGATTTTTCCAACAATTCTTTCAATTTTATCACAATGTTTTCCTCAATAGATAAGGAAATTTCCCTAGTCCGACCATACCGGCCTTTAGAGATAATCTTAGCATTTATTACTCCTAACATATCCAACTCGGCTAAGATGTCCGACACTCTTCTTTGAGTAAGGACATTTAATCCCCCCTTTTTACATAAATTTTGATAGATATCATAAATCTCCCCAGTGTAAAAGCTTCTTTTTTGAGGATAAAGTAATAATATGGAATATAATATGGATTGAAATTGTTTAGGCTGATTAATAGTAGAATTAATTATTTTATCCGCTTCCACTCTTTTTTCAGCTTCATCTAAATGTATAATTTCAATAATGCTGGACCCGCTTCGTTCAGCTATTTCTCCGGCTACCCTAAGTAAATCAATAGAACGACGAACGTCTCCATGTTCACGAGCAGCATAGGCCGCACACTTTTCAATTACGCCCACTTGAATGGTTCCTTCTTTAAAGGCTCGTTCTGATCTCTTACGCAGGATGTCTTGGATCTGCAAAGCATTATAAGGTGGAAAAATTATTTCTTCCTCGGACAAACTACTCTTTACCCTAGGATCTAAATTCTCAGAAAAAACTAGATTATTAGAGATCCCAATGAGACATATCTGGGAATTTCGAAGTTCAGAATTAATTCGAGTTAAATTGTATAACATTTCATCACCTATTTTACTAGTAAGCTGATCAATTTCATCTAAAAACAATAATATAATCTGTTTTTTTTGGTCTACCAATTCATAAAAAATGTTATAAACCTGATCCGTAGGCAGACCGGTGGAGGCAACTTCTTGTCCAAATTCTTTAATTAATTGAGCTATTAAACGATATTCTGTGTCCGCAACTCGTTTTAATTTGCAATTTATATATATAGGCTTAAGTAAAATCCTATTTTCTCTAGCAATCTTAAGCATAGAATTTAAAATATATTTAACCGTTAAGGTCTTGCCAGTTCCAGTTTTACCATAAATAAAGAGGTTAGAGGGCTTTTCCAGTCTTAAGGCAGGAGCTAATATTTGAGCTATTTCCTGAACCTGCTCCTCTCGATAAATTACATCCTCCGGGATGTAAGAAGATAATAAGACGGATTTATCTATAAAAAAAGATTCCTTTTTGAGATATTTTTCAAAAAAACTGCCTATCTTCAATGTATGACCCCCCTTTGTTTCTAATGGAAATTATTTAACTAAATTATTTAGTGTGTTTTACTAATAGTTTAGGAGCTTAGTTGATAATTTCAAGGTTATCACCTAAATCCTATTTAAACCCATATTTAGGATAATTCCTGCCTTAATTGTGTATTAAACCGATGATTTAATTAAGTTTTTATAAAAAAGATTAAAACTTAAAATTCTAATTTTAATATATTTGTTACACCCCTTTAATGCTGATGGAAATTAAATGAATTAACTAGTATAAATAACTATTGTTAAACCTAAATTATAAACCTAAATTATAAACCTAAATTATTTTATAAATTTGTATTTGATATATTTATTTTTAATCTAGAAGCTTAATATTAAAATAAGTTTTGTTTTTCTAAAATTTTTGGAAAGTTGGTTCAAATCAAAATAAGCTTAAAAAATTATAATTTATATATTTTCTATATTGAAAATAATATAATATAATATAATTATCTAATATTATTATAATACAATTGTTGTAAAAGATAATTGTGAGTGTTGTATTAAAATTTTAAAAGATAAAGAATAATATATTTTTTATGGTGTAGGATATAATAAAATCATAATAAGATAATAATCCTAAAATAATATTAAAAAAATTCCATGCGAAATGAAGCTTACCTCAATTTATTGGATATATAAGGGTTAAATAAAGCTGATAATACACTTATTTTATTTTCGATTAAAATAAACTTAATTTTTGATTATTAGTAAATCTTTTTGTTGAATCTGTCCTAAAAAATATCTTTGATAGTTTTTATCAGAAGAATATTATCTCCACAAGAAATCATGGGGTGTCACTATCATTAATATGGCTTTTTGATATTTGTTTTTTATAACTAAGGTGATAGTAGGTGTTATTTTCAATTTTGGGCTTGCCTTACAAATACGCTTAGCTACCGAAAATTCTAATGTTGTTATCTTCGTTAAAATCGTAAAGAAAAAACTTATGAAATGTTCGCACTTCATCTAACAAAATTTTAACGAAATTATTGGAACATAAAATAATAAAAAACGAAGGATTTACCTTTCTTGAACATATTGTTCTACTGGCTTTCCATCTATTTCTAAATAAACTCGCTGTCCATTAAAGTAATAAAATCTTTCTGGAGCTTCTTGACTAATAACATTTTCTATTTGCACTTGTGGTGCTTTTTGATAACTGTCAAGAATCTCTTGTGTTCTACTACAAGATTTTATTCCAGCAATCGCAGCAATACCTATCGCTATATATGTTATCCAGTCAGGTAGATTATTATAGATTATATGTTGATTTCTCTTAATTGTGTCTAACTTGTCATTCATTTTTTTAACATCGTCTTCTAGTGCATACTTAGTGAGAAAAATCAGTAATTTATAAACTTTTAGTTTTTTTACTACTTGAAAGTTTGAAAGTTAATAATCTATTTTTCAACAACTACGATAACAACAAATTTTTGGCAAGCCCAGAACTCGAGATTTTTGCTCTTCGAGCATCGTTGCACTAAAATCTCGTCCTCATTTCATTCGGAGAAACTAACAGGGCCCGTTGTTAAGTGCTTATATTCAAAATCAATTTTAAAAAATTTTAAATACTCTCTTAAGATTTCAAATAGATGGTTTTAGAATCACTATTCAATCCGTTTACGGTAAAAAAGAAACCTTGGCAGATGTTTGGAGCAGGTTTTATTTATTCCATTATTGGTTTAGGTTTATCTTATTTTGTGTTTAGAGATGCAGCCAGCCTTCTTACTGTTTTTTTAATTGTGATAGCTGCCTTGCCTATGATTTTTGTGACTATTAAAAATGAAGAAGAATTAGATATGAAATATGATGGGGAAATTAAATTATTGAAAGAACATACTAAAGTATTAATATTCTTAATGTTCTTGTTTTTTGGAATAACTGTTGGTTTGGTTTTAGCTTATATTATATTGCCTCAAGCTGTAGTAGATTCGGTCTTTAGTTTACAGCAACAGGCAATTGTCAATGTAAATAACAATATTCATGGCAGTGTCTTAGGTTTTGCTCTTAAATTAGATTTATTTAGTAAAATATTTGTAAATAATATAAAAGTCATGTTTTTTTGTTTAATTTTTTCTTTTTTGTATGGGACGGGAGCTATATTTATCTTAGCTTGGAATGCTTCGGTAATCGCTACGGCTATAGGTAGTTTATTCAAAAGTGAATTAACTAAGACTGCTTCTATAGTGGGCTTAAATTCAATCACTGGTTATTTTGGCGCAGCCACTTTAAGTTTTTTTAGATATATGACTCATGGTTTTTTTGAAATAGCAGCCTATTTTGTGGCTGGATTGGCAGGTGGAATTATTTCCATAGCTTTAATTAAACACAATTTAAAAGAAAATAGAGTTATTTTAGACTCTTTGGATCTGGTTTTGATAAGTTTAGCCTTATTATTTGTAGCCGGGATAATTGAAGTTTATTTAACTCCAGTGCTGTTTGCTTAGTTTTTAATAAGCCTATTATGGAGATTATACTTAAGTTATACTAATTAATCTTTGTTAAATCTAATTATAACACTTTAACTTTTCCGGGCATATTTTGAAAAATATCTCCTTTTTCCAGCATATTTTCAATTAATTTTTCTGTATTTTCTAAGGTAGATTTTTCTAAAATATCTTCAATCAACACTCCTTCACCTTTGTCTAATTCCTTGATTAATTTGGATATTTTTTTAATTGGCAAAATTTCCAATTCTTGATTATCAATAAGTTCTTCACTTACTTTTGTTTTAGGGGTTATTTTGGTGTTTAGGTTGTTAGTTTTTTTGGGAAGATTATCTTTTGGAGCAGTATTTTTAACCCCAATTTTGGCCTGTTCGGCAGTTTGGTAAATTAATTCCTTGGATCTAACTTTAAGCCACCGACAGTCAATTTTTTTAATAATTTCTGGCGAAATGTATTTCTCTTCATTATATACTCTTACTTTTCCAATAATTATAACGGCATCCCCTATATTAATTGAAGCCAAAGACTTATGTTCTTCAAAAAATTTAGTTACGACCTTTCCAGTTCCATCATCCAGCAGGAAGTTGCCTATTGATCCAAGTTGTTCTTTTTGGACAACAATTCCAATTAAATTAATCCTAAATATTTTTTTACCCTCTAAAGTATACAAATAATTAGGAGTTTTATCATCTTCTTGGATATAAGATCCGGATTGGAGCTGAGAAATATTTATCTTTTCAGCAATCTGTCTAAGATAGGTTGCCTGGGGATTACTTTCCAAGTTGTTTTTTTCCATTAATTTATACCATCATGATTTTTTGAATTTTTTAAATATTAAATTGATTCTAAAATTATAACCTTTGTATAAACCCTCGCTTAGGTTCAAAGATATCTCCCGATCGGCGTAGTTTTTCTAGGACATCATTTACCTGATCTTCGGTCAAATTTTTTTCTTTAGCGGCTTCTATTACCTTTTCTATAGGTACAATTTTATTATTATGGTGTTCTTCCACAGCACCAATAATCTCCTTAATCACACTGATACTGCTTCGCTGCTTGGCAGTGATCTTACTTCCCAACCGATCAATATCAATTTTTCCGGTTTCACTATCCTTGGCAATTTGATTGAGACAATAATCCACCAATTCAATTGCTTTTTGAGCATCCTCCCTGCTAACTGTTTTAGCTAACCTTATTTTAGCGGTGGCTTCAGACAATCTTACCAATCCTTCTAATTGACGGGCAGTTATAGGCACGCTTTTTATCCCATCTTCTTCGGCGGTGGAGCTATTCCGCATATTAATATAATACTCTTTAATCTCTTCAATGGCTTCTTCACTCATTTTAGGATTCATTTTTTGCCGAACATAAGTAAAATACTTTTTCAAAAGATCAGAAGAAATTTCGGCCAGGGCCTTATCTGGATTTTGGTGCAAGCTTAGGATATGGGTGGCCATTAGGTCATCTTTTTCTCGATTGGGAAGATCCTTAACCGGGAAAATTAAATCAAATCGGTTAATTAAGGTAGGTGGAAGATTAATTTGGTTGGCTATTAAATCATAAGGATCAAACCTACCAAATTTGGGGTTGGCAGCAGCTAGAACAGTAGTTTCACAGCGTAAAGTGGCTTGGATATTAGCTTTAGCTATGCTTACGGTTTGCTGCTCCAAAGCTTCGTGTAGAGAGGAACGGTCTTCTTTGCTCATCTTATCCAGTTCATCAATGATTGCAAACCCCTGGTTAGCCAAAACCAGGGTACCAGCTTCCAAACTCCACCCTCCCAAAAATTCATCCTTAACTACGGAAGCAGTTAAACCCGCTCCAGTAGCTCCCTTTCCACTTACAAACCTAGCTTTGGGAGCAATTTTAGACATTCTTTTTAACAGCTGGCTTTTTCCTGACCCCGGATCACCGATTAACAGCATATGCATATCTCCCCGGGTAACAACTCCATCCGGTCTAATTTTTCTGCACCCTCCCGCCAATTGAAGAACTAAAGCCTCTTTTATTTTATCATGGCCATAAATGGAAGGAGCAATATTATTAGCTAAGTGAGATATTACATTTTTTTGCTTAGCTATTTTTTTAATTTCTTCCATATCTTTTTCATTAATTTTGACATCAAAAACATCATCTTCCAGAGGTTCAATATAATTTGCTTCTACCACTAAGTCAAATTTAGTAGACATCCCTCCGGTACGCAAAGTTATGGGTACTTCTATTATCCAGCCTGAAATTCTTACTTTTGATCCCGGGCTAGCTTTCCTTTCAGATATAGGGGAAACTAGATCATCACGCAAGAAAACATTTATTCTTTTGGGTTGGGAACCATCTAATTCATCTGGTGATTCTTCCAAGACCAATCCCTGTCCATCTACCAGCTCTTTAGAAATTTCCTTAAACTTTCCTTTTCTCCCGCAGCCGCAGCGGGTAGGTTCTTTATACTTTTTATCCAGTTGTAATACATTCAGGATATTACCACAAGAAGGACATTCAAATTTAGCGGTAGTTACATGCGGCCTAACATCAGATTTCTGGCGCACTGTTCCTTCGGACCAAATGAGTTTATTGAGATGCTTGCTTCGAATATTACTTATTTGTACTTTTTGAGAAATTGGGAGATTTCTTAATCGAATATTAAATTTAGTTATCTTTTTAGGCAAATCAAATTCACGAATGGCAATTTCAGCAGCTTTGAGCAATTCTTCCGGCTGTTCTAGGGTTTCTTCAGACAACTCTGAATTGAATTTAATAAGTTCTGAAAAATCTAACACCAAGAAGGAATGACCTTTTCTTACCGATTCTAACAACTGGGGATAATAATTAGTTTCAATGAATTCCTTAAATAATTTAATCTGTTCGTCTACTTCCATCCTTTAGGATAACCCCCATCTATTAATTATTTTAAAGCCTTGTTTAGGCAACTTTAAAAGCTATACTCCTTTCGAAAAAACAGATATATTAAATAAAAAAAGAATTTTTAAAGATTTAGGTTATCAAACTTACTTATCCTAGTTTAAGTAATTCTATCCAGGAAAGTGGAAAGTCCAAACTTACTTTTCCAAGACCTTTTTAAGATTATCAATCAGTTTGTCGGTGGCTTGATTAACCGCTTCTTCAGTTTTAGTACCAGTACAAACTATCTTTCCATTACTAAATAATAGGAAGGTGGCATTAGTCCCTTTAAGTTTGTGCACCAATCCGGGGAACTGTTCTGGTTCATATTCGGTATTAGGCAGTTTTAACCCTAAAACGTTAAGATTTAGATCCATCCCTATACTTCCGGAAGCGACTATGTTCTGGACAGTAATTACCGGTTGAATGGTAACATTAATATTAAGTTTTTTGAGGCTTTTGATTATGCTTTGAATGCTTTTGTCAACATCTTCCATAGTTCTAGCTCCAGTACAAACTACCTTTCCACTAGAAAAAACTAAAGCTGAGGTCTTAGGCTCTTTAATTCTTAAAACCAAGCCCGGAAACTGTTCGGGATTATATTCAGTATTAGGCAAAGTAGCAGCCATCTTTTCTAAAGGAATGTCCTTTTCCAAAGCGGTAGAAACCACAATATTAACTATTCTTATCTTTTTCTTGTTTTCTTTCTTTGTCATTAATTTTTTCCCCCCCCAAGTACTTTCATTGATTATAACTAATTAGGCTTTAATATCCTCCTTTATAAATAGGCCGCACTATTTAAATATTGCCTTTATAAATACATTTAAATTAGCTTCTTTCAAAAACCTAAATTTTTAGCTAGAACCTTTATAAACAAAATTCAATTTCCTATATATTTTGTGTATAAACTCAAGGCTTTTTCCTTGGTAGAAGCATTTATTAAAGTCCGGCCATCAATAAAAAGGGTTATTTTTTCGGATTTTGAATGAATTTCTAAACCTATTTTTAGGGTAATTGATTCAATATTGCGGGTGAGTTTTAATCCAAAATGGTTGGATTCAGCCTTAATCATATTTTTCCACTTTAAAGCTATCGCTTCAAAATTGACTTTCAAACCTAAAACTTGAAATTTTCCTTCCCCACAAAATCTTAGCCATCTAGCTTCTTCTCGCTCGGAAAGGTAATCATAATTGCCTAGACAGGTGCGGCAGTTAGGATTAGGTTTAACTTTTAAGCGGCGAAATTCCTGATTCCAAATATTATAATAAAACAATTCGGACCTAACGGGGTGATTAAGGAGTATCTTTAAGGCTAGAGTTACCTGCAGGGCAGCGATAGAAGTGGTAAGTGTATTAATCACTCCTACTATATCACAGCTGTCCAAATTAGCTTCCTTCAAGAAACATTTTAAACAGGGTGAGGCAGGATTGGGGGATCCGGAGAGGTTAGAATGGGGGTTAGCCTTATTCCAAAAAGGCATAACATAACCTGAGGTTTTAATTGCGGCAGCATAAATCCAGTTCTGGCTATTTTTTTTGCAAAAATCATTAATCAAGAACCGGGTTTGCAGATTGTCGGTACAGTCTAGAATTAAATCATAAGAATCTAAAAGAAAAACATTATCAGGCCCCAAATGGACGGCCCGCGATTCAATATTTATTTGAGGATTAATCAACATTAATTTTTCTTTAGCAGCTAAGGATTTACTAAGTCCAACTTCTTTAGGAGTAAATAATACCTGACGGGACAAGTTAGATTTTTCTACAATATCCCGGTCTATCAACAATATTTTTCCAACTCCTGCTCGAACTAATAATTCTGCCGCTACCGTGCCTAATGCTCCAATTCCCACCACCACTATTTTTTTGCTGGAAAGAGTGATCTGTCCTTTTAATCCAATTTCTGTTAATAGGATTTGCCGATGGTACTGTTCTATGTCAGTGGTCTTAATTTCAGAGGTGTTCATTCAGTCCTCCGTTCTGCAAATTTTGTTTTAATAGGCAGGCATTACAAACTTCTTTATTAGCCGGTTCGCTGCAAACTTGGCAGGATTTGATTTCACCCTGGGCTCGTTCTTTAAGTAAGGGTAAAATCTCTAAAAATGAATTTACTATTCCTTGCTTTGTTCCTTTATATTTTTGTTCAAATTTGTTCAATAAATCTTGGATTGCCGATCGATATCCTTCAGCTGAATAAGGGCATTCATGGTATTGGACTTGAAATTTTTTTAACCAACTATAAAGCCGAACTTCCTTTTCTGGACAAAAGTAAAGCGGTTTTATCCGCTGGACAAATAATCCATCTTTATTCACACCTGTAATAGGCCCCAATCGGCCGGCAATCTGAGTGTTGGCCTTAAAAATATTCATTAATATGGCTTGGGCTTCGTCATCCAAGTTATGTCCAGTAATAAGTTTAGTTGCTCCTAACCGTCGGGCATGCTTATTAATTAAATATCTTCTCCACACTCCGCAGACATTACAAGGTTTCTTGCTGGTTCCTTTATTTATTTTAGGATAAGCTTCATCCAAAGTTGATCCAAACTCTTCTTTATTGCTTACAATATGTAAAGGAACATTATTTTCTTGGCAGAATTTTTTTAAATCAACTAAAGTTTTTTCTCGATAACCAGCAATGCCTTCATCCACTGCCAGGGCAAAAAAGTCTTCAGTGGGGATATTTTCCTGCTGTAAAAATTTTTTAGTTAAGTAAAGCACAGTCAAAGAATCCTTGCCTCCAGAAGCAGCAATACACAGCCGATCATTTTGGCGGAGCAGGTTATATTTACGGAAGGTTTTGAAAACCTTATCTTCAAAGCAGGTGATAAAATGTCCGGCACAAAGTGATCCGTGCTGGAGAGTTATTACCGCTTTCTCCGGGCATTTGAAACAATCCATCTTTTATCCCCCGGAAACAACATTTAGGACTTCTATCAAATCATCTTCTGATAACATTTCATCTTCAGTCAACACTTCCGAATTGCGCACTATCAGAACTTCTTCTGAACTGAGTTTTAAAAAATCTAACAAGTCTTGGACTTTAGTTCCTTTAAATTCAATATTTTGGGTAGAGTTTTCTCTCTCCAAGGTTACAGTCAATTTCATCTTTGCTCCCCTCGGTCTCTAAATAAGCCCAAGGTTTGTAAGGGGATTATTTTCTAGCTTATTTATAAATATTTCCTTTGTGGTGGTAACAAGTGCAAAAGTTTATAAAAAACAAGGCAAAATAGGTTGTTATGCAAATTATAAATAATTATATTGGTATAAGACCATTCACTGTTTTAGTAGATGATTCCACATCCCTGAAACAATTAGCCCAGGAAGCAAAAAAACTGAGATATTTACCCTTTCCGTTAAAATTGGAGGAGGTCAAAAAATTGACTCTAGGAGCAATGGTTAATGCTTATGAACAAATGCTGGTATGGGGGAAAAAAATGGAATCAATGGTTCAATTAACTGAGGCCTTCAAAAATCCGGAAGAGTTTGAGATGGCAGATCACCAACACCAAAAATATAAAGATATTGTTTTTCAGGGCCATTCCCTGAGCTATGCTCTGGAGCAGCAATCTGGCTGCTGCCGATATCAAGGAGCATTGTTCTTTGTTCTGGGTTACGAAGCAGATTTAGGTGACAGCCATTTGATTCAAGCGGCACCGGTCAGAGCAGGGGTAAATACAGTATTTAATGAAGTTGTCAGCGGGGGGCAATCACATAAAGTTAGTATATTTACTGATAGTTTACAAAATCCATCTTTAAATTATTTAAGACATAATCCCAGAATATTTGAGCAGGCTTTAGAAATAAGGCCTAGTTGGGATTTTTATTCTTATCACCATACTTTTGATGGGCTGGTAATCATAAAAAATAGGCATAAGCAGGTTAGGGAATGGGATAAATGAAAAAAGCAATAATTTTTACCGGTAAAGAAGGATTGACTGAAGTTTATCAATTGATGATAGGCACTAAATATTTTGGGGGCACCTATGATCATTTCAGCGACCGGATTGATTTTTTTGACAGTATAAGCAATTATTTTATCAGCAAGCTGATGCAAGAGAAGCCACCCTTCGTACTTGGGACTTATAATGGGTATAAAATTGATTCCAGATGGGGAAAATTAGAACAAATTTCCAAGTTGGAATCACAATTACTAGATCAGTTTAGGAGAGTGATGGTTGCTAAATTTAGGCAGGAGGGGGGAGTTCTCTATATTATTGGAGAGCTGTAGGAATTAGTACTTTTCAAATAAAACTAATTATCAATTAATGGCAGATTATACTAAATTTGCTGAAGCCTGGTAATTTCCTTAGGAAATTCAGGGATAATAGTGACTCAATATTTACAAGTAGTGGTCACGAGCATTTTGATGATTAATATTTTGCACAAGATTCCAGGACCTAGTTTACAAAATATCTTAAAACACAACCTCTCCTATCCCCAACACACATTTTTTATATTTCGGATATATTTTAGCTTATAATGAACACTGCCAACCTAATCCTATTAAAAAAAAATGAGAGGTTAGTTAGACTTAGCCAGGAGCTAGGCTTCAGTCAAACCTTTTTTTTAGAAGATATTAAATTGATTAAGGCTAATACACCAGCTGAACTTCTAAAAGAGCTTAATTCAGCGGGTAAAAAATTGACTATATATAAGCCTTCCAATGAGAAAATGCTGCGGTTTGCTTTAGAAAAATCCAAGGTAAAGCTAATTTATGGCTTGGAGAACCTGCATCTGCAGGACAGCCCCCATTATGTTCGGGGCGGGTTAGATCAAGTAGCCTGCCGCCTGGCGGCTGAAAAAGACAAAATTATTGCTTTTTCCTTCTCGGATATCCTTAATTCCAAGCAGCGGTCCAAACTACTGGCGCGAATGGCTCTAAATATAAGGCTGTGCCAAAAGTATAAGGTCCAATTTTTGGTGGTTAACCTGACGGAGAAAGAAGAAGAAGTTCGTTCCCAGAACGATTTAGAGGCCTTATTAAGGGTGCTTAAAAAGCCGGCTGGATTCAAACTTTAAAGTTTTCTACCCAAAAATTTATAAACAATAGTCCTTTTTAAGTAGTAAAACAATTATTAAGAGGGTATATAACTATGTCATTAATCAATAAAATAAGAGAAGCCTATCAATCAACTATAACTAGTACTAAAAATATTTTAGTAGCCGGGGCAACAGTTCTTTCACTAGGAAGCGCCTGTGTTGAGAATAATTATAACCCTGGTGATAAGTATCCATCTCAACCGGGGGCCAATGATAATTATGCCGCGCCTTTTACGGGCAGCGGTCCCTGCGGCGGCTCGCCTTTAGTAGGGAGATATATGTGGGATATAGGGTTTGGCTCATGTAGCGGCGGTTCAATTGAACCATTCAATCCACAAACTTGTAGTGCAGAATTAAATAATTCAGATGAAGATGAAGGTGTTATTAGTATAACTATGAAAGTAAATGGGCCTAAACTTACCTTTACTTTAACTTACTTTGATTCTATAGAAAATCAAGAATTGACTCAAGTAGGTAGTTTTAACTTAGTTAAACTACCAGGATATGATGACTGTGCTGAACAACCCGTGGATAATGGGGACACCGAGAACAGATTTTGTACTGATTATACAAGGTGTTTATTGGAAGAAAATCCTAATTTGTTTATTTCTCAAGTGGTGGACATACCTCAAACCACACCCGTCGAAGGCGACCGACCCGTTCAACCGGGTGAGTACGTAGGTTTGGTTTTAATTACGGACGTGCCTTTTGATGAACTTCCAAGCGATGGCTATTGCATCAATCATCCGGTGGTTAGCAACGTAATCCTTGATCCAGAGTGTTATGACAAAAAGGGTCAATAAGTTTTAGGTTATTTTTATTTGTTTATAGTGTGTGCGATTGAAATTATTATTTTATTTTTTCTAATCTTTTGTGACTCCCCACCTCTTCGATATATTTATAAAGCAAAAAGTTATAATTTGTTTAGATAATGAACTTAAAAAGAGGTTTGATTCTAGTTGTACTTACAGTTATGTTAAATTTTAGTCTGGTTTTAGCTATAAATTGGGAAGATTACAGGTATACTGGCTTGGGAACAACTCAGAATGTGGATGATTTAGATTGCAAGGAATGGCCAAAAACTTCTTCGGTTGGAGGAGTACAAACAGCAGACTCCTGGAAAATATACGCTTGTGACAATACAGTTGGTAATCCTGTAGGAACAGTAAATTTTAACGACAACCTAGAGGGATGTATTTACACTTCTAGTGAAGAAGAAATGCAGCCCTGGGGTGATGAGTGCGGCTATAATTCTATCTCCGTTGGTACAATTATATCTCAGGAGGGAACGGATATAGAGGATGAAAATTATGTGAAGGTATACGGTGTTGGAGATTGGGCTCCACTTTTTTCCTGTAATATTGCCATAAAATCTGGAGGAATAGCGGATCGTTCTGATACCAATTATGAATTTCTCTGCGGCCAGGATGATTATTGGTATGAGTGCAGTGAATTTACGGTAAATGAAGTTTTAGAAATAGGATTAGCAGACAGCACTCAAAAATTACCTTACACCTGTTTGGAAGTCAACGGAAAATACAACTGGGTCAGCAAATTGGACACCACCACCGATTCAGATGATGATGGCGTTCCAGACAGTTTAGATTGCGCTCCGACTAATGACCAAGTATTTGGTGCATTTATAGGGAATACAGTTAATTCTCCCCAAGGAGCATCCGAAATTTGTAGTGATGGGTTAGATAATGATTGTAGTAATTGGAATGGGTTATCCGGGTATGATTATCAAGCTAATGGAGATGCGGATTGTGATCTTGATCGACAAGCATGCGAGGAAGGTTTTGATTTTGAAGAAGGATACTCGTGCTGCGGTGATGATGGGTTGGAAGATTTTGGCCGGGGCGGGGATTTTGCGGAAGGGCAAGGTTCGCTCTGTTTAAATGATAACTATTTAATCGGCCAAACCACAATTAGCCAATTGGGCGGTGAAGCTTCAGTTAGCGGCTGGGCCTGGGTTCCGGCGTCTAGTCCTCAAGCTCATTTCAAAATTTTAAATATTGACCGCAGTCTGCTAGGGCAAAGCAAGGATGACATAATTTCTAACGGAGAAGAATGGATAAGCTGCGGTCCGGGGATAAGTGCCTTAAGTTCAAATATTGAATTTCAGCGGGATGCCAATAAATTTTATTGTTATGAGGAAGGAAACAGCTGGAGTTGGGCAGAATGCGATGATAACTTTGATGAACTAATCAATTCAAATCTGCAAACAGTACGCCAGCCAGGGGATTCAGTTTATACTCTAAATTTTCCAAGTGATTTACCTGATGCTGGTTTGTCAGGCCAGGATCAAGGAAAAAAAATAGTCTCACTCAAGTCTGCTGATTTGGGCCAGGATTTTTTTGATTTTACCAGTTATGATTACTTAGATTTTTGGATAGAGTTAGTTGATCAAGAAGGAAAACCGGTTGATCTAGAAAAAATAAATCTCCCGGCGGATATAATCTTAACTTTTACCTTACCCGGGGAAATTGAGTTCTCTCGTAATATTTTAGCAGAGGGAGTTAAAGCAGAAGAAGAAAAGGAAATTATAATTAATAACCAATTAAATGGCCCAAATAAGATCCATTTACAGGTAGACATTTCAGGAATACCAATAGTGGAAAGTTTAAGTTTTGTTTCTACCAGTGAAAACTATTTTAAGATAAGTGATATCTCAGTGATAAAATCGGATGCAGGCCAAAATCTGTATTGTTCAGGAAAATCATCTCAGGATAAGAATGTCTGGATAAATAGTTTTGATTACCTTGGGACCGCTCAGTTAAATGCTCAATTGATGTGCAATCAGGTTTATGGTTCTGAATCTTGGTCTGAAGACAACGGATGCTGCGGAAATAATCCTAGTGGTGATTTTTTTACTTATTCTGGTCAAGGATGCTGGAAAGGGACCATAGTTAAAAATGATGAAGCTTTGATGGAAGTAAGGTTTGAGGTTGAATATTCAGAGCTTAAGATTAATACTGCTCCGGCAGTGGTTGATTTTGATTATACCGTGGAAGCAGAATATGCGGTGAGTGAGGAAGATAAAGTCAAGTATGCTCTTCCAACTGATATCCCTAATAATATTATAACTAAAACTTTCTCTGCTCAAACATCATTAAATAATATATATTCAGTTAATTTACCCAAAGAAGACTTTCCTTTAACTCTGCCATTACTGTGGGGAGAAGGAAATTTTAATTTTAATTATCAACTAACTAAAATTAGTGTAACTAGTAATTCTGAAGACGTAAAACTATCTTTATTCAATACACAAGAAGGTGTTTTTCAGGTGGGTACAAATTCGGAAGCTAATTCAAACTTTAACAATTTAAGGATAGTGGCTCAAACAAATAAAATCATTGGCGGTTCAGCTTATCAGGATCAAGATAAGGTAACTATTTTTTCTACCTGCAAAGTTGGTTCAAGCAGCAGCTGCTTATTTTCCCTGCCTTATTCCAATTCCTATCGGATTACTAATCCTTATCCTCAACTATACTCATTGTGGTTTGTAGGTGAAGAGGGGAAGGAAGTCCCAGTTATAGATGGACAGGAAATAATTTCCAAGGGAGGGAACATAATTGCCAGAAATGTCGCTCCGCAGATATTGTTTTATGGAAGTGAGGAAGGAGACAACCATTTATTTTACGGCTGCCAGCTGCCGGAAGAGATAACTTCCCAACTGTCTAAAGATACAAACAGTAACATCTTTGAATCAGTAAATTATTGTTCAACCCAGGGTAGCTGGTTCTGTGCGTATTCATCCGGATCAGCGGTTAATTCATGGAGCAGGGAAAGCCTGGAGTACATTGGTTATGATATTGATTCCAATGAAAAAGTGTTAGGCTCAAAATTTGATTTGGAACCGGTAGAAGAAGGTGATGAAACTTACAGTGCTGGAAACAGAAATCAGCCTACTACGGTTTTGCCAGGCAGAAATATTATTTCTAATGCGGAATTTGCGACTCAAGCTGGAGTTTTAGTTCATTGGGATTTCAGTGGAACGGATTTAAGTCCACAAATTAATGCTGAAACTAAAACAATTAATTTAAATCCAGGTGAGAGTATTATCTCAACCAGGATAGCGGTAGCAGTCCCAAAAGGACAGAACTCAGCCCAATATCATTTTTCCCAGGAAGGCAATTGCCCCGCGGAAATTTATACGGCTAATAAAGACGGCATAATCACTAAAGTGTCTTCATCTAATTTTAAAAAAATAACTATAACTCCAGACACAGTTTATTTAACAGTAGCGTTTAATTCTGCAGCCAGCGGATGCACCGTTTATCACCCCTTGCTTCAATTACTAGATCCTCAATATTCGACCAACCCTAATTTAGGTCCAGTAAATTATCATTATGCAGAATCCAATCCGGATAAATTTAATTTCCGAGCAGGTGTAGCCTGCTGTCAAGTCAATGGCTGCTGGAATGGTTATGCCTGTGTTAGGGAGATGTCAGAATATACTTTTATGTCAGAACAAGTTGGAGAAAATGAAGGAAGCCGGGATTACCGCTGTGTAGAGGGTAAATGGGAAGACATACCAGCTAAAAAAGATTGGAATGAAGATCAATCTGGTTTTTGCAGCCAGCCGGAGCAATGTTTTGTCTTAAGTTCATTGATCGAAGGAGTATCCAGCAGCAATACTGCTAAAGAGTTCTATCAGGGAAAATTTCCGGTATGCATTAACGATGGAGAATTTATTTTAGACCATTACTGTGATCAAGGAGAGTGGACCAGTAGAACTAAATTTATAGCCCAAAAAATGTTAGAGCTAGTAGGTAATAAAAATGATTATACCATTTATTGCACTGATCTGCGGGAAGCCTTAACTTTAACCGAAGAAATGCAAACCTCTTTAGTTGGTGATACTACCATATCTCCAAAATTGATTTCACCTTTAGGAAACAAACCTTCGGCCCAGGTATGTTATGGGGGAATTCAATCCTTAACTGGAGATACAGTTAAATCTGTAAACCCCAAATCAGGGGAAGGAAGTACTCCCTTAGTTTCAGTAAAAGAAAATACCTGCATCAATAATGTCTGCCTGCTTAAAAATAAAGATGGAAAAATTTCTTTTGCTACGACCTTAAATGAAAATGTAGATTTACCCTCAGGAGTGATTGATGTAAATGCCAGATTTTTTGATTTATTAGGTATTCCGGACTTAACCACAGAATGTGCAGCCGGTAAGGAAGAACAAGAATTTATCGATTGTGAGTCGGAATCACTCCCCTCAGGAATAAAATTGGGTTACTCCCCCAAATATAAAGCGGTGTTATACAATTTAGATGTTGAGCCCTCTATTTTAAGCAAGGCTTGGGGATCAATAACTGATATGTTTGCCGATTTGGCTGCCGGGGCAGGAGGATTATCTAATCAAGATACTTTTATCCAAGAGGTTAAGAATGTGAAGGATATTTATCTGGCTAAATCAGGCAGTAAACAGGTCCAGGGCATAAGAGAAATACAAGGATTAAGCCAGTCCAAACAGGCCTTGATAGTGGAATATGAAGGTTTTTCTACTCCCATATGTGATTATGTCCATTCAAAAAAGATAGCCCAAGAAAATATTCAATCCGAATTACTGGAAGATGTTACGGATCAAGTTAAGGTTTCTTGCGGGGTGGATGATTCAGTCCAAAGAGTTGAAGCAGTGAGCGGTTTAAACTTTTTGTGGCCAGAACTTACCGGAAAACTAAGGATGGATCTAGGGTAAAAAGATGAGAAGGGAATTTAGCAAAAAGGGCCAATTAACAATTTTTATTATTCTTGGATTGGTGGTATTATTTATTTTCTTTTTTTTGATACTGCTGGTGGTAAACTCCCAAAAACAACAACTGCAGCAAAGTTATGATAACACTTTTACTGGAATAATACAACCAGAAGCTATGCGAATTTATGTGAATGATTGTTTGGCTGATGGATTGGAAGATGCTTTAGTCCTGATTGGCAAGCAGGGACGATTATGGTATGATCAGGGAGGGATAACTCCTTTCACCTCTGGATATACTGGAATTAAATTAACTGATCAATTAAATGGTCAATTAAGTGAAGATGGCGACCGTGTGTTTTATGGAATAGTTAAGAACAGCTACACTTCTCCTGGTTCTTATCCAGAGTCTTATCCGTGTAAGGTTAACTTACAGGATAGTCCAGATTTTTGCCAGTATAACTATCCTTCTCACCCCTCCAGGACTGGTTTTGGTCTAGCTCCATTACTGACTACTAATCTTTTAGCTGGTGATTTAAGGCGTTACCTAACTGCTAAAACTAAAACTTGTGTAATGGATTATATGAACTCCGAGCTGGATTACCAACTCCAGGTTGAACCAGGAGAATTAAAATTAGATTTAACTCTTAGTGAGCAAGGGGTCAGGGCTAAGGTTAGTTATCCTTTAAGTTTTAGTTTTAATGAGGAAGATCATTTTACATTAAGGACCTTTGATTTTTTTTATGATACAAAGTTTTATACTTATATCTTAAAAACAGTAATTTCTCCCTTGCTATGGGATCAGCAGTTTGCAGATTTTTCTTATAGTGAAAGCCAATTGAAACAAAATAAGTTTAGCTATGGCCGGCCTTGTGTTGAAGAAGAAACTCCTGAGATGTTAAACGGAGCGGCTAAGGGGTGTATTTCTCAACAGGAAATTTCTTCCTACTCCGGAATATCCAATCCCCACCAGTTCCCTTTTACTTTAGAAAAAAAGGTTATCAATTCTGAAGGGGATATGCTGTTTGAGTTTTCTTATCCTGCTCAGGATATAATCCCCGGGCATTCAGGGCAATATATCTATCGAATTGCTAGACAAAATCGGCCTCCCGCTCTTAATTATATCCATAATTTTGGATGTCTAAATCCGGAAGAGGTTGATTATGATTATTTGTTAATTAAGGATTTTAATTTAGCGGATGAAACGGTGGATTTATTAGCCCTAGATCCAGATGATGATGCTGAAGAAGGGCTGTCAGAGGGCGGGATAGTCAATAATCTAATTTATGAAGTTGAATCCGATCAGGCAGTTAAATTAATTTTTAATCCTGAAGCAGGTACAGCTAAATTGGATTTAAGTGGTTTACCTCTAGGATTTAACAAATTTACAGTTACGGTTAGAGAGAAAAATGTTATTGAGTCCAAGGATTGGCAAACAGTTATAGTTTATGTAGCTCAGGAAGGCGAAATTTGTGGTGCCGGTGAAGCAATTCCCGGAGAGACTCCAACTTATACCGATTTGGATGGGGATACTTTTGACCAAGAATCAGGATTAGACTGTGATGATAATGATTTGGCAGTTCATGATGGGGCAATGGAATACTGTGATAGTAAGGATAATGATTGTGATGGTAGTACGGATGAAGATTGTGGAAATCAATGAATATATAAATTAAATTAGATTGTAAAATAAAACTAAAATATGAAATTAATAAAATTTAATTGGCACAACTATTTTTTAATAATTTTATTCCTAGTAAACCTGACTGGGGCAGTTAATGGCGACGGATGTTTTACCTATCAAGAAAGCAAATATTACTGCCAGAATATTAATTTGGAAACTGCAACTGGGGAATGCAATAAACATACCGGGTGTGTCTTGGAACCAATATTTGCTTCCAATACTAGCTGTTCACTTTTAAAAGAATGCAATACAGTTATCTGCCGGGACAGCTGCAAGGATAATTTCATTGGAAAGTGTATTGCAGGATCATTTGAGCCTAATTTGACCCAGCAAATATGTGAACCAGTCTTAAGCTCTTCAGTAACGGAGGGCAATAAAACCTGGGGATTGTGGTTATTGCTGATATTTTTTATTTTAGCTTTAGGGTATTATATTTATAATATTATTATTTATTCTTTAACTGAAACCTCAAAAAATAAACTGGAATCTCCAACCTTAAAGTCAGGTATTTTTTCTCCCTTTAATTTTAACTCCCAGCAAAGATTTGGTTTAAATAAAGTAAAGCAGGAACGCCAGCAGAAAATTAAGCAGGATAAACGAGAAAATTTTTTAGTTCAACAGGGGTTGGGCATAACTAAGGCAGTGCAAAAGGCAGAAACAGAGCTTTTTTCTAAATTAGATAACCTGGCCAAAACCCACCAACGAACTAAACTAAATCAACTGGTTAAAGATAATAAGGCGGTTGATGATTGGGTGAAGGTTAGAAACTGGAGAAAAAAGAATTAATTTTTAAGCCTATCTTTTTTAAGTATTTTTAAGGGTTATAATTATTTTTTAATCTCGGAAACTTTATAAATTATCCTTACTTTATAATTTTAAAATAATGAAAGCGGTAAAAAGGTGTTTAATCTTAGTAGTTTTAGGTTTATTTTTTTTAATTCTGGCCGTAAATTTAACTTCCGCCCAAACTCCAGGGTGTTATATTTATCCGGGAGCGGAAGAGGGATTATACTGTGGATTTGGGATAACTCAGGAAATAGCTCAGGAAGATTGTGTTCAATATCCGGATTGTGAAGTGCCGGGGAAAGATTTTTTGGTGGGGCAGGACTGCAGCCAACTAGTTCAATGCCAGCAGATAATCTGCAATGTTGACTGCCAGCCTCATTCCATCAGTGAATGTCAAGCTTTAGGCGGGGATTCGGTGGAGGCCAATGGTTTAAATTTTGAATACTGGTGCTCTTCCGGATGCTGTATCCTGCCCGTGTCAACCGGATCTAATGAATGTTTATCTCCGGCCATAAGATGGGAATGTACAGATATTGCGGCTAAGAAGGATAAATTGGGTGATTTTATTCCTTTTTCTCCAGCGGGTATTAGTCCGGAAGCTTGTCAGCAGTGCCAGATTGATCTTAAACCTATCATCTTAAACATTAATATAGTAGATCAAAATGGAATTTCCATTTCAGCTGATTTTATCACCATTAATGGAATAAATCAAGGGGAAAATTTTAATCTACTGAAGTTCACCTCGGCTTTACCGGGGACATTTATTATAGAAGTAGAGAAGGCCGGTTATTCTATCAGCAAGCAGACGATTACCTTAGTTTCCGGAGAAGAAAAATCGCTGGAGATCCAATTGTTTAAGTTAATAATTTCAGCGCTGGGGAGCATAAAAGTAAATTTGAATGTGGAGGGGGTTACCCTGACTTGGAATGGGCCAGTTAGCGGTAAAAAAACAATTTCCACTACTGAAGACACTTTGGTAAATTTTCCTCTAGGAATTTATACTTTAACCTTTACTAAATCCGGGTATAAACCAAAACAAGAAAAAGTGACTCTCTCTTCCTCGGATGATTTTCCAATTGAATTAAATCTAATCTTGGAAAAATCAACTTCCACCAAAATTAAAGGTGTTACCATAGTTGAGGGGAAATCAACTCCGGAAGTGGACATTTATTTGGATGGGTTGAAAAAAACAAAATCATTGTATACTTTAACTGGGGGATTTGAATTGGAGCTGGAAGTGAAGCAGATCAATGAACCGCATACTCTGTTTGCTTCTTATCTCCAAACTACCGGAAACAGTTACAATTCTAAAACAGTGTATTTTGAGCTTGATCCTCAGCAGCCGGAACTGGACTTAGGATTAATAATCTTAGAACCTAAAGTTGGTGAATGTGATTTGGAGGCTAAAGATGTTTCAGGATTTAGTGGTTATCAAGTTAAAGGTAAAAAAGAAATTTTGCTGCAATGGCTAGTTCCCTGCGTGGAAGTTCTAAGTTATGATATAATCAGAACTGAAACTAAAACTAATCAAGAAGTTACTTTTACAGTTTACCCTCCTCTATTGGCAGATGAAAAAGTAGACTGGGACACTCAATATACTTATTCCATTGTGGCTAATTATAAAAATTCAAAAAAATCTCCTACTCCTTCCAAGATTACAATTTCAATAGGGGATGAAGAATGTGAGGGGCATTTTAATTTTGCTACGGGTATAAATAACCATTTTTGCTTAGCGGAAGAAAATGGAGCTGGTGATTCAGTTCCAGATTTAGGTCAAAGTTCTGATCAAAGAAGTCTAATCTACACCTGTGTTGATCAAGGCAGCGAAGGTTATAAGTTGACTACGCTTACGGACTGTTCAGCAGATTTAGGACAAGGGTATTATTGTTCCAGCAGCGGGGAAGGCCGGGCAGATTGTAAGAGCAACTTCTTTTGTGCTGGCGGGTTAGGTTCTTCACCTTTAGGCTTGTATTCTTCCTTTCAGCAATGTTATGGCTTGTATGGAATGAGTGACTCAGAAATAACCAATTTAGATTTGGCAGTTTTAGCTGAAGGGACCGAAAATTATTGTTATCTGGATTATACATCCTCGGCTTTTGACCAATGTTCTAGTTGTTTGACAGTTAAAAATTGTTTTGATTACCAAGGGAAATCAGCCTGTGAATTTAATAACTGCCTAACTACTCAGTGTAAATGGGTTGATGCAGCTTTAGTAACGGACAATAAATTAGTAAACTATGATACTATCCCCACTTATAACGATAATTCTTTATTTACTACGGCTGAAACCGGGACGGGGTACTGTGTGGAAAATTGGTACGAGGGTGATAAATGTTCCTTGTGCGGGCCCAATTCAGGTATTTTTGAAAATTATTATTGTACTGCTGATGTTTGTTCCAGTTTGGGCCGCTGCTTATCTAATCCTCCTTATCAAGCTGGAGCTAAAGGAGATTTATTAAGTTCCTGCTCATACTGTGAAGAGTATCCTCATAAAGATTCCGTTAAGGATACCACTTGCTATGCCTATCAAACCGAGCAGGAATGTACCGGTGGACAAAGCATAACCAAAACTAATGAGAAAATAATTGAATCCGGGGATAGTTGCAGCTGGGGAAGATGCGCCTGGACGGGTACTAACTGTATTAAGGATGGAGATGCCGATGAACAAGATGACTGTTCCAGTTTTACGGGAATTGAACGCACCCGCTGTGCCAAGGATATTACTCCTCCAACTACAACTTTATCTTCCGACTCCTCCGCTTCTTTAGCTAGGGTTATAACTAAGTCTAATCCTAATATTACTTTTATATCTCAGGATAAACATATTGAACTTAGTCAGCAAAGCGGCTTAGGTTCACTTAAGTATTGTTTAACCTCCCTGGAGATAGATACCTGTTCCCAATTTGTGGAAGTAAGTTATCCTCCTTCAGTTATTGAAGGAGAAATAAGCATAGACTTACTTTCAGACACCAATTTTAAAGATGATATCAATGGGAAGACTTACAAATTAAAGTATTTCTCCAGCGACAGTTATGATAATCAAGAACAAGTAAATGAACAAATTGTAATCTTGGATAATGTTGTCCCCAATTTTAAAATTACTGCTGAGCATTCTACCTTTGGGGCAACGACGGAATTGAAAGTGTTTTTAGAAGAGGTCAGTGAACTAATGGGCTGTGAGTTTAATTTAAAGTCTGTTACTCCCGCAGGTGAATTTAAAGTTCAATCTAAGACCCGGCTGGAAGAAAAACAGGTTATATTTCCCAGCTTAAGTGGGGTAAGGTATAACTTGTCAGTAGAGTGTGAAGATGACTATGGTAATGTTAATCACCAAAGTGAAATGTTAGTATTTGATCTTGAACCTAAAATTGAGGTGATATATCCTCCCTTAGGCGGGGTATTAAATCAAACTACCATTGCTTTCCAAGCCGCAACTGATTTGGCATCAGTTTGTGATTTATATTCAACCCTAACAGGAGAAAAATTAGCTTCATTTATGTCTTCACAACAAGAAAAGATGCATACTACCTCTCCTTTACCTAATTACTTTGAAGACAATTATGCTGGAAATAGGGAAGTTCGCTGCCGGGAATTGTTAACTAATGAATTGTATGTAGATTACTTTGACTTTGAAGTTGATTTTACCCCTCCAGAAACATTCATTGTTCTTCAAGAAGGTCTTCGAATAGAGCAGCCCATAACTTACGGCTGGGAAAAATATTTCTTAAACGGGGTTAATGTGAGTTTTAATTGCGATAGCCAGGGATTTGCTTGTGCTCAAACTTTCTATTGTTTAGGTAAAGGATGTTCCTTTGCGGCTAGTCCTAATTATCAAGCTTTTACCAGTCAGGTAATACTTACTCAGTCGGCTTCAATCTGTTATTATTCTACTGATGTAGCGGGGAATAAATTTCCAAAAATTAATTGTGGTAAAATTATTATTGATGGATATGGATTAGTGTTAGAAAAACCATCTTCGGGGTATTATTTAGGAGAGTTGTGGGGAGTGAGCAGTAATCCGTTATTTGACTGGCAGTTTTATACTAAAGTTCCAACTACCGAGTGTAAATTTGATTTTGCACCCGGATTTGATTATGAGGACATTCCCGGATTTAAAGTATTAACCTTAAATAGCGATAATCGTTATTCTTACTTAAATTTTCCAGAAGGTACTGGTTTCTCATTCAATGAACAAGGAGGAGTTAGGACAATCTATGTACGCTGTAAAAACATGCAAGGGGATATAGGTTCATCGCAGAAAATAAACTTGGAATTCGATCCTTCTGCCCCCAAAATAACTAGTTTTGAAGTTAATCCTAAAATTTTAATAGATGGAACTAAAGTGGCCCTTACCCTAAACACAGATGATAAAACTAACTGTAAATACAGCGACTCAGGCCATACAGATTACGACTCCATGCCATTTTATTTTCCGGGGGCTAAAGATAAATTGATGGATATTGAACATAAGGATATGTTCAGTGTAAATAGCTTCACGGGATTGGTTAAGGAATTTAGCTTGAATGCAGTGTGCAGGAATGGGGCAG
>Ga0209542_10000880_pt1 | contig 71300 bp, 69 predicted proteins | sample RifCSPhighO2_01_FD_184028 | JGI IMG/M metagenome (GOLD analysis project Ga0209542, IMG submission 184028) | Soil microbial communities from Rifle, Colorado - Rifle CSP2_plank highO2_0.1 (SPAdes) (version 2) | ecosystem: Environmental > Terrestrial > Deep subsurface > Rock core/Sediment ...
CGAGCCTGGCCCAGTTGATGGTGTCGCCGGCGTCCTCGATGGTGACCTCGCCCGCGACCGAGCCCATCTTGTTGGCGTTGATGTTCAATCGCTCTCGTGAGAAACCAGTAATCAGTTCTACATCTTCAATCGCACTATCACTTTCATCTTGCTCATCAACAATGTTGATTGTGGATTGGGGAATAGTTCTTTTTGCCATATAAAAGGCATCTCTTAAGGAAGCATGTTTGTTGACATCTAGAAGTGTCTTGGCAATTTTAGCCATCTCCATTGTTTGGAGGAATACTCTAGCATGTCTCGGATCAAAGAATTTTCTTGTTTGGGTCTTGCTGCCAAGGTTGAGCATCCGCGCTTTCTCATCATAGACGACGTTGGAGAGGCTTCTTAGGCCAAACTCAACTTCTGGGTTCTTGCCTTTCTGGATTTGTAAGGCCAGTTCCTGTCCTAATTCCTTGAGCTTTACCTGCGGATTTTCTTTTGATTTTGATGATTTTGCCATAGTCAATCTTCTTTCTGCTCCTCATCTTCTTCTTTCTCCTTCTTAAATTCCATCTTATATAGCTTGATGTCAGGATCGTTAGACTCCTCAACCACTTCCGACTGGATTTCCGGCTTCACAAGCATCTTGCGCAACCCTTCCTCCACCTTCTCTTTCTTCTCTCCAGCAAGGAAAGCGATGCAGTCAGCAACTTCCGGAATATACTTCTCGAACATGTTCATGCGCTCCATCTGCTGCGATGCCCGCGATTTCCTGCGGACGTACATGCCCAATTGCCTGCCGCATTCCTGCAAGGCCAGCTTGATCTCCTTGATGATCTCCTGGTAGTGGGCGATGGCCTCCTTGCTTTCGGAAGTGAAGGGCACCCACGCGGACGCCATGTGGACGACGATGACCGCGGGGCCGACGGGGATGGAATTGCCGCGCTGCTCGAGCCCGTAGGGCTTCCAGCTTGTCTCGGTGATGGCATCCGTCATGGCGCATGCGCCCTCCTGATAGAGCAGCGGCACGCGATTCGCGAAACGGAGGATGGTGATGCCCTGGTCCTTGGGGATCTCGCCGCCATAGGCGATGCCCACCTCGATGACGAACGGGTTGCCGCGGTAGACTTCCGGCGATCTTGAGGTGGTGACGTAGAACTCCGCCGCGATCTCCTTGCGCAGGCCCTTCTCCAGCTCCTTGTCCGTGATGGGAGAGAGGCAGTCCGTCGGCGGGGCGATGATCTTGGTGTTCTGGATGCCCTTGAGCAGCTTCTCGGCGTGGTCGCGCGTCACGTCATGCGGCTTGATCCCGGGGCTGAGGCCGGCGTTGTCGCAGATTTCCTTTGCCGTCCCCGTGCCGACGCGGGAGAATTCCTCCTGGAGGAAGCCCGAGAGCGTCCTTGTCTGGGTGAACTTGAGCATGGTGAGGAGCATGCCCAGCTCGATGCCGTACGGATGGGGCTTGATGGGCTTTGATTCCACCGGGAGCTGGTCGGTGACGCGGGGGAAGATCACCTGCTCTGCCTTGGGGTTGGTGTAGACAATCGTCACATGCGGATTCACCACAGCCGTCTGCTTGAGGTACTCGTCCACGCTCTGCCTGCCCTTCATGTAGTCCGCCTCGAGGTCAATCTCTATTTTCGTGCCGTGGTCCTTCTTCCACTGCACCTCATCGTCCTTGATGATCTCCGGCATGTTCTTGTGGGTGTCGATCTTGAGCTCGTAGTAATGCGCGGGATGCTTGGGAGAAATCCGGGAGGTGATCTTCGCGGGCTTGCCGGTGGTGAGCTGCGAGTAGAGGACGGCCGCGGAGATGCCGATGCCCTGCTGGCCGCGCGCCTGCTTCAGGGTGTGGAACTTGCTGCCGTACAAAAGGCGGGCGAAGATGTTGGGGATCTGCTTCTTGACGATGCCCGGGCCGTTGTCCTCGATGATGACGCGGTACCTGAACTCGCCGACCTCGATGATCTCGACGCTGATTTCCGGCAGGACGCGGGCTTCCTCGCAGGCGTCAATCGAATTGTCCACCGCTTCCTTGACGGTCATGAGGAGGGCCTTCCGCTTGTTGTCGAAGCCGAGAAGATGCCTGTTCTTGGTGAAGAATTCCGCGACTGAAATCTCCTTCTGGTGCTTTGCCAGCTCAAGCGCGATGGGTTCGTCTGCCATGCTATAATTCCAGCATCTCCTTCCTCTTTAAATCCCTTCTCCTTTTCTCCAGCCATTTGTAGACGGTGGAATGCGGGGACCCCTCGAGCAATGACTCCACGGCATGCTTTGCCGCGTAGCTGTTCTCCGCCAGGCCGATGATGCCGATGGTCTTGCCGTAGACCGAGACGTAGGCTTCCGTCAGCTCCTCTATCAGGCGCCTGGACTTGCCTTCCTTGCCGATGACCCTGCCCTTGAGGCGGAGCATCGCGTCCTTCGAGCGCGTGTACTCGGTGAGGTTGATCATCTCAAAGACATAGTCCTGCTTCAGGAGGAGCATCGCGATCTCCGGGTTGAATCCTCTCCCAACGGCGATGATGACCTCCCGCGCAGCGTACAGGCCGAGGGCGTCCTCCCCGGAGACGAAGACATCCCCCTCCCTGGAATCCACCTTGAGGGTGGTGTGGGTGTCTGCCTCGATGGCCTTCTTGGTCTCGCCGTCCTTGCCGATGAGCACCGCGACCCTCTCGCGCGGGATCTTAAGCTCGTAAGAATACTCCGTCATGGTCTTTGTGGGAAGTAAAATATTTTTAAAGGTTGTTGTTTGGCTGCCAAAGGGGCGTGAGCGTGCCCTTTTTCAGGGAGGGAATCTCCTGAGTGCGCTGGATGATGGAACGATGCCCTCCACCCACCCCTGCTGCGCCCTTGACAGGCGCAACGGTCCCGAACTTCATCTTCTTGATGGGCAACGCAGGCGTCATGGCCTGGTGATGAGTTTCCGCACTTTCGCCTCATCCGCGTCCACTTCCAACGGGCGGAAAAAAGCGCAGACGTTCCTGATGTCGCGCTGCAGGTATGCCTCGCCGCCATGGGTGTCGTACTCGGTGGCCTGCGAGAAGTCGATGAACACCGGCTGCTCATCCCGGTTGAGGATGTTGAACGGCGAGAGGTCGGCATGGACCAATCCTGCCTTGTGGAGCTTCCGCATGCCCTCCACTACCTTGGTGAAAAATTGCCCGGGGTTTCTGGGAGGGGCATCCTTGAGCTTAGGGGCGATGTGGTCCCCGGAGGAGATGCATTCCAGCACGAGGACGTTGTTCATGAACGCATAGGGCAGGGGGACAGGGATGCCATGCTCCCGGGCTATCATGAGATTGCGGTATTCCCGCTGCACCCAGGCGAAAACGATGTTCCTCCGCCGCTTCCTGATGTTTGTGTACCTCGGATCCGCCTTGATGTAGTCATACATCCGGTTGAAGTCGCAGGATTCCAGGCGGTAGATCTTCACGATGCGCAGGTCATGCCCCTTTGCGTGGGCGGTGAAGACGTTGCTTTCCTTGCCGATGAACAGGGGGGATTCAAGTCCTTCGATGTACCCCCCGGTGATGAGCTTGTAGATGGTGCGGTTGGTGAACTCATCGAAGACGTTGTGGCGTATCTTGAGGTCCTTCCCGGACTTTCTTGGATGTTTGGGCATGTGCGGAACAGGATGAGGATTTGTTTTATAATGATATTGGGCACCCCGTCCGAAGTATTAACCACTCAATAATGGTTAAAGAATAGAAAAGTTTATATATAAGTTCCACTTTTCAATAGTAACAGATGGGAAAGCCCGTCTAAACACCTCGAAATCACCTCTTTTCCTCACGGGCCTTCGCAAGGGGGTTCGTGAGGTTTTTCCCTTCAAAAGCGGCATTTTAGGGTTTTCAGGAATATTTATCATATTGAAAATAAATTGAAACAAGGGAAAAAGAGAAAAAGCAACATTTAAATAGCAGAGAGCCTTCCCCAAAAGACAGGACACAGGCGGAATGCCTCGCCTAGGCGCAAGCCGGCGGGACATTGGCAGGTGTCCAAGCCCGACACGAGAGTACCCAAAGAAGCGACGCTCAATGCAAGCTGTGAATTTGGGAGTTAGTGCTGCGGGCGTCATACTTACCAAGGCATCGAGACAAGTTTCATTCAACTCATTTCCTATTGTTCACATGACAGGAAATCTCACTGTGCAGAACTAAGCAGAGTGCAGACATATGGGGTTAGCTTGTTCTTGAGCCTTGTAGAAAGCACGGAGAGTGAACTACAATGGCAAAAATCAGCTTAGTATCGTCAAAATACATCGTGCACGCCACGATCGAGATCGACGGCACCGTGGACAGGCCGGATATCATCGGGGCCATCTTCGGGCAGACCGAAGGGCTCCTGGGAGCGGACCTTGAGCTGCGCGAGCTGCAGCGCTCCGGGAGGATCGGCCGCATAGAGGTCAATACCACGACCAAGCTCGGCAAGACATCCGGCACAATCATCGTCCCCTCTTCTCTTGACAAGGCGGAGACCGCGATTGTCGGCGCCGCCCTTGAGATCATCCAGCGCATCGGCCCGTGCAACGCGAAGATCCAGGTCACCAACATCGAGGACGTCAGGATCAGCAAGCGCACCATGGTCGTTGACCGCGCAAAGGAGCTTCTCCGGAAGATGATAGACAGCACCATGCCGGATTCGCAGGAGCTTGCGGATGAGGTGGCGTCCGCCGTCCGCGTCATGGAGTGCGTGGAGTACGGCCAGGACAGGCTGCCCGCAGGACCTGCCATCGACGAGAGCGACGAGGTCATCATCGTGGAAGGGAGGGCGGACGTGCTCAACCTGCTGCGCCACGGCTTCAAGAACGCGATCGGCCTCAACGGCACCTCGGTCCCGCAGACCATCATCGACCTCTGCGGAAAGAAGACCGTGACGGCATTCGTCGACGGAGACAGGGGAGGAGACCTCATCATCAAGGAGCTCATGGCAGTGGCTGACGTCGATTTCATCACCAAGGCCCCCGACGGCAAGGAGGTGGAGGAGATCACCAAGAAGGAGATTCACAAGTGCCTCCGGAGCCGGATCTCGGGAGAGCAGGCAAAGCACGAGATCGGCAAGATGGACGTCGAGAGGACTGCCCCCCAGATGTTCAAGAGGCATCCGCAGCAGCTGCCGCAGGGAAGGCCGCAGCAGTTCCAGCCCCGCCAGCAGCAGCCACCGAGATTCCCGCCGAGGCAGCAGCCCCAGCAGGGAAGCCCGCGGCCGCAGAGCTCCGCCGAGGAGAGGGCGATCTACAAATCCCTCCTTGAGAACCTGATCGGGACGCGCGGGGCGGAGATCCTCGACTCCAAGCTCAAGATCCTGGGCAAGGTGCCCATGAGCGAACTCGCCACGACGCTGAAGAGCGTCGGGGATGGCGTGCATGCGGTCGTGGTGGACGGCGCGATAGATTCAGAGATTGTGCAGTCCTCGGAAAGCTCGAACGTCAAGGTGCTCGTCGGCATGGAGTCCCATGTCAGGCCCAATGAGACGAGAGTCCAGATACTGACGGTCAACGACCTATAAGACTCCCCGTTCTTATTTTTTAATTTTATTTTGCTCTTTTTCTTTGCCGATTTTCCTGCCGGGAGTTCAACAATCAAGAATCAGGCCAGACTCTTCCTCAATTCACGGGAGCACAGCGCGCTTGGGTTTCTGGCACAATACTGCTCCTTCAAACTGTCAGCCGCCTGCACACCCGTAATCTTCACATTATTGTTCAGGAGGAAGGAAGGCATGGGCAGAGCAAGGGATGACCAGAGTGAGGCGTCCTGCCCGATGATGCGCTGCCCCTCTCCGCGCCCGAGGCAGGAAGCGATGATGCCTGCCGATATCCCATTGGAGGCGAAGCAGTCCTCCCCGTCCGTGGCCGTGCAGGAGAGGTAAGGGATGGCCTTCAGGGGGTAGGAGGACAGGACGCAGGCCGCCTGCTCCGAGGCGTTGGTTCCCCGCACGATGTGGACGCGGATGACGAGCTCGTCCGAGAACAGGCTGGCGAACTCCTCCATGTTGAGGAGCGCCTTCCTCGAGGATTCCTCCTCAGGAGCGAGGAAGACATCAAGCTTCCGCAGCTGCTCCGCCCTCCCGAGATAGAGCACCGCCCCCGAGGCGCTGTCTTTCATCACATAGGATGTGCCGGATGGGCGGAAGGCGGCATTGACATCCTGGAACATCAGCGAACCCCTGAGGCTGGGGCCAAGCACATAGGCGGGGAGCATGGTCACGTTGCGGGCTGCGATGAGCGCCTTGCCTTCCGGCGAGGATGCGTCCACGCCGGTGATCAGGATTCCCGGGAACCATTCCCCCAACAGCGCAATGACACGGGACGTGCCGCACGCCGTGCAGCCCTTGTCGTTTATGACGGTGACGTTGATGGGAACAATCCCCTGGCGCTCGCATGAGGATTCCGGGGTGCCCGGGTTGAGGCATCGCGATTCATTGCCGGGGACTGCGCAATCGGCAACGGTTGAGCAGGCAATCTGCGGCATTTGCGGCGCTTGCGCTTCCTGCTTCTGGGCATCCAGGGTCTCATTCGTCGCCTTCTCAAGGGTGATGGAGAAGAACACCAGCATTCCCAGGAGGAGCAAGGCGCCGACGACCCAAAGGATGATGGCAATGAGCCTCTTGTTTTTCCGGGGGGGATGCTCTTCCTTAAGAATATGTGGCGGCGTTGATGATTTTTCCTCTTCTCGCTCTTCCTGCTTTTCCTTCTCTGGGGGTTGTTTTCCTGCAGGAGAAGGCTGCTCTTCTTTTTTGTCCTGTGCCGGCTCCGGCTCCTGTGCGGGCTCGCCTTGCTGTGGCCGCTCTTTCCGCTCCTTTTCCTTTGGCTTTTTCCCAGGGACTTCCTCCTGCCCGAGAGCGTGATGTTTTGGGGCAGGCTCCGGCTGCGCGGTGGGCTCTTCACCTTTTGCCTCTCCTTTGCTTTCCTGCTTGCTCTCCCTTTTGCTCCCCTCCTTTTTCTGTTCCGCCTGCCTCTTCAACTGCTGCTCAAGGCGGGACTTGTTGGACTCGTACTCCTCCCGGTCTATGATGCCTGCGTCCAAGCTCTCCTTCAGCAGGGAAAGCTTCCGCTCGATGGAATGGCCGTTATCCATAGTCGTAGAGCAGCGTGTCCAGCACGGCGGTGAATTCCCTCTCCTCCGCGTTCAGGTTGCCTTCCGCCCCCGGCAGGGAGCCGACGCGGGTGTACGTGCAGCCGAACGAATAGGCAGGGACCCTGTTTTCCGGGCTTATCTTCCTGAAAATCTCCAGTTCAGAGGGCGGGACTCCCCTTTCCCTTGACTTGGTGAGGAGGTTGTCTCCCGTGTCCAGCTCCCAGATCGCGCCGATGAGCGAGGCATTCTGCTGCTGGTACCTTCCCAGGAGCATGGCGAGGCGCAGGGCCACCTGTTTGCATTCCCCGCACGCGGAAGAGGTGTACATCCTGAGCATGATGCTGCCGTTGTAGGCGCAAATAGAATCTCCCGCCTTCCTGAACGAGGTGATGCCCTCCTTCGCCTGCTCGATGAAGATGGTGATGTTGGCATGCGCCCTCAGCGAGTTTATATGGGCGAGTATGGCATCACCCTGCTTCATCGCCAGCTGCTGCTGCTCGATGAGCGGATATGCCTGTTCCAGGGAAAGGTTTCTCGCCCCGAGGTCATTTCCGTCGTATGCGTCCTCGACTTCGTCCCTGCTCACCTTGATACTAGGGAGGATGGTCGCATTGACGAACCTGGAGATGGTGAGACGGGCGTGCACGGTGGCCTCCATGTCCCGCTGCTCCATGCCCGATTCCTTCATCGCCTCATCGAGCTGCCCGGGGGTCATGCCGCTCTCCCGAAGGAACGCATCAATGGCCACGCGGACTTCGCCATCAGAGGCGGAGTATCCCTGCCTCACCGCTTCCTGGAGGAGCAGCTTCTGGGGGATGATGGACTCGTTGAGGAACTGCCACTTGCTGACGAACTGGCGGTAGGGTTGGGGCACTGCTGCGCCGTACGAGTAGTCCAGCTCGCGCGCGCTGACGGGCTCGCCGTTGACCGTCGCCACGGTCTCCGTCCGGGGCACCTTGAACATGCCGTGGATGAACGCGGCAACGACGATGGCGAGCGCGCCGATGATGATGATGCCTAACACCGCTACCAGGATGATCTGCCATCTCGGCAGCGAACGCTTCCTTGAGGATGGTCTCTTCTTCTTGCGCGCCACTATGCAACCCGGAGGAGACGGGAGGCAGAGAGTACATAAACCTTTCCCTCCTTTTTCATTACCCAGTAGTTTCAGTATAGAACAAAAGGGTTTAAAAGAAGGGAAGTGTAGAATGGAAATCTGTCCATCGTGAAGCACCATCCTTACCGCCCTTCGGGCGGCTAGAGTTACGCGCCGCGCCAATGGCAGCGCGCGGCGCAAGGTTTGCGCGCCCGGCAATGGGGCGCGCCTAACTCATCTCGCGAAGCGAGCCATGAGTCGTAGTCAACAAGACTTGCTGAAGGACAATGTACGAAACCATCCTGGGAAGGACCGAGGAGGAGAAGGAGAAGCTCGGCACGTACGCCACGGTCTACCTGGGGAAGCAGTACGTCAAGATGGGGCAGGTGACTTCCCTGTCGCACAAGGTGTACATGGACGTCTCGCGGTCGCACGTCGTGTTCATCGCGGGCAAGAGGGGCTCGGGAAAGTCGTACTCGATGGGCGTCATCGCCGAGGGGGTGAGCGACCTTCCCGAAGAGGTGAGGAAGAACCTCTCCATCATCATGCTGGACACCATGGGCATCTACTGGACCATGCGCTACCCGAACAAGAAGGAGGCGCTGCTGCTGGAGGACTGGGGCATCGAGCCGCACCCGCTCAACGTCCGGATCTTCACCCCCGTGGGCTTCTTCAAGGAGTACAGGCAGAAGGGCATCCCCACGGACTTCCCGTTCTCCATCCAGCCGTCGGAGATCGACGCCTCGGAATGGCTCCTGATGTTCGACATCCACCAGACTGATCCCGTCGGGGTGCTGATCGAGCGGGTGGTGAACGAACTCAAGGAATCCGGTGAGAACTACGGCATGAAGGACATCATCGATGCCATCTCGGGCGACGAGCGGTCGGAAAAGACCGTCAAGGACGCTGCCGAGAACAGGTTTTTGCTGGCGGAGCAGTGGGGGCTGTTCAGCAAGCAGGGGACGCGCATCGAGGACTTGGCCGCGCCCGGGCAGATCACCGTGCTCGACGTGAGCTGCTACACCACATTGGCGGGGGGCGACCAGGTGCGGGCGCTGGTGATTGGGCTGATTTCGGAGAAGCTCTTCCTGCAGCGCATGGTGTCGAGGAAGAGCGAGGAGTTCAAGGACATCGAGAAGAAGACCAGCCTGTTCGTGCGCGAGGAGGAGGGGCAGGAGGACAAGGAGCCCCTGGTGTGGCTTGTCGTGGACGAGGCGCACGAGTTCCTGCCCAACAAGGGGAAGAGCGCGGCATCGAAGTCATTGATCACCATCCTGAGGGAGGGAAGGCAGCCGGGCATCTCGCTCGTGCTCGCGACGCAGCAGCCGGGGAAGATCCATTCCGACGTCATCACGCAGTCGGACATCGTCATCGCCCACCACCTGACGGCCAACATCGACGTCGAGGCGCTGGGGGCATTGATGCAGAGCTACATGCGCGAGGGGCTGGGGAAGCAGCTGGCGATACTGCCGAAGGAGTCCGGGGCTGCCGTCGTCTTTGACGACACCAACGAGCGCATCTTCCCCATCAGGGTGCGGCCGCGGTACACGTGGCACGGCGGGGAGTCCCCCTCCGCCATCTCGAAAGGGGAGAAGAAGACGATTGAGATTTGAGTTGCCATAGGGGAGGCTAAAACGCTGGGCATCATCAGGCTCGCGCTGCGCGCTCACACCAATGTGGCGCCCCGCAACGGGCGCCTTCTATTGAACGGAGAACTACTTTTTCCTGCCCTTCCGCTCGTCGAAGTCCACCGGGGCGTAGGTCATGGATATCAGCGAGGAGATGAACATGATGACGAAGAACAGGCCGAAGGTGAAGCCCCAGCTCTTCGATATGCCGTAGACGAAGAACACCGAAATCAGGAAGCCGACCATGCTGGTCAGCATGAAGCTGCTGGACAGCGGGGAAACGTGAAGCCTTGCCATGATGCACCTCTTTGGACGATTAAGGAGCACTAGATTTAGGTATATTTAAATGTAACGCATTGATTGGCTCAGTAGAACGTCTCGCTCACGCTCGGGGCAGCATCGGCTCGCTCTTCGCTTGTATTATCGTAGTCGACATTTCCCGTAGGGAGCGTCCCCTTTGTCAAATCGCTTATGCTCTGATGATGCCGCTCACTAAGTGATGCTGCCCTTCACTTTCTACTGAGCCGCATTGATTTCACTTATTGCCCCTAACCATTTTCTTGAATTCGCCGATTTTTGATTTCTCAATCTCCGGGAACATATGGTTGCCCTCAAGCCCATAATTACAATCCCTGCACGAGCTAAGAAGAGTTGATCCGGCAAGGAGGGCACTGAGGTTCTGCAAAATATCGGTGCTGCCACATTTCGGGCAGATTTTGATGAACTCTTTTTTAGGCATGGCTTGTACTCTAATCCCTCGCCACAAACTTCTCCACCTGGCCCCTGGCTTTCTCGCGCCGCTTCTGGTGCTCGGAGAGGAAGGCGTTGAGCTTGTCAATCAATACCTGCTTCAGCTCGCCGGAGAGCATCTTCCCTGACTTGTAGTCGTCGTAGACCCTCTGTAGCCTGTTGTCATCCTCCTCGAAGAAGGTGAGCCACTGGTAGGCGACATCGACCTCGGGCACGCCGCCCAGCTTCCGGTGCTGCTCCACCGTGTCGCGGCCGCCGGAGAAGGCGTACTTGTTCACCTTATTCTTCACTGTCTTCTCGTCGTCAGTGAGGGCGATGAACGACGTCGGGTCCGAGCTGCTCATCTTGCCGCCGCCGAGGCCGGGGACGAAGAAATGGTAAGTGGAGGAGAGCTGCAGGAGGGAGACTTCCTTGATCCGGGACGCCAGGTCGCGCGCGAGCCTGATGTGGGGGTCCTGGTCGATGCCGACAGGCACGACGACAGGCACGGGCCCCTCGAATTCCGGGAGCTGGGGATGGAGCATGTCCGCTGCCTGCAGCAGCCCGGAGAGCATCTTTCCCGGGCTTATCTCGCCGTAGACGGCCCTGAACTCGTTGAACGTCGCGTGCCGCGACAGGAGATTCTGGAGGCGGTAGTACGCGCCCGCCTTTTTCCCGTCCCCAGACCTGTCGCTCTGGAAATAGATCTCGCAGTCCTGCGGCTTCAGGCCGAGGGCGATGTAATTCAGGATGTACTGGTCGAAGGCGTTGCTCCTGCTCTCCGCAAGCGTCTGCTCCCTCGCGGCATAGGCCTCCACGTCCGCGACCGCGATGTAGAGCTTCGCCCCCAGCTCCTGATAGAGGGTGAACTGCCTCGCGAGGACAGCATGGCCGATGTGGAACTTCCCCGTCGGCATGAGCCCTGTCATCATGACGAACTTCTTCCGGTGCCGCATCGCATCGAGTATGCGCGGGAAATCCCGGTGGGCGAATACCTTCCCCCTCCTGAACAGAATGTCCTTCCCAAAGGCACCGGGGAGCTTCCCCATGGGGCTTATCCCGAATTCCCGGACCAGCCTGCCGTAGTCGACGTTACCTTTCACTTCCCATGGGGTGAGGATGGATTCTTCCTTCATTGCGGGAAATAGGAAAGGCGAGGTTATTAAATATTCTGTTCTAGGAAACGCTCTCTCTCAATCTTTTGATGGCCATTACCCTGTCCTTCTCCTTGAATATTGCCGTTCCGGCGACGAAGACGTTGGCGCCTGCTTTCTTGGCCAGCGGGGCGGTGTCCGGGTAGATGCCCCCATCAACCTCGATGTCGAGATTGGGCTTGAGCTTCCTCAATTCGCGCACCTTGGGCATCGTGTCCTCCATGAATTTCTGCCCTCCCCAGCCGGGCTCCACGGTCATGATCAGCACCATGTCCACCGTGTCGAGGCAGGGAAGTATGGCGGAGAGCGGCGTTTTCGGCTTTATCGAGATGCCCGCATTGATGCCCTTCCCCTTGATGTAGCCGAGCTGCCTCCGGGGATCTGTGCATGCCTCGGCATGGACGGTGATGGAGGACGCGCCTGCGTCGATGAATCCCTGGATGTAGTCCTCAGACGGCTCCTGCACCATGAGGTGGACGTCAAGGGGGAGCTTTGTCCTGATGGTCCTGACGAAATCGCTGTCCACCGTGGTTGGGGGCACGAACTTCCCGTCCATGACGTCCACGTGGATGAGGTCTGCATACTTCTCGACCTGTCCTATATCCCCGTTTATCCTCTTGAAATCGGCGGAGAGGATGGATGGCGCTATCCTGATTTTCGGCATGGCCTGAAGAAGGAAGGTAGATTTATAAACTTTTATTCCGGGGAAAGGCCATGCCCTTCGCCGTCACCCATGTGCTCAGCTCCATCATCGCAGTCGACCTCTACCGGGACTATATCGCGAAGCACAGGAAATATTTTACCCTGCATACGGTCTTTGTAGCTGGTTTTGCGGGGCTGTTGCCTGACATTGACATCCTCCTGGGGAAATTCCTGAGTTCATTTGGGGTCGAATTCTGGCACCGCACCTTCACCCATACCCCTTTCTTCGGGCTCCTCTTCCTGGTTCCCGCATGTATCCTGTGGGGCATGAACAAGAAGAAACTTGCGATGTATTTCTTTGTCACGGCGTTCGGAATCTTCATGCACCTGCTGCTTGATTTTACGCTTTCCCCTGATCTTGCAGGGGGGGTGCTGCTGTTCTATCCCCTCTCGTATGCGGACTACGGCATCGGGATCCTGGGAAGCCTCACCACACTCCAAACCATGCAGCTCTATGCGGCAATGGACGCCATCATCCTCATGCTCTGGCTCTGGCATGAGGAATGGAAGCATAAGATCAGAGACTACCTATAAGCGTCACATCTTCTCCAGGGCCTTCTTCATCACGGGAAGGACTGCCTCGACCTCGTCCTTGAACATCCTGCCGAGCTTCGCAAACGTGAACTCGCCGTCCATGTTCCTCGTCTCGCGGCTCAGCTGGAGCTTCTTCTCGCCGTCGTTGTAGGAATAGACTCCCACCGTTATCCTGCTGGTCTCGGATTCCACTGTCTCGGAAAAGAGGCACTTGTCCAGATTCTTGTCAAAAGCCATTGTGTTTCACCATTCATGCCGAAATCATCGCCCTGTTTTAAAGATTTCCCTTGCGGTGTTTAGCGGCTTCGAACGCATCGCTATGGGAATGGAAGGGCCTGCGCCCCCGTAGTCCACGCAGTGGATATTGGAGGTGCGCCTCCGGGCAGGGGCAAGTCCCCCCACGACGGCCTCGCTCCCCTTATTGGTGGCGTTCTTGAAGACTGCTAAACACCTGTTTTACCAGGGCAATGGCGCGCTCCCTGCTCTTGGGGTAGGCAGCCATGCTGAAGGTGAGGTGGAAACAGTCTCCTTTCACGGTGAGCACGAGCTTCCTCTCTGTGAGCCAGGGTTCCCTGTCGAAACGGAGGAAGAAGTCAAGGCGGTCGTCGACTCGCTGCTCTGCCTCGGTGATGATTGTCTTTTTCTCTTCTTCGGAAATGCCGGAAGCGATGAACCTGAGCAGGCGGTTGATTTCAGATTCTTTCCTGAGAAAGGACGTGAGCAATGCCGACTGTGAAGATCCGTCTCCTTGGTGGACCGTGACGGGAATATCCCGGCCGGCATTTCCTGAAGAGAGCAGCGCCCTCAAGGCGTCAGAATTCCTTTCTATGTCGGAAGGAAGCGAGAGAACACGCGCAGCGAGGTAATGGGCCAGCTTCATTATTGCAGCTTCTCCAGCATGGAGATGGCGCTGTACACCTGCGTGCGGGTGAAGGGATCGAGATTGATGTCGCCGGAGACCTCATCGAGGGCGTTGTGCGCGTCATGCACCTTGACGGACTGCTCGGCAGGGGACTGCATCCTGGAGAGGAGTCCCTGCATCCTCGCGCGGACGTTGCGCGGCACGTTCTGGTCGCTGGCGATGTCGCCGAGGACGGTGATGACGTCCGCCAATGGGTTGAGCTGCTCTGCCTTCATGGTGCGCTATTTCCTGATTTGCTTCAGGACCTCTTCCTGCAGCTTCGTGGCCTTGTCCTTCAGCTGGGACTCCTGCTTCTCGATGGCCTTGATGCGTATCTCGAGCATCTCCTTCCTGCTCCCGAGGTCCTTCTTCAGCTCGTCCCTGTCCGTGAGGACCATGACATTGCCGACGATCTTATAGGCCTGCGTGGTGGAGGAAAGCTCCTCAATCGCTGACTCCAGCTCGACGATCTGGCCCTGGAACTGCTGCTTCTGCATGAGAAAGCTCTGCAGCCCCTGCTCAAACATCTGGAGCTGGCTTATCTTCTGCTCCGTTTCCGCGTTTTCCTCAGCCATGATGACAAAGAATGCCTAGACGGCCTTCACTTTGGTGATTCCCGCCCGTGGCTTGAACAGTATCTTGCTGCCGCAGTACGGGCACCTCACCTTCTTCCTGAGATAATCCGGAGAAATCTTCTTGTTGCACTCAAAGCACTTGTACTCGACCATGCTATGCCTCCTGCTCCTCTTCCTGGAAGTCTTCCTGCTCTTCCGGCTCTTCCACCGTCTCCTTGAGCTGCTCCTGAGGGGATTCCTGCGGCGCTTCCTGCTTCCTGGCGATGGTGTATGCCCTGCCCGCGAACTTGGCCCTGCATTTCGTGCAGTTCCAGATGCCTGCCGCTATCCTCTTGACCTGGACGGCCGCGCAGTACGGGCACTTGTGCTTTTTCCTCTGCTCGGCCTCTATCTGGCCGAACTTGAGCTTCGTGGTGCGGCCGTACCTGGTGCCGAAGCGCTTGACGCTGGTAAGCTTCTCTTCCTTCATCGTGTCCTCATAAATGGGGCTACCCGGACTTTCAATGCCTCGTGGCACATTTGAACCGGGGTCTTCTGGTCCCAAACCAGAAAGGATGATCCAAGCTACCCTATAGCCCCATTGCTGGTAGCGGACAAGGGTGGAGGGATGGATGGGTATTTTTAAATGTATCGCTCGACCTTTTCTTTGCCTCGTCTGCGTGCACGGAGAAAAATCTCCGGCATCCCGTAAGGAGAATTTAAATACCTCGGGCAACCGGGAAGCGCCATGAGAAAGGCCGTCCTGTGCTGCGTCTTCCTGTGCCTCTTCGCGGCAGCCGCATCCGCCCAGATCCCTACCCTCGGCTCTTATGCGACGGACAAGGCGGGCGTGCTCTCCCCGGAGTTCAGGGATGCGCTGGAGGATGCCTTGCGCGCCCTGGAGCAGGAGACCAACGGCGTGCAGTTCGTGGTGTATATCGAAAACGAGTATCCCAAAGGCTATTCGCTGGAAGAGTACACGCTGAAGATTGCGGAAGAGAACAAGGTGGGCAAGAAGGGGAACGACAACGGCCTGCTGCTCTACATCGCGGTGGACGACCGTGCGTACCGGTGGGAGACCGGCTACGGCGTCGAGGCGACGCTCTCTGCGCCGCTGCTCGGCCGGATCTCCAGGGAATATCTTGCCGCCGCGTTCCGGGAAGGGAATTACGAGCGCGGCATCCTGGACACGGTCAACGTGACCGCGCGCATACTGCTCCATTCCCAGGATGCGGACATTGTGAAGTTACTGGAAGAGGAGTCTTCGGCAGGAAACGGCAAGGTCATCGCCATCGTTGCCATTATCGTGATTGCCCTCGTTGTCATCGGAGCCATCATTGCGGCGTCCAAGGCATCAAAAAAGGGGGCAAGGAAGAACTCATGGCGCGAAGATGTCTACATGGGGGCTGCCACGGGCATGTTCGGGCCGCGGTGGGGCGGCGGGGGCTTTGGCGGAGGCGGGTTCGGCGGCTTCTCCGGTGGCGGGGGCCATTTTGGAGGGGGAGGCTTCTCGGGAAAATGGTAACTATTAAAAACAAGGGTTCCGCCCATGGAGGCATGGACCAGCGCGCCGCGATCGGCTGCCCGCGATGCTCGACATTCCTCCGGAAGGAGAGGATGAGGAAGCTCGCACATCCCAGCGGGGCCATCCTGGACGTATGCGACGCGTGCGGCGGCATGTGGCTGGACAAGGACGAAGTGAAGCTGCTCCACCGATCATCAACGAGCCAATCAGGGAAAGGAACCGGAAGGAAAACAATAAAAAATAAAAACAAGCGAACCCGATAAGGGCACACCATGGACAAGAAAACGTGGATCATCCTCGGCAGCATCCTGGGCGCCGTCGCGCTCATCGCCTTGTGGTACGTCTCGCTCTACAACGGCCTCATCAGGATGAACGAGGACGTCAACGGCAAATGGGCGCAGGTGGAGACCCAGTACCAGCGGCGCGTGGACCTGATCCCCAACCTCGTTTCCACGGTCAAGGGAGCGGCGAACTTCGAATCGTCGACATTGGAGGAGATTACCAGGCTGAGGAGCCAGTGGCAGACCTCCACGGGGATCAACGAGCGCATCGAGACCGCGAACCAGATAGAATCCACCCTCTCGAAGCTGCTGCTGGTGGCGGAGAACTATCCGCAATTGACGGCGACGCAGAATTTCCAGGCCCTGCAGGACGAGCTCGCCAACACCGAGAACAAGATCGCGGTGGAGAGGGGAAGGTACAATGACGCCGTCAGGGCGTTCAACGCCCGCATCAAGACCTTCCCGGCGAACATGGTGGCCGGCTCGCTCGGCTATGCGGACAGGCCTTACTTCAACGCGCAGGCCGGCGCCGAGCAGGCCCCTCAAGTGAGCTTTGCGTGACGTATTCGTTCTCATCCATACACTTCCTTTATTTTCCCGTTCCCCCATCATAAACCAAAGAAGAGGACAAAGACGGCATAGGCGATAAGCGCGCAAGAGCAGAAGGCAAGCACCATGTCACTCACCGAAAGCCAGAGATTCCACCTCAAGAAGACCATCAAGGAGCTTGAGCAGCATAAGGGCAGCCATACGGAACTGGTGTCCGTCTATGTGCCGCAGGGCTATGAGCTGGTGAAGATCATCCAGCACCTCGCGGAGGAGCAGGGGACGGCCGAGAACATCAAGTCCACCTCCACCAGGAAGAATGTCGTCGACGCGCTGGAGAGGATGATCCAGCACCTCAAGCTCTTCAAGAGGACTCCGGAGAACGGGCTGGTGGTGTTCTCGGGCAATGTCGCGGAACGGGAAGGGAGGTCGGATGTCAAGGTGTGGAGCATCGAGCCGCCTGTCCCCCTGAAGACGAGGATCTACCGCTGCGACAAGATCTTCGTTCTCGATATCCTCAGGGACATGCTGGACATCAAGGAAGTGTACGGGCTGGTGGTCATTGACAGGCGGGATGCCATCATTGCCCTGCTGAAAGGGAAAACCATCGTTCCCCTCCTGAAGACACACTCCGAGGTGCCAGGCAAGTTCAAGGCAGGAGGACAGTCTGCTGCGCGGTTCTCCAGGCAGCGCGAGGGCGCCGCCAGGGACCACTACCGGAAGGTCGCGGAATACATGAAGGAGCAGTTCTTCCATCTTGAAGGATTGAAGGGCATCATCGTCGGCGGCCCCGGGCCGACAAAATACGATTTCATCGAGGAGGGCGAGATTACCAATGAGCTCAAGAAGAAGATCATCGCGGTGAAGGACCTGAGCTACACGGACGAGTTCGGCCTCGAGGAGCTGCTGGAGAAGAGCGAGGACGTCCTTGCCAGCGAGGAAGTGATCGGGGAGAAGAAGCTCATGGGCAGGTTCCTTGATACGCTGGCGAAGAACCACCGGCTCGTCTCCTATGGCGAGAACGAGGTCATGGAGCGCGTGCGGGAGGGCATGGTCGACACGCTGCTGGTGTCGGAGAGCATCGGCGACGAGAAGCTCGAGCAGTTCGAGCAGGAGGCGGCGAAGATGGGCACCACCATGAAGATCATCTCCACCGAGACGAGGGAAGGGGCGCAGCTGCGCGACCTGGGAAAAGTGGCTGCATTGCTGAGGTATGAGGCGCATTAGCGCAGGGAGAACGCAAAGGATAGCTGATAATAAGCAAGGAGCAAGACAGAAATAATCGGGGAGTGCACAATCTGAGTGCGCTTCATGTGATTTCGAAGCCCTCCACCCACCCCTGCAGCCCAATAAATAGCGCCCAATGCGGGGCGCCAAGAGTTCGCGAGCCCCAGGCGAGCATGATGAAAACCGCTCCACCTCATCAAAGAAAAAAATATTCCCGATAACAACGTCCCATGTCCACCATCGCCGAAGACGCATTCAGGGACCTGTTCCCGGATAGGGATGCCTCCCAGTACTCGTTCTCCCTGGAATACTCGGGAAAATTCAGGCCATATAACGGCAACGTCCGGCGCCGCGGGAACGCGATCGCGTTCAATTTCAGCAGGAAGTGGAAGCCCATCTCGCGGGAGATCCAGGTCGGCCTGTGTCAGGAGCTGTACGCCAAGCTGTTCAAGGTGAGGAGGCAGACGACGAACATGGACATGTACGCGCATTTCATGCGGAGCATCCACATCGCCGCGCCGAAGATACATTCCGATCCGGTGCTGAAAGCGGCTTTCGACCGCATCAACGACGGGTTCTTCGGCGGCATGCTGGACATCACCAACCTCAGATGGGGCACGGATTCCACGTCGAAGCTCGGCCAGTACGAGTACGGCTCGGACATGATCACCATCTCCACCATCTTCCGGGACGCCCCCCAGGAGCTCCTGGATTATGTGATGTACCACGAGATGCTCCATAAAAAGCTGAAATTCCACACGAAAAACGGCAGGAGCTTCCACCACCCTCCCCTGTTCAGGAAGATGGAGGCGCAGTTCCCGGACAGCGCGCGGCTGGAGAAGGAGCTTTCTGGGTTCGCGCGGTCGAAGAGAAGGGGACTGGGATGTTTCAGGTGGTAAGGCTCATTTCTCCGCCGGATCTTTAGCGAGCCTATCAAGCCTTTTCCGTATGGAAGCGAGCTGCACGGCGACATCGTTCAATTCTGAGCGCATCGTAGCCTTTTTCTGCCTTCGCGGCCCTTCCTGCTCAGCCATTTCCGCTTTGACTTCCTCAAATCCCGCAAGAATCACCCCGATGAACAGGTTCAGGATAATCATCGTCCCCAGCAGGATGAAGGTGATGAAATAGAGCGGGACGAGAACGGAACTTCCCTGCGCGTCCATGATGTGGATCCAGTCCTCAAGGGTGACCACCTTGAAAAGGGTCAGCATGCTTGTATGGAGGTTCCCGAAATACTGCGGGTCATTCGCCCCGAACGCGACGTTCCCTATGATCCCATAGACGTAAAAGACGATGAAGAGGAGCAGTGCGACGTACGCCATGGAGGGCAGGCTCTTGATGAGCGCTCCGGTAATGAGCTGCAGGCGCGGCAGGGTCGTCGCGAGCCTCAGCACCCGTATTGCGCGCGCAAGCCTCAGCACGATGGCAAATGGCCCGCCGAACGGGAGGTAAAAGACGGCGGTGACGGCGAAATCAAAGAGGTTCCATGAAGACCTGAAGAAATCCCAGGGCTTTGCCCCGAAGGCAGCGATCCTGATGAGGATTTCCACGGTAAAGACGGCCAATATCACCTCCTCAAGGAACAAAAACAGGGGCTGGTACTTCCCAAAAAACTCCGCGTATGTGTGCAGACCAGCCAAAATGGAGGCAAAAATGATGGTGAAGAGAATGAATGTCTGGAATGCTTTGGAATCCGCAATCCTCCTGAACACATTCCGCATGGGCAGCTCATGAGGGCAGCATATTAAAATCTTTGTGATTTTTTCGGTGCAAAGAGCGCTGCCGCTTCGTCGGTTTCCCAGGGGAGGGTTGGAAGATTTGACAAAGTTTTAAATACCGTGAAGGCGGGGCAATCGCGGGTGGCAGCATCACGACAGAAAAAATCCTTCCCCTTGCGGCCATGGAGAAGCTCCTCAAGCAGGGCGGCTGCGGGCGCGTCGGCGAGGACGCGAAGGAAGCGCTGAAGGCCGTCCTTGAGGAAAAGGCCGGGGACATCGCGAGAAAGGCGATGGTGTACGCGCAGCACGCCGGCAGGAAGACGATAAAGGCGGAAGACATCAAGCTCGCCATCAAAAGCTGAGGACGTCAAGCAGGCACCGTTCGAAATCTCGCTCACGCTCGGGGCGGCATCGGCTCACTCTTCACTGCCGCAATAGAAGGGCGGAACCCTCCCCGGACGGGGCGACCCCCTCCGCCTTGCACTCGCAATTACTGCACCGTTCACGACATTGATGCCGCCCTTCATTTTGGACGGTGCTGCATCAAGAAGAAATCTTTTTAAATGGGGGCTTGCCCCTCCATGCCATGGCAACGAAGCAGGAAGGCGCCGGATCCGTCAGGGAAGGCATGACGGTCGTCCTCGAGGGAGCGGCGTGCAGGATCACCAGCGTCCAGACCTCGCGGCCGGGGAAGCACGGCCACGCCAAGGTCAGGATGGAAGGCGTCGGCCTGATCGATGGCAAGAAGCGCGTCGTGGTGATGCCGGGCAGCGAGAATGTCGAGGTGCCCATCATCGAGAAGAAGACTGCCCAGGTGCTGTCCGTCACGGGCACGATGGCGAATATCATGGACACGGAGAGCTTCGAGATGTTCGACCTGCCCATCCCCGAAGAGCTGCAGGGACAGGTCAAGGAGAACGTGCAGGTGCTGTACTGGATCATCCTCAACGATAAGGTCATGAAGCAAGTCAAGAGCGGGTGACAATGGTCAAATTCCCAGAGGCGGACGCGAGGAAGTTCAGGGGAGTCTTTGTCTGCAGGAGATGCAAGGCCAAGCGGAAAGCCTCGAACGTGAAGATACGGGAGGAGAAGATCAACTGCCGGAACTGCGGCAGCGTGGTGTTCCGCCCGGTCCGGAAGAAGTAGCTTCTCTCTCATGGCCATTGATGCGCGCGCTGTCATCACCATCGTGTTCTTTGTCGCCTTAGCCTCGTATGTCTTCGCCAAGCGCAGGGAGATGCAGGTCCATAAGGTCGTCCCCCCGCTCCTGTTCTTCTCCATGTACCGGACGACGTGGGGGCTCAAGGCCATGGACCGGTGGGCGGCGAAGCACGGGAAGCTCCTGACGCGGCTGGGGACGGCAGGCATCGTCGCAGGATTCCTTGGCATGGGGTTCATCTGCTATGCGCTGGTGAAGAGCCTCTTTTCCCTGTTCGCCGTGCCGGAAGCCCCCGCAGGGGTCGGCCTGGTGCTGCCGTTCAAGGCAAAAGGAATATTCTATGTTCCCATCGAGTATTGGGTGATCTGCATCTTCATCATCGCCCTGGTGCACGAGTTCGCGCACGGCGTGATCGCGCGGGCGCACGGCATCAAGGTGAAATCATCTGGGTTCGCGTTCGCGGGAACGACATTCAAGGCGCTGGGCATCATCCTGCTGCTCATCGGCCTGTGGAACAATGTCAGGCATCCCGGCGCCTCGTTTTCCATCCTCTCCTCTTCCGGCACCCTGGTCCTGATGGGGATTGCGCTCATCATCGTGTCTTTCTTCGTCAATACCATCGCGCCCATAATCCCCGCGGCGTTCGTCGAGCCGGACGAGAAAGCGCTGCGGAAGCGGCCATTGAGGCAGCAGCTCGCGGTGTTCGGCGCGGGGCCGTTCTCCAATGTCATCGTGGGGCTCATCGCCCTCGGGCTGCTGTGGCCCGCCGCGCTCGTGGGCGCCGACATGGTGGAGGCGAACGGCGTGGAGATCACCAATTTCGTCGATGGGAATTTTCCGGCGAAGCAGGCAGGGATAACCGAGGGGGAGATCGTGGAGGAAGTCGATGGCGTCCCGACGCCTTATCTTGAGAATCTTTCCCGGGAGCTGCAGAAAAGAAAGCCGGGCGATTCCGTCCAACTCAAGACGGACAAGGGCCAGTACACCCTTACCCTGGCCAAGAATCCTGACAACGAGACATCCCCCTATGTCGGCGCTTTCCTGAGCCAGTCATCCCACATCAAGCCCGGCATCAGGGAGAGGCTCTGGGTACTGCCGGATGTCCTGCTCTGGATGTCTGGGCTGCTGCTGTTCCTGTTCATCCTCAACCTCGGCATCGGGCTCTTCAACCTGGTGCCCATCGGCCCTCTCGACGGCGGCCGGATGCTGCACGCCGTCCTCATGGCATACGTCGAGAAAGACAAGGCGATGCAGCTCTTCAGCATGATCGGACTGGTGTTTGTGATCGTGGTGCTGATGAATATTTTGTTTCCGTTTGTGAAGCCGTTGTTTTGAGTTGACGTTTTAGCATAAACTAGCGCGTGTTGCAAATCACTGCCCTATGATGAGTAGCACTTTTGGGCATGTAATACTTTTCCTCAATCCAAGGGCAAACCCAGTCATGCAAGAAGAGGGAAGTGCCCTATGCAAATCCTCAAAAATTTCCTGTAGTTTGAGGAGGGGGGTCTTGTTCGCATAGACAATTATGATTGCATGTTTTGCATGCCTGAGCTTGCGTTGCAGGTAAGCTGTGTCCTCGCGTTTATCCAAGAATGTATGCTCAACAGCACTCAAGGTTGTACTTCGCTCCACAACTTCATAAAAATCATCAAGATTGAGGTTAATAAGCATAGGGGATTCCAGAGCGGAGATTATTTCATTTTTTGTTTTGGGTCCAAGGGTAGATTTGTTGAGGAGTTTCTTGGCGTATGCCTTGTTGAAAAAAGGATAAGAGGGGTTAAATCGTCTTAGAGGGTCATTAGCCCGTATTTTGCCTGCGATCTTATCGAGTATTTGTTCTTTTCTCATCTCAAAATAATTAGTGATACTGTTAGTCACCTTAAGCTGTAGTCCTGCGACTTCCGAAGCCAGCGTGCGGAGCTTGTAGATACCTTTAGTGCGTTTGAGGATCGCCTCGTAAGGATAAATCCACCTATCGATTTGGAGGAAGGTAGTGTGTGCCAGCTGCTTTTCCATCTGTTTCAGACGAAGCTTCAGGCTGAAGGTTTTGTCGCTCATGCCCTCGATAGCGCAGGAGGTGCTATAATACCATTACGCGGATTCCAGCGATATATTCCTGATTTTGGCGTCAATTTTAAATATACATTCCCAATTGGGATATATCATGGGAAAACTCTGGGACTTTGCCGCCAGCAAGGAGCCGCTGAAAATGGTTATTATGGATTATAACTACAAGATTATAGATATACTTCAGTACTCCGACAAGTACCGTGCAGACCATTGGCAGGTATTCAAGAAGAAAACGGACAAAAAGGTGGTTTCAGACGAGGAGTTCTTTGCGCGATTGAGTAGTTTTATTTCCATTGAAAAGATAAGCGAACTGCTTATTATCCTCTATCTCGAAGGCCAGAAGGGGAGCAGCCCAAACATTTACGAGCTGAACCGCCTGCTGAGAAGAACATCTCTCCAGTATTCCGCAACCTTTAAGGAGGTCAAGAAGCTGGAGCTGCTGGGAATCGTCCGCCTGCAGCAAGTTGCCGGATCGTCCCGCAGGAAAAAGCAGGTGTGCATCAACAGGGAAATGGTGACATTGTACGGAGATGAGCAGTTCCGTCGGATGATGCTGGACGCATGGCAGACCGATGCCAAGAGGTATATCAAGATGAAGCTGAACTGGCTCAGCAAGGCGAAGGGGGAGTTTGAGAGGAGGATTCTGATGGTGAAGAAGGGGAAGAGGGTGAAGAATGGATAGCTTCTTTGCCAATCTTGAGAAAAAAGCACTCCGCCACGAAGAATATTTTACCCAGTTAGTATCCTATGCATTTAACTCCAATCCTAACCTAGTTAAGGAATTCACCAAAAATATTTTTCCTGATCGGTATGTAGAAGAAGCATTTGACACTTTAATTATTAAACCAGAATATTTTGAACAAGGGACAGGAAGATTTGACATAAAAATCAGCAATGAGGAAAAATTGGTGATTATAATAGAAAACAAAATGGGGGCAAAGGAGACCACATCAAGAAAAAAACAAAAAGAAAGCCATGCGCCAGAAGACATAGAAAAAGAGAAAAAACAATTGGATAAAGACATAGAAAAAGAGAAAAAACAATTGGATAATTACATTGATTGGCTTGCTCATCAATCCTGCAAATTGAAAATGCTGCTCTTAATCACTCATCCTTATTCTGAGTATAAGGATATAGAAAAGAGGTTGAGAGAAAGGTTAAAAACAGACGAAAAAGTTAATACAAAAGATATTATGTTTAAGCATCTTTCTTGGCTATCATTTCATGAATTTCTTAAAGGATATTTTGCCCAATTAAACAAAGACATCTCGGGTAATGATAAACAAAAGTTTTTAGTTGAAGAATTACTCAACTACATGGAGGGAAAAAATATGGATACTTGGAAACCAATCACTAAGGAAGACGGCATGATGTTAAAAAGTTTGATGAATTGGGGGAAAATACTCAATGATTTAACAATAATTTTTAAGGATGAATTCAACCTTTCTCTTGCTCATGGAAATAGTGGGCAACCTTTGGTGGACTGGGAAAACCTTTCTATTTATAGAAAAGTAGAAATTAAAGATAAGGAAAAACTTAGTTATGGATTTGATAATGGTGATAACAAGGATTTTTGTTTTTTAATACAACTTTACCCCACAAGTAAAAAAATGCAGATAGCCATCAAGAACCATGTCGAATCTAGATTTGAGTGCGAGCATTTTAAGGATGAAAATAAATGGGGAATTGATGTTTTTCTACCTCTCGATGAAGCTTTTCTTGGCGATGATTTTATTAAACAAAAGAATAAATTAGAAACATTTTGTAGAGATGTGCTAAAAAGTTTGGTTGAATTGAAGACAATTGAAGGTGTGAAATCTTGAATGCTAATCACCGGGAAAAATAATTAGTGTCGCCACTGGCCAACCACCAACCCACACCCTATAAAGGCACGTTCTGGCATTTTTCAGAAAAGAGAATTATGAATTTAGCAACCAAAACCTTTATATATCAGTTGATATGGTATCAGTTGATATGAGCAGCGAAGCGCTTGCCCTGAGGAACAGGGGCTATGCGGAACAGAGAAGCCCGACACTCAACACTGTCCTAATGGTGGAGGACACGCTCAGCAGGGCTAACGGCCTCCTGAGCATCGGCCAGCTCAAGAGAATCCTTCCCAAGCAAGTCATGCATCAGACCCTTATGGCAGTCATAGACTATCTTGAGTACAGCGGCAAGATTATACTCCATGGCGACCGGGTGCTGTGGGCCTTCAAGCCGCAAAGCAGGCTGAAAAAGATGAAGGGATTTGCTGTCAGATGAATGCCTACATCAGAATTAAATTCTAACAAAAAATCTTAGACCACTGGCCAACCACCGACGCATACTATATAAAGGGAAATTCTGAAATTTTTGGTAAAAGGGCAGGACGCAGAACTGCCAAATAATGCTTTTCGGCTGCACCATAAAGCAATTACGCAGTGTCAGCTCAAAGTGCCATTTTACCTTCCTCCAAAACCATAGGGGGAAACTTTGGAGGTGTTGAAGATGAAATTTGACAATAAAAATATCACATTTAGTAAAAGAGATGGGTATAGAGGGATAACTCTGCCCAAAAAGCTAGATGAGGATTTGGCTTATCTTCTTGGATTTCATTTAGGTGATGGGCATATGAAGCAGGCCATGGGAAAAACAGGATTGGGTTCTGCGATTTTCTATGATGGGTACTCTATAAACGAGTTTGCGCAGTATAAGGAGAATATCTGCCCTCTGATTAAAAGATTGTTCAATTGTGATTGTAAGATTGAGGTCAGAAAGAACAGCAACAATCTAAGAACAAAAATTGGCTCTAGGGCAATTGTGGACTTCTTGCATATTCAGTGCGGATTGCCCCTTGGCCCAAAAGATGATGCACAAGTTCCAAAAATTATTATCGAAGCATCAAAAAAAATCCAGTTCGCATTCCTAAGGGGATTGGCTGACACAGATATGTCTCTTGTGTTCAAGAGCAGGCATAAAGACATCAACTACTATCCAGTTATAGACTGTTCGATGAAGAGTAAGTTCTTAGTTCTAGGGGTTATAGAGCTACTTAAGAAAATGGGCTATTCTTTCCATTCTGGCTCAAAAAAGAGCATGAGATACAGCAAGATACAGCCTCACAGTTTGTACTATTTTCAGATAAATGGTGTCAAGAATCTTGAAAAGTGGATGAAAGAGATAGGATTCTCAAGCCCAAACCAATTGACGAAGTTAGATGTTTGGAAGAAGTACGGATTTCTACCACCAAAAACAACAATAGTAGATAGGATAAAAATGATAGAAAAATAGAGGCCATTGCTGGCCTCCAACGCCCTTGGGCAGACTCGAATTCGGCGGATTTTGACAATCCCCTGCCGACCCCGAGATCCCTTACCCAACATATTCAGTAAAACTAAATATCATTGGAATAACAGTCTCGTGCTCTACCGGCTAAGCTACAAGGGCATGGTTGATTGGGCAGGAGGAGCAATTATAAAGCTTTCGTTGGCCTTCTCCACGGTGCCGGTGATGCTCCGCAGCATGTGCCCGGTGATCTTCAGGCCGTAGAATCTCTTCAATGGAAGCCTGCCTTTCACGCCGACAATGAGTGGATAGGTGCCGAACTGCCGGCAGAATGTCGTATTGCCGTCGTAGATTTCCGCATAGCAATTCGCCAAAACGGTTCCCTGGGGGGTGATGCGCTGGAGCATGGGATAATCGATCTTCTGCCGTATCTCGTTGCGCCATTTCCAGTACAGCCGTTTGTATTTCTGCAGAAAAACTTCCTTGCTCTTTTCAAACAGGTAGGTGCCCTCGAACACCGCTGCCTGGCGGATGTTGATCCTTCGCAGCATGAGCCCCTCATCATACACGCGCTGCAGCCATTTCATGTTGTGCCCGTTGGTATGCTTCGTTTCCCCCAAGAGCCCGAAGATGATGTTGATGCCCGGCAGGAATCTCGGCAGTCCGTCTTCTCCCCTCACCGCGCCGTGCCTGTTGATGCGCTTGATGGCCTCGTATGCGATCTGCGGCGCGGTGTTGAGATTGTTCTGCCTCACCACTTCGGGGTCGAAGCTCTCCACCCCAAAAGCGGCGATGTTTCCGGACGTGCAGTATTTCACTGTGGCTTTCGTGATTTCCTCCGTCCTGTCCATGACGACCTTGACGGGATTGACGTTGTCGATATGGAGCACATGCAGGCGAGGGCAATGTTTCCGTGTCTCTTTCAGCAAGTCAATGACATGGGGGTAGGTGTAGAAGCACGTCTGCTTGCCGTAACGGAAGAAGCGCGCGCCCATGTCATATAAGGCTTTCATCTCCTCCAGGACGTCGTCCTTTTCCCTGAATTCCACCTTGCTCTTGAGCGGCTCGGTGCAGAAGCTGCATTTCCCGATGTCGCATCCCCGCCCGGTCTCGACCTCGATCATGCGGTGGTCCGGGATCTGCCTGAAGATTTCCGCTCCCTTGATGGCGTACTCCGCCACCTTATCGTAATCGAACTTGAACATCTGCGGCTCGACCTTGTCGAAGACCTGCCGGTCATATTTCTCGAAGAATCTGCCGCCGAACAGCTGGGTGCCGAAGACGGCCGGGCCGGTGAGTATTTTTTTGCAGGATATGTCCCTGATCAGGGGGATGAGCTCATGGAGGGTTCCGGGGACGGCGGAGAGGTACTTGCCCGGGACGTGCACGCCGAGCACCACGATGAGCGTGTCGGTTTCCCGGAGGATTTCCCCGATGCGGAGGGCATTCGACGTCAGGTTGTAGGTGAAGATGTCCGTCTTCTGGGAGGGCTTGGGCTCCTTCTTCCTTGAGCCGTATTTCGCATAGAAGCGCAGGTCGTCGATGGTGAGGTAATGCACGGGCTCGTTCAGGTAGCCGGCGATGTACCGGGGATAGGTGCCGAGGTACGGCGGCACTCCCAGGCCGGCGGCCTCGTCTGTGTAGCAGTCAAGGATGGTGTAGGCCATACGATGGGGGAGGGGAAAATCGCTTAAAATGGTTTTGATGTGGCGCATCAGGACAGATTAATCCAACAAAGCAAAGTTTAAAAGCCATCAGCCACATATCCCATTATGCTCAGCGTGGTGGTGTGGGTGCTCATTGGCATCATCTTGCTTGTAGCGCTCTTCCTCCTGCAGTTCTACCGCGATCCCAAGCGCGCGATTCCTAGAGGGAGTGCCATTGTGAGCCCCGCGGATGGAAGGGTCATGAGGATTTTCCGGACATCAGGCAAGAAGGTGACGGTGGAAAAGGGGCTGATGGGAAGAATCAGGACGACGGCGCGGGATGTGGGGAAGGATTGCTGGGTGGTGTCCATCTTCATGTCGCCGATAGACGCGCACATCAACCGGGCCCCGATAGCCGGGACGATCGTCTCCGTGCGGCACACGCCGGGAAAATTCTTCGCCGCTTACGACCTTGAGAAGAGCATGATGAACGAGAAGAACGAGATTGTCATCAGGGGCAGGAATACGAAGGTGAAAGTCGTCCAGATCGCCGGGTTCCTTGCCCGGCGCATCATCTGCAGGGTGAAGAAAGGCCAGAGCGTCGCCAAAGGCGAAAGGATCGGCCAGATCGCCCTGGGAAGCCAGGCAACGGTGATCATGCCGGCGAGGGCAAAGGTAATCGTGAAGGAAGGGCAGCACGTGAAGGCCGGCTCCTCTGTCATCGCGGAGGCGCCCTGATGCCGAGGCAGAAAGGCGGGTTCTCGCAGCGCCTCATCTTCCTGCGCCTGCTGCTCGCCGCCATTTTCATCATCCTGATTGCCAAGGAAAAAGTTATGCTGTCCGCCTTCTTCTTCATCGTTGCCGGGCTTCTCGGATTCATTGAAGGGATAATCCAAAAAAGGACGCCTGCAATTTCCAGGCGGCGCAAGATGCTTGATTTCACTGCGGATAAGGTTTTGGTGAACGCGGCCGCAATAACCCTTGCCCTCAAAGATGTGGTTCCCTACTGGTTTCCAGCCATTCTCCTCGCCAGGGATGTGATGACTGTTGCGGGTGCCGCCATCATCCTCAAAAGGAACCAGGATGCCGAATTGAAGCCAACGATGATGGGCAAGATGGCGCTTTTCTTCCAATTCGTCGCGCTCATCCCCGCCATCCTCGGCTATGCGGACGACATCCTCCTCGTGCTTTCGGCCGCCATCACCATCATCTCCGGGGTCGAGGCGTTCCTCAGGTCAGAGTTCCGCCCGGTGAGGAGGAAGCGCGAGGCTGCGCAGTTCTCCATGGTGCGGATGATCAGGCTGCCGGACCTGTTCACGATGGGGAACGTGGCGTGCGGCATCCTCAGCATCATGTTCGCCATCAACGACCAGTATGGCTACGCCGCGGGGCTCATGCTCGGCGCGGCCGCGTTTGACTTCTTTGACGGCAAGGTCGCGCGGTGGGTGGGGCAGCAGCGCGAGTTCGGGAGGGAGCTCGACTCCCTGGCGGACACCATCTCCTTCGGCGTCGCGCCGGCGATCTTCGCCTTCAGCCTCATCCAGACCAAGCTCGCGATCATCGCCTTCACCATCTTCGTGTTCTGCGGCATCCTGAGGCTTGCGCGGTACAATATCACCTCCGACCGGACGGAGGGGTTCATCGGCATGCCCATCACCCTCAACGGCATCCTCATCCCCGTGGTGTATTTTGCGGGTCTTGATGCAAAATGGTACCCGTACCTCTATCTCATTCTGGGGTTCCTGATGGTGTCCTCCATGAAGGTCAGGAAGTTCGGCGCCTGATGAACGAGAAGATGAAGAAGTAAGCTATGGAAAGGTAACAGCTTCCGATGAATACCCAGAGGGCGGCATAGCGGTAGACAAAACCAAGAAGAAAGCAGAATATCGAGATGTACCCCAGACCGACAGCAAGCTTTCCCAAGGGAGTCGATGAGGTGTCCTTGCTCCTGCTCACGTAAAGGAACTTGGATGCGGCGAAGAGAGCAGAGGTAAGCAGCATTACTCCAAAATAGAATCGGTCGATGTAGCCAAACAGTATAAGGACGAAAAAGGTGGCGGGCAGAATAAGCCAGTCTGTAAAGCTATCCAGTATTTCCCCGAGCTTTGTCCGTTGTCTGGTCAGGCTTGCTGAGATGCCGTCCAGCTTGTCCATGGCCACGATGAAGGTGAAGCAGACGAGCGCCCATGTGGTGTTGCCCCGGCTGATGAGCAGGACCAGTGGGATGAGGAGGAGCATCCTCATGAAGGTGATGGTATTTGGCACATTGATGATCTCATTGCCCGTGGCTTTCCTTATTCCGACGAGGTAGCCGATACCGGAGACAAGCGTGAGCACAACCGCAATGAGCATCAGCCAATAGACCAGGGGGGCGCCGATCAGCGCTGCGGTGATGGCGACAATCTGGCTTACGGTCTTGAGCTTGCCCAGCCAGCTGGCGGCGATGACGATGTCCCCTTTCACGATATACAGCCTGAGCGCGGTCAGGAGCACTTCCCGGATGATGATGATGAGGGCCATCCACCATTCCACCCCCCTTCCGATGAGAAGGACCAGGGCCGTGGAGATGAGGAGCTTGTCCGCAATAGGGTCGAGGAGCTTCCCGAAATCGGTCACCTGCCGGCGTTTCCGCGCAAGATAGCCGTCGATGAAGTCCGTCAGGGACAAGAGGAGGAACAGCGCGGCCGCAAGAAGGTCGGCATATCTCCAGGGGGAGAAAAAGAGCAGCACGAAGAGGGGGATGAGCGCTATGCGAAGGAGGGTGATGAGATTTGGCGCATTAAACATATGCATGGGCGGGAAGATGGCAACCTCCTTCTTAAATATTCTGGAATGGCGCAGGGCATACACCACATAAATAAAAAAAATATTTAAAGCGGTGGGTGGGAAGCATGCATACTCATGGAGCTGTTGACGTTATCCCTGAAATGCATCTACCTCATGCTGCCGGCCTATGCCGCGAACATGGCACCGGTGTGGTTCAAGAATGTGTTTTCGTGGATGGCCGTCCCCCTTGACCGCGGCGCCCTGTTCAGGGGAGAGCCGCTGTTCGGCAGCCACAAGACGCTTAGGGGAGTGGTGACGGGGATCGTGCTGGCAATGGCTGTTGCTTTCGTCCAATACCTGCTCCGCGCCATCCCCTTTTTCCAGCAGGTATCCCTTGCTGATTACGGCCAATGGCTCGCGCTCGGCTTCCTTATGGGCAGCGGCGCGTTGATCGGGGACCTGATCAAGAGCTTCATCAAGAGACGGGTCGGTATCCAGCCGGGAAAGCCGTTCATCCCCTTTGACCAGATCGATTTCGTGGCGGGGGCGTTGCTGCTTTCCTATCCCCTCATACATCCGCCGTGGGAAATCGTCGCAGCCTCCTTCGTCCTGAGCTTTGTCCTGCACATCGTGACCAACCATGTCGCGTTCTGGCTCAAGATACGGCAGGAGAAATGGTAGATTCAGGGGAGGGCGAGGATCGCGTACCCCAAAAGGGCGGCGATGGGATAACCGATGTTGGCCCAGAGAAGCGGCAGGGGGCTTTCCCTGCTTTTCCTAAGCGCCAAGATGGGCTGCGTGGCGAAGAAGACGAAGGCGGCAGAGAGCAGGAAGAGGAAGAGCTGGGCATGGGTGGAGAGGAGAGCCGTGCCGAGACCGAGGCTTGCTGAATAAATCTCCGTTTTCCTTGTTATGAACATCTTTCTCCCAAGCCAGAAGACGATGAGGGGAAATCCCACGGCCACGCAGAACAATGCGATAGCCAGCGCACTTCTCCCGAGAATGACGAAGAGGGCGGCAACAGAAAGGGCAAAAAAGATGCTGGACTGGTGCGCAATGCGCACGGGTTTCCGCAACGGGCGCTGCTCTTCCGGCGCTATCCTCAGGAGGAGGTATCCGATGAGGATGCCTGAGGTGGACAGCAGGACGGCCAGAAGGTAAGGAAGAGGCTGCATGTCACCGGCTCAGCTGGTCAATCATCTTTATCCTGCGGACGTGGCGCTCTTCCTTCCTGAAGGGGGTGGAAAGCCAGAGGGAGACTGCCTTGAGCGCGTGGTCCTCAGTCATCAGGCGCGCGCCGATGGAAAGGATGTTCGCGTCATTGTGCGCCCGGGAGAGCTTAACGACATCGATATTCCTGCCCGTGTAGAGCGCCGCCCTCACTCCCGGTATCCTGTTGGCGGCGATGGCTTCCCCCTGCCCGGAGCCGCCGAAGATGATGCCCTTCGCATGCGGATGCCTTGCCACTTCCCTGGCGGCGGGGATGATGAACTCGGGATAATCGTCGTCGTCGTCGTAGGAATGCGTGCCCATGTCCTTCACGGCATACCTCCTCTTCAGGAGATGCTCCTTGACCTTCTCCTTGAGCTGGAATCCCGCGTGGTCGGCCGCAAGAACGATAGTGGGCTTCATGGGTCATGCAACGCCGAGCGCCTTTAAATCTTTTTCGAGGCCGGGCACCAGGTCGAACTGCGCGATGTCCTCCGGCAGCACCCAGCGGAATTCGGTGTTCTCGTGGCACAGCCGGACCTCATCAGAAGGGACGGTGCAGAGATAGCAGGCGACAATCCAGTGGCGCTGCTTTTCCCCATCGATGACCTCGACGAGATTGCCCTTCCTCTCTATGGCCCCTTTCAGTCCGGTCTCTTCCTCTATCTCCCGGAGTACCGTGTCCTCTGCGGCCTCGAATTCCTTCACATAGCCGGAGCAGAAGCTCCATTTGCCGGGATAGATGCGGTCATTCATTGATTTTCGGAGAAGGAGTATTCTTCCATCCCCATTCCGCACGATTCCGGTGACGACAAAGTAAGTTTTCATTGCGGAAAAGCCTCGCTTCGCTCGGGGCAGCATCGGCTCAACTCCAACCTTTTCTTCGCCTCCTCTGCGTGCACGGAGACCAAGTCTCCGGCATCCTGAAAACGCAAAGCGTTTTCATGAAGTCGGCCAAGAAAAGCTTGACCAAAAGTTCTCGGAGGCGAGACCTCCGGAACCACGGAAACGAAGTTTCCGTTGGAAATGCCCGCGTGTAGCGGGCTCCTTTTTGGTGAAGCTTTTTGACCGCGTACCGAAGGGAAGCGTGTCAAAAAGGTTCGGGGCATCCCCCTGTCGATTTGCTTCTGAAATTTCTGCATCGCTCGTGAATTGGTGCTGCCCCTTGCTTTTCCGCCATTGCCCATCAGTACCAGCTTCCTCTCCACACGCTGTGCCCCCATTGGATGAGGAGGTCCACTCCCAGGCGGTCGACCTGCAGCGGGACATCGCAGGCGCCGTAGCACGAGCCCATCCAGATCAGCACCTTGGCCTCTGTCTGCTGCTCGATGGCCTTCTGTATCTCGTCAGCCCTCGGCTTGAGGCCGTCAGGGAGCTGGACGCAGACCAGCTTCGCGTTGTCCTTCTTGATGCGTGAGATGACTTTTCCCAGCTCGAGGTCGTAGGGGTCCATAAAGAAATTGGAATGAAGGCCATTTTAAAAACGTATAGGGTTTTGTCGATGGATAAGGCCTATCTATGGAGAGGAAGTCTTTCATAGGCTGATGGCCTTGCCGTATGGTTAAAAATCCCATCGAGGATAGCTGCCAGACTTTTGAATGTCGTTGCAATAATCTCATTCGTTTGAGCATCCGTTTTCCCAATCCACTTTTTGACATGTGTATAATGCGTATACTGGGCGAATCTGCCCCGTGATTGTTCTGTGGTGCACCTGCTGCTCAAGGATGGTGCCTCGGCGGGATAGGGCGTAAAGATGTCTATCTTTCCATTCAGGTTAATGTGCGCCTCATGCTCACCGACAAGAATGTCAAAGGTCTTGCCAGCCTCGTTTTTTTGTCTCTGATAACAACCCTCATATCTCTGAAGCATAGCAAATAATGGTGAATCTAAATAGTGATCAATATATTGTCGTGCACTTTTTTTGCCTTCGTCAGTAAGGTATGCAGTTGTTCTGACATATATTTCCTGGCGTCTTTCCCCAAAGCTGGGGGTACCTTGGATAAAGTCAAAGCGAAACCCACGGACATAGTATTGGTTGCCAAGGATGAAATTATAGAGAGATGTTTCGTGGATGTGAATTCTTCCTATTGGATTGCCCTCCAAGTCATAGATTCTGCCCAATATATCCTTCCCATCATATGTGAAGGAATTTTTTAGCCTATCTATTTTTTTAGAAATGTCTTTCCTACCCGCAGAGTCGCTCAATACCTTCTTTTCCCTATCAAGCCGTCGTATTCGCCGTAAGGCTCTTGGGGGCTTTGAGGCCGGCCGTGAAACAGGCGCCACAGGAGATTGTATCATCAAGCTTTCAAGCGGCAATGCAGAATTATGGTGTACATTAGCCGCCATATGTTGATATTCAACATCATTATGTGTAGGTGCAGTTGGGTTATGTGCATGACCATCCCCGCCACGGACATGTACTCTATTCGCTTCCAAATGGGCTGCGCCCTCAAGGCGACGCTCCAGTTGGATTTCCGCCTGTCCATTGGAATGATGATCCGCTTGTTGGACCGAACCGATGGAATAATACCAGCTACCCATAAGTGTGAGGAGAAAAGCATTCTTTAAAATGATTTACATGAACAGCTCATCAAGCTCGAACGAGGAGAGGTCCCTCTTGTTGATGAGGCGGGCAAAGTTCTTCGTCGCCGAGCGCTTGCGCTGCTCCCTCATGTTCTCCAGCTCGATGTTCTCATCATCGAAAAATTCATCCATTGGTTCCATATCATCCACCTTGCTGCGGCGCGGCGGAATGCCCGCGCTGGGCAGCCCCAATCGCTCTGACTAAAACCTCCCCCTTTATCACTGCTGAGTGAGTAATTAATATATAAAGTTTTCGTTTGCCGGCGCAATTCATATTAATTTTCATTATTGAAAATAATTAAACCATGAACAGAGAAATGAACGGGGAAAGAGCAATGAATATTTATAAGGCAGGAGATAACTGGCGGGCATGGCACGCTATTACCGCAAGCCGGCGAAGCAGCAGAAGCTCGCGAGAGAGCGCATCACCGAGCTGTTCTCGCAGGCCACTCTCAGGGCGCAGAAGCAGCCTGAATTGGCGAAGCGCTACGTCATCCTTGCGCGGAAAATCGGCATGAAGTACAAGGTGCGCATCCCTCCAGAGCTGCGCAGGAGGTTCTGCCGGCACTGCAATGCCTACTGGACATCGGCAAACTCGCGCATCAGGCTGCGCAAGGGCATGCTGGTGATGTACTGCCTGGAGTGCAGGCATTTCCGCCGGTTCAGGTATAAATAAATCCGGAATTTGGAATAACGGATACCGGCCGGAGCCGGCTGCAGTGATTACAGGATTGGCCTGAGTTTTTCAAGAAGCAATTCAAAAGTGGTGTATCCTGCCTTGGCATTAAAGTGGCCGGCATTCCTGAGCCTCACCAGATTGACGCCCAATTCCCCTGCCAATCTCTCGCCGTTGCCTATGCAGATCAAGGGGTCATCCTCCGAGTGGAACACCAGGAAATGCTTTGCGCTGTCCCTTATCTTTTCCCAGTTGAAGGGCTCTTTGAGGAACGGCTCGTCCGCCTTGTAATGCGCGATCGGCATGATTCCGAGCGGCGGCGCCACGAAGACCGCGGCCCTGATTTTTGTCGCGGCCTTTTCCAGCAGCCGGAGGAGAAAGGCGCAGCCGCCGCTGTGCGCAATGATGATGGTGCCAATGCCGACATATTCTTCATATTTTTCAAACGCTTCAAACCAATGCTCAGGATCCTGGTTCTCCGGCGTAGGGAATCGGGGAACGTGGACCAGATAGCCTTCATCCTCCAGCTTCCCCTTGAGCCAGGGAAACCAATTCTCTCCGGGATAACCGCCGGTGCCGTGGATGATGATTGCGCTTTTCATGATGGTGATTCCCCTATATGGATTATTAAGGGTTTCTGCCGGCGTCGATGACAGGGCGACGTGCGTGGCTTTGCAGAAAACTCCGCTTCGCTCCGGGGCAGCGCCGGCTCGCTCTCCGCTGCCGCAGCCGAGGAGCGGGTCCGTCCCGCAGGGCGCGTCCCCTCCCGCTGCCGCTGCCGCACATCGCAGCACCGCTCACACATTGGCGCTACCCTGCTTTTCTACAAAGCTCGTGCGTGGCAAGTATTAAATATCATGGTAAAGCCCTCCTTTTTCCCATGCTCTCATTCATCAAAAAGATTTTCGCAAGGGGCCCCTCGGAGAAAGAGCAGGCGGCAAAAAAAGAGATGGCGCTGGAGGAGCTCGACGCCTGGCTTGCCCGCAAGGAGGAGCAGCTGCGCGCCGCATTGAACGGCATCCTCAGGGAAGCAAGCGCGGAGATGGAGGAAGCGAAGGCGGCGCTGCAGGGCAGCATCGACGCGCTGCGGGAGGCGGAGCTGCGCAACCCGAACATCCCGGCAAAGGCATTGCATTTCATGCAGGGCAACAGGGACTCATATGTCAAGCTCGCCTCTCTCTTCCTCCGCGACGCGTTCCCCGAAGGGATATCCGGCATGGCGTATGAGGAAGCGAAAACGTTCATTTCGGGGTTCAGGCAGCACATCGGATCATTCTCCTCCTCTTCCCTGAAGAACTACCAGGTGCTGCAGCATTTCTTCGCGCACGAGTCGCACGCGGTGGCGCAGCGCATCAAGGGGTCTGAAAATGCCCTCAGGAAGCTTGAGGAGGCGCTGGCAGAGTCCGGCCTGGACGCGCTCGCCGAAGCAAAAGAGGAAGCGGCGTCCATCAGGCAGAAGATCAGGCGCAGGCGCGAGCTTATGGAGGAGACAGAGACGGAGAAAGGGAATCTCCATGGGGCAAGGCAGAAGGAGCAGAACCTCAAAGAGGAGCTGGCCAATCTTGAGGCAAGCGACGAGGCAAAAGCGCTCGCACAATGGCAGGAGGGGCTTCAGGGCATCGAGGGTTCCTTGGCGCTGGCAGGGCGGGAACTCTCCCTCCGCTTCTCTCCTTTGGAGAAGGCCCTGAGGAAATTCGCCAAGGTTTCCTTTGAGCATGACAAGCTGATCGCGGCCTATGCCGAGCATGCGGAGCAGGCGATAGAGGGAGATCCCCACCTGGCAATACTCTCAATCCTACCGAAGCTCGCGCAGAGCCTGCACGACGGCTCTCTTGGCCTTGACGGGAAGCGCACGCAGAAGGCGCTTGATGCTATAGGGGGCATTTCCCGCGAAGTCCTCACCCAGCATGTGGAGCGCACCAACGCCCTAAGGGAACAGCGGCAGAAGCTCATGCAGCGCATCAGGGAATCGCCTGTCGAGAGGAAAAAGGGGGAGCTTGCCGATGCGCTGAAGAAGGCGAAGATTGAGGAGGACGTCGTGAGGCAGCGCCTCTCTTTCGCCGAGGGGCAGCTCGCCGGCATCAGCACCGGGAAGAACAGGGAGAGGATCGAGTCGGCGCTGAATGGGGCATTCTCAGAGAACATTGCCCTTATCGTGGATGGAGAACGGGGGAAGGAGGAAGAGAAAGGAAGAACATATTGATGCATGATTCATTGATTACATTTCTCTACGGCTTCTATTCCCGGCAATGTGCCCTTCTCGATGAGCTCTAGCGTCGCGCCGCCGGCGTTGGAGATGACCGTGAAGGCATCTTCTCCCTTCCATCTCCTGATGATGGCTGCGGTGTCGCCGCCCGCGCCGATGGTCACCGCGCCATCGGATTTTGCCTTTGCTATGGATGCGAAAAGATTCCTGTTCGTCCGGGAAAATTGCTCGAGCCTCTCGTCTTCTATGGATATGGGGCCGGCCAGGATGAGCAGGGAGGCGCTTTCCGCGTTCTTGCAGATTATCCGCATGGTCTTGATGCCCGGGGCGACGCCGAGCCAGCCTTCGGGGATGCCGTTGACGGCTTCGAATTCCTTTAGCTCGGCATCTGCAGGAAGGTTGCCGTACTTGTCGGGGAACTTGTTTGTGATGATATGGTCGGCGTTGGTGAGGACGGCAACATCCTTCTCCCTCGCCTTGAGGTACACCCTCGCCGCGAAGACGAGCTGCTCGCCTATCTCCTTCCATTCGACGAAGGAATTGCCAATCAGGTACGTTATCCCATTGTCCGCCAAGCCGATGATTTCCTTTAGCTTGTCGCTTTTCTCCTTCTGGAGCCTGGCCTCATTGTCCACGATGGCCTGCGCGTCCCTGTGCTCTTTTTTCAGTTTCCCTGCTTCTGATGTTATCCTCTCATTGTAGAGCCCAACCGTTTTCTCCAGCTCCCCCCACTTTTCCTCGATGACGTCAAGGTATTCCTCCGCGATGAGGAACGTGTACGTGACTGCCCCCTGCACCACGAGGATGTCGCCCTTCCGCATCTTGCCGAGCAGGGAATGGGTGACGGAGATTTTCGAGGTGATGCCGATCTGGGTCTCGATCTTCTTGCCGGACAGGAAGAAGATGAACGGCCCTCTTTCCGGCTTCTCGAGCATCCTGGCGATGCTGCCGATGTACTTTATCACTTCCGCGTACCTGATGCCAAAGACCGCTGTGCCGCCGTTCCTGCGGATGATGCCGGGGACGCTCGTGACGGTCGCTTCCGGGCGGTGGGTATGGGCTTCCGCCTCGGTGACGTAAATCGCGCCCTTGCCCGCCAATGATGCCATGAATTCCGCGAACCTCTCGTCGTTGGAGTTGGCTTCCGGGTCGTAGCGGACGTTTTCCAGCAGGAGGACCTGGCCTTGCTTGAGGCCATTGACGGCTTTTACCACCTCCTCTTTGTTTCTGTAGACGCTTCTCGGCGTGCTTCCATCAAGGCAGTTGGGCGAGAGGAGGACGGGATGCTTCAGGATTCCCTGCTCTTTCAGCAATTCCTGGAGGCGCAAGGCGACAGGGGCCATGCTGAGGTCCTTGTCCTCCCCTTTCGGTCTGCCAAGCCAGCCGCCGGCCAGGATGATCTTCGCGCCGTTCCTGATGAGATAAGAAATCGTCGGCAGCGGGTCCCTGATGCGGGAATCGTCCCTCACCCTTTTCGGGTCGAGCAGCTTCTTGGTCGAATCGAGGGGGACGTCGAACGAACAGCGCAGGAAGACGGCCTTTCCCCCGACATCCAGCTCCGTGAGCGCAGGAGGATGTGTCATGCCGTCTGGGGGGTATTTTCAGGTTTTAATGCTTTTTGGTCTGCACGGGGCTGTTGCGTAATTCTCGCTTCGCTCGGGTTGCCATCGGGCAAATCCTCCATGCTCCGTCTATTGCCGACATTCCCCGCAGTCCACGCAGCGGATGCCGGAAGCCCGCTTCCGGGCAGGGGCGTCCCCCTTGTCGGCTCGATTTACTGTCGCAAGGATTTGCCGGAATGATGGCAACCTCCAATCCCGCAACAACCCCGGTCTGCGCCAACCAAAAAGAAAAAACAGCAACAGGATACTGGCGCAATGGAAAAGGAACGTGCAGGGCCTAAAGGATGATATACGGCTTCAGCTTCAGCCGGAGCGAATCGTTGAGGCGCTTCTCGTCCTCGGAGGTGGTGTAGATGTAGTGCTTCTTGTGCTTGTCATATTCCCTGGCCTTCGCCTTGATGAACTTGGGGGGCTGCTTGATGTCAGCCGTCACGAAGTGGTCGATGTAGAGGTCCAGCTTGGGGAGGTAGAACGTCGCCCTGAAGTCGTCCTTGTCCGCCCACGTCACCGCGACGTCATACTGGAACAGCAGGTTCTGGTCGAAGAGGAAGTCCGCCATGGTCTGCTCCGCCTTGTTCCTCACGAAGTGGCCGCTCTTGGTCTTGAAGTTCCGCTGGGAGGTCTCCTCCTCGATGATCTCCGACGGCTTGAGCGCTATGCCCTTCTCCCGCTTGATCTCGTTGAAGAGGTGGACGCTCTCCGTGTTCTCGTAGGTCTTCTTGATGGTGAGCACCTGATCGAAGGAATTCACCGCGTCCTTTATCCTGCCCATCAGGAACTCCATGTGGCCCTTGCTGTACCACGCATCCGCGTTGCCCCTGTCCAGGTCCGCGGCCTCTGCGAAGCACGCGTGGGCCAGCGCCACGTAATCCTTCCTGTCGCGCTGCTTCTCCTTCCTGGCGTCCGGCTCAAGCTCGACGTCGATGTGGTACGCCCCGCGCGCGTCGCCCTCCAGGAGGAGCTTCTTGCGGTAATAGGAGCTGCCCTTGGCCATCAATGCCTTGACCTTGTTCTGCGTGTCCTCGACATCGATGGCGATCGCCCTGTCGAAGGAGATGATGGCGTCGTCGAACTGGTCGAGATAGGAATAGCAGGCGGCGATGTTGAAATGCGCCTTGAACAGGAATTCCCTGGCGTTCCTGAAGAGATTGTCCTCATCCCCCTTGTAGGGATAGACCTCGAGGGCCTTCCCGTACTCCTCGATGGCCGTCTTGTACTGCTTGAGCTGGGCCAGCCTGTCCGCTTCCTTCTTGAGGGACTCTGCCGAGCGCATCTCCTCGGTCTCGCGGAAGGTCTCCGCCTGCTCCTTCTCGCTGCGGCGGTGCGCCTTCTGCCTCTTCCGCTCCGCGAAGAAATCCCTGATCTTGCCTATCACCATACCGTCCTGCACGTCTCGTGGGAATATTTAAAGGTTTTGTGTTGGGCTTGCGCCGGCCATTTATAAAGGGGCGAGAAGGCCATTATTTGCCGGGAAGGGTATGTTGGCTTATTTATAGTAACTTGTTAGTGGTAAAAATAGAAAAGTTTATATACTCAAGCGCCAAAAAGAAAAGTACCATGAAGCCATATGACGCATTCGTAAAAGGGGCGGCGGCTACCTTGATGGCAGCATCAGTACTCGCTTCTTCCCCGTCCTCAGCGCAGCAACGGGCACCCATCTCCGAGTGGGCGAAAACATATCCTTGCGTTGTCGTGTACAAGCAAGCTCATCCGGAAACCAATCGGCCCGAGGTGATACAGACCATGGACTCTCTCGCTGATCAGGTGCGCAGGGAGGCGGAAAGCCGGCAATGCCTTTATAACAAAACCAACCCTCAAAAATTCCCATATAATGACGCCTGTTTCGAATGGTTTGAGCGGGATATGACGCTCCAGCAAACTCAGGGGGCTGAAACTGCCGCAAAAAAGAAGGACGACTCTGGCCTCGGGGATATTGGAACAGGAATAGAGATTGGGTACAAAGGGACACGCGCAGCTATTGCCCTGATGGATATTCTGAGCGGAAAACGGGAATCCACTAAAATTCAGAATTTAGCTCCGGATTACAAGGAATTTGGCCTGGAGAAGAGAAATATTAGGTCCTATAAACTCAGTCCTTCAGATGACTATTTGAGATGGCCGGATCAATCCCTCAAAGGGAGTAAGCTTCCGTATAGGCCCACCGGCAAGGTGTGTTTCCATGACAAGGACTGGACGAAGGCACAAAGGTGAACACCACCCAAAACGCAATAGGCCCTCCTTCTTGAGAAAATCGTCTGGGTATCGCTTTTGTAACGCAGAAATCAGCGCGGGAGAAGCTCCTTTTCCCTCAGGAATTTGATGATGTTCTGCTTGCCGGTGATGGTCTGTGACACCTGGATGAAAGGCAGGATGGGCAGCGGCCCGGTTGCGACGAGTGTCAGGACGGGCTTCCTGGTGATCTCCAGCTTCCCCTCATTCCCAAGGAGGATGATCTCGGTGTTTCGCCTCATTCCCCCGAGGACGGCGTTCGCGATTGCGGTGGCGGCATCATTGCGCGGCAGGGGGTTGTCTTTGGTGAGGTCGAGGGGGTACCTTATGCCTGAGTTCCGTATGGTGACCTGGGCTTCCTGGAGCCTTCCCTGCTGCTGCGGGAGTTCGACATAGAATCCGCCGTCCCTGCCCTCGAAGAGGCTGAGCTTGAGCGAGGTGCCATCTCCCTTCTTCCCTGTCAGCGTCCCCACGAGCGCAAATGCGTTGTCTTCCGATGTTCTGCCATCGAAATCATAGGCAAACCGCTTGTTGTCGGTTTCAAACTTTCCGTTCAGGTTTCCCGTCCCTCCCACAAGGTCAAACGTTCCGGTTATGTCCACCGTGCCTTTCAGGGAAGCGACATCAAAGCCAATGGTTCCCGCCGCTTCCACTTTCCTCGCGCCGGTGACGGCGATTCCCAGGTTCCTCGCGTTGATTGTCGCAAGCTTCTTCTTGTCGCCGCCCGTGCGATATATCTCAAATTCCCCTGTGAGAGGGTTCTCGACCACTTCATTGCCTGCCTTGACCAAGCTGCCTGCAAAAATGAACTTCTCCGTCTTGACCTCGCCGGAGATTTTGTCCAGATTGAACACATTGTTCACGAGAGTGCCTGCAACTTCCGCCATCGGTTTTGACTCATCCGCTGATATCCTCACCAGCTCCTTGCCTCCGCGCGTGGCCACCAGCTCGTTGGTCGCTGTTTTGACAAAGATTTCATAGCCCTCGCCATTTCTCTTCCCTTCAAGAGTGGTGACCAGCCGGTCGAAGGAGACGCTCGTGTCCGTCAGGCTCTGCCTCAGCTTTCCGGCAGAGCCGGACGCAAGGATGTCGCGGACCGCCTGCTCTGCCGCCGTCCTCAGATCAGAAACCGGGCCCTCAAATCCTACCTGCGCCTGGATGCGGTTGCCGGCGAGGGTGAAAGAGCCCTGGAGGGTCTTCGAGACGAAGACAAGGTCTGTGCCAGTGAATGCTGTCTTGACCTTCTCATTGTCTATGAGAACCACCGCATCCACATTGCCGAGGTCCAGCGTGTATTTCCCCTTTTCCGGCGCGGCATCTTTCGCGTCAGCGGCAATCTCGACCTTGGGCGCGGTCTTCTCGAACGCTGCCTTGGTCAGGGGCCCGAAGATGCCATCCACCCGGAGCTGGTCTTCTCCTTTGTTATTGTATTCCGCCTGGAATTTCTTCACCGCATCCCTCGTCAGCACCCCGAACTTCCCATCAATCTCGCCCCGGTAGTACTCCCTGCCTTTCATCTGGGCCTGCAGTTCAGTCACCGCTTTCTGTATCTGCTGCCGCTCCGAGGGGGCCAGCCCGGCCGTCCTGATGCCGTCCCTGTACCTCAGGGAAGCCTTTCCGTCCGGCATCACGATCTCCGGCGGGGTTTCCGGGATTGTGGCGGTGGCCGCGCTGGTGGTGGATCCGCTTATCCTGAGGTTCTCGCTCCCAATCCTGATTTCTTTCGTGTCCCCGGAAAGCGTCGCCTTCACCTTGAACCCTTTCACTTCCGTGGTCTGCTCCTCAGCCTGCATGGTTGCGGAGTCTCCGGATGCTTCCACAGTCATTTTTTCCTTGGTGAAGAGCGCATTCAGGTCCACCTTGTCCGCGGCAGTCGCCAAAGCGATGACGTTTCCATTATACGTGAGGGTGCCTTGCCCATCAAGGTGAAGCCCGCGGATGAAGAGCGCGGTCACGTCGCCTGTCTCTACCGTGGCGCTTCCCGCGCTGATTTTCCCGGAGGCCAGTTCAAGGCCCTGCACCAATGCCTTCATCTTGTCGAGGTTGATGTTCTCCAGCTGGAGCGTGTTGCCATTGGGCATCCTCACGACTGCATTGAGGTTCTCGGCGCTCAGCTCGGTATCCGGCTGCCCTTCCACCGTCCTCACGACCCTGATGTCCTCCCCCACAAGATTCTTCCCTATGCCTGCATCCGTGAGATAAGTGTTCGCGACAGTCACCTTTGTCTCCCTGTTCCTTGCGTCCAAAATGGTGACATCCAGCTGCCGCAATTGGGCATTCTCGAAAGGGTTCTTCGGGCGGGAGAGCACAGCAGTCCCTTTCACCCGTTCATCCTCCACCCCGGCCACCAGGAATTCGCGCGTCTCGGAAGAGCTCTGGTCGGAACTCCGGAAGGTGATCTCAATGGGGGTGGTTGACGCCTCACCCTGTTGGCCGGCAACCTGCAGCTCCCCGGTTGCCTTCACGTTCAAATCAACTTTCCTGCTTCCCGGCACCATTTCGTAGTTGAAAACCACTTCCTTGCCCTGTATGGTCATCGTCGGGCTGATCCGCAAGTCCTGCCTCATCTCTCCCTTCGCCTCTATGTTTATCTTCTGCATGCCTTTTTCAGTGGAGAAGGAAAGGATGGTTGCCGGCTTCGTGACCCTGATGCCGTTGACCTCAAGAATCGCGTCTTCATTTGGAGGGAAGGCGAGCGTTTCCGTGCCCCCCATAATCTGCGCGTTGATATATGCCGCAACGCGGCTCCCCATCGACGTGGAGCGCGATGCCTTCAGCTCCCCCTGCACCAGCCTGATCTCCTCATTGTCGTTCCTGAGGTACAGCTTGGTCACCGCCGTTCCGCCATCCTTCGCAGCAAGGCTGATGACCGCTTCCGTCCCTATGCCCTTGGTGCCCTCGGGAGCGACCTGCTGGAGGTCATAGGAAATCTCCGCCTTGGCGTAGTGCGCCGCGTCCTTCATGTCCGTCTTTCCCATGACGCGCCTGCCGAGGGCATTCCATGTCGACAGCCCCTGGTCGGCCTCTCCGGATGCCCTGATATAGCCCGCACCCTCGATGATCCGCTCTTCCAACAGGCCATTGTCTTGGAGCTGCGCCTGCTGCTCGGCGGTCGCCCCCGCAAGCGCATAGCGGAATCCCTTAAATTGCCCAAACCCGTCATCAACCCGTTCGCGCGTATAGTGGACATCCTTTCCCGTGACTCTCATCGTTTCCATGAACTGGCCGTTTGGGGCGCGCGTCCTGCCAATGTCCGCATTTTGCAGGTTCGAGGTGTAGTAGAAATTGTCTGACTTGACGTATTCGCTGCCCGTGTCTCCCAGCAGATGGACCTTCGGGCTGGTCTGGTACATCCTGAGGTTCTGGTTGTATGCGCTTTCCATGGCGACAATCCCGTTGAGGAGCGCGGTTCTCCGCAGCGGGGTGGTCCTGCCCCCTTCCTCGGCATATGTCTTGATGTCCACGGGATCTTTCGTGCCGTCCGTATACCGCACCCCTATCATCAGCTGCGGCTTGTCCGGGTCCAGGCTCTGCTCCACGATGACGGTGTTGAGCCGCTCCCGGTAGAGGAACGTGTCCGTGAGCAGCGCTTCCATACTGTCGATATCCTTCTTTTGGAGTATCTTGAATGCATCCAGCGTGGTGGAATCGCCGCGTGTATAGAAGACCGTTATCTTGTCCTTCCCATTAATCTCGTTGGTAATCCTGTCCGCGGCATCCGGCCTGTCCGCCGCCTTTATCTGCCCGGAAGACGCATAGGGGATGGCGTTGTACAGTATCTCGACGTCCCGCTTCTCGATGGGGTCGTAGCCGATGATGTAATCCGATTTGCTTGACTTGTCCGACTTCTCAAGGAGTATCGCCCGCGTCAATCCTCCGTCAAAGGGGTTGCCGTCCGACCCCAGTTTCCCGATGTCCGTCTGGCCCTTCCTGTTCTGGAAATGGAGCTGTGCCTTGCCCTCCTTGCGTGTCACCACAATCTCGGTGTCGCCCCCGTTCTGCTGGTCAACGGCGTAGCTCCGCAGGACAGTGCCCTTGTCGTCGAGCTGGCTCACGATGATTTTCCCCTTGTCAGCCGCGTCAGGGCCGCCGTCGAGATAGGAGAAGGAGAACTGCTTTGAGGAGATTGACGGGCCGAGGGTCACGAAGAACGTCGCGCATTCGCTTCCCACGCATTTCCCCAGGTCCTGGACGGAGAAGACATACTGGGCCCCTTTCGCCTCGAATCCCCCGCCGAACCTGAGCTGGGGGGAAGCGCCTGTTTTCCGGCCGTCGAGGAATTTGGAGATATCCATCTCGTCCTTGCCCCCAACCAGCAGGAGCTTCCCGTCCCTTGCGATGACTTTGCTCTCCCCGGAGACGATGAATGCCCTGTTTTTTGCGCTTTTGCCGTCCCCTTCCGTTTCCACGATGATCGAGTCCGGGGTTATCGTAAGCGCGCGGCCCTGCGCCACCGAGCTGTCGACTTCCGTCTTGCCGTTTTTGAGCGTCCACCCGGTTCCGCTGGCCGCGAACTGGAGATATTTGAGGCTTTTCTCCCGATCGGGCGCCGCCTGCCCCGAAGCGGCAATCCTGGATATGCCCAGCCCGTTCGGGGCCTTGTCCGTGGCGAACTTGAAGAAGGAGGACTGCAGCCTGGCGAGGCTGATTCCCTCTGTACCAAAGACTTCTGTCTTGACGGCAAACGGCACGGCCGGACTGGACAGCACGTCGTTGAGCAGCGCGGAATACCTGTCCGTCGCCTGTTTTTCTGCGTCCCTCGTCAGGGCCCGGATCAGCGATGCCTGCGTGTCCGGCTTCGCCGAGAGCGCGAGCAGGATGTCCTTCCTCCTGCTGTCCGGGAGGGCGTCGTTCCGCAGCATGTCCGCTGCCTTGCCGCTGCCGACCGTATCGATGCTCGCCACGAAATTCGCGACAAAGTCCCGGTCATTGAAATTGGACGGATCCGTGAGCCAGCCGTCCGGGTCAGAGGAGTCGAAAGGCGGCGCGGAAGCGGGGGAGGAGAGCAGGAAGAGAAGCATAAGCGCCGCGATGGTCTGCCGGATCATGTTAGGGGGTGACACGTATCGCTGTCTTTTTCCTGTCGAGACCGCCCTTGCCGTCGTCGACAAAGATTTCCGCCTCCTGGATGCCGGCGTCAGCCGCCGAAGGCGCGTAGGCCAGCAATCCCGTGGAGACATCTATGGAGATGCGCGGATTGGCCGACTCCAGCGAGTAATAGAGCGTGTCGCCGTCTGCGTCAAGGGCGTGGATGTCCCTGCGCAGCTCCTGCCCGACGGAGGCGTTGTAGGAATCCTCCAGGTTGATGAACACCGGAGGGGCGTTCTTTCCGCTGCCGTTCACGAACAGGGCGCCGAAGCTGAGGATGAAGGCGTCCTCTTCCCTGGGACCGTACTGGTCGAGGATGGTGTACACCACATAGTCCTCTGATCTGGGCTCAACGGCAACATCGACGTCAAACTGCGACAGGAAGACGATGTCCACCCGTTCAGGGTCCTGCCGTATCTTTTCCGCTATCCGGTCCGCGACATCGAGGTAATGCCTGAACGCGAATGGGTAGTCGAGATTGAAGCGCGAGAAGGCCGCCTTCTCTTCCCCGTTCGCCGCGGTGATTTCCAGGCCGTAGTCGATATCAACCACCGCATTGCTGTCGCCGAACGTGGTCTTTACTTCCGGGGGGGAGAGCTCTGCGACCGAGAATGCGGGATTCTTCGTCTGCGCGCAGGCAGGGATGATGTTCTCAACGACTGCCGAGAAATCGGATTCCAGGGAAGCGGCATCGGGGATGGTTTTCCGGCCGGCATCATAATAGAGCCGCACCGGGATGCCGATGGCGTTCTCTCCCACGTCCAGCGTCAGGGCTCCCCCTTCCATGCCGAAGAGCTTGAGGTAGCGCCCGACCACGTCGTGAGCGCAGCTCTGTATCTCCTCCTTCACGAGATCGGTGCCGGTCTCGAACTCCGCCTGCTTCCCGAACCCTGTCCTGCCCTCGGGCGCCCGCTGCACCAGCACGGCAGTGCCGATCGCGCCGAGGAGAAGGAGCCCCATCAGTATGAAGAGGGTGATCTGGCTCTTTTTTGGCATTGTAGGCTACCCTAAGAAAGTCGTTTAATAAACATTTTGATTGGGGGTGAGGTACAGTTAGGTTAAGCAATAAAGAGCGCCGTCTGTGACAGGTGCGACGGTTTACGCTCAGCCTTTTCTTTCCCTCGCCTTCGTGCACGGAGGCACAGCCTCCGGCATCCTGAAAACGCAACGCGTTTTCATGAGGTCGGCAAAGAAACACGCGGACGGAGTCCGGTGTTCTGGAAATCCTTGATTTCCATGAACCCTGGGGAAAAGAAAATGCCTCGCCGCACGCCACGACGGCACGTTTCTTTAGTTAAGCTTTCCTGGCCGACGCACAAGAAAGGAGAGGACACGGCTTTTCTAGTAAAGTGAAAAATTCCCGCTATTTTTTGGGTAAATTAGAAGGTTCAAAAGGTCCTGCAATAGCATCGATTTTGCGGCTTAGCGCTAGGTAGCCCATTGGTAAGATGGACTGGGATTCTATTACTGTGGCTAATTCCTGTCTTTTGGCAATGTACGCTGCATAAGCGGGATTTGATAGTAAGTCGTCTATTGCCTTTATTTTTTTGGTATCCACTTCTGCGTGTGCAGCATAATGTTCATTGGTGTTTTTTGTCGAGAGATAATTGAATCCAGAATATACTGCAGAATATACTGCAACACTCCCTGTAAGGGCAAGCGCCCATAAGGCATTTCTTGCAAGCTTGTAAGTAGCCTCTTGCATGAATCCGTATAACCTCCAAGTATTGATAAATCTTTCTATGAGATAGTTATCTTGGAGATTACCTGGAAGAATCCGACTGCCTTTCGATCTCGAACTTCTTGGCGATGGCCATGGACGACGTGCTGAGGCCGTACGCCCCAAGAATCTCCTCCGCGAGGGCCTGCTCGATGGGCTTCTTCCTGTTGAACGAGCGCTGGTACGCTCCCTGGACGAAATACTTGAGGGCCTGGTCGACCCTGCGCTGCGGGGAGCATTCCACCGCTTTCGGGTAGCGCGCGCCGCCATACTCGACAGTCACGATCTCCTCCCTCTGGGCGGCGTTCTCCAGCGCCTTGACGAAGACCTTGAGGGGGTTCTGCTTGGACTGCCTCTCGATGATGGCAAACGCGTCCTGGACGATGCCGTAGACCGTCGCCGCCTTGCCGGTGTGGTGACCGGAGGAGATGAAGTGCTTCTTGCTCTTGTGGCCGGTCGTCATCATCTTGTTGATGAGGCGCTCGACGATGAAGACGTGGCTCTTGTAGAACCTGTTGCCCGCGTAGCGCGCGCCGGTGCGCGGCACGATCTTGGGGTCGAGGGTCACGTAGCGCTGCAGCCCGGGATCTTCCACGGCGATGCCGTCCATGCTCCACCTGTTGAATGCGAGAACCATGCTCACTTCCTTGCCTTCTCTATCCTGCCCTTGAGGAGGGCGTCCAGGCTCTGGTCGTTGACCTTGATGACCTGCCAGCGGATGCCGGAAAGGTCCCCCTTCGTCTTGCCCATGGCCCCGCCGATGGACTCCACCATGACCTCGTCGTGCTCGTCAATCAGCTTGGTGGCCCCGTCTCCCGGGCAGAAGGCGGTTATCTGCCTCCCGTTCTTGACCAGCTGGACGCGGGCGCACTTCCTCATCGCGGAATTGGGCTGCTTGGCCTCGATCTGGACCTTCTCGATGACGATGCCTTTCGCCTGCGACGCGCCTTCAAGGGGGTCGGAACTTGACTTCAGGGCGTTCATCTTGCGCACGAACCACTTGTTGTGCCATCTGGCCGCTGCCCTCTTGTCCTTGAGCTTCTTCCCTGCGTTCAGTCCGCGCGACTTCTTTCCCATGCGAGTTTCCCGTACCTTTCCTGTGTCAGAGCCTTCCGTCTGTGCTCTTCCGAGACCGTATCCAGAAGGGGAGTTCTGGGTGTTCGGGGGTGTTTTTAAAGGTTTTTGTTTTTGGGTTGTGGTGTGAGAACGGGGGGAAGGATAGTTTTCTACAAAACCTTTAAATTTCCTGTCCACAAACGGGATGTTGATGGTGAATATTAAGCATACTGGGGGCAACATTAAGTTTGTCTATACAAAGGAGGATGATGACAGGATAGAATCAGAAGATACCCCTTACACTAAAGAGTTTAAGGAGGCATTGCGCAAGCATCGGGGAGAGCGTGTTATCAACAATGTAAGTGAGATAAGCAGAAAGCAGACTTATACAACTTATACAAAATCAAAGTATTCTTACGCTATTTTTTATTGGATTATTGGGCTAATAGTTATTGGGTTTGTTCTGTGGAAGTTTTTATTTAAGTAAATCCAATCTAGGTTCTGTGCGAAATAGTTAGTAGAATCCTTAATTTCGAGGCGAGGTTATTCCCTCATTTTCCGACATATTTAATAACCTGATTTTCCAACAGCGCTGTGCATGGACAAGAACAGCTTATCTCCGTCTGACTTCATCGGCGTGCAGGGGAAGGGCATCATCTCGTTCGGCTCCGGGCAGCCCGACCTCCCGCCGCCGGAGCGGGTGTACCGCATACTGCCCACATACAGGGACTTCAGGTACGGCACCGTGCAGGGGATGCCGAAGCTGAGGGAGGCGCTGGCACGGGAATACCCCCGGTCGGAAGCGGGCAATTTCGTGATAACCAACGGCGCATCCGAGGCCCTGGACCTCGCGCTGAGGGCGATAGGGAACAAGCCGGGAAAAAAGAAGTCCCTCCTGTTGCCGCGGCCGTACTATTATTCCTACCCGCCGCTGGCGCGCTATGCGGGCATGAAGCCCGTGTACACCCAACTGGTCAACGGGAGGATCGACTTCGATGATTTCGAGGAGAAGGCGCACCAGTGCAGGGCGATGCTGATCAACTCCCCCTCCAATCCCACGGGAAGGGTCGAGGCCATCCCTACCCTGAGGAAAATCGAGAAAATAGCGTCTGATCTGGGAATCTATGTCATCTCGGACGAGGTCTACAAGGATCTCATCTATGTCAGGGAGAATTACCTGATACAGGGCCCGCATGTCGTCACCATAAACTCCTTTTCAAAGACGTACGCGATGTGCGGCCTGCGGGTCGGCTATCTCTGGTCCCTCGACCGGGAGCTGGTCAATGACATCATCGGGATGAAGAGCCATACGTCGATGAACACCAACATCCTCGGGCAGGAGATGGCCTATGAGGCCACAAAGGTCCCGAAATCGCTGGTCAACAGCCAGATAAAAATATGGAGGGAAAGGCGCGACATCATCTACGACGGCCTCTCCGCGCTCGGCCTGGAATTGTGGAAGCCGGAAGGGGCGTTCTACGTGCTGCCGAAAGTCAGGCGCCCAAGGGATTTTGTCTGGAACATGCACAAAAAGTACAAGGTGATAACGTACCTTGGCGAATGGTTCGGCGCCCCTGAGCGGGTGAGGTTCTCCTATGCGCTCGACAAGGAGAAGATAGAGGAAGGCCTCAAAAGGGTGAAGAAATACCTGGAGAGCGGCTGATCAAAAATCGGAGAATTATCCTATATAATTCACTTCCTGCCTGCCCTTGACGAACGTGCCGGCTGCCGGCGCCTCGCCCATCTGCTCCACCCGCTTCAGCATCTCGGCCTCGATGTCCTTGATCTCCCTCTCGAGCTTTTTGAGGTTCAGCTTGAGTGCGAGTTTCCTGTCCAGCGCCTTGAGCATCTCCCTCGCTCCGGTGATGCCGAGGTACATGGGATGGCCGTAGGTCTCGGCAAGCAGGCAGGCCGCGCGGATGTCGTACTGCGCAGCCAGGCCCACAAGCAGCCCGGAAACGCCGACAATCGGGCCGACGACGCCGTACAGCGACCGCTCGACGGCATTGCCCATGTCCCTGCGGTACGCGTCCACGACCTGTTTGGAGTTGCCCGTGATGTACACCTTCGGCTTCTTCGGGATATCCGCGAGCCCGATGCCCCCCAACGTGATGATCTCCCTGACGCGGTGCCTCTTCAGGAGGTCGAGCAGGCTGTAGGTGAAGGCGTAGCATCCAGGCTCGTCGATGGGCTGGACGTCCCCTCCCATGAGCAGGATGTCGCGGCCTTTGGTTCTCTTGCGGAAGATCTCGATGGTGGGAAGCTCGACGAGGTTGTCTTCCGCGACGAAGACGGAGTGCGGGAACGAGGACGAGGTGATCTCATAGACTTTTTCCGCCTTGAGCTCGTCTATGACAAAATCAATGGCGACCTTGCCGACGTTGCCGATGCCCGGCAGCCCCTCGATGAAAAGGGGATTCGTGAGAGAAGAAAGTTTGCGTTTCTGCACCAGTCTCCAGGCATTTTGCATGATGATCCACTCATTTGTTACGGAGAACGCCTTGCTACGCAGGGTAGCGCCGACTCGCTCCTGCTGCGGCAATATCCATCGGCACTCCCGGGGGCTGTCCCCCTGCCGATTTGATGGCGGGGTCGATGATGGCGCTCGTAAATTGGCGCTACCCCGGCGTTGTCCTCAAGGATTGCTTGCCAATCGCTTTGCCTTGCGCCTATATTCAGCATACAAGTCCTGCGGGCTGTATTTCGGCGGGCGCGGGCTTGTGGATCTCGCGCCGCAGGAGCATGCGTCCTTGAGCGTGTATTTCCGGCAATCGGGGCAGAACATCAGGCGCTTCACGCCTCGGCCCTCTCGAATGCGGCGCTGCCGTGCGCCTTGTCCATGATTCCGGTGGCGCTGCCGATGAAGGCCTGCAGTATCTTCTCCGCGGACTTGTAATCGGGGGACTTGACGGAGATCCTGAATGTTCCGGAGCCGAGGTAGCGGATGTCGGCAGCGTCATTGACGGCCTTCAATCCCGCACGGAGCGCGTCCTTGACGACCTCCACGCCGTCGTGGGCGTAGCTCTGCAGCTTGAGCTTGCCCGTGATCTCCACTTCCGGCGGCTTCACGCGCTGCTTGACCACGTCCAGGAGTATCCTGCGCTCATTCTCTGACAGGGAAAGGGTGTCGATGGTCCGCTCGTCCTTCACCACGTCCTGGAAAAACCCGTAGAGCGAGCCCGACGCCGCGATGGCCGGCCCGTATGCCTTGTTGAACAGGTCTTCCGGCTTCGTGCCGACGGTCTTGGCCACGTGCTCGAGTATCTTCTCCGCGTTCTGCTGCTGCTTCAGGTCGGTGATCTTCTGGCGCTTCTGTATCTCGGTGACCCTCCTCAATGAGAGGTCGATGTGGCCTCGGTCAAGGTGCACCTTGAGGACCTTGCAGACCACTTTTTTCCCCTCGATGACGAAATCCCGGATGTTCCTGATCCTTCCCGGGGCGACCTCGGAGATGTGGATCATGCCGGTCTTGCCGTACTCGTCGATCTGCACGAAGACGGAATGGTACTGCACGCTCGTGACGGTGCACAGCACCAGTTCCCCATCCTCAGGGTAGCCTTCCTTTTTGAGGAGCGTCATCCGAGAACTTCCAGAATCCTTGCCCTGACCCTGCTCTTCCCGCCGGTGGGGAAGGCGAGCTGCTTGCCGCACACGAGGCAGTCCACCTCGGTCACGGTCTTGCCGAACATGATCTGCTCGTTCTTGCATTTCGGGCAGCGTATCTTGATGAACTTGCTCGTTGATTCGCGTCGTGCCATTGCATGGGGAATCCATCGTTGATTTAAAAGGCTTTTGATAGGCTGGGCACCGTTCAATCCCGCTTTGCCCGGGGCAGCGCCGACTCGGTCTTTGTTCCTTGGCTTCTCTATCGACACGTCCCCGTAGTCCACGCAGCGGATGCCGGAAACCCGCTTCCGAGGAGGGGCTTCCCCTGCCGATTTGCCGAGGAAATCACTGCACCGCCCACAGTGGCGCTGCCCTTCATTCTGAATGGTGCCGATAGAACGAAAAGATTCACAACTCCTCTTTCAGCTTTGCCGTGCCGACCATGGTGAGGGTGGCCTGGATCTCGGGATGCTCCTGGCGGAACTCGATGAGATAAGCGTTGAATTCCTTCACGTCGGCGAACTTGAGCTTGACGAGGAGGTCGTACTCGCCGGTGACGCCGTGCACTTCCTTGACGTGGGGGTCGCTGAGGATGCGCTGCGGCAGGTATTTCCTCGTCGAGCCCTTGATGAGCAGGAACGCGGCGAAGCTCTCCCCCACGGCATCGTCGCTCGTCTTGATGGTGAACTTCTCTATCGTGCCTTCCCGGAGAAGGCGCTGGATGCGCTGGTGCACCGTGCTGGGGCGTATGCCGGTGGATTTCGCGATGTCCTTGATGGGAGCGCGGGCATCTCTTCTCAGTTCATCGATGATGAGCTTGTCCTTGGCGTCCATGAAGGGGAAAAAGGCCCCCGTTGAAGAAAAACGTCTTCAGTTGGGGGAGTGCCGGGAGCCTTTTTGGAGCCTATGTTTGAGTTTATATTTAAATATTTCTATTTTTATTGATTATTTTCTTCTTTATTTTTTAATTTCAGTAAAATTTCTTTATTTTTCAAAAAAAATGGTATTTTTTCTATTTTATAGGTTCTTCTTATTTTTTTATTTTTTATATGGAATATCATGAAGGAATAGTGCTGATTGGTACTATAAAAAATCCATTAAAAACTATAAAAATAATAAAAAATCCGTAAAATTCTTAAATTATGGTAAAAAAAATGGAACAATCTCATAAAAATATAAAAATAACCTTTTCAATATAGGGTAAGGTGATCACATGGACAAAGGAGACCGGTACGAAGTCAAGGACATGAAGCTCGCGGAGCAGGGCGTGCTCAACCTGGAGATCGCGGAGAGCAGGATGGGGGCCCTGATGAAGGTGAAGCAGCGCTTCGCCAAGGAGAAGCCGCTCAAGGGCGTGAAGATAGGCATGGCGCTGCACGTCACCAAGGAGACAGGTGTCTTGGTGCGCACCCTCATCGCAGGGGGGGCTGACGTGGCCATCACGGGCTGCAACCCGCTGTCCACCCAGGATGACGTCTCGGCTGCGCTGGCGAAGGAAGGCATCAGGGTATGGGCCTACAAGGGCGAGACCAAGGAGGACTACTACCGGTACCTCAAGAACGTCATCGCGTTCGCGCCGCACATCACCATCGATGACGGCTGCGACCTGGTGTCGGAGATCCACAAGAACCATCCGCACCTCATCAAGGACATCATCGCGGGCTGCGAGGAGACCACCACTGGCATCATCCGCCTGAAGGCCATGGAGAAAGACCACGCGCTGAAATACCCGATGATCGCGGTCAACAACAACAAGACCAAGCACCTGCTGGACAACTACTACGGCACGGGCCAGTCCACCCTGGACGGCATTTTGAGGGCCACGAACATCCTCTTCGCCGGCAAGAACGTCGTGGTGTGCGGCTACGGCAGCTGCGGGAAGGGAGTCGCGCTGCGGGCAAAAGGACTCGGCTCGAACGTCATCATCACGGAGGTGGACGCGTTCTCGGCCCTGCAGGCGGCCCTTGACGGCTATCGCGTGATGACAATCGCGGAAGCGGCGAAGGCAGGGGACATCTTCATCACGGTCACGGGCAACAAGAACGTCATCGACGTGCAGCACATGAAGAGCATGAAATCAGGGACCGTGCTGGCGAATGCCGGGCATTTCGACGCGGAGATCAACCTTGCCGGGCTGAGGAAAGAGGCAAAAGTGAGGCGCGTGCGGCCGTTCCTCGACGAGTACTCCATCAACGGGAGGAAGCTCTATGTCTGCGGGGAAGGGAGGCTCGTGAACCTGGCGGCGGCGGAAGGCCATCCGAGCGAGGTCATGGCGACGTCGTTCTGCGGCCAGGCGCTGGCGTGCGAGTATGCGGCCAAACACAAGGGCATGATGAAGCCGGAAGTCATCGAGCTGCCGCCTGCCATCGATGACGAGATCGCGAACCTGCAGCTTGAGGCGATGGGCGTCGCCTATGACAAGCTGACGGCGGAGCAGAAGAAATACCTCGAGAGCTGGGAAGAGGGGACGTAATTCCCATTTTTCTTTTTCTTTTTTGGTTCCGTGCGTCATTCTGAAGAAACATTTAAATACAAAGAAACGGCTTTTTGCCCTGGAAAAGAGGCCAGGATGAGAAGACATTCTTCACGCGCTACAATGAGGGCTCAGGTGAGCATGGAGTATCTCCTCATCGTCGGCTTCGTGTTTGCCGCGTTCATCCCCCTGTCCATCATCTTCTACACCTACACGCAGGGCTCGGCGCAGGAGATCGCGGCCGAGCAGCTCAGCCAGATCGCGAAGAAGGTCGTCGACGCCTCGGAGTCCGTCTATTACCAGGGGGCCCCTTCCCAGGTCACCCTGAGCGTCTACATGCCCTCGCAGCTCACCGGCGTGCTGTTCATCAACAAGAACCTCATCCTGCAGTACGCGACCAAGGACGGCACGGCGGAGATCATCGAGACGTCCGCGGTCAACATCTCGGGCAGCATCCCCGCATCAAAGGGAACGTACACCCTCACCATCAAGGCATTCGATGATTACGTCAACATTTCTTACCGGTGAGCGCGCCCTCCAGGAGGGAGCATTTCCCGCCCTGCACAGGCCAGCGCAACCGGGGACAACGGCATGACGGCGCGCAAGGCACAAAGCTCATTCGAATTCGTGCTCCTCGTCGGGGCGGCATTCGCGGCAGCGATCATCTTCCTCTTCGCGTCCGCCGATGACATGAAGGACCTCATCTACAAGAGGGAGCACCTGTTCCTCAAGGAGCAGGGCGACCGGATAGCGCAGGAGATCTCGCTCGCGGTGCGTGTCGAGGACGGCTACCGGAGGAGCTTCCTCGTGCCGGAGAAGATCGACAACAAGGAATACGGCATCGTGATGTCCAACCGGACGCTGACGCTGACCAGCGACCACACCACCTACATCCTCCGCGTCCCCCGCATCGAGGGCAGCGTCGCCAAGGGATGGAACAACATCACCAGGGAAGACGGCACCGTGAGGCTGAACAATGGGTAAGGGGGGGCAGGCATGGTATCTCGACCTGGTGGCCGGCATGCTCATCTTCATCATTGGCCTCGTGGCGTACTACCATGCCAACATCAACATCTCCCATGACGACATCGAGGGCTACGGCGACCTCCTCAGGAATGCGGACTCCATCGAGGCCATGCTCATGACGCCAGGCTACCCGGATGGCTGGAACGCGAGCACGGTGGAGCAGATCGGCGTCGTGGATGACCACCGCCTCAGGCCCGAGAACTGGGCCCGCTTCTCCGGGATTCCCTATAACCAGAGCAAGTCCATCTTCGGGACCCCCTACGATTTCGCCGCATTCGTGGAGGAGATCAACGGCACGGTGGCCAATGTCAGCGGCGCGTGCGCGGTGGGGTATCCGTCGGTGATTGTGGGGTGCCAGAACATAGACATGGGGATGGTGAGCTACAAGAGCCTCGCGCGGAAGGAGCGCTACGCGTTCCATGACGGCCGCGTGGTCAAGCTCACCGTGTATCTCTGGAGATAGCATGGGTGCGGCAGCGCGAATGAACGGAAGAGAAGAACGGGGGGAAAAGAAAGCCGTGTACTTCACCGTCGACGCCCTCGTCGCCGCGTCCATCATCTTCCTCTCCCTCGTGCTCGTCACCTCGTTCCATCTTTCGGAGAGCGATAACGACGATTCCGCCATCGTGGCGAATGACATCGTGAGGGTATTCTCCATTGCCAAGGTGGGGGAAGTGCAGAGCGCGTACGTCCAGCAGCTCATCGCGAACGGCACCATCACGAAGGCCAACAACACCCTTTTCGAGCAGTTCGGGGAGTTCTGGGCAGCGGGGAAGGGGAGCCTCGCGCAGGAGTTCATCAGGAACCTGTCCGGAGACCTGCTTCCGGAGCGGTTCGGCATCACGGCGGCCATCGACGGGGAGGTGCTGTACGCCACCGACAGGAACATCACGTCCGCCCTCGCGTCATCGAAGAGCATCATCTCCGGCATCGCAAAGGACAAGCCCACCGACGGCTTCACGTCCAAGGCGTACCTGACAAGCATCGGGGAGAAGCAGACGTCCGCATTCGCGACGTTCGGCGGCTTCGTCGGGCAGGGAAACGCCACCGTCCGCTTTGACGACATCCCCTCCGGGGCGTCGCTGAAGCAGATGTTCGTCGAGCTCGATGCCGCAGACAGCTTCTACATCTTCATCAACGGCGTGCAGTGCGGCTCCCTGTTCACCCCGCTGTCCGGAGAGCTGTCGGCAGACCGGTGGAACATCTCCTCCTGCACATCCTCCCTCGTGCCGGGGCAGAAGAACACCATCAGCGTGAAGTTCCAGGGTTTGCTGCAAAATGCGTACGTCGGCGGCGGCCTTGCGGAGGCCGTCTATACCACCGACGCGCTCCAGGAGAACTCCACGGCAGGCATCAAGAAAGAATGGCTTCCCGAGATCCAGGGCATCGTGAACCTCTTTTCCTCGTTCTACATCCCCGGCACGCTCAACCATCTCACCATCCGCCTGCATTACGCCTCCAACCAAAGCTATGCGGGCTCAAACCTGTACCTCACCATCGGCAACCAGACCGTGCTGCGGGCCGTCAACGTGAGCGGGGACGGGAGCGTGACGATCAACGATTCCAACCTCACCATGCTCTCCTATCCTTCCCTCGGGGAGAAGACGCTTCCCTTCCGGCTGGGGTTCGAGAACATCAGCTACATCTCTTCCTCGACCGGGGACGCGGACGTCGCCCTCATCACTGATGTCTCCGGCAGCATGGCGTGGCGCATGGACAGCACCAGCACGGGCACCAAGAGGAACTGCGATGATGCGCTGCTGAGCGACCCGAGCACGAGGAGGGTGAGCGTGGCGAAGTGCCTCGACAAGGACTTCGTGGCGAGCATCCTCAATACCTCCGGCAACAAGGTCGGCCTTGTCGCGTTCGAAAGCTCCACGGAAAGCACGGTCTCTCCGACGACCAACACCACTACCCTCAATTCCACCATCGGGAACGGCAACCCGGAGACCGGCTACATCCCCTCAGGAGGGACGTGCATCTGCTGCGGCATCAATTCAGCGACAGGCACCCTCTCGCAGGCAATAAGCAACATCACCCTGATTGAAAAGGGGGCGACGTGGCTCTACACCAACAACAACCTGCTCTCTGTGCCGGGGCAGGACCCTTCCGGGAACAACTGGTATGATGTCACGTATAGCAACGAGTCCTCCTGGTCCTCCGGGGCGGCCGTGCTCGGAGCGACGAACGGCTATTCGTATTCGCCGAGCGTGAGCACGGAGATGGGGGCCAATCTCACAGGGGCGACAGCGGCCGCGGACCTGTGGGAGCACGGCGGGGATACGGCAGGCCCGCCCAACGACTTTTCTTCCGGGATATTGAACAGCACCGCGAACACCTATGGCATCTCCGGAGGGCACGACGGCTGGGACTGGGACACGAGGGACGGCACCGGGCCATTTGGCTACGATGACGACATAGACTACAATGGCATCGTCAGCGGAAAGCTTGAGTTTGACAACGATTTTGGAGGGAGTGGGAACTCCTGTTCCAGCAGGGACTGCTCGGGAGCGTACGCCATCTCCATCAACGTGACCCCAGAGATGTACGCAATAATCTCTTCAGGCGGAACCGCGAACCTGTCATTCGATTATGAATGGGGTGACACGGGGGGCTTTGAGTCCGGCGACGAAGTGTGGATAAAGGCGCGATGGACAAGCCCTACATCGGGGGCGCACGACCTGGGCACCAATGCCGACAGCGGCGATTCGGGGTCGGACTCCGATCTTGAGGTTGCGGCGGAAGATGACCCGGACACCAATATGGACAGTTCCTACACTCAGGATGTGGGATCCTGGATTGAGGGCTCTGGCATCTATTATCTTGAGATGGGAGGAAAAATCCTGACAAATTCCGTTGCCGAGGACGGCGCCTGGCGCTTCGACAATGTCCAGCTCATCTTCACCAATTCGTCGCAGGACAGCTACTATCTCAGGAAGCATTTCACCATCTCGGATTTGGGCACGGCCCAAAAGGGGGTGCTGAACGTCCTGTCGGATGACTATGCGGAGGTCTACCTCAACGGCAACCTCGTGGATGCGGACACGCAGGCGCATGACGGGGCAGAGTGGAACAGGAGGGGGAAAAGCGTCAGCGGCAGCCTCTTCAGGCAGGGGGACAACGTGGTGGCCGTCCGCCTTGTCAACGGCAACAAGTCCGCGAAGTTCAACCTCAAGCTCATCGGCCTCAATGATTCGAGGGGCAAGGCCATGATGGTGATGAGCGACGGCGAGGCGACAACGGACTTCGGCTGCCCGCAAAGCGGGACGGCATCCGAGGAGGCGATAGAGGCCGCATGCGACGCGAGGGAAGGCTACGGCATCAGCGTCTATTCCGTCGCGTTCAGCGACGATGCGGACACGGCCACCATGCAGAAAATAGCAGGCTGCGGGGAGGGGCTGTCCGCGCAGAGCTCCGATGTCACGGAGCTGCAGAGCTTCTACCAGAGCGTCGCCACGTCCATCCTCGTCTCAAGCACCCATTCTGAGGTGGTCGACGTGATTGGAGGGGTGGGATCATCCACCCTCTACGGCGACTCGTACATACTCATGAACTACACGCCAACGTCCGATCCCCTCCAATTCGACGAGCTTTCGCTGCTCTTCACCGAGCGCAACCTTCCCAACTGCACGGCAACGGTCTCCATCCCCTCCGGGATAAGGGTGGTGGACGCGAAAATCACCTCCTACTCCTCGCAGCACTGGACAGACGGCCTGGATGCCAACGGCAACCAAGTCTATGCCCTTAGCGCGTACAGCGCGAACTACTCTTCGCTGGGAGACCCGTTCATCGTGGCGATCCCCCCCGGTTTCCTCAGTTCTGGAAACAACACCCTTGTCATGCGGACCGGCGATTCGCCGCAGAACAGCACGGGGTGCTCGCTCAACAACACGTTCATGTACACGGGGGCCGTGAAGGCCTCCGCCCCGTACAGCAACGTGGTGGAGAGCGCAGACGGATGCCTCTGGGTGATCGAGACCGTGGACGGATGGGTGCAGATCCCCGTGCCGAGCGGCTATTCCGGGGCCAACCGGTGCAGCTACAACAGCACGGGAGCGAGCTACAGCCAGAACGACGGCATACAGTCGACCTCCTACCAGCTCTTCTCCAACCTCGATTTTGACCATGACGGGAAGCTGGACGTCAACGTGCAGTCCCAGGGGCTCCAGATAGCGTCATCCAAGGTGTCGGAAGTGCCCTCGCTCTGGGGCCCTGCGATAGCGGAGATACGGGTATGGAACTGATGAAGAAAAACCGCCAACAGGAGGGAGAACGCATGGGTCTGCGCCTTTTTCGCGAACGGTGCAAAGAGTCCGTCTTACAAAGCGGAGGGGGACGCCCCTGCACGGGCGGAGTCCGGCACCCACGGCGTGGGCTATGGGGAGGCGCCGCTTCTTCAACAAAGGCGCCCGAGAGCGAGCCCGGCGCTGCCCCGAGCGTGAGCGAAGCGTTCTTCCAAGCGAAGCCGTCAATGCGTATAAGGTCAAAGAAAGGCTTCTTCTTCACCATGGTGGCCATCGCGCTCTCGATGGTGCTCATCCTCTCCTTCAGGGTCTATGACGTCCAGGAGCGCAACCAGAAGGATGAGGTCGTCACCGCGCGCATCCTGGCCCTGAACCATCTCGTGAAGGATGTGAGGGAGGACGTGCGGAAGGGGCTCTACATCACGTCCAAACGGGCGCTTCTGGGCATACAGGAGTACATCGCCGAAGAGGGCGCGTTCCTCCCCAATGCCACGGCTTCCTTCAGGGAGGGGCTGCTGAACGGCACCATCCAGGGCATCGAGACAAACCTCACCGTGAACGCCACGTTTCCCGACTGGATGGCCAAGATACAGGAGCAGGCCGCGAAGGCGGACGTCGACCTCAACATCACCATCCTTTCCATCTCGCTTCAGCACGCCGGCCCGTGGGACGCCAATGTCACGGCCGTGATGGACATCAACGTCACGGACAGGAAAGGGACGGCTTCCTGGCAGCAGGAGCAGGAGGTGTCCGCCCTTGTCAGCATCATCGACCTCGAGGATCCCCTGTACGTGGTCAAGACCGGGGGAAAGATCACCAACATCATACGGCACACCAACTACACCCCCTTCGTCCAGGGGAGCGACGTCACGAATCTCCTGCTGCACACCAACGATTCCCTGTACATCGCCTCCAATTACTCCCCCTCCTATGTCATGCGGCTTGAGGGGAACCTTTCCGCGTCCCCCGATGGCATCGAAAGCCTCGTCAACGTGGTCAAGCTCCAGATCAACAACGTGCAGACCTATGACCGGAGCGTGGCGGATGCCGTGTACTTCGGCACGGAGACCACGACCAACTACCGCATCAACAACACGCCCTCCTGGTTCAAGCTCGACGAGAGCAGGCTTGACCTGTACGGGGTCGCGGGGCTGACGACGTAGGGCTGCAAGGCTCAGGACGCATTGCGGATTCTTATCAGTTGATTAAATCCGTAGTACTCCCTTTGGAATCCGTCGCCTGAGACTAGGTTGCCGTTCTGGTCATAGACGAGGTTTTGCTCGTCGGCAAAGGTGATAGGGATAAAGATAATGAAAAGGGCAATCATCCAGAGCATGGCGGTTATTTTCATGAAACGGTCACCCCCGTCGCGTTGTCGTTCAAGGTGGAGGAGTTGATGGAGAAAGTCAATGGGTAAATACCTGATGATGAGAAGTTGGATTCTATGACGACGATGGCCTGTTGAGAGATATTCAATTCGAGGTTTTGAGAGGAAGTAATCAATTGCTGGCTGTTGTTCAGCTGCCAAGACATATTTCTGGCCTGGACATTGTTGACGATAAATGCCCCTATTACTGCACGTGACGAATTTTCGTGCAGTGTTTGGAGGGAATTGATGCCAATGTGCTTGATTTTGAAGGTGTCCAACTCAAAGTCTTCCAATCTGGAAGAATTGAAAGTATTAATAGAAATGTCTTTCTGTCCTTGCCCGTAATTTTCTTCAATGACGACGATTAAAGATTCGTTTTGGGAGAGATTGAGAGTATTAGCCACCACAGGGTTCGTGAAATTCCAATATGCACTAAGATTTGCCCAGTCGTTATGGACGAGGAAGGTGAATATTCGAGTAGTCCCATTCTTGATTTGGTTGAGGTATTGCTGTATGCCGAGAGAATAGAGGCGTACATTTTCCGTATAGGTGTCGGTGAAGTTACCAGAGCCGATGGTTACTTTAATCTGCTTCGTCCCAGCATTGGTAAAGTTGAGGTCTTGCGTTATTGTCGTCGTCTGCCCTTGGTTTAGTGAAATTCCAGATTGGCTATAGAGCAATCCGTTTGCCGTAATGTTCCAGTTGATGTTGGTTAAAGGAGAATAATAGTTTTTTATTTGGAATTTCACCCTCAAAGTGTCTGAATCAATGAGAGTGTTGTTGTATTCTTCAATCTTTATACTGTCAAAGCTGAATGAAAACGATTTGCTCTGGTTTCCGTCGCTGGAATTGATCCTGCATGTGAAGTTGACACCTTCATTCAAGGTGAAATTATTCTCGATGATAAGCATTAAATTCTGGTTTTCCGACATATTAAATGGAAGCGTTGAAATGAGCCCATGCGAGCAGTTCCAACCCCAGTTGTTGGATTGCTGATTGATTGAGTTTAAGGCGTCGAATTCAAGGATGGCGAGAGTAGCATTTTGTTTTATTAGCGAAAATCCATTCGCCAATGTGCCGAATATCAAGTTTAGCGGTTCATAATCGGTTGCCGCGGTGTTGGCACGGCCGGTGATGTTCACCTTGTAGAATCCGCCGGCACTATAGTTGCGCTGGACAGTGATTAATGTGGAAGTCCCTTTAGTCAAATTAATGCTGTTTCCAGTATAAGATGCTCCGTCTCCGAATTCGACGGTGTAGTTGATATTGGTCAGAGAAACGTTCTTTTCATTGACAATATAAAATTGGATTAATTGGGTTCTATTGCTTTGATTTGTGATAACAGGTCTATAAACATCCACTCCTGTGTCTGTCGTTATGACTTGGTGGGGCGCATGCAGAGGGTCAAGATCATATTTTAAAGCTGTGGTTTGTGAGCTGTTCCTCACGATTTTCAATATTCTACCGATGGCGTCGTAGCTGTAGACCCAAGAAAAACCGTTGATGGTGACGTTCGTAAGTCTGTCGAGATTGTCATAAGACATTCTGTACGTTCGATTGTTGATGGAATCGTTAATGGAAATGATGTTTCCGGCATTATCATAGCTGTAATTCAGTTGCTGGAGAGTATCGGTTTTGATTTGGCGCAATCGTAAGTTATTTTGCTGATAATCAAAGGAAGTAACGCGACCATTGAAATACGTCCTGTTCAGCTGGTTGCCAATGGCATTGTACTTGGTGGAATTAATGAAGCCGTTTATCTTGTCCAGCTTGCCCATCTGGTTGTAGTAGTACTCCAAGTCTGTTCCCGAAGAGAAAAGAACATCTATCAGCCGATCATTCGAATCATAGAGGTAGGTTTTTCTGAATTCTATGCCATCTATGACACGTTTTTCCTCGATAACCCGCAGCCGATTATCGTAGGAATATTTGTAGGTTGAATTGCCGAAAGAAATATTGGTTAAGGTTCCTAGGTATTGGATGTCATAGGAATAGTTGATGATGTCCGCTGACGAATTCTTTGAAGTTAACCTGTTGAGGGAATCATATCCTAAGGCAACGGCATTATCCGTATCATCATAGCTTAAATCTTGAGATTGGGCAAAAGATAGGGGTACCACTACAAGGAATAGCACTAATAAGATGTTCTTGCATTTCATGTTCTCACCTCCACCCCATAGGTTATGCCCCTTTAACATGAAATCGATGTATCTGTCACCCAATATTATCCTCTAACTGGGTGATTGTCCGCTTATTTGTTTAAAAAAACAAATAATAAATTCCAAAAATGATAATAATCAAATATAAACTTAACAACAAAATTAAGATAAGGCTAGCAAGAATTGGACGCTGTTTAAATGAAATAGGAGGCTTCGACCTAACTGAAGGAATTGTTATCTGCCCTTTGCTTAAATGTTTTATAAGTTGAAAAAAATAATAAAAAAATATTAATAATAGAAATAATACCGGTATAAAAAATTCTTTGGTGTTTTCCATTTTTATCCAACCTCATAAATTTCTTTTCCTGATTCATAAATAACTTCAGAGCCTATTTCGCCTGCTACTTCAATGACTATGTTGTCACCTGCATCTTTCATAGATTGACCTGCAATTTGGGAAGCTATTTGGCTGCTTGTACCTTTGACAGCTGGCCCTCCAACAAAACCAACCCCTATATCAACATAGGGCATAATATATTCTAAAGTAGGGAGCTCTCCTTGCTGTGCTTCTTTCTCTTTCAAATTTAGGCTTCCAAAAGATCCAGCAGAAGCAGCTCCGCCATAACCTAAAGTCTCAAGAGTTGCAACGGATAGTACAACATTCACAGTTCCTTGGAATACTTTGTCTTGAGCAAGTCTCTGCAGGCGCCCACGCGGATCATATTTCCTCCCTTGAAACTCTTCCAGATAACTTACCATGTACTCCTCAATCATATTTCTTCCCACCGAGAGAGACGAATATGGAGTATTTGCTTGTCTTGTAGCTTGAGAAATCAAAGCTCCGTAATTTTGAGAGGATAAGGTGTGAGAATTTTGATTTCGATTGTCAATTTTATATCTAATTTCATATTCTGTTTTTAGAGTGTAGACGATAGCATCTTTTCTGGAGTCATCAATCACCCATTTTTGTTTAGTTATGACTTGATAATTTTTTACTTTCTTTCCGGTTGGGTCAATATACTTGTAGGGGTTATTTAGTGTATAGGAGTAACAATTTAATAATTGAGGATTTAATAAACCAGATTTTATTTTATCGCATTGCCCGAACTGCCCTCTTGATGGCAGGTAATACCTCGCCCCATAATAATATTGCCCAGTGGAATCCTTAAACTGCCCCGTATACAGCTTAAACTCCTCATCATCATTCGTAGACAATGACTCCCCAAATGGCGAATAGAACTCATCCTCTACAACATCCCCTTGCTCGTCGGTAATAAGAGAAGTGCTTCCCAAATGATCGGAATGGTAGAACCACTTTGTCCCATCGGGATTCAATCTTGCAACCAACGTGTCACCCTCATAAACATAATGGAAATTGAATGTACCGGAAGAGTTGCGTATCTGCATCCATTCCCTGTATGGCGTGTAAATCGTCTCATTCGCTCCTCCTGAGTAAGTATACCTATTTATTCTTATCCTGTCTCCATTGGCATCATAAAGATATTCCTCTAGAATCCTGCCGGAGGATGTGTTGCCTTCCTTGACTGACTTTAGCTGGCCCAGACCATTGTATTCGCGGTAATAGCTGTCGCCCGTTATAAGATTTCCACCTCCACCTACCTGCGAGATTAAGTTTCCTGCTACATCGTAGGTGTACGTCCACGTCCCCAAATCAGGATCTTTCAGCTTTATTTTTCTTCCCAACGAGTCATAGGTAAAGTTGAGAGTATTTCCGTAAGTGTCCCTGATGCCGACCAGTTGGTCAGCACCATCATAATTGTAAGTAGTGTTATAGATTTGATTATCCCCGATGTAGAAGTCGGTGTTGTATTCCCGGACTTCGGTGATTCTGCCGTAGGCGTCCAAGACATAGGTATGCCTGTTTGAGTTCTCATCGTAATCGTCTATTATTGACTGATTGTAGGTGGTGTTCTTGGCCGTGCCGTCGGGATTGATGACTGATGTGACGCGGCCGACGGCATCATAAATATACCTTGTTTTGTTTGAAAGGTTTGTGTTGTTGTCGAGAACTGTTGAGGAAGTGTCAAAAAATGGGTTTTGCTCTTCTTTTACCCTTCCCAGGCCGTCGTAGAAGAGATTTTTGACGACTTGCTGCCCATTTTCAGCTGATGATTTTATCTGTACAAGGTTGCCGAAGCCGTCGTAGAGGTAATAGACGTCTATGGTATTGTTCGAGGTTGTTTTTTGAGAGACTTTTATGGTTTCGGGGGCGGTGCCATCAAAAGAGTAGGTGTATTTCTTCGTCGGGAAGTCGGAAGTGTCATACGGATCAATGTCCTTAAGGATTCTTCCGAACGTATCATATTCGTAGAGGAAATCCACGCCGTGCTTCCTGTAGGAGATGACATTGCCTGTCGCAACATCGTAGTCATAGTCAATGGGATGGCCTAAGGGATTGGTTATCCTATCTGGATAGGTATGGGTATTGTCCTTAACGCCATAATCTCGTGTTGTTGTCCTTCCTAATGCGTCCGTCTGTGTGTAGAGATTGCCGAAATCATCGTAGGTGTAGTAGGTTGTGGGATTGCCGCCGCCGGTGTCCAGCCAAGTTTCTACTTTCGTTAGGTCGCCTTTCTTCGGCGGCTGGCCGTACTCTCCGCCATCGTAGAAGTATTTTGTTTCTCGGATTTTGTTTTTTTTCTGGTCGAAGAGGATATACCATGACGGCTTGTCTAATATCCACGAGGAGAGGTTGATTGTGTAGGTATAGTTTTCGTATTTTTCGTCGCCGGTTATTGAAGTATCCCCGTATTGCGTCCTCGAAATGAGGTTGGAAAAGTTATCGTATTCAAAGGACGTGTTGGTGATTTCCGTTGTTGATTGGGCGTCGAATGAGTATGAGGTAGAAGAGAGTAATTGGACAATGAAGCCGCCAATAGAGTTAGTGGTAAAATTGTAATTATTCTCCGCCCGTGAGAAGAGATTGCCATTCCTGTCCCGCATTTCCGTCCTGTACTCCTTCCCCTTCAATTCTTTATCCTGATGAAAGAAATGGGTGATGGTGGAGTTATCGGTTGAAAATGTTTCGTTGACAATAGAAAAGCCCCTGAATTCCGTCTCGTTGTTTTCATACAGGCCTCCTTCATAGGAGTAAGAAGTGTTGGAAAAGATGAAAAAGCCAAAGAGAAAAGTATCCCAGACTTCACAGCTTGTTTCATGAATTGCGACCTCTAGATTTCGAAAGCGCTTTGTCTCTTTCCTTTTTTGTACTGGAGTAAACGTATGCCTGTATAAATTTAGTCGTGCCATTTATATTTGTTGAAGATAAAAGCCAAGAAAAGTAAAATTAAAAAATAAACAAAGAATCCAACAATCAGTTGGATTACAATCAAAATAGATACATTGTTCCCCAAAAAGTTGAGATTAATTTTCTGCGTTAAGGGGTAAAGAAAGCCTATAATAATAGAGGGTATAAGAGCGTAGATTTTATTAAATTTTATTTTTCTAAAGTAATGATGCGAAGTTATAAGTTGGAAAAAAATCCAAAGGGGTAACAATAATGAAAGCGACTGAATGAATGAGAAAATTAGTACATAATCAATATAACCTGCATCTGTAGTAGGAGGTTGGATAATCAAAAAATAATAAGAGATAAATAAATCATACCCAATAATTAATCCTAATAGTATAAATGCGATTTGCAATAGGTATATTTTAAATTTCATGAAGACCTCGAGCCACTTGATTTTGATCGAATTTTTGCAAAAAGGTTAAGCGCTATTTTATTTCTTTGTTTGGAAAGCCAATCATTGAATTCTCGCGTGTTTTTGAAAGTAACACAAGAAGAACAAGAACTACCTCCATTAGCAATCTTGTCATTAATTTGGCCAACGCCTGGATTGATATATCCTTGGGGGTTGATGTTTTTAAAGAAGTCTTTAGAAGTCCCACCTGCTATTACCAAGCTCGTCGCTACAACGTTTGAATTAGCTTCGTTTTGATCAGTGTTGGGGAACCACTTATACTTGGGTTTTTCTTCTTCATTTTCATAACTTTCATAGGCATTAAGAATATTTTGTATATGTTCAGTGTCGGTTAATCCATCTGGTGTTTGGATAGAGTAAGTTTCGATGTATAACTCTCCAGGATTAGAGTCTGCGGCTTCATCTTTTATTATAACATTAACTCCATCACGTTTTTGTCCTCCCAAAGTAAAAGTTTGTTGATATTCTTTGGCAAAATCTTGAGGATTGTCAGGGGTAATAATAAGATAACCATGAGCTGCATCTCTAAAATATTTAACCTCTCTAAACGCTAATTCCACCTTTTTACCATCAGGATCAAAAAATTTGTAGGGATTATTTCTAGCGTAACTATACGAATTGAGAAGTTGAGAATCATAGGCATTTTGTATGATGGGGTCACCTTTCAAAAGTTTTCCCCAGTCAGGGCGATATCTCCTCGCATTATAATCATAATCTTGTGTAAGAGAATCAAACTCTTTCCCTGTATAATCCATCCTCCCATCCCCTCCCTCCAAAATCTCCCCGAATGGAGAATAGAAGGTGCTCTCGACTACATTGCCGTTAACATCAGTAAGGAGGGAAGCAGACCCAAGATGGTCATCATGCACCGCCTGCCTGTTCCCGTCCGCGTCAATCTGCGCAACCAACATGCCTTCCTGGTAGATGTAGTTTTCGTAATATGTCCCAGAGGAGTTTTTAATCTTTATGGTGTTTGGCGTCAAGTATGTAATTCTGTCGTGCAAACTGCCATTTGAGTAGTACGTCTTCTTGATGAACGTGCGCTCCTCTGTCGGATGCCAGGTCATTTCTTCCAGGATGCCGCCGGATGCATTGCGAATTCTGATTAATTGATTGAAGCCATTATATTCTCTTTGAAAACCGTCGCCTGAGATCAGGTTGCCGTTTTGATCGTAAAAAAGATTCTGCTCTTGAGCAAAAGTGGATGGCAAAGTAAGTACAATGGAAAATACAATCATCCAGAGCATGGCCATTTTTCTCATGACACTGCCACCCCGGTCGCGTTGTCTCCTAACGTGGAGGAGTTTATGGAGAAGGTTAATGGGTAAATACCTGATGATGAGAAATTGGATTCTATGACAACGATGGCTTGTTGCGAGGTGTTGAGTTCAATGTTTTGTGACGAGGAGATAAGAGATTGGCTATTATTAAGCTGCCACGAGATATTACGCGTCTGGACATTATTGACAACAAAGGCGCCGACTACCGCACGGGAGGCGTTCTCGTGCAAGGTCTGGAATGAGTTGATGCCGATGTGCTTTATCTTGAAGATGTCGCGCTCGAAATCTTCAAGGACGCTGGAATTGAACGTGTTGATAGAGATATCCTTCTGGCCTTGTCCGTAGTTTTCCTCAATGACAACTATCAGAGATTCGTTTTGAGAGAGGTTTAATGTATTCGTTACGACTGGATTGGTGAAGTTCCAATATGTCGAGAGGTTGGTCCAGTCATTATGGACTAAAAATGTGAAGATTCTCGTCGTGCCGTTCTTGATTTGATTGAGATATTGCTGGATGCCGAGAGAGTATAATCTTACATTTTCGGTATAAATATCTGTGAAATTACCAGAACCAACCATCACTTTAATCTGCTTCGCCCCAGCATTGGTGAAGTTGAGGTCTTGGCTAATTGTTGTCGTTTGTCCCTGACTGAGCAAGATGCTTGATTGGGAATATACTAATCCGTTCGCCGTGATGTTCCAGTTGATATTTGTCAATGGGCTATAGTAGTTCTTGATTTGGAATTTTACTCGAATAGTATCTGAATCAACAAGAGTGCTATTATAACCCTCAATCTTTATGCTGTCGAAGACGAAGGAGAACGTCTTGCTCTGATTTCCATCAGAAGAGTTTACCCTGCACGTGAAGTTGGCGCCACCATTGAGGGTGAAATTATTCTCGATGATGAGCATCAACAACTGATTACCAGACATGTTAAACGGAAGTGTGGAAACAAGCCCATGCGAGCAGTTCCAGCCCCAATTGTTGGACTGTTCGGTAATTGAGTTTTTGGCATTGAATTCAAGAATGGCAAGCGTGGCGTTCTTCTTGAGCATCGAGGCGCCATCGACCAACGTGCCGAAAATTAAGCGTAACAGTTCATAATCGGTTGCTGTGGTATTTGCCCTGCCGGTGATGTTCACATTATAGAATCCTCCGGCGCTGTAGTTCCGCTGGACGGTGATTGAATTGTAATTTCCTTTGGTAAGGTTGATGCTGCTCGCGGTGTACAAAGCTCCATCACCAAAGTAAACGGTATAGTTAACGTTGCTTATCGTCTGGTTCTTCTCATTGACGAGGAAGAACTGGATGAGCTGGGTTCTGTTGCTCTGATTGATGATGACTGGCCGGTATACGTCGACACCAGTGTCTGTGGTTAGCACTTTCGACGGCGCGTGTGGGATGGCGCCTTCATACTTGAAAGCGGTGGTCTGGGAGAAGTTCCTTACTATCTTGAGGATGTTGCCTAGGGCATCATAGTTGTACACCCACTTGAAGGAGTTGATAGAGACGTTGGTGAGGCGATTGAGGTCGTCGTAGGACATTACATATGAACGATTATTTATTGAATCATTGATGTTGATGATATTGCCGGCATTGTCATAGGTGTAGTTCAACTGCTGAATGCCGTTGGTCTTGATTTGTTTTAATCTCAAGTTAGTGTTGGAATAATCAAATGTAGTGACAAGACTATTGAAGTAAGTTCGATTAAGCGGATTCCCAACGGGATTATATCTGCTCAAGTTGGTAAAGTTCCTGATACCGCTCAGCTTACCTTGGGTGTTGAAATAATAGTCAATGTCCAAGCTGTTTGGCTGCAGGTTTTGAAGCACCCTGTCCATCGAATCGTAGGTGTTGCCCGTGATAGAAGTATCTCCACCCTCGGTGATGGTTTCTTCAGTAATGCGGAGGCGGTCATCATACTCATAGGCCATCGTGTAGTTCTCTCCTGAAGGGATGATGGTCTCATGGGAGATGTTTGTCAATGTGCCGGGGAATTGCCTGTCATAGGCGAAAGAAAGGGTGTAGTTGGTGGTGTTTTTCTGGAGGATTCTGTTCAAGTCATCATAACTTAATGCGACGACATTGCCGTTATTGTCTGTTTGCTTTATCAGATTGTTTGCTGGGTCATAGAAGTAGTTCCACGTCCCCAAATCAGGATCTTTCAGCTTTATTTTTCTTCCCAACGAGTCATAGGTAAAGTTGAGAGTATTTCCGTAAGTGTCCCTGATGCCGACCAGTTGGTCAGCACCATCATAATTGTAAGTAGTGTTATAGATTTGATTATCCCCGATGTAGAAGTCGGTGTTGTATTCCCGGACTTCGGTGATTCTGCCGTAGGCGTCCAAGACATAGGTATGCCTGTTTGAGTTCTCATCGTAATCGTCTATTATTGACTGATTGTAGGTGGTGTTCTTGGCCGTGCCGTCGGGATTGATGACTGATGTGACGCGGCCGACGGCATCATAAAT
>Ga0209542_10000882_pt1 | contig 71293 bp, 84 predicted proteins | sample RifCSPhighO2_01_FD_184028 | JGI IMG/M metagenome (GOLD analysis project Ga0209542, IMG submission 184028) | Soil microbial communities from Rifle, Colorado - Rifle CSP2_plank highO2_0.1 (SPAdes) (version 2) | ecosystem: Environmental > Terrestrial > Deep subsurface > Rock core/Sediment ...
AGCCGCGGCGGAACTGCTGTTACCGTCGGATACAATCAGCTTAGCGACACAGCTTTGTACATTTTGAACCAAGCTAAGCACCATGGTTTAGCTTGAATGGATACTGCGGAATTTATTCCGCAGAGGAGGTCATTTAACACTTTTTATTTTAATATTTTCCATTTTAATTATAAAAAATAAAAAGCAAATGAAATTAAATTCTTGCCAATTCATCCAAATATCTTTGCTTGTCCCATGAATCTGGGAATTTGCCGACACGCTGGCCGTTTTTCAGAATAACTTTTGTATGCTGATAAGCGATTCCAAACTCTTTTGCCAGAGCTTCTTCGTCGGCATCTGTTTCAGAATCTTTGTAATTCACCCTGAATCCCACAAGATTAGTGTCTTTTAATTCGTTAAACGCTGCAAAAGTGTTGGACTGCTCTACCCTGCATATGGGGCACCAGTTGGCGTAAAAGTAAAGCAAAATTTTCTTGTTTTCCTTCAATGCATTATCATAATCTACCTTGTTGAATTCCAAATAGGGAGAGTCGGTTCCTGCAAGCACTTTTCCGTTATACGATGCTCCCATCATAGATTTATTTTTCATCATTTTTTCGTTTTCCATCATATCATCGGCTTTTATGAAAATGCCGTCCATCCAGATTGATTCACCGTCTTGAAGCATAAAACTTGCCCCATTAGGCCTAATGACTTTTCCGCTCATCATTACTTTAGTGCCGTCATTAAGAACAGCATCTTTCTCCATCATTGAACTTGCTTGTGTTTTTTCATCAGCTATCATCATTTTTCCGTTCATCATCTTAAACCCAATTTCTGCCATTTCATTTGCTTCTTTATTCATAATTTCTTCGTTTTCCATTGAAGTGCCTTTGGACATTGCGATGTTTTTTTCCATCATTTCGTTATCAGGCGAGGTTACTGATTGCGTGCAGCCAAAAGCCACAATGCTTAATATTACCGACAGAATTAAAAAATTGCTTGCTTTCATTTTTCTCCTCCTCATTTCCAAGTTATTTTTAATAAAATTCCAAAGCCTATAGTTTGCAGTAATGTCAATATAAACACGTGGACTTCGACTTCCGGTGCATAATAACTCATCATTGTAATGAAATAATATAAAGAAATAATATTTTGAGTCAAGAATAGTATTGCGAAAATCAGCAATCCAACTGTGAAACTTGACTTGATTTTTCTTAGATTTTGATAATAGACATAAATCAACCCTAAAAGTAATAATGTAGAAATTCCAGTCAATATTGTGGTTATGCTCATTATTAATGATTCCATAAAAAGGCTGAGATACTGCTATTTAATTACTTTTTCCCAAATCTCCCCCAAATCCCGCTGAAAATTCCCATATTTGCTTTCATTATCTCGGAAATAAAATACACAGCGCCGTAATTCCCTTTGTTTACTGCAGTTATTATATTATTTTTTTCAAGAACTTGAAGATGATGGCGGACTGTCTTGTAATCCAGATTAAGCATCTCGGCAATTTTGTTGGCATTATGGGGGTTTTTATCCAGCAATTCAATAATCCTTCCCCTTGTCTCCCCTCCTTTAGTGCCTGCTATAAGGTACCATAACAAATTTTTCATTGAGAAAGATGATTTTGCAGTGTTTTTATATTTTATGCCCAATTGATAGTTTAGAATTCCTTATCCTCATGTAAAAAATTAATACCAAAGCTAAATATGAAAAATAAGCAATAACCTCCATTAGGCTTGGGTTTCCGTTATATCCAAACAATCCTTTTAAGAAGCCGCCGGCAATTCCATTGTCGCTTAATATATTGTTTATGTTAAATAACGGAGTGATTATTCCGGGAACCAGTTTCGCTTCTTCCAGTTCATGGATTCCATGCGCTACTAATCCTGCTGCAAATAAAATAAGCAAAACGCTGCTTATATTAAATAATTTCTTAAGATTAATTTTTCTTGTGCTTACAAAAAAGGCATATCCTACTGTAATGGCGGCAATAATCCCAAGAGTGCCGCCTAGAAAATCAATTCCGCTTTGATAGTTCAGCGCATTTAGGAAAATAACCGTTTCAATTCCCTCCCTTATTATTGCGATAAAAATCAGCATGAATATGCCGAAATGCGAGAATATGGCTTGGGAATTCAATAAATGCTTCTCGACTTTTCCTTCAATTTCTTTTGCTAGGTGCCTCTGCTGCATCATCCACAAAATCATTGTTGTTAGGAGGAATGCCCCAATCAGCATTGTGATTCCTTCAAAAATCTGTTCGGTAGCTCCTTCAAATTCTCCTGCGAAAGAAGTAAACGTAAAGGCAGCCAAAACGCTTGCAAGTATTCCGAATGCAACAGCATAATAAACAGTTTTTTTATAATCGTGATTATTTGTTTTATTAAGATAGGCTAGAACAATTCCAATGACTAATCCGGCTTCCAAAGTTTCCCTTGATGTTACTAAAAATGATTCTAGCATTTATAAAACCACCAAACTTAACGATTGTTAATTTTTGGAATATTAGACACTATATAAAGTTTTTGGCTACTAAGGCTAACGCGTTAGGCAGCTTTTACAAACACTAAGAGATACAAATAAAATTCCAGAAAACAAGAGGAAGATTACTTTAAGATATTGGAAGGATGAGGGTACTGAGTTTTAATTCTAAGATCAGGATTAGAAATAATTATATCGTAATCCCCTTTAGGTCTACCATCGTCAAAAACTGGATTATAAACCGCAATATTTACGTGCACTTTCTTACCTGCAATGCCTTCTGCTAAGCCATTGGGATCTAGATGATCCAGTTCTCTTATTTTTGTCCATTCTTCTCTTTCAGGCCTTTCCAACCAGCCACGCATTAATTGCAAATCTTTAAGTGCGTCGGGAGAATCTCTTACTGTTTCAAAAAGAGATGGATAAACAATTTTTGGATGTCCAGCAACTGTTAATCCTAAACTTTTATATCTTTGTGTTAATTCGTTAAATAGAATTGGTATACCGCTAAGTGGAGTCCCATAAACAGCAACTAAAATAGGTCTTTCACTAACTTGTCCTATTAATCTCATTGCTTCTTCAATACCTTCCTCTAAAGTTAATTCTCTGGTAGGCGTTTGAGGTTCTGTTACCATAAATTAAGAATAGTTAATCAATTTATTAATTTTTCTATTAATTCTACTTAGCAGTAATGAACAAAAATTTTATAAGAATTATTAAGGGCAAATTATAATTATTAATATTAAGCAACGAGCCTTGCCATGTCCGGAATAATTACATACCCTTTCTGAGTTGCTGCGTCGATTGTTTCTCTTGTTCTATTAATCGTTTTGTGATACAAATCTCTCGGAATGCCGATATTTGGAAAAGAAATTAATGAAGTGACACTTTGTAAATCTGGCCTTCGAACCTGACGCATTTGATTCAAAGCCCATACCATATAATCTATTTGTTTAGGAGTTCCTCTTAAATCCCCGTCTATCCTACCATCATCCAGCGAGTAGACTATCCCATCATGCGATCCTCCTTCTATTTTTATCCTTGGTTGTAGTTTAGAGCAAATAGAATCAACTGCGGCCAACCGCATTGCGCCATCAGGAGCATTATCTGAATTCCACATCCTGTGGTGGTACTGTCCCCTGTGCATATTTATTCCTTCTAGTACCAAAGCATTAACTTCCCGAGTCTGGGTTCTTTGTTCTAAAGCTAATCTTTCAAGAACTGGCAAATCGTATTTGCTGTGCCGGCCTTCAAGATCGTGGGGTCTTTCATTATCATCCGGACTTTCAATGCCGAGTGCGGCTGCATAATATTCAACCTCAAGAGAATGCCTTAAATCATCCAGCATCTTTCGATCAATTTCCTCATTAGTCGGCCGCAATAAATCTAAATGCATGCACCAAGTTTTTTATTTAAGATATATAAATATTTGCTTTTACGCCGACAATTAATTACTTTTCAGACAATCCCGCCCAATACAGAACCAAGAACTTTCATGAATATAAAATAAAAGATTGTTGAACCAATGACATAAATTGGAATATATTTTATCCCTGCCTTTATCTGGCCTTTTTCAACTATAGCCACGATTAAAGATGAGAATAATGATATAACAAACAATGCAATCATTGAGAATATTCTGAAATCCTCGACATTGACTCTTACTTTCGAGAACACAAATGGCAGCGCACGGACATTTTGCGTTGTGGATGAAAGCTTATTCATAAAACTTACAAGCACTTTTAGAAGGTGAAATGACAAAGCGAAAAGAAGAGGGCTAATCACTATAACAATCACGGAAATAAATATTATATAAGCAATTGCAGACGCAGCCATTTCATCCTTCAGTTCTTTAGTCTCCTTAAGGTTATCAACTAGCCGATCTATCAGGTTGGCCACATTTCCCCCGCTCTCGACTTCGCTTATGATCAAATCCATAGTTCTTTTTAACATTAATGAATCATAATTGTCACCCAATTCAATCAGCGCTTTGCTCAAATCATACCCCGTCATGACTTTTTTGGAAGTCTTCGCTATTTCGTTTGACAGCACCCTAAATCTGGGATTTATTGCCCCCCAAAGCGCCCTCTCAAATGTCATGCCTCCTTTTAGGTTTGCAGATAACACTTCAAGAAAATCAGGGAGCTGCTCTTCCATTAGTCTGGTTCTGTGGTAAATTCTTAAATCCAGATAAAAATACACCAGCATTATAAAAAATGCCGCAAAAAACAGCTGCACGACAAACCAGCTGCTGAAAGAATAAAGGGATATCAGCAAAACTGGGTATTTCCTGGCGCTGATATATGGAAATATAAATGATATAAATAAAAGGAGAGTTATGGAAAGAGTAATATAAAAAAGTATTCCAAAAAATTTGTAGGGAACTTCATCGAATCCAGCTTTTAACATATATCTTCTTAAATTAGGGATTATTTTTTTAGGCACAAATGATTTACCAAATTCCTCCAAAAATATTATCTGGAATGCCATTAAAGATTCACCATCGGCCTAATAGACCTGAACAAAGCAATGAAAATAAATTCAATTATCACTATAAAAAATACAAACAGCAAAAGCCCGCCCAACCCTATTGGAAAGCTTACAAAGCTGGATATTACAACAAAAATTGACACTCCAAGCGAGGGCATAATGACTGCGCCAAGCATATAAAATATGACCAGCGTATTCAGCTTCTTGCCGTACTTTTCGATTTCAAGCGAGTCCTCCTTGGTTATACCTTCAAGCACCGATTCGAGAGGACCTGTGACATCAATTCCGAGCTTGAGGGCGTTGTTTATGTGAAACAAAATTTTCCTCAATTTTTCAGACGGAGAGTATATCATTGCATTTCTCAGTGCATCTTCTATTGTGCTGCCAGTTCCTATGTCATCAACTATTTCTTTTATGTATTTTGCGGCAATTCCCCTGCTTTCCGAGGTTTCTATCAGCGCATTCAGCAAAGGCCTTCCGGAATATAACTTGACGAGCAGATATCTTCCAACAAAGAGAACCTCCATGTCTATTTCTTTTTGCCTTTTTTTTATTTTCGATTTTATGCTTATTATAGAAAACTGAAAAATAAGAAAAAATAAGATTGGGAACGCGGGCACAAGAAAAAAAAACGGAAGGTTTGCTTTTTTAAGGATGAAAAAAAAAAGCGCAGTGAAAAAAGTGGCAAAAATAAAAGTTGTTTTAAGATTTTTGCCAATGTATTCCAAAGAAGTATAGTGGATATGCGCCATCCGAAGATCCCGCTTCAGCCCGGGAAAAAATGAGGCAACCCTGTTTACGAAGGCGATTTTAAACACCTTTTAAACTCATGAGCGGCCTGTTGCGGTAGTACCTTGACATAAGCATGCCAATCTTGTTTATATCATTGACATTGTTTTTTACCATCCACTTTAATATTTCAATCTTCGCCTGCATGTCCAAATAAATGTCCTGCTTCAAAAGACCGGTGTAAAGCCCAAGCGTGTCTAATATGGCTTCAGGCTCGCTGATAAGCTCGAGCTGATCTTTTACCGGATTCAGCTGCATAATCACTTTTGCATCCCCGTTCGGCATAACTTCAGCAATTTGAAGCGTCCTTCTCCTTCCAATCCTCCTGTTGATGTGCTGGACAACAATCAATGAAAGACCAGACAAAATCTGCTTGGGCAAATCAATCGGTGGGCTTGTAAGCCTATTTATTGTTTCCTTCGCGTTATTTGCGTGAAGAGTGCCATAAACTGAATGGCCGGTGTGCATTGCTTCGAAGAGAACTTCTGCCTCTTTTTTTCTTCTGATTTCGCCGACAATGATCCTGTCAGGCCTCATCCTTAATGAATTAACAATTAAATCAAGCATTTCAATCCCGCCTTTTCCCTCAGGATTCGAAAGCCTTGTTTCCATGGGAACCCAGTGCAGGAGCTTTGGAAGCATTAATTCTCTAGTGTCTTCAATTGATATTATTCTCTGGTTGGATGGAAAGAAATTTGCAATTGCATTAAGCATGCTTGTCTTTCCGGATGCTGTCCCTCCAGTAACTAATATGGATAACTCATTCTGAACGGCAATCCACAGAAATGCGGCACCTTCATAAGAAATTGTTTTTTCTCTGATAAAATCAGATATAGTCCATGGCTTTGCCGCAAATTTCCTAATTGTAATAGTGTTTCCTTTTGACGAGATGGGAGATAGTGTTGCGTTTACCCTGTCGCCAGTCTTGAGGTGGGCATCCATGAGCGGATTAAGCAGAGTTATCTCTTTTCCCACATCTCTTCCGATTATCGTCGAGTAGTGCCTTATCCTTGCTTCGTTTGGCAATAACACATTTGTCTTCAGCCATCCGTGCCGCCTATGATAAACCCAGATTGGATCCTTTGCATTGTTAACCACTATTTCCTCAAGGTTGATATCTTTAAGCAGCAAGTCTATATTCCCCAATCCAATATTCTGCTGAAGAATATAATTTATCAGCATGTCAATTGTTTTTTTGTCGGCATTCGGAAAATATTTTACAAGGAGCTTCAGAATTTTGCCTTTGAACTGCTCCTGAACATCACCGACATTGGAATCTTCATCCAGAGTTTTTGTTTCCTCTGAAACAAACTCATCCCTTATTTTCTCGAGAATTATTTTTGTCGTATCACTGATGTTGGTGATTGAAATTAGGTACGATGGAACGGGCTCTTCTTCTTTTTGCACTATTGACACATCAACAACTATATCATTCACATTCAGCGCATACGAATCAATTATCTTATCCGGCATTTTAATTGATTTACAGTTATTCTTATTTTCAATAATTAATTCTATAGGGGAAATTTGATTATAGCACAAAATATAATCCTTTTTGCTCTCTACCTACCCTTGAGAGTGAACCGGGCTTGCGCAACAAACATACCGAAACAGGTTTCTTCTTTTGCTTTCACAGCGAAGGTAGTTTGCTTTGATATTAATAATTCTTAAGTTATCAAGAGTGCCGTACATTTCTTTGGATATTTAAATTTGTGATTTTGGTTTCTTACTGAATTTATTCAATGAGTTTTTTATTGCAGTGTCTTAATCTTCGCTTTTAATGTGATTGCCTCGACATCTCCAGGATTAATCTCAAGCACGTCTTCTATGTTTTTCCGCGCCTCATTGTAAAATCCTTTCCCAATATTTTTTTTTGCAAGCTCTGTTTTATTCCTGATTGAGCCTGAGTCATGTTCTATGCGAGCTTTGTGTTGAAAAGTGGAAGCGAAAGGCGCAGTTTTTGGAGGAGGATATTTCTCAGGCAGTGAAGCTGGCCTTGAGGGCGCGGTCGTAGGGGAATAAACTCTATCTTGCGCTTGCGAAACAATTTGCCTGCTGGAAAGCTGTTTTTGAAGGTCGAATATCTCGGTGGATATGCTCAAACTTTTGTAGATCCAGAGAATTTTTACTCCCAGCGGGTTTTTCTGCCTTAGGAATCCCTCAGGAACCTGATTATAAAGCTCGATGCACTTGTAATAATCAGCTGTTGCTGATGCGATATCGCCAGTACTTATTGAGGCATTTATTTTTTCTACAATATTATCGACCTGCTGCACGAGGGTGGCAACTTTTTGCATCAATTCATTTTCTGTCATATTGCTGATCTCTCTATAGAATTCTTCGATCTGATCCTTAAGGATTTTTTTCTCCTGAAAAAAAACATTCGGAATGGAATTGTTTATTTCCTGTACCTGGCTGTAAATTTTAATTGCCATGTCTCTCTTCTTCTGGCTAAGCGCGCTTCGCGCCCTGCCTATAAGTTCGCTTATCTGGCTGGATTTTGATTTTGTTTCGCTGTATTCCCGCTCAAGAGTTCCAAGAAATTGGCGGCTCAGCGTAAATAACTGCTCATAAATTCCCCTGTTCCATTTAATTTTTTGCTGCATCAGCACTCGCCATAACTGAATGTATGCGTGCTCTGCTTCTTCAAGATTTCCCCTGCTTAAGTTTGATTTGATGCTCTCAAGAATGGGGGAAGAATCATCTGCTTGCTGCACTCCAGGCTGTTGGTCGGGCTGAATGCCGGACTGCGCGGAACTGTAGCTGCTGTCGTGGCCCAAATCTGCAAGCTCCCTGTCCAAAAATTCGTCAATATCCATTTTTTAAAGATAAGATAAATATTTTTCCCAAAGCTCTTCTGTTTTTTCGTCAGATACTTCTTTTTCCTTTGCTTTCCGCAAAAATTCAGTTCTCAATGAAGTTAGGTTCTGCTGGAGATATTTTCTCCAGTAACCCTCTATCGACTCATAAGGAAATTTTTTTTGCTTTGCCTTTTCGTAAAACTGCTCTTTGGTTATAAGCCCTTTCGTGAAGCTTTTATCCTTGCTTTTTGCCTGTTGCAGGCTGTCCTTGTAAAGATAAATATATGGAGTTGTGAATTTGTACTCGATGCCAAAAATTTTCTCCTCAACCAAAAAATCAACTAAAGTTTGAACCGCGGTTATTGGAACTTTCAGCTGTTTTGCTGCATCTTCAACAGATATCCTCTTTGCTTTTTTCACAAGGTCAAAAAGCTCATCTGCCACCGTCCTAATTATATTGTCGTTAGCCCTGGGCATAATGCCTTATTTAGAGCAGGATATAAAAACTTTAGTCATTTGATTATAGTAGCAACTTTTTTTCTGTCAGCATGACCTTGTTGCATATTCGGGTGTTACGTTATATTTTGTTATGTGGTCCACATCAAGCTTAAAAAATTTAAATTCATCCCAGAGCCCGATATTTCCTGTTGCAGGATTTGTGACGTTGTAGACCTGTGTGCACTGTGAATTATAAGTTTGATTCCAGAACAGGTAATCTACATAGCTTCCTCCCTGATCGCTCGGGGATACCATGATAGGATTCACAAGAGATTCAATGCCGCAGCAGCTTGAGTTTGATGTTATATTGCTAAATCTCATGATAAAATTTGGTGCTTGTGAATCCTGCCAGTGCACATAAGTTCCATTTTGGACATGTTCCCTCACAAATGTAATGTTCCATTGATTGAATTCCAAGCCTGACCTCTTTATTTTGTTTGAATAAACACCATTAGTATTTATAAAATATAGCGGATCTTCAAACTCTTCAATATTAACAGATGCCCCTACTGTTACATTATCGCGCTTCCATTCCGCAACATTCGATTTGATGCTGTAGCTCATAACCAGCGTCACATCCACATCCCACGGCACTGACTGGTTTAATTTAACAGCCTGTAATGTTATTGACGTATTCGTATTAAATGTATCCTGTCCTGCCTGGACTAGCCTTGCTGTCCAGTTAGTAACCGTGTGGTTATCCATTATTTTTTTTTCGGTTATTGAATCAATAGGCACCCCATTAATTGTTCCATTCAGCATTATTTCTGCAAATGCCGAATCAAAATCTACCACCGGGGCTTTTGTTGATTTCACATACAGCACTAATGAGAGAAGCGTTTTTTGCGCTGTTGCTTCAATTATATTTATCATGTACACATTTTCCAGCTCATTCACATAATTGTCTATATGGCTTATTCTTGAATTCATTGCCTTTGTATCTTTTTGAACTGTTATATCTGCTTGAGGCGTGTAGATTAAAATCAAAATTCCTATTATAGCTAGAGAAATAAAAGTGAAGAAAATACCTTTTTTTTTGACTGTAATATTTATTTTTGCCATGTAAATACCTCAACTTTATAAGGTCCCCACAGAGTGCCGTCTGTTTTATTAATTATGCCGAACGCAACTTGCTTGGATGTCAGCAAAAGGTCGGTCTTGCTTTTGGATGAAAGATGCGCTGAATCCGGACTGAGAGGATAAATCAACATATTATCCATCCACATTTCATACTTGAATTGCGATGGCACAACATTTACAGAAATATTCTGCACGAATTTTTCTGCAAGCGCGTAATTCCCCCTGTAATAGAATTCACCAACCTGCTGCAGTAAGGAGTTATCAGCATTTGTAATGCTTCCATTTTTCCAGAGCAGCCCCCCCAATCCTGCATAGGGGCTATTTAGATTTCTTATTTTCGTATTCGCCATAAAGCTCATCAAATCGTCAGATAGCAACCCAACCTGTGAAGGCTCTGGCACATTTATATACAAAGAAGCTATCAGGAACACCCCTATTGCAAGTATAGTTAATCCAAGGGCCGCATCTAATACAAAGAAATAACCTCTTTTTTTATGAATCATTTTAATGAATACCTGAAAATGAAGCTATTTAAGTTTTTTGATTGTATATCTAAAATGTGCAACTGATAAAAAATTCTAAAGCCGCTTATTTAGTTGGTAATTTATCAATTTTTTGATTTATTTCTGGCTGCAGGGAATTCCGCTTATGTTTATGTTTGACGAGCCTATGCCCCGATAACTTTTGTTGATTAGGACTATATTTCCCTGGTCATCTTCTATGTAAATGCAAAAGTCTCCTTCTGTTCGGAACATGCCTTTTAATTGCTCATAGTTAAGGTTCTTTAATTCACCAAGCCTGCTTTCATTAAGCTCACGGCTGTCGAGAACTCTTAGGCTATTGCCGTCGTTTGCAACTTGTTTAATTATAGAAGTTGCATCGTCTTTTAGGGCGCCGGCTTTTGAAGATGGGTTGGAGCCCACCAAAGTATAATAAAGAAAAAACGCGCCAATAAAAATTACTACGGCCAAAATGATGTCCATAGACCAGGCTTGGGTTTTTTTGTTTGGCTGTGGCATCCTAAAGAACCTCTGGTTTTTGGGACCTTAAAATGTTTTGCATTTTATGGTTTCTAATGAAATCATCTGCAGCTTAGCCCGTCTTGGTTTAATTTGGAAGAGCCTTTTGCAAGAATTATTTCTCCTTTTTCGTCCTCCAGATAAAGGCAAAAGTCACTGTTGACGTTGAGATAATCCTTCAGGTGATCGTAATCCATCTTCTGGATTAGTGCAAGCTTGTCTGAATTTACAACGCCGCCGCTTGCAAAGCTTAAGTCATGGTCGTCCATGAGGATGTTTGTTATTTTTTCTGCATCAATTGTTTGCTGGCCGCTTTTGTCGTGGTAAATCCCAAGTGCAATAATAAATACGGCAACCAGCAGTACAAGTGTTACTTCATCAATTTTGAATTTTGATTTTCTTATTTGTTTTTTATTGTGTGATTCCATTTTTTGATTTTCATATTGCTTAAGTTTTTTGAATTTACTTTCGACTTCCCGTTTATGATTATTTTTTATTTTATCCGCAAGTGGCCACTACCAGTTTCACAGGCTTGCCATTGTATACCACAATTCTGGTAACTTTTACTAAAGTGCCGCTGCTGCAGCTCAGGCTTGCCTGCACTTCAACTTTCTTTTGAGGGGAACCCGGCGCGCAGGTAACATAGTGTGTCTCGTTATAATCCCTCACCCAGCCGGTTTGCGAGTCGTCGCAGGCTGCCTTGGAAATGCTGTCATAAAACGCGCAGCCATTCTTGCCGTCGCAGGAAGCATGCACAATATTGTCGGATGAAAATGTGCAGTCTGATTCGCAAGAAGTCCCAATGCTTAAACTGAAATTTGCAGATTTGGCTGTAAACGGCGGAACGAAAGCAAACTTAATTTGCGGCGCGTAATTAGAGCTTGAGGCAACTATATTATAATCACCGCAGTTAAGGCTCATTGAATAAGAGCCGGATTGGCTTGTTACTGTGGATTCTACAGTTGTCAGGTCTTTTTTTGCTGCTACATCAATAAGGGAAAGTGTCTGGCCGTTCTGGTTTTTTACAGTGCCGGTCAAGCTTCCATTGCAGTCCGCGTCAGCGCAATCTGTCAATCCATCCAAATCATCATCTACATTATTAGTGCAGTCAATTTCAAATTCTGGAATCCATTGCCCTGGAGAGTGGGCTTTGCATATCATTCTGATGTCATCTCCTGGCAGAGTAATTGCCGCTCCATCAGCATAACATACACTGTTGAATACGCACGAGCTTGGATTGGTGCAGCACAGAGAGTCACTAGGATTATTGGGGCACGCGTAAAAATTACTATTTGATATTCTATCCTGTATTCTTAAGCATTCCGCTTCATTGTTGTCGAAGTAGCACTTTCGGAATAATTGCTTAAATTGATCTTGAGTTAATTGCTTGCAGTTTCTGCTGATGGTTGTGCAGCAGCTGCCCTGCCCATTGCATGCCGGGTCTGCGCAATCAGTTTTTCCGTTGCAGTCGTTATCCAAACTGTCTGTACAGCTTGTTTCTGTTGCTGCTTTTGTTGCATCATAGACTCCTGCAGAATCATCACAAAGCGAATCTCCGCATTCTTTGTCCTGCGCATCGCCGTCAGCATTTATGCCTGCGTTTGTCCATGTGCAGCTTGGGCATGTTTGGAATCTATTATTCACACATTGGGTCTGACCGGCAGTGCAGGAGCCGGAGCTCGAGCATGGGCCCCAATTGCAATTATTCTGGCATGTTCTTGTTTTGCATGCTGTGCATCCCAAAGAATCTGTTTGGCCCGGAGAGCATGCTCCTGTTCCTGAACATGCTCCATAGCTAGGCCATTGGCATGATGAACTGCAGGTTCTTGTTTGTGTCCCACAATTGCCGCATGATTGTGAATCAGATTGTCCAGCTGCACAAACTCCTTGCCCGGCACATGCACCCCATGCGCTGTAAACTCCATTTGCTTGGCATGACCTTGATTGCGAGCCGCAATTCCCGCATCCTTGTGTTTGAGACTGGCCGTTGCCTGTGCACGAGCCCCACTGGCTATTGCTTTGGCATGATTGTGTCCCGCAGTCTCCGCATGACTGAGTTTGACCCGGAGTACAACCTTCCCCCGTGCAAGCTCCCCATCCGCCCCATCCGCATGATGAAGTGCACGTTCGTGACTGAGTGCCGCCGTTGCCGCATCCCTGATTTTGAATTTGTCCCGGCGAACATGAGCCTTGTCCTGAGCACGAGCCGCTCCACTGGCATGATGACGAGCAGCTTTCAGTACCGCAATTCCCGCATCCCCTTGTCTGCCCCGGCGAACATGAACCTTGCCCTGAGCACGAACCCCATTGAAAATTATTTTGGCATGTTGATGTTCCGCAACTTCCGCATGGCTGAGTCTGCCCCGGCGAACATGAACCTTGCCCTGAGCAAGCTCCCCATCCGCCCCATCCGCATGATGAAGTGCAGGTTCTCGACTGAGTCCCGCCATTTCCGCATGATTGTGCTTGTGCTTGTCCTGAATAACAAACACCTTGATTATTGCATCCACTCCAAGAACCCCATTGATAATTGCTCTGGCATGTTCTTGATTGCGAGCCGCAATTCCCGCATCCCTGTGATTCAGTTTGACCGGGAGTGCAAACACCTTGTCCTGTGCACGAATTCCACGAACCCCATCCGCATGATGAAGTGCAGGTTCTCGACTGAGTCCCGCCCAAGCCGCATGCCTGTGATTGTGATGCGCCGGGCGAGCACGAGCCTTGATTTATGCATTGATAAGAATTCGTCCAGTCGCATCCATTGCAGTATCTTTGGTAATGCCCGCAATTTCCGCATCCGCTTTCATCAACCCACCCTTCATTTCCACAATTAGAATAATCTCCGTTGCAATTTCCATTGCAATCATATGTTCCTCTTCCGCACGAGCCGCAAGATTGTCCGGCATTTGAATTTCCACCGACACAATTCCATCCTTCCCATCCACAATTTCCACCGCAACTATTCGTCCAAGTGCCGCAGTTTCCTGCTCCGCAAGAGCCACCGTAGCTTTCTTGACCTGGGGAGCAAGAGCCTTGATCCCTGCAATCATAAGTACCAGTATATTGCCTGTTACCATCACACCATCTGTACACAGTTCCACATTTCTCGCAGCCGCCAGTGTATGGGGGTCCCCAATAAGTCCAGGAATTTCCGCCAACATTACAGCATTCTCCTTCACAACAACTGCTATGGCATCGTCCGTCGGAACATACTGAAAGACCACCACAGCATCCGAAATCTATGTCTGGTTCGAATCCTTCAGTAGAACAAGTTGTTTGTCTACAAATTCCGCTAGGGACACATTGCAGATTGAATCCCTCACAACATCCAAAACCGCAAGGCTCATTCTCATAACTGCAGGGTGTTGGTGCAGTATAACACACTTGACCCTGCCAATCATTGCCGGTATTAATATTTACGATGGCAGAACCACAATGATTCTCGCCGTATCCAACAGTAAGACTTTCAGAACAAACTCCAAAACCATCATTCGGACCAAAATTGCAACCGCCTAAATAGTCGCCATCGTGGTATATGAAAACAAGATGGCTATCTGAGACGTCACTAGTATCAACAGCATAACGAATGTTATAACCGTTCGGCGGATCTTCGAATAAATTCTGGTACTCTATACTGATGGCATTTACAATGCTGAGTCCAAACAAAGAAGTGAGAAGAAAGATTGTTAGATAAATTCTAGCACTTGCCAAAGTAAATCCCCCCCAGTGCTGCAAATATGTTATTTTCTCTGGTGATATATCTAGTTTGTAATACAAAAGAAATATTTAAATTCAATAGAAAAAACAAGGGCACTATCCAAAGATCTCTTGAAACTTTAACTAATCTCATTCTCTTTTTTAGTAATGCTAAACCAATATTAGAAAAAATAAAGACGAAAGTAAAGACAACCAAAGAAATTAATGAAATCTTCAATATTTTTTTCATGTGTTCACCGATTATCGCAAAAACTGATAAAAGAATTTGAAGAGGCATAATACCCTATATCTAGAAATATTAATTGTATTTGTTTCATCTTACCTCTTTTTAAAACGCTTTATTAACATTAGTATATAAAATTTTTGATTTTGATGAATTAAAGGATAATAATTAATATGAGAATTTTTAATTTATAAGAAAGATGTTTTTATTAATTTCGGAATAACAATCATAAATTCAAATTTTTTTCAAAAAACTATTCAGAAATAAATTCTAAACCGGCGGCTCCCAGCTCTCAATAACTATTCCATCAAGACTGGTGAATTTTCTAGCTGCAAGAGATTCAAAATAGCCTGCCGCAAGTAAATTCCAGTCTACCCCAAGGAGTACACCTGGTGACGGGTCGTTTGCAATGCTAGGCATATCTGGACTTTCGCCAAGAAAAAATAATTGGGTTGCAATTTCTGCTATGTCTACATCTCTTTTTCCGGGGTCATTTGCTCCAGGCAAACCTACGTGACCTCCATCTATTCTGTTTCCGCTAAAATGCCCACCACCGTAATTGTTCTGCCCATAAACGATTATTACATTACCATTGCCCTCTGGAGGAATATTATCCCCCGCTTTTATGATTGCAGGAGCAGACCATCCAGTTATAGATTTATATATGCCATCAAGAGCCGCCTGAGTCTCTTGTACCCTTTGGCTTGGCGTTTGTCTTGCATCCCCAACTTTCGTTCTCATATCGGCATAATAAGTGAGAGGATCTGTTACTCTTTTAACGCCCATAACCCGAACGGGAGCTTCCCTGTTAATTTTATCGTAAAAATCAATAAGACCCGGTTTTCTGTCAAGAACTAAATATTGGACTGGGGGATTGTCGCCTTCTATAAAATTTCTGCTGGCGTTTTTTTCTGTGGTCAAAAAATTAGGCTGACCCGAATCCCCAATCCTGTATCTTTTAACGTTCTTTGGATCTTTTACTTCAGCGCGAAAATTCCCGCCGGATATTGCCGCAGTGCCTAGTATAGGGCCCATCTCCGACTGCATGAAATCTATTTTTCCATTAACTGGCGTATTATCTATTGTGTAAGCTGTTCCAGAAATTATTCCAGTGGCTGACGGATTAGACGGCTGAGTTGGGCTGCCAGGCACTGTCGGGCTACCTGGTCCTTTATCACCACAAAATTCTAATAATGAAGCTGCTGCTAATGGGGAAGCTTTTATTAATTTCCTTAAACCCTCATGCAAATATTCAGCAATTCTTGGGCTGCTTGAACTATAAGAAGTTGAAAGCACGCCAGCTTTGATTAATCCCTCTTCAATTCTTGAACCTTGCAAATATCTTTCAAGCCCTAATTTGTAAACAGCTTCAGGACCACGGGAAACCAGCATTTCCTGGGCAATTTGTGTATTATACCGTCTAATTACGTCAAGAGTCCCAGGACTTTCCATCAATGTTTCTAATTTAGGATTGGTTACCCTATTCCTTAAATAACGTGGCACAGCAAGTGTTGCAGCAGAAAGGCCGGCAAGTTCGAGAAGCTGTCTTCTGGTCATTTGAGGATTATTTTCTAGAAGAGACTGCCCACTATACCTATTCACTTCACCAAAAGTTGCTGCTCTGACGTAGGCCATTTATACCTCCCCAAATAGTATTTGCCTTGATTTTACTACTATTTAAATCTTTCGTTTTTTATTTACCTAAAAGTAGTGTTTCTTTTAATTGATAAATTGTCAAAAATCGCGAGTCGAAAGCTGTGGAATCCCATAGAACCTAGTTTTGAATCAAATTAAAGCGCTTGAGCGGGCTCGGAAATTTTCCACCAGTCAATACTACTTCGAATCCCGCCATTAATTATCTTAGCGGAAAACTTCTGAAACTTTGGGAACGGAATCCTGTAAGCATTTATTTTTCAAATCTGCATTAATTATATTTTCACAAATTGATGAATCTTTCTTGAGAATTCCTATAGTCATTACACATGTATCTTTCAATGTCGTATTTTTAATTTCAAGGCACTTGCTTAAATTCTGCGAATTTATTCCAATATTGTTAAAGCAGCCGTCTCTTATGGAGTCGTCCTGTATCTTATAACATACTTGTGAATCCTTTTGAGTGAATGCATTCCTGCCATAGCACATATCCCGCATTGACTGATTGCCGATTGACTGGCACAAAGCAAAATTCCTTTTGCCTTTGGCTATTTTTTCAAAGCATTTGTCCTTTTGATTTGAATTTGATATCTGGCTGCAATAGTCTGACATATTGTACAAACCACCAATATATCTGTAACATTCATCCTTAAATTCCTGATTTTGGCTGGTAATGCATACTTTAGGCTCTGGATATTCCCTTAGAAGAATATATTGGCATGCATCTGTTGTTGCTGACAATGAGCATAATGAAGAGTCTTTTTTGGCCAGGGCAAGGCTTACAAAGCAAAAATTTTTAGCAGAATCTGTCGTGTAATTTTTACAGACCGCAGCATCATCAATTTTCTGTGCCTTTGAGCATCCATTCAAGATAAAAATCATAAAAATTATAGTGACTAGAAAATATACTCTCTTTTGCATATTCAGTTTGTTTGTTGAGATATTTATAAACATTTTGTTTTGGATACTAAAAGCAAAAAATCTTTTATCAATAAAAATTTAAATTTGTTTGGGCAAAACACAAGTTAGAAAATCAGCAAAAAGAAACATTATTAAATATAATAAAATCATACAATAGAAATACAGCTTAATTAAAAAAGGTGACGGAAAATGAAAAAAGCAGCTCAATCAAAAAATAAATCTAAGCCAAAGAAATCGCTGAGTGTTAAAGTATACACAACAATCACGTGCCCCTGGTGCGTGAAGACAAAAGAATTCTTGAAAGAAAATAAAGTCAAATATACTGAAGTGAATGTAGGCACGGATGAAAAAGCGCGAAATGATATGTTCGAGAAGTCAGGCCAGTTTGGAGTTCCTGTAACCGAAGTAAATGGAACAATCATCGTTGGATATGATAAGGAAGCTATGAAGAAAGCGCTTCACTTGTGAATAACGAGAATTGGTGGAAAAAGAGAATTTATGTGTCAACTGCTGTGGGTATGTTGATAAGGTTGTAAAGATTTTGAAGCAGAAAGATTGCACGGAAATTTTGTTTTGTATTCTGTTCCATATCTAGTAACAATTTTCCTGTAGCTTGGATTTTCATAGAATTTTAGTGCTGCTCTTTTGCGGGAATTTCAATCTTGTTATGCCCTCATTTTATCGCGATTTTCTACAAATAAATAAGTTATATCCTAATTTATCGTCTATTACTTCATGCTTATCTATCACAAATCCTTCATTTGTTAAGTAACTCTGCCATCTAGAAGGTGTTTCTAAAAATTCTCCGTTTCTTTCGTACACTCTTTTCATAACTTCGAGTTCTATTCCTACTGCTTTGCCGTCTGAATGCTTTAAGGCGTGTCTTGCTGTATAACTCCATCGATCTATTACATGATGAAGAAAACCTTCATCGGTGTGAGGAACATCAACGACTACCTCTCCTAAGACAAACTGTCCGTCTGGCTTCAGGAATCGATAAATATCTCTTAGCACTTTTGTCTTATCTTCCTTGTGATGAATTACGAAATTAGCATAAATAGCATCGAATTGATTATCTTGATAAGGCATCTCGTCCATGTCACCGTAGTGAGTTTGCAGTGATGGAAACTTGGACCTGTCTACTCTTTTGAGCATCTCTGGTGATATCTCATTTCCATAGATTTCTATATCTGGTCTCCGTTGAGCAATTAGCTGAGAAATCAATCCTGTGCCCATTCCAACTTCTAAGACTTTTCCTTTATTTGGAGTATGTTCTGCTACAATACCAACTACTCGATTGATTACTTTCCTAAACTCTGGAAAACAAGGTAGGTGGGTAGAGTATGATTCTGCCCATCTATCAAAAAATTCTTTATTTGCCAGATCCCCCACCACGTTGATTAGAGCCATATGCAGCATTGTTAATTACTCTGAACATTTCTCCAAAACCATCCTGAAATGCCATAGCTCCGGCTCTTACTCCTTCAAGAGTATTCGGATCTCTCTGATGATAAAGTTCGATTAGTTTTCTTCCGGTTGCTTGGTGCATTGGCTCTACAAGTGTGTGGATTCTAAAGAACTCTAACACTTGGTCATTCTCACCAGTCACACCGTAGTGTTCAGCGTATTGCCTGTATCCTTTCAAGAAATGAGTAAATTCTCGACTGGATGTTGTCTCACTTGCTAAATGAAAACCAAGACTTTCTGGAATTGGTCTTTCTCTATAAAACTCAGTTGTTCTGTCTCCCAATGAATGACCTTCTGGAAGTGCATATTGTGGGTTAATTAAATCTTCCACCGTAATGCCTAGATGATCTGTTAAGCTCCTAAACAACTGGTGATGAGTCGGTTGGAACTTAATATGTTGTTCCTGTAAACCATACTCATCGACATCAGCAAACAAAACATAAGCGGCCTTTGCTGTGCCTTCAAATGGTGCATATTTTTCCCAATCATCGTTTACTCTTAAAGCTAATGCCAAAATACCAGTAGGCACATCCTTAAAAAATGCCCTTGTTGTGGCAAAAAAATACTTCTGCCCTTCCATATCCATCGGCTTTCGAAGCATATTTTCCCCAAACCTATCCAACTCTCCCATTGCTGAATGTGCCATAATATCTTTTTGTATGGCCTTTATCTTAGGTTCTAGTCCCATGTTCTCACCTTTTATGTTTTATATTTGATTGTCTTGAATATTTTTCCGAACCTTACTATCCTTTTCATTGTGTTTTTACTATAGAGTAAATAAAACATTTAAATATCTAATGCTTATATTTTATTAGGTTTATATAAATAAATGAAATTTAAGAAAAAATAAAAATTTCACTTGAACTAGAAGTCATTTTCATTCAAGTGGCTTATCCCTCCTTTCTTTAAATTATTCTCTCCACAGAATTCAGAACATATATAAATAAAAGAAGCTAATCTAGAATGTATGATGCTAATAAAAAAAATTCCGCTAGAGGATACTAAAAAATTACAATCAATAGATGAATTCTTTACAAAGGTTCACTGCCTTACTGGTTTGGATCTTTACAAAGTTAAATCAAATTATTTGGAAATCCTAGATAAATTGACGAGAAAAAGGCTAATCGATGAACATTTTTTTATTCGTGGTGCGTACGACAAGGATAATCTTATAGGGTTTATAAGAGCAAGTATTGAAAAAAGGTCGCCTATTTATGTAATTGAAAGAATTGGCTTCATTCATTGTATAATGGTTAAGCCTGATTATTTAAGAAAAGGAATTGCAAAACAACTTCTAAAAGAAGCTGAGAAATGGTTTTTGGAAAATAATATTGACAAGTGTGAAATTGATGTTGTTTCAAAAAATATAAGGGCTATTAAAGCTTCTCAAAAATTAGGTTTTAAAACATACCAAAACCGTAGAGTGAAGCAATTATAATTTATTTGGAATACAATTAATATTGCTATATGGCTGATTCTAAAACAATTGTGGACCCATATATATCTTTAATTTGAGTTTTGTTGATTAATAATCAGAAAACGAATGATCCCTTTTACAAAACTTTAAAAATACACATGAATTCAATCCTGCTCAATGAGAAGAGCTAAAATAATCGCAACTATCGGCCCAAAAACTGAAAGCGAAGAAATGATGGAGAAGCTCGCGAATGCCGGCATGAACATAGCGAGAATAAACATGTCGCATGGAACTCCAGAATGGACTGCTTCCGTTATTAGAAAATTAAGAAAGGTAGGCCTGAAAACACAGTTTCCTTTAGGTATAATGATTGATACAACAGGCCCCGAGATACGAACAAGCGCAACTGAATATGGGCTCGAAATTGGGGATCTGTTCAAGATAGCTGTTAGCAGCGCTTGCGATATTCAGGAAGGGGAAAAACACACATTCATTGATTATCAAAATCTGATTAAGAAGGTAAAGAAAAAAGACACCATTATGATTGACAATGGGCTGATTGCCCTGCAGGTCATTGACGTCCAGCCTTTCCATATCATGTGCAAGGTCCTAAACAAAGGTTCTCTTGGAAAAAGAAAAAGCATAAACATGCCCGGCATAAGAACTGATTTGCCTTCAGTGACAAAAAAAGACATTCAGGATTTGAAGATTGGAGCAAAATACGGGATGGATTATGTGGCGCAGTCATTTGTAAGAAGAAAAGAAGATATCAGGCAGATGAGGAAAGTTCTCGAGCAGTTTGGCTCAAGTGCAATGATTATTGCAAAAATCGAGGATCAGGAAGGAATTGACAACATGGATGAAATTATCAACGAGGCCGACGGGATAATGGTTGCACGGGGAGATTTGGGTGTTGAGATTCCAATTGAGGAAATTCCGCTAGTGCAGAAAACAATGGTTGACAAATGCATTGCTGCCGGAAAGCCGGTGATAGTCGCTACCCAGCTTCTTGAATCGATGATCACAAACCCGCGCCCGACAAGAGCTGAAGTTACAGACGTGGCAAATGCAGTTTTTCAGAAGGCTGACTGTATAATGCTATCCGGTGAGACGACAAAAGGAGAATACCCGGCTGAATGCATAAGCACAATGCACGTCATTGCAAAAAAAGTTCAGGAAAAATTGCAATTTGATGCTGGAAGATTGAAAACAAAAGATGTTAAGGAAGCAATAACTTTCGGTGCATGCATCAACGCGGATTATCTTGATGCAAAGGCAATAATTGTTTTTTCAAAGACAGGAAAACTGTTAAGCTTGGTTGCAAAAAGAAGGCCGAATGTAGACATCTTTGTTTTTACCGACGATGAGGAAGTGAAGAGAAAGCTTATGATTTATTGGGGAACTTTTTCATTTACGGTTAATTTCTCCGAAAATTATGATTTGATGGCAACAAATGCAATTGAAATGCTTAAATCACAGAAATTCCTGGCCAAAGGAGACAAAACCCTTTTGGTTTCTGATGTAAATCCGAGGAAGAATATTGAGATTCTGGAGATAAGGGAAATATAGATTCGACATATTTAAATAATTCTTACAATAAAAAATAAATATGCAAACTTTTGACTTGATTGTAATTGGCGCTGGTTCTGGATTGAACATCTCTTCCGCTGCTGCTGAAAAAGGTCTGAAAGTTGCTGTTGTTGAAAAAGGACCGATGGGGGGAACATGCCTTAACAGGGGCTGCATTCCGTCAAAAATAATCATTCACAGCGCCGATGTTGCGGAGGCAATAAGAAGCTCACACAAATTTGGAATAAATTCCAAACTGACTTCAATTGATTTCAAGAAAATAATTTCAAGAGCTTCAAAAATTGTTGATAAAGAATCCAAAGAAATAAAAGATGCGATAATTGAGGATAAAAATACCACTTTGTTTAATCTCGAAGCGAAATTTGTTAGTGACAGGACACTTAAAGCCGGGAAAGAAATAATAAAAGGAAAAAAAATAATAATTGCAGCCGGGACAAGGCCTTTAATTCCCAAAATTGAGGGTCTGAAAGATGTTGATTTCATAACAAGTGATGAGGCTTTGCGGCTAAAGAAACTGCCGAAATGCATGACAATTCTCGGGGGAGGGTATATTGCAGCAGAATTAGCGCATTTTTACGGCTCTTTAGGAACCGAAATAAATATCGTTCAAAGAGGAAAATATTTGGTTCCGAATGAAGACGAGGAAATATCAAAAAAATTTACTGAGATTTTTTCCAAAAAATTTAAGATTATAACAGAATTTGATGCCACTAAAGTTTCTAAAAAAGGAAAAAATATAGTTGTGAAAGCGGAAGGCAAAAAGGGAAAGAAAAAAATTATTTCTGATGTTCTTCTAGTTGCGGCCGGAAGGATTCCTAATACAGATATTTTAGATGTTTCCAAAACTAATGTCAGCTTAAGCGAAAAAGGTTTTATCAAAACAAACCAATATCTTGAAACAACTGCAAAAAACATATGGGCTTTGGGTGATATTGCCGGAAAATTTTTATTCAAGCACAGCGCAAATCTCGAAGCGCAATATGTTTATAGCAATGCCGTTCTTGGAAAAAGAATTGCAGCTGATTATCATGCAATGCCGCACGCGATTTTTTCTTCTCCGCAGATTGCTGGAGTCGGGTTGCGGGAGCAGGACTTGAAAAATAAAAAAATAAATTACGCAGCAGGAAAATATTATTATAGCAAATCTGGAATGGGGCAGGCACTTCAAGACAATGATGGTTTTGTTAAGATTTTTGCCGACAGGAAAACGAGAAAAATTATTGGGTGCCATATTCTTGGAACAGACGCATCCACTTTGATACATGAAATTGTTGTTGCGATGAAAAATAATTTAGCGGTAGATTCAATATCGAATTCTGTTCACATCCATCCCGCGTTGAGCGAAGTTGTGCAGAGGGCTGTGAATAATATTAAATGGTAGAAACCAAAAAATTTATTAATGAATTTAATATTTAAAAAACAGTGGAACAACTAAAAGGTGATTTAGAGGCAAAGACGAGATTTCTTGATCAATTAAAAGGATTAGTTAACGAACGAAGATTGCCTTCAGGCCAAGTGGGTAGAGCTATGCGAAGATACGAAAGACGAACAGGAATTCATGTGTCTATGCTGGAACTTATTGGGATTTTAGATTTTAGTTACTTACGGGAAGCATTAGAACCCATTCGTGATGATTTGGAAAGATTGGCAACGTATTCTAAGGAAAGACTACCTGAAGTTCTAAGAATGCAAGCTGAGTACGAGTTGAATACTTTAGAAAATCAATAAACCAAAAAATTTATTATTTCCGAAACCTATTAAAACAACAAATAAATCCTGATTCTTGAGGGTGGTTCAGTGTCATTTAGAATTGAGAGGGATATAATGGGGGAAGTTCAAGTTCCAGCCGATTCTTATTATGGGGCATTTACTGAAAGAGCTAGAAAAAATTTTCAGATAAGCGGAATTCGTGCGCATAAGGAATTTCTTGATTCGCTTGCTACAATTAAAATGGCTGCAGCAATGACCAATGTAGAATTAAAGCAATTGGATGAAAAAATCGGAAATGCTATTATTGGAGCTGCAGATGAGGTTATTCAAGGGAAATTTGACGAGTACTTTGTTTTAGATGTCTATCAGGCAGGGGCTGGAACTCCATTTAACATGAACTGCAATGAAATAATTGCAAATCGGGCAACAGAAATTCTAGGAGGAAAACTTGGTGAATATTTGATACATCCAAATAATCATGTAAATATGGCTCAGAGCACAAATGATGTTATCCCAACGGCAACAAAAATTGCAATTTTATTCTTATCAAAAAATTTAATCGAAGAATCCAGAAAAGTCGAATTGTCATTAAGAAAAAAATCGAAAGAATTTAAATCAATCTTAAAATTGGGAAGAACACATTGGGAAGATGCCGTTCCAATAACTTTAGGTCAGGAATTTGAATCATACGCAGTGTCAATCGCAAAGGATACAGACAGAATTTTGAAAACCAGCGAAGAATTAAAAGAGCTTGGAATTGGCGGGACTGCAATAGGAACCGGAATCACAACGCATCCAAAATTTCACGAGACAATTGTCAAAAAATTAAATGAAGCCACGAAACTTAACTTGAAATCTACAAATAATATGATTGAATTGACTCAGAATTACAATTGCTTTGTTTCATTTTCGTCGTCGCTAAAATTGCTGGCTATTAATTTATTTAGAATCTCAAATAATCTAAGCATAATGAACTCCGGTCCAAAAGGCGGATTTTCTGAAATCATTTTACCGGATGTCGAGCCTGGCTCCTCAATTATGCCAGGAAAGATAAACCCAAGCATTCCTGAATGCGTGATTATGGTTTGTTATGATGTTATGGGCAAAGATAAAACAGTAGAATTAGCTGCACATTATTCTATTCTTGAGATGAATGTCATGTGCCCGGTTATCGCTTATAATATTTTGCAGTCGATGAAATTATTGACTAACAGTTTGAAAATGTTTAGGGAATTGTGTGTTGATGGAATTTTGGCAAACGAAGAAAGATGCCTGGAACTGCTGAATAAAAGCACTGCAATAGCCACAGCGTTAAATCCTTATTTTGGCTATCAGGCTGTTTCAAAAATTGTAAAAGAATCTCTTAAGGATAATTCAACAATAAAAGAAATTATATTGAAATATAATATTATTGGTGAGAATGATTTGAATAAAATACTATCTCCGGAAGAAATGACACAACCAAAAGAAATCGATTTGGAATTAGTAGATAAAATAAAGAAGAGCGAAAATTATAAGAAATTTTTGGAAGGAGTACAACACACATGAAAATGACAATTAAAATTTTTATTACCGGGGGGACAATTGAAAATCTGGAATATGATGCGGAAGAAAAAGCTCCTACAAATATTAAATCAATAATTCCAGAATTACTTAAGCAGGCGCGGCTGTCTAGTGCTTATAGTGCCGAAGTGCTAATGATGAAAGACAGCAAATTTGTAAATAATGAAGACGGAAAATTTATTCTTAGTAAATGTAAAAAATCTAGAGAAGGCAAAATAATTATTACTCATGGAACTGCGACAATGCCGGAAACTGCAATACTTTTGGGCAAATCAAAAATAAAAAAGACAATTGTATTAACTGGCTCTGCTATTCCAGCAGCTAATCAAAAGTCCGATGCATTATTTAATATTGGATTTGCGTTTTCTTCTGTAAAGCTTTTGCCCCCGGGAGTTTATATTGCAATGAATGGAAAAATATTTAGTTGGAAAAGTGTTAAAAAGAATTTGACGACGGGATATTTTGAAAGCATTAAGGGTGTCAAATGAAATCAATTGAGCGGAAAATTAAAAATATTGAATACAGAAACAAAAAAGTGGAGTTGGATAAAAAATGGGAAACAAGCTTTACCAGGCGGGGCTTATTGACATTGTTCACTTATCTTGCAATTGGGTTTTATCTTCGGTCCATAAATATTGAAAAACCATGGCTGAATGCAATTGTTCCTGCTTTTGCTTTTATGCTGTCGACTCTGACTATGCCTTTTTTCAAGAAGATATGGATTAAATATTTCAATTGACATCGAATCAACAGCTTTAAAAAACAATTATCAATACCAACATAAAATGCCTCGTCCAAAAATCTCAATAATCGGAGCCGGAAATGTCGGAGCAACTGCAGCGCATTGGATAACTTCCAAAGAACTCGGAGATGTTGTTCTTATTGACATTGTTGAAGGAATGCCGCAAGGGAAAGCTCTTGATTTATTGCAGTCAGCTCCTATCGGTGGATTTGATGTTGATATCAAAGGAACAAACAGCTACGAAGATACAAAAAATTCTGACATTGTTGTTATCACATCTGGAATTGCAAGGAAACCGGGCATGTCAAGAGAGGATTTAATTTCAATTAATACAAAAATTGTAAAAGAAGTTTCTGAAAATATTGCAAAATATTCTCCAAATGCTATATTAATTATCGTGACAAATCCCCTTGATGCTATGGTCTATGTTGCAGCTAAAGTTACAAACTTTCCAAAGAATAAAATTATCGGAATGGCTGGAGTCCTTGATTCAACAAGATTCAGAACTTTTATTGCAAAAGAGCTTGATGTTTCCGTCAAGGACGTTGATGCAATAGTTTTAGGGGGGCATGGAGACACAATGGTTCCTTTGCCGAGGTATTCAACAGTAAATGGAATCCCAATAACAGAATTAATGGAAAAAGAAAAAATAGGAGAGCTTGTCAAAAGAACAAGAGACGGTGGAGCGGAGATTGTGAATTTATTGAAAACAGGCTCTGCTTATTATGCACCAAGCGCTGCTGTGGCCGAAATGGCGGAATCAATCCTGAAAGACAAGAAAAGAATTTTACCGTGCGCTGTTTACTGCGACTCCGAGTATGGTGTCGGTGGATATTTTGTCGGAGTGCCGGCCATATTGGGAAGAAATGGAGTCGAGAAAATAATTGAATTGAAACTGACTTTTGAAGAAAGAGAAATGTTTACAAAATCAGTTGATCAGATTAAGAAATTAGTTGACGAAACGAAAAAATTGCTATAAAGATCTCCTTACAATTTCAAGGAAATAATTGTGAATTCTGTTATCGTCAGTTAATTCAGGATGAAAAGTTGAAGCTATAATGTTATCCTGCTGTATGAACACGGGATTGTTTCTTAATCTTGATAATATTTTAATTTTCTTGCCTGTCTTGCCAATAACAGGAGCTCGTATGAAAATGCCTTTGAATTTTCCTATTTTGTCTATATCAAGCTCTGTCTCAAAACTGTCAATTTGGCGCCCATATTCATTTCTCACAACGGAAATATCCAGTAAATTCAGCCTGGGCTGACTGCTGCCTGAAATACTTTTTGACAACAAAATTGCGCCTGCGCATGTCCCATAGATAGCCATCCCTTGATTGTGTTTTTTTATTATTTCCTGATCGAGTTTATTTTGACACATCAATTTTCCGATTGTTGTGCTTTCGCCTCCCGGAATAATCAGGCCGTCAATATTCTGCAAGTCGCGTGGCAACCTCACTTCTTCTGCAGCGACTTTGCAATTTTTCAGCATATCTATGTGCTCTTTAAAATCCCCTTGCAGGGCAAGGACTCCGATTTTTGCCATAGCAATTCTAATTCCCCCTATCCTGGAACATGGTGCCAAATTCCTCGATGCTTATACCATTCATCGCATCTCCAAGGCCCTCAGAAACTTTAGCAATAATTTCCGGTTTGTTGAAATGCGCTGTTGCCTTAACAATTGCGTTTGCTGTTTTGCCGGGATTCTGGCTCTTGAAAATTCCCGATCCCACAAAAATTCCGTCGCATCCAAGAAGCATCATCAAGGCGGCATCTGCTGGTGTTGCAATTCCACCAGCCGCGAAATTTACAACCGGCAGTCTTTTTAGATTTTTTATTTGGATTAACAAATCAAAGGGTGCCTTATATTCCTTAGCTTTTTCATCCAGTTGCTTTTTATTCATTGACTGCAAAACTTTAATTTCTTCATTCACGCACCTAATATGCTTTACCGCTTCTATAATATTTCCTGTCCCTGCTTCTCCCTTGGTCCTTATCATTGCAGCACCTTCAGTTATCCTTCTTAGGGCTTCGCCTAAATTTCTACATCCGCATACAAATGGGACTTTGAATTCATTTTTGTTTATGTGTTTTTCATCCGCTGGCGTAAGGACTTCCGACTCGTCTATATAATCTACTCCCAGGGATTCTAAAACACGCGCTTCTGCAATGTGGCCAATGCGGCATTTTGCCATTACAGGAATTGTGACAGCATCCATAATTTCTTTAATCTTGTGCGGGTCTGCCATTCTTGCAACTCCACCTTCTTTTCTGATGTCAGAAGGGACCCTTTCCAAGGCCATGACTGCAACAGCACCCGACTTCTCCGCAATTTTTGCGTGTTCTGCATTCACAACGTCCATTATGACCCCGCCTTTCAGCATTTCAGCCAATCCTTTCTTAAGAATAAAAGTTCCTTTTTGCATTTGCCATCTGCTTATCAGATATTTGGAAATTCAATATAAAGTTTTCGGAAATTGCAATACACATCGCTAATCTTAAATACCTTATTATTTAAATTATGATTGAGGCCGTTTTTTGTGGAAGAACCAGAAGAAATGCAAATAGGAAAAGTAACTCACTATTTCCCTAAAATAGGAGTTGCAATAATAGAAATTATAGATGGCAGCGTGAAAATTGGCGACGAGATAAAAATAAAAGGCAATACAAGTGATTTTATTCAGAAGATAACTTCAATTGAAATAGACTATGAACAGATTGAAATTGCAGAGCCTGGCCAGACTATCGGGATAAAGACGGAAAAGCCTGTAAGGCAAAATGATTTAGTCTACAAGAAAATAACTTAACAATCAAACTGACCATCTTTGTTTTGGAATAATTTTTATTTTGCTTGTGCTGTACTTCTTTACCAAAAACTTGAACACTATTGGCGCGATAAAGGTCGCTATCAAATCAACTGAAATTATCGCCGTGAAAACACCAATGCTTATAATTCCAGCATTTAAGGCAAGAGTTGCAATTGCAAGCTCTGTGTCTCCTTTTGGCACGACTCCAAAGCCGACCGTTAATCCTTCCCTGAATGTTCCTTTGCTGAGTATGACACCAATTATTGTTCCAAGAACTGTGCCAAAAATATCAATAAACAATAATGCAAGAATTAGCGGAATGTTTGAAGACACAGAACTAAAATCTGTCTTTAACCCGACATTAACGAAAAAAATCGGAATCAGGAATCCAAAAGCAATTATGTGGATTGAATGAGAAATTTCATTCATTCTCCATGGCTTTCTGTCAATTTCATTAAGAAGGGTCTGCCGCACCAGAATTCCGGCAATCAAGGCCCCTATTAATGAACCAACCCCTAGAAGTTCCGAAACGTAAGCCATCAACAAGACAATAATCAAAGCCCCCATAAATAATGTTGATTTTGATTTTTCCCTCTCAAAAATCCTCAACGCAATAGGGATTAAGGAAAACCTAAAGATTATAACTATCAAAACAAATCCGAATATGTCAATTGCCAATTTTTGAAAACTGGATTGTCCGAGAGCTGCCGAGTGAAAAGCAACAAGCAAAAAACTGACGAGCAATAGCTCAAAAACATCATCAACTGTGCCAGCTGAAACTATTAGATTCCCGATTTTACTTTTGATTAATTTTAATTCTTCCAGAATATCGAGCGAGATTGCCTGTGAACTGACTGAAAGAGAAATTCCGATGATCAAAGAAGCCATTGGGCTTAGGCCAAAAACAAAGCGGCCTGCGAAGAATCCTGCTAAGAGCGGAATCAGAGTATTAAAAACAGATATTAATGCAGACTCTTTGAAATTTTTCTTGAACTCTTTGGGGCTTATCTCGAGGCCTATAAAAAAGAACAAGAGCAATATCCCCATATTCGTTAAAAATGTGAATTGGGAATAGACTTCAACTGTGAAAAGATAAGGTCTTATCATGGGCAACCCCAGAATAATTCCTGCAAGAATCTGACCTATAACTCTAGGAAGATTAAAATATCTGAATATTTCTGACAGGAAAAAAGCAACTATCAAAGCCAGTAGTATAACGAAAAGCGGGTTTGTCATCTTTTATTGTTAATGGAATTATTAATGCAAAGAATTTTGAAATATATAAACATTGTCAAAATTCTCAGAGATAATTTTGAGTTAAAATAACAATAATCAATGCCCGTTGAAAGTTCCCTATAAATAGCTTTTGATTTAGATTAAAAACAATAACTTTTTAATAAACTTAAAAACTTATTGCCAATATGCCGACTGACAAAGAAATTAAAAAAGAATTCAAGATTAAAGCATCCAAAGAGCCAGATAAATATTATGCCACTTCGGTTTTGAAAGCCGAAGGATTTTCCAGAAAGCATTGTGCTAAATGCGGGATTTATTACTGGTCTGTAACTGATGATAATTTCTGCGGCAATCCTGCATGTTCTGGCGGATTCCAGTTCATTGGAAATACTCCAGCAAAAAAAAAATTGGATTATATTGGACTGTGGAAAGAATTTTCGAGCTTGTTTAAGAAATGGGGCTACACGCCCATAAAAAGATACCCGGTTGTTGCGAGATGGCGGGAAGATACTGATTTCGTGCAGGCTTCTATTTATGATTTTCAGCCTTATGTTGTTTCTGGAGAAGTTGAGCCGCCTGCAAATCCCCTTGTTGTGCCGCAGCCTGTTTTGCGCTTTAACGACATAGATAACGTTGGCATAACTGGTTCCCATTATTGCTGCTTTGTGATGATAGGGCAGCATGCTTTTATGAAGCCAAAAGACTGGAATCAGGCAAAATATTTTACAGATATTCATAACTGGCTAAAGCAAGGCTTAGGACTTCCATATGAAGATATAAAATATCATGAGGATGCCTGGGCCGGAGGAGGAAATTTCGGGCCGTGCATGGAATACTTCTCGAGGGGATTAGAGCTTGGAAACCAGGTTTATATGATGTATGAGCAGACTCCTTCTGGAAATAAAGAATTGAATTTGAAAGTCCTTGATATGGGGATGGGGCATGAGAGAAATGCATGGTTTACTCAAGGGAAATCAACAAGCTACGAAACCACTTTTCCAACAGTCACAAAAAAACTTTATTCGATTGCAGGAATCAAAGTTGATGAAAAGATGATGCAGAAATTTCTGCCATATTCTTCTTATTTAAACGTGGATGAAGTTGATGATATTAACCAAGTGTGGAATGAAGTTGCGAAAAAAACCGGTTATGAAGTGGAGGAGTTAAGAAAAAATATTCTTGATTTGGCCGCGTTATATTCAATTGCAGAGCACTCGAGGGCATTGCTTATTGCCTTAAGCGACGGCGCTCTGCCTTCAAATGTCGGCGGCGGATACAATCTTAGGGTTATTCTTCGAAGAGCGCTTTCATTTATTGACAAGTACAAATGGGACATTTATTTGCCGGATGTCTGCAGATGGCACGCTGAATATCTTAAGCCATTATTTCCGGAATTAAGTGAGAATCTTGATGAAGTTGAAAAAATACTTGAAGTCGAGAGAATGAAGTATGAGGCAACAAAAGAAAAAACACATTCAATAATTTCAAAATTAATGATCGAGGATATTGATGAAAAAAGATTGTTAATTTTGTATGACAGCTACGGTATAACGCCTGAAGTTGTCAAAGGAGAATCATTAAAATTAGGAAAAAAAATTAATGTTCCGGATAACTTCTATGCGAGAGTTGCCGAGCTGCACGAAAAACAAGAGCAGGAACATGCAACGAAGCGGGAGGAAAAACTTGACTTGGAAGGAATTCCTGACACAAGGACGCCTTACTTCGAAGATTATAAAAAATCTGAGTTCGATGCGAAAGTTTTGAAATCGATAGACAATAAAGTTATTCTGGAGGAAACTTATTTCTACCCGACGAGCGGAGGGCAATTGCACGATTTGGGAAAAATAAACGAGTTTGATGTTGTTGATGTTTTCAAGCAGGGAAAAATTGTTGTTCATGTTTTAAATGAGAATCCAAATTTTAAAGTTGGTGACAAAGTTCACGGCGAGATTGAATTGCAGAGAAGAATTCAATTGGCAAAGCATCATACCGCGACGCATATTGTAAATGCTGCTGCAAGGAAAGTTCTTGGAAATCATATTAATCAGGCCGGCGCCAGAAAAGATATTGACAAGGCAACAATTGACTTAACGCACTATCAAAATATTACAGAAGAGGAATTGCAGCAGATTGAGAAAGAAGCAAATCGCCTTGTGAAAGAAGGGATTACCGTACACAGCAGTTTTTTACCTAGGACGGAAGCTGAGCAGACTTACGGGATGAACATTTATCAGGGCGGAGCGGTTCCGGGAAAAATTCTTAGGATTGTAAATATTGAAGGAGTTGATGTAGAGGCGTGCGGTGGAACTCATTTGCATAATACACTTGAGGCGGGCCACATTAAGATTCTGAAAGTAACAAAAATTTCGGACGGAGTTGTAAGACTATACTTTACAGCAGGTGATGCAGCTCAAAAAGAAGGAATTAAAGAGATAAAAATTCTCGAAGAGTCTGCAAGATTGCTAGATGTTGAAATAAACCAGTTGCCAGCGCGAGTTAAAGAATTATTTGACAAATGGAAATTAGCAAAAAAAGCGGTTGAAAAGAAAAAAGAGATTGATATTAATGCGTTGGAATTAAAATCAGCCGAAACATTTAATGGAAATGTTCTTGATAAAATTAGTGAAATTCTAAAAACGCAGCCTGAGCATGTTGTGAAGACTATTGTGAGATTTTTAAGTGAACTGAAGGAGTATAAGGAAAAAATAAATCATAAATAAAATGCATTGATGTAAGCCGAGTGGATTGCATGATTTATGTTTTGACCCCTGCCAACTCCTCTGACAACTTGTTCGGTTTTTCTTGCTGGTGAACCTGGAAAAACAATTTCACCTTGGTTTACTGGAACTACTATTTTAGCTTTTATTATATATTTTCCGCTCACTTGCAATGTGCAAGCCTTCTCCTAAGACTCTTTCCAAGATTTCCGGAGGCACATGGCCATTAATTCTTGGCATATGCTCTAGCCTTTCTAATTGTGACACTTCATAAGTCTCAGGGTCAACGGCCACATTATAAACTTCATCTAGAGCTGACCGTCTATTTGTCCTTTTTACTGCGCTCTCCAATCCTCTAATTTCTGTTGCCCTTTCGCTTTCAAGAATTGATTCTATTAAATGCCTTTCCAGTTTTTTTCTAGGCGATAGATTATAGAATACCAACTCCCTTGGATTATCTCTCCTTGAATAATAGCCAAGTGGTACGGAACAGTCCTTTTTGAATACGAGCCTGTACTCTTTACCACTGATACTTGCGAGCCTATACTTTTTACCATTAATACTTGGGTTAGTCATAGTCCTCTCATGTTTTAATACTTAAACTCCATGACCCCATCCTGTGGTATGGTGATCTTTGTCTTCTGGTTCGTGGTGCCCTCCAGATCCTTGAGCAGCTAATTCTTCCAAAGGAGCCGTTGATTTAATTATGCTTTGTCCTAAAGATGAATCAGCCTCATGTAATTCATTTTGTCCCTCAACCTGATTTGTATGTGCAATTGCACGATTTGTATAATCCAGGCTTGCAATAATATAAGCTTCAATAGTATCTCCACCAGACCACATTCCTTTGATGTGGCTTCCACTACCAAAAGCAGTTATGTTTCTTGTTGCCTCACCACTTAGAGTGGATATCTTATGATTGGTCGGTAATGGAGTTGGAGAAGTTCCAAATACTTGTCCAGCTACTGCCGCAATTGCTTCATCAATGGTTGAACCGTTTCCGGTATACTGTTTCCTAATTCCGTCGTGCAAAAATGTTGCATAAACAAAAGCTTGTTTAGTATGGCTATTTGCTATGTATCGTACTTCTTGAAGTTCCGCAATCATTTTCCCTCACCTTGGTTCATTTTCATAATTTTACTTGAATTTATTTTATAACCCATCCTAGAATTTTAAATCGATACGAGGCCCGTCAAGGATGTGTTACCTTTTGGGCCTTATAGTATAAGCAGAACTAACAGAATATTTACTGCACAAGTAATACTGGAAATTCTAAAAATATTAACTTTAATCATTTTCATTAGGTAAGAACGGTCCTTTATTTTTAAATCTTTTTATTTATTAATTTTTAATGCGTTGAAAATTCAAAACAATGAGATTATCTGTTAATAAAATAAAAACCTTTAAATAATAAAGATTAATCCTTTGGCCTATGGCAAGTAATTTTAGGCTTTTGAAAAATTCGAGTCTTTTGCTAGCTCTACTGCTATTATTTCTGCTGTTATAAGCCCATAAGTCAATATACACTCGTTGGGCATTCATTGTGATTAATTCTAGTGTGTATTGGAAAAACATTAAAGAGGAAAAAAATGAAACGCATATATATTTTCGACACGACTTTAAGGGACGGGGAGCAAAGCCCTGGAGCAAATATTTCCCCGCCCGACAAGCTGATGATAGCCAAGCAACTTGAAAAACTTAACGTGGATATAATCGAAGCGGGGTTTCCGATTGCATCTAAAGGCTCATTTGATTCGGTTCAGACAATTGCTAAGGAAGTTAGAACTCCAGTCATATGCGCACTGGCGAGAACGACAAAAGAAGACATAGACGCAGCATGGAGTTCCATCAAGGGGGCAGAAAGGCCAAGGATACACACGTTTGTTGCAACTTCCCAAATTCATATGGATTACAAATTAAAAAAATCAAAGGAAGATATACTGCAGATGGTAGGGGAAATGGTAAAATATGCAAAATCATTTTGCGATAACATTGAATTTTCTCCAGAAGATGCATCAAGATCAGACATGGATTTCATGTGTAAAGTCATAGAGCGGGCTATTTCAGCGGGCGCAACTACAATAAATGTTCCGGATACCGTTGGATACGCACAGCCTGATGAATATGGGGAGAGGTTCAAGCACATAACAGAAAATGTGCCAAATGCAAAAGGCATCATTCTTAGCGCGCATTGCCATGATGATTTGGGCCTTGCTACGGCAAATTCACTTGCTGCGATAAAAAATGGGGCGACCCAAATTGAGGGCACAATTAACGGCATCGGAGAAAGAGCCGGCAATACTGCTTTAGAAGAAGTTATAATGGCGCTCAAGACCAGAAAAGAATATTATGATGCGCAGACTAATATTAACACAAAAGAATTATTCAATGCAAGCCAGCTTGTCTCAAAACTTTCAGGAATGCAAGTACAGAGAAACAAGGCAATCATAGGAAAGAATGCATTTGCACACCAGGCAGGGATACACCAGCATGGGGTATTATCACATACCACGACATATGAGATAATGTCCCCGGAGGATATCGGCTGGATTGGCGATAAAATTGTCTTTGGAAAACTCTCAGGAAAGCATGCTGTGCAGGATGTATTAAATCAAGCCGGGATAAGTCTGGACAAGAATCAATTGGACAAGGTGACAGCAAAAATCAAGGAATTATTTGACATGCAAAAGGAAGTCGAGCGTGAAGATATAATCGCCCTCGCAATTGATATAACCCAGGAACTCGAGAATCAGAATGAATTGATTAATCTGGATGAATTGCTTGTTGTGACGGGCAACAAAATAACTCCAAGCTCCACAATCGGGCTTATAATAAATGGAGTGAAGAAAATAGGAACTGGCACGGGAGTCGGTCCCGTTGATGCAGCGTCAAACGCAATAAAAGCAATCATGGGTAATGTAATTAGTTTGAAGGAATATGATTTAAAGGCAGTAACTGGTGGAACAAACGCGCTTGCAAGCGTTACGATAAAGATTGAGGATGAAAACAAAAATATTTTTGTTTCAGAGTCTGTGGAGCCTGACGTGATACTTGCCTCAGTGAAGGCAATAGTCAAGGGTGCAAACAAGGCACTTGTCTTTAAAAGAAAACAGGAGGATTTGAAATGGAAGGAAGAGAAATTGTAAGCATTGACGGCGAGATTTTTAACCTTAAGGATGGAAAAATATCCATACTTGACCATTGCTTTTTATACGGAGATGGGATATTTGAAGGCATCAGGCTGATCAATAAAAAAATTCTTTTGCATAAGGAACACATGAACAGAATATACAATTCCGCTTCGCTCGTAAGAATTCCAATGGTTTCAAAAGAAGAATACGAGAAGCAACTTTTTTCAGCAGTCAGGGCAAGCAATCTTAACTCAGGATACATAAGGCTCGTTGTGACACGAGGAATTGGAGATTTGGGAATAAATCCTGCGAAGTGTTCTGGCTCAAAGCTTGTGATACTTGTAACTAGTTTGAAACTATATCCTGAAGAACTTTACGAGAAAGGACTTAAGATAATTGTTGCAAGGACGAGAAAAATTCCATATGCCAGCTTTGATTGCAGAATAAAATCCTGCAATTACATGAATAATGTCATGGCAACATGGGAATTAGTTGATAGGGGGGCAGATGAAGCAATAATGACAGATGAAAATGGGATAGTTTCAGAGGCCACGGTTGATAATATTTTCGGGATAAGGGGCAATACACTTTTTACCCCAAGCCTTGATACAAACTGCCTTGAAGGAATTACTAGAAATAAAATTATGGAAATTGCAAAAGGGCAAAAATTAAATGTAGTCGAAGGAAGATTTACTGCAAGAGATTTTATGCTTGCTGATGAAGTTTTTCTTACAGGCACAGGCGCCGGAATCATTCCAGTTTCAAAAATTGAAAACAAAATGATAGGCGCGGGGAACATGGGACACAAAACACGAAAGCTGAGAGAGGAATATGAATCAAGAATAGAAGAATTCTGCACGCCCGTAAACTAGGATATTTAAGAACAAAAGAAAATGGCAGAAAATCTTTTCAACAAGATATGGAATCTTCACAAGGTAAAGGGACTCCCAAACGGGCAAACTCAATTGTTTATAGGAATGCACCTCATTCATGAAGTTACATCGCCTCAGGCATTTCAGATGCTAAAGGAAATGAATCTTGGCGTTCTGTTCCCGGGAAGAACTTTTGCAACAGTTGACCATATAATCCCGACCAAATCCCAGTCAAGGCCATTCTCTGATGTTTTGGCAGAAGAAATGATGAAAGAGCTTGAGAAAAATGTGAAAAATTCTGGAATTCAATTTTTTGAAACGTCAACTTTAAGCCAGGGAATTGTACACGTCATAGGCCCGGAACTTGGATTGACACAGCCAGGGATGACAATCGCGTGCGGAGATTCGCATACAAGCACGCATGGCGCTTTTGGATCGATTGCACTTGGAATAGGAACCAGCCAGGTTCGAGATGTTTTGGCAACTCAATGCTTGGCAATAGACAAGCCAAAAGTTAGAAAAATTGACGTTGACGGAAAATTAAGGAAAGGAGTTTATGCGAAGGATGTAATTCTTGCAATAATACGGAAGCTTGGCGTGAAAGGCGGCATTGGATATGCGTATGAATATGCGGGAGAAGCAATTGAAAATATGACAATGGAAGAGCGCATGACAATCTGCAATATGTCAATTGAAGGGGGAGCAAAATGCGGATACATGAATCCTGACAAGACTACTTTTGATTATATAAAAGGAAGAAGATTTGCGCCGAAAAATTTTGACGAGGCAAAAAAATATTGGATATCAATTGCCTCTGATAACAATGCAGAATATGATGACGCTGTGAAATTAAAGGCGGATGAACTAGAGCCAATGATAACCTGGGGAATAAATCCGGGACAGGCAATTTCAATTAGCGAAAAAATTCCAAAACTCGATGCATTATCAGATGGAATAGAAACAGCAAAACTTGCATTAAATCATATGGGATTTAAGGAAAATGAAAGCATAAAAGGAACAAAAATAAATGTTGCATTCATAGGCTCGTGCACGAATTCAAGAATATCAGACCTTAGGGAAGCCGCAAAAATTGTGCAAGGAAAACTAGTTGCAAAAGATGTGCAAGCAATAGTTGTCCCTGGCTCGCAGCAGGTAAAAAAAGCTGCAGAAGAGGAAGGATTGGATAAGATATTTGAAAAAGCGGGTTTTGAGTTTCGTCATGCTGGCTGCTCCATGTGCCTTGGAATGAACGAGGACAAGCTAAAAGGAAAGGAAATGTGCGCATCTTCTTCAAATAGAAATTTTATAGGAAGGCAGGGAAGCCCAAAAGGAAGAACCTTGCTTATGAGCCCTGCAATGGTTGCCGCCGCCGCCATAAACGGAAAAATTGTTGATGTTAGGGATTATGTATAAATATTTGAACGTCTTAGACTATAATAAACACTTAATCACTATGATAATTAAAAATAATTATTAATTGTGAGAAATAGTGTTAACAAATATTAAAAAATATGTAAATTATCGACAAAAGAAATTACTAAAATAATCTGTCAGACAATAAAATGCCAATTAAAAAAATCACGAACGTTTCAGGGAAAGGAATTGTAATAAAGGGAAATGACATGGACACCGATAGGATTATTCCTGCAAGATTTTTAAAAGAGATAACTTTTTCAAATATGGGAAAATACGCTTTTTATGACGAGAGATTTGACGAAACCGGCAATAAAAAAATCCATCCGTTCAATGATGAAAAATTCCGCGGGGCTTCAATTCTTTTAGTAAACAAAAACTTTGGATGCGGCTCATCAAGAGAGCACGCTCCCCAAGCGCTTATGAGATTTGGTATAAATGCAGTTATAGGGGAGAGCTTTGCGGATATTTTTGCAGGAAATTGCAGCATGCTGGGAATTCCAACAATTACAGTTGACAAGCAAGATATTGAAAGATTAATGGAATATGTAGAAAATTTTCCTCAAAAAGAAATATATATTGATATATTAAAAAAGGAAATAAGATTTAAAGATTCAACAATAAATATTAGCATGAATGAATCGGCAAGAAAATCCCTGGTGGAAGGAATGTGGGACTCTACTTCATTGATGCTAAAATCAAAAGATGAAATAAAGAAAATTGCAAGAAAAATACCTTATCTTAATGATTTTAAAATTTAATGCAAACTATGGAATCCAAAAAAATTGCTGTGCTTGCGGGGGATGGAATAGGGCCTGAGGTTATGAGGGAGACAATCAAAGTTCTTGATGCTGTGTCATTAAAATATAATCTGAATTTTAAATATAAATATGCCGATGTAGGGGGTATTGCTTACGATAAACATGGTACAGCACTTCCAAAAGAAACACTTGAATTGTGTGAAAATTCTGATGCAATATTGTTTGGATCTGTCGGCGGCCCAAAGTGGGAGAATCTCCCAAAAGAAAAAAGAATTGAAAGAAATTCTATACTTGCATTGAGAAAACACTTTGACTTTTATGCGAATTTAAGGCCTGCTGTTTTATACCCTGAAATGATAAATTCTTCTCCATTAAAAAATCCCCCAAAGGACGGCTTTGATATAATGATTTTAAGGGAATTAAGCGGAGATGCATATTTTGGAAAGAGCGTTTTGGAAGATGATTATGCAATTGATGAAATGAAATATACAAAACAGCAATGCAAAAGAATTGCAAGGATAGCATTCGAAATAGCCGCCAAGCGAAATAATCATGTGACATGCGTAGACAAATCAAATGTTTTATCATCAAGCATTCTTTTTAGAAATGTAGTGGCTGAAGTCTCAAAAAATTATCCTCAAGTACGTCTTGATTTTTTATACATCGACAATGCTACAATGCAGATAATAAAAAAGCCTAATGATTTTGATGTTATTGTGACCACAAATCTTTTTGGAGATATATTAAGCGATGAGGCTGCAATGATTACTGGAAGCATAGGAATGCTTGCTTCGGCATCTTTGAATGAAAAAGGGCTTGGGTTTTACGAGCCTGCAGGCGGAACTGCGCCTGATATTGCCGGAAAAGGAATTGCAAATCCAATTGCCCAAATTTTATCGGCAGCGCTTATGCTTAAATATTCCTTTGGTCTCGATAAAGCCTCAAAATCCATTGAATCTGCAGTAAGGGAAGTGCTGCAAGCCGGCTACAGGACAAAAGATATAATGGAATCTGGAATGAAAGAAGTTGGAACAAAAGAGATGGGGGATTTGATTGCAGAAAGAATTAAATAATTAATTATCCTAAATAAATTTGCTTAGTTTTATTTGGTGCTTAATATTTCTTAATAGAATACTTTTGTTTAAGATATAATCAACGTTATAATTAAATCTCCTTTTGATTAATTTTCTTACATAATCCAGCATTAATTCTTTTGAAGAAAATTCTATTGGATTTGAGTTCATTGATTTTCTTGCTGTTTCGCGAGTAACCCAGACACCAAGAGGCATCGCATATTCGTCAGTGATAAATCTTAAGGCCAAAACAGAAGCCTGTCTTTTCATTTCCTTCAATTTTTCCAGTACGGCTAATCTCACCGTATAATACCCGCCGGCAGTCTCTTCAGCATAATTTTTTCTTCCAGAATAATTTTCACAATCAGTTGTGCATCTCAATTCTTTATTGTAAATCCAGTTTTGCGGGACATAAGTTTCAAACAATTCATAGCTCCAGACTTCGGGAAATATCAAAATCAGATAATAGTTTCCCATATAATTCCCAAAAAAAGAATAATAAGAGTCTGTTTCACTGAAATCTTTGATTTCACTGATTAAATTTTTTCCAATAATATCGTCGGTGGCGCTAATACTCCACCTCGTTGGAACTAATTTTCTGTCTTTCTTTAATCCCAAAATTCCGACGCTTAGTATTCTCGATAAAAAGTTTTCATCAAAATTATTTTCATAAAGATAATTTACAGCGTCCTGTGCTTTTAAATCAATGTCATCAAAAACTTTATACACTTTTGTGTGGATTTTTGGATTTTCCGTCAAGGAAGCTTTTTTTAATTTTGCATTCGGGCCGGTTGGGGCCATGTGCGAGTCGAGATTCAGCTGAAAGCGCGGCTTTTCTTTTAATTGTATTTCAACATCAACGGGCTTCGAGGACATTGCAATGTCCTGGGAAATCTCAATCAGTTTTATTTTTTTCCTGATATTCACATTATCTCTGGAATTCAGCAAAGAGCTTCTAAAATCCACAATTTTTGGCAGTTCAAAATTCTCTGAAGACCAGAATTTCGGAGAGTCATACATCCAGGAATCATCGCTTTGTTCCGGCGGCGCAAGAATTCCGACATTAACATTCGGATAGCCAAATCTTCCGACGAAAGGAGAAACTGCATTGCTTGTGAAATTTGTAGAATCATTAATGCCTATCTTTTCCCTTACTTTGAATAGTGCATTATTCCTCGCGCAGATTGGGCACTTTCCCTTTCCGCAGTCTCCTAGTGGATCGTAGCCTTTGTGCTGCCTGAATTGAATTTTCATTGGCTTTGTTAATACAACGACGATTATAAATATTGCGAAAAACAAAAACCCTTAAATAACAACCAGTAATTTTCTTTTGAATGGCCTTATCAAAAAAACAAGTGGCGGAATTAAGGGAACATCTTGACAACTGCAGGAATCCGCTGTTCTTTTTTGATGATGACCAGGATGGCTTAAGCGCTTTTCTTCTCTTGTACAGGTATAAGCGGGAAGGGCACGGATTTGTCGTAAAGACTTCATCAAAAATTGGAATAGTTTTTTTAAGTAAAGTGAAAGAATATAATCCGGATAAAGTTTTTATCCTGGACATAGCTGATGTTGCGCAGGAATTCATTGATGAAATTAAAGTGCCGGTTGTCTGGGTTGACCATCACGGGCCTTTCCAAAGGGATAATGTGAAATATTACAATCCGAGAGTTTCAGAGCCCGAAGATAATTTTCCCACATCTTTCTTGTGCTACCAGGCTGTGTACCAGGATTTATGGATTGCATCTCTCGGAAGCGTTGCAGACTGGTTTGTGCCATCATTCATCGGGGAATTCAGGGAAAAATACCCGGAGCTTTTGGACAAGGATTATACGCATCCAGGCGATATAATTTTTAATACAAAACTTGGAAAGCTGATTAGAATTTTTTCATTCATACTTAAAGGCAAGCATAATGATGTGATGAAATCCATAAAAATTTTGACGAGAATAAAGGAGCCCGATGAGATTCTTGAACAAAAAACTGAACAAGGAAAGTTTATCTACAGGCGATACGAGCAAATTAATAAACTGTATGAGCCGTTATTAAAAGAAGTACTTGAGACTGCTGAAAATACAAAAGGTAAAATAATAATTTACAAATACAATGAGGACAGAACAAGCTTCACAAGCGATCTGTCGAATGAAGCAGTCTATAATTTTCCTGATAAAGTTATTATAATTGCTAGGGAGAAAGGAGATGAAATGAAATGCAGCCTGAGGGCGGCAAAAATTCTTATTCCTGAAAGATTGCAGAAAGCTTTGGTTGGATTGGAAGGATACGGCGGCGGACACGAGCATGCTTGCGGCCTTAACGTTAAAACAAGAGATTTTGAAGAATTTGTGAGAAAGTTTGAGGAGATGATTTAAAAAATTATTTATTAAATTTATGGAATTCCATTTTCAGGTTTCTATAAACCGGTTTTTTATATTCTCCTGCGATACTATAGCTGGGCTGGAAAAAGTAATCTACTGTGCCATTGCTAGCAATTGATAAAGTTATATCCCCATCAAGGCTTCTTTCATATTCTGCTTTTTTAATCCAATCTTTGTCATTAAAATCTATTCCGGTATTACCAAAGCTTCTTTCAGACAAAATTATTCTGTTTCCTCCAACGCTCGGAATTGGCTTATGCATGTTTATTTTTGGATTTGGAAGACCATTTAATTCCTCACCGTCTTCAATCATTTTTAACAGCATCATTCCTATGTTTGTTAGCTGTGCATAGGCGAAATGAGCTCTTGTGTTGTCATAATTTAATCCTTGAAACTCAGGAACTTGGTTGAAATTATGTCTAGGATCATTAGAATCTTCGTATTTCATTCTATTATCACGCTCAAGTTGTCTTATTTTGCTAAATATCCCGCTAAAATTTTGAGTTTCAAATAATGGTATTGGTCCGTCGGCAACTTCCGGAGACTTTAGAATTTTGAAAGTTGAATTAGGTGCAGGGTCAGACCTCAAGACCTGATATCTGTAATGATATTCCGCAGATTTCTCTCCACCCCAGCTGTTGCTTGTTACAATGACTAAATTTTGGTTAAATATTGCATAACCTTCAAGAAATTTACTCATGACTAAATAGTCCCCCAATGTAAAAATCCCAGTTTCATTGGGGTCAAAATTGATTCCAAATCGAGAAGCTAATTTTAAGATTTTTAAATATTTTGTCTCTAATATTTTATCACTAATGCTTGGCGGTCCTGCTATCGTCGGTTGCCCCACCAACTTTCCATTTTCCATGTAGAACTTAGTAAATTCTCTATTCTCCGTTTCTGGAGGCTCGTTGGCAAGCTTAGCTTCAAGGGCATTTACTTCTTTGTATAATTCTAGGAATTCAACGTCTCTTTGAGTTTGCCAAGTCTGAGCTGAAGGAGCCGTGGCTCTCCTTTGAGCTTCCAATGGCTGGGAAAGTATTGCAATAAGCCCCAAACCAACTAGCCCTAATTTATTCATTGTTAGGAGTAGGCAATCCTCTTATTTAAAATTTTTGATTCAAAAACAAATTATTAAGAAAACTATCCTAAACTTTCAAATTCATATTTATAAAATTAATAATCTCATCTTTTTCTTTATCTGATGTTTCTTTATTTTTAATTTTTATATTATACACATCCAAATTATCCTTTCTTATCTTGCTGTTGACTCTTGATATTTTCTCGTTGATTTTATTCAACCGTGTTATCAGCATATTGACTTTGGCTTTCATTTCATTGGGCAATGAAAGCATCAGCAGCTTGGTGCAGTCGTTGTCGATGTAGAAAATTTTGCTGCCTCCGAAGGTCTTTTGCTCCTCTTTAAGCAATTCTTTCCATGATTCTCCTGAATAAATGAGGTCTGTTTTCTTTAACTTTAATATTAATGCTTCCTTGTATGCGTTTGATTTGATAAGATGCAGTTCGATCGAGTCGTTGCCGGATTCTGTATCATCCCTGAATTCCAGAATTTGTGAGTCATTCCAGCCGCTGAAAGAAAAATGCTGCATAGCGTCTAAAGTGCGGTCTATATCAATATGAGAAATAATGTTTTTGTAATCCTGTTCCATAGCTACCACCCCTGATAGTGCAATATGTATATCAGTTGGCTAAGTAGTATAAAAAGTTATCGCTGGGGCAAATAGGATTTATGGTGTTAAATCATTTTTAAATCAACAAAAACCTTTAAATAATACCAATACAGCAAACCCTTCATGGAAGAAGAGGTTTTAAGCGATAAAAGTATGATAGACACTTCTGGAATGCCGCAGATGGTGGTTGCTGCGGAATCAGCTAGACCTACAACCAGAATAAATAAGATGGTGATGCAGGGTTTCAAGTCCTTTGCGAAACATACGGAAATAATTTTTGGGCCGAAATTCAACTGTGTTCTTGGGCCAAATGGCGCGGGAAAGTCAAATGTGCTTGACAGCTTGTGTTTTGTTCTAGGCAAATCTTCATCAAGGGATTTAAGGGCGGAAAAATCTGCTAACTTAATTTACAACGGCGGCAAGGCAAAAAAAGCTGCGAAGCACGGGGAAGTCAGCATTTATTTTGACAACTCAAGCAGGATTTTTCCGACAGAAGAGAATGAAGTAAAAATAACAAGAATAGTAAAGGAAACCGGGCAGTCAATTTACAAGATAAATGACAAAGTCATGACGAGGCAGCAGATAACGGGGCTTTTATCATTGGCAAAAATCGACCCGGATGGCTACAATATTATCCTTCAGGGTGACATTACCAGATTTGTTGAGATGCATCCGGAAGAACGAAGAATGCTCATAGAGGATATTGCAGGCATTTCTTTGTATGAAGAGAAGAAGCATAAGGCAATTCTTGAGCTCGATAAAGTTGAGCAGCACCTGAGGGAGACTGACCTCATTCTGACAGAAAGGCACACTTATCTCAAGGAATTAAAAAAAGACAGGGACCAGGCGCTGAAATACAAGGAGATGAATGATACCATAAAAATGAACAAGGCCTCTTACCTGAAAATCCAGATTGACAAGAGGGAAGCTGACAAAAAATCAATACAGGAAAGAATTGACGCAGGCAACGGAGATTTAAGAGTTTTGAGAGAGAAAATAAGCAAGCTCAAATCCGAGAATGAAGAAAAAAAGAGGCAGATTGAGGCAATTTCAAAAGAAATTGAGGAAAAAGGGGAAACCGAGCAGCTAAAGCTCAACAAGGAAGTTGAAACTTTAAAAATAGATTTAACCAAGAATAATTCAAGAATTGAAACATTAAAAAATGAGTTAAGCAAAATTAAACAGAGAAGAATAGATCTGAAATCAAGCATTGACGACACAGAAAAAAGAATTGCGCAATTAAACAATGAAAAGGGAGATTATGAAGCTCAAATTAATTCTAAAACTAAAGACAGGGAAACTATAAATTCCAAGATAATGAGGTTCAAAGAAAAAAATAATCTTGACAATATCGCCGGCACGGAAAAAAAAGTTGAGGAAATTGACAAAAAGGCCGATGAGCTTCAAAAAGAAATTACTTCTCTGAGGGAAAGCCAGCATAATTTTATAAGGGAGAAAGACAGGATAAACCATGAGATTAGCGGCATTGAAGACCGGATAAAAAAAGTTATTGACGTGGAACGCGAGAACAAAACGCAGCTTGATGCATTAAAAGACAGGAGGCAGCTTTTCAAGACAATGACTCTTGACCTTAACAAAAGCCTTGATGAAGACTCATCGCTTGCAATACAGCTTTCTGAATCACGAAGAAAACTGAACAGTGTAAGCGAGGATGTTGCAAAGCTCCGCGCAAAGGATATAACAATAAAAGAATTTAACAGGGGAGATTTGGCAGTCAAGAAAATTCTTGAGCTGAAAAATAAAAGGGCTGGCATTTACGGAACAGTTGCTGATCTGGGAAATGTAAGCTCGAAATATGCAGTTGCGCTTGAAGTTGCCGCTGGTGGACGTATAAAAAGCATCGTTGTTGAGAGCGACAAGCTGGCCGCCGAGCTGATTGATTATCTAAAGGATAACAGGCTGGGCTCTGCAACATTTCTGCCTTTGAATAAAGTCTCTGGAAGAGACACAACGGATGAAATAAGAAAACTTCTCGGCGGGAAAGGAGTCCATGACTTGGCAATCAATTTGGTTTCTTATGATTCGAAGTTCAGAAAAATTTTCTCGTATGTTTTTTCTGATACTTTAATTATTGACAGTATCCATGTTGCTACGCGCCTTGGAATCGGCAAGGCAAAGTTCGTTACCCTTGACGGTGATGTGGCAGAAACAAGCGGAGCGATGCACGGTGGCTTCCGGGACAGAAAAAAGGAAGCATTTGGGTTCAAGGAAAGGGAAGTTGCGGAAAGCCTTGAGCAGAACGAGAGCAAGCTGCAGGAGCTTACAAATTTAATTGATGTGCTTGAAAGGAGAAGAACGGAAAATGAATCCAAAATTACTGAGTTAAGGGAGAAGAAAGCAGTGCTTGAGGGTGAGATAATTAAATCCGAGACTTCAATGCACCTTGAGGCCAGCGACACAGATGTTTCAAGGCAGCAGCAGAAAGAGTATGAATTGAAGGGCAAGGATGTCGATAACGAAATTAACAAGATAAACAGCAAAATTTCTGAGGCAAACCGCGAGATGACAAATCTTAAAATTGAAAAACAAAAACTCAGGGGGATAATTGCGCAGCTTAATGATCCAACTTTGCTTGCCGAGCTTAACACTTTCGAGCAGAAATTCAAGGAGCTCACGGAAGATATAATCAAACTAAGCTCCGAAATAAAAAATGTTGATGCGCAGATAATAAACATCTTCCTGCCGGAGAAAGATAAAACTGAGAAAATATTAAAGGGAATGGATAAGGATGAGGAAGGATTTAATTTTGAGTTTATAAGGCTGCAGGAATCAATGTCGCAGAAGGAGGTGCTTTTGAAAGAGAAAGAAAAGCTTGCCCAGGAATTTTATACGAAATTCAAAAGCCTTTTCACAAAACAGGGCAAGATAAATGAGGAAGTGCAGAAAAATGAGCTTGCCATCGACAAAATTATTGAGGAAAGCAGGCAGGTCGAGATAAAAGTTAATTTTCACTCATTAAAAAATGCGGAGGCTTCTGCCAATTTGGCTGCATTAAACCAGGATTTTGCCCAGTATGAAGGCGTAAAGCTTGATTTGGAAAAAACTGAAGAGCATCTCAAAAGTGAAATTTCTAAATTCGAGAGGTTGATGATGGACATCGGCTCTGTGAACATGAGGGCGCTCGAAGTTTACGACGAGGCTGAAAAACAATACAATGATTTCCTTCAGAAGAAAGACACTCTCGGAAAAGAAAAGGAGGATGTAATTGCCATGATGAATGAGATTGAAGGCAAAAAGAAAGAACTTTTCATGAGAACATTTGAAGTGGTTAATAATAATTTTAGAAATTTCTTTACTATGCTCACAACCAAGGGGGCAGACGCTACCCTGGTTATTGAAAATGAGGAGAACCCATTTGACGGCGGAGTCAGGGTTAATGTTAAAATCAGCGGTAGCAAATTTCTTGACATTAGGGGCCTTTCAGGCGGCGAGAAAACGATGACAGCGCTTGCATTTATTTTTGCAATACAGGAGAATGAGCCTGCTTCATTTTATGTGCTTGATGAAGTTGATGCCGCCCTTGACAAGCACAACAGCGAGAGGCTTGCAAAGCTTATAAGAAAATATTCCGACAAAGCTCAGTACATAATGATATCCCACAATGACAATGTGATTTCAACGGCCGACATTCTTTACGGAGTTTCAATGAATGAAGATGGGATTTCTCAGGTTGTGAGCTTGAAGATTTAGCTGCTTAAAATTAGATATGCTTTCTTGATAAATATCATCCAAACTGCAAAAAAGACGTGGAAGAATAATATAGAAATTTGAAGTGATAATATAACTTCATCATTTCCATGGAAAACATATGCAAGCCCAGCAAAAAGTGCATATGCGGGCGGTACAACAAACTCGTTTCTTATTTTTTTTGCTATGTATCTTTTTATTTTACCTTCTTTGAAAGACAAATAAGCACTCCTGTATTTTACCAGAACTAGAGTAAATAATAATGCAAACCAAATGCCCCATATTATTATCCTGTAAAAGTTTATTACCCCCAGCGACAGGCAAATCAAAATTGATACGTCTAAAATATAATTTTGAATATTTTCCTTAGATTTAAGGAATTTTACCACGTAATATGCGCCTAACCAGAAATGCAAAAGGAGTATATACATAGACACATAAATCAAAAATATTCCAAAATTCATACTTCTCGTTATTGAGAAAATCAAAACCGTTAATAACAACAGCATGAATATGTGGAGTAATTTTATTTTAATTTCAACCAACCTAGAAGCATTGACTGTTTTTCTTGACATAACGGCCCAATTTATTTTTGAAAAATTCTCTTATAATTTTTAGTAAGCTTTCTGATAAATATCATTCTATTTCCCGTAATCCCATTCGTATTTGAAAATATCCGTTTTTATTTCCCCAAAAAAAATCCTGTGCAGTTCCCAGCCTATTAATCCTAATCCGGTTTTTAGCCTTCCTTTTTTATAACGCCTCATGGAGAAGCAAAGCTTTACAGTTCTGAGCATTCTGAAATTTCCAACCTTTCCGCATCTTTTGACATAGTCTGCATCCTCACCTAGCTTAACATTCCTGTCAAAACCCTTAACTTCTTCGTGCAGCCTTTTTCTGCAAAATATGCCGCTGCCTACAGCATGCGGATAATAAAATTGTGTGGAAAAAAGCAGTAAATTATAAATACCAAGAAAAATATGGTCCAATAGCCTGTTTGTGTCCGGATAAATATAAACTCCCGTTGTGTCAAGCTTTCTTGTTTTTATTTCATTCAGCGCACTTTCTAAGAATTTTTCCCTTATAACTGAGTCAGCGTCCATAAAAAGAAGCATATCACCTTTTGCGGCCTTTGCGCCACTGTTTCTGCCAACAGCAGGTATTCCGCCTTTTATTATTTTGCATCCGTACCTTTTTGCTATTTTCCTTGTATTGTCTTTTGAATCAGCATCTGCAATAATTATTTCATAATTTTTGTAGGTCTGCTTTTTGATGCTGTCCAATAATCTCGGCAGATATTTTTCCTCATTAAATGCCGGTATTATTATGCTTAACATACTCTTAAGCAAATTTCTTTTGTTTATAAAACTATCACGAAAACGGTTCTATACAAATTTTATTATTATTCCACAGTAAATTATCCTACACCCATCAGACTCACCAGAAAATATAATTTAGATATTAATTTATCAAAGGCAAACGCCACAAAACCGCAACCTTTAAATAGTACGAGATTTTTGCTATTCTGGAGTGGTATAAATGAGTTTGAGAAAAGATTTTTTGGCGCACAAGAACAAGACTATGGAGTCTTTCAATTTAGTTAGTTCGGACATTTCAAACATTAATCTGAATCTTGTCAACCTTAGGACAATGCTAGCTTCCGTCGAGGAAAGAATTTCTGATTTCAACAGCAAAATACAGGTCTTAAATGAGTCTCTTGATAAATCATCGGCTGATATAAATTTGCAGAGGGCAAATGAATCGGTTGTTACATCGACAATAAATGACATTAACAATTCTATCGGACAGATTAATGACAGCCTGAAATCGCATGAAGGCACCTTGTCGGGCAAACTTAGCTCTTTTGAAGAAAGACTGGACGATATCGATTTAGGCAACAGGGCAGTGTCTCAAAAAGTAACGACTAACAGCAATGCATTGAAAAAATTATTGCCAAGCTCAAAATCACTATCAACAAAGATAAGAAAGATGAATTCCGCCGTGAGAGAATCACAGGAATCCATAAGGAAAGTCAGGAATTTGCTAAACAGAAAGGCAAGGTCAATCAAAAGGACAGACGAGGAATTTTTAGTTAAGTTAAAAAGCCAGAGGAGAAGGATGTCCCAGCTTAACAGGAAAATTGAGCTCAACGCCGGAAGAAAGGTTTCGTCTAGAAGAAAATCAAGAAAGGCCGCAAGGAAAACAACTACAAAAAAATCAGCTGGAAAAGTTGTAACCAAGAAGATAACCCCTAGGAAAACAGTAACTACCATCAAAACACCAAAGAGAACAATAACAAAAACAGTAACTCCTAAAAAGACTGTTACAAAGAAAGTAACTCCGAAGACACAGGAAGTTTATGAAGTCATAAAGGAAAAAAATTCTTTGATTTAATCTATTTTATTTCATATGGAATTTAAAAAATATTCCGGACGATTCTTTAATCACGTTCTATCAGCTCCCTTTGTTTATATTTTGATTTTTCCATTAGTTGCTCTGGACGTTTTTATTGAAATTTACATGCATATATGTTTTAGGTTATACGGAATTGAATTGATTAGGAGGAAGAATTACATAAGGATCGACCGCCATAAACTTGACTATCTTAATCTTGTTGAGAAACTAAACTGCGCCTATTGCGGATATGCAAACGGGCTTTTGAATTATGCGGTTGCCATTGCCGGTGCAACAGAAAAATACTGGTGTGGAATAAAGCATAAGAAATATAATGGTTTTAAAGAGCCGAAGCATCATAAGAATTTTTTGAATTACGGCGACAGAAAATCATTTAAAAGAAAGTTTGGATGAATCATGTCAGTTTCAACCATTGATAATTACCTGGATGAATTAAAAAAGTGCACTGATACAGATAGGTTGCGAACTTATTTGAAAGTTCAGGACAATTATCCAGTTTTTTTATATGGGGAACGAGCAGAATTATTTTTTATGGTGACGGAAGCATTTAGAAATTCACCATCGCAAAATGGGATAAGAGATTCGTTTTTTAATCCTAGGACGAGTGGAGATAGTACATGGCTCTTTGATTATAGGAACGGAGCTGTGACTGTTCAAGTTAACATGGGAACTAATCATATGTATGGTGACCAAAGAATTGGAGATTTGGATCATTCAGTTTGGGTAATGTTTCATTCCCAGCCAGAAAGATACGAAGAGGGTGTTGGATATAAAAAGGCAATGGCCTTGGCAATTGCTAGCTTTGGTGAATATATCGAGCGAGAAAAATTAACTGCAAGATTCCCAAGAGTAAATTTAAATTATATCCCAAATTAGACGTTTACTTGAAAAATAAAAACATGCCATTAGTGCACCTCTACATTTATTAACATGAGGATTATTGCAGGTTACTATGCAGAATGGGCCCTTTATCTACGAGACTTCAAATAACAGGTTGCAGCGGTTAATTGCTATTTCCATACTTGCGCTTCTGATTTTAGCTGGTATTGTAATGGCTGTATTTAATATCAGACTGGCTCGTGAGTTTCCATTAGCGGCGCCATGGTATAGCCGCTACGTGCCTGACATGATCCATAATACCAGTCCATTAAAACTATTCATTTTTTGCATGCTTAGCACTATGATATTTTTTCAAATACCAGCAGAATTGGCATTTTACTTCGGCATCAACAATGGGGGTTCAGTGGTGTTGCTTATCTTTGTGGCACTCGCTGGTTCTTTAGTTGGCCATATCGTTAGTTACTTAGTTGGCTTGAAACTCAGTAAGCAGATTATGTATCTGCTCTCCGCAAAAACATTTTTTAGCGTACGGCGTAAAGTAAACCGGTGGGGAGCCTATGCAATACTCATACTCAATGTTTTACCAGCTACACCAAGTGACGTGTTGACTGTCGGACTGGGCACAGTGCGCTATAATAGAAAACGGCTTTTCTTACTAATTGTCATCGGTAATTTTATAAAGTTTACAGGTATAGCACTTGGAGTTTATGCGCTAAAAGGATTATTTTGAGGTTATTATGGGAAAACATATTGATAAATATATTGAAAATAGCTTGCTGTTAAAGGAAACACGAAACGCCCACGACGTAGTGGGGCTTAGGGTGCTCACAGTATCGGGCGAGGTGCTTGGGAAAGTCAAGGAAGTGAGATTGAATCCAACAACTGCAGTTTTTGAAGGCGTTGTTGTCAATCGCGGCTTGTTTCGGGCGCCATGCTACATGTGCAAGCGCTACATAGAAAAAATAACCAATGATGCAGTCCTTCTCGGAATAGAGCCTGTATTGTTATATGTCGGGTGCAAGGTCATAAGCTCTGATGGCAAAGAGTTTGGAAAGGTCCGGCAAGTGCGCAGGGTGAACCAAACTAACGATATTGAATCGCTTCTGGTAAAACGCACATTTTTTCGCAAAGCTACAATTCCTTTCAGCCAGGTGAAAAAACTCGGTTCATCAATCGTCATTAAAAAAACATTTGCCGAGGCGAGTAAACGTGGAGCTTAAGAAATTGCAGGGTGCCATCACGTCGGAAGACGTCCTTGGCAAGGATGTTATTGACTCGAACGGCGTGTATATTGGAGTCAGCGACAAATTTTATCTAGACCCGAGGACAATGCAGGTGCTTGGCATATCTGTCGACAAGGGCTTTTTACGGAAAGGATTCGTTATCAGCACGAATTATATAACTGAAGTTGCAAAGCACGCGGTATTTCTTAACATTGGCCCATCAACATTGCTTAAGGGAAGGTTGGTGTTTGGCTTAAATGGCGCGAAAATCGGCACTGTTGCCAGCGTTGAGCTTGCGCAGGACACAAATGCAGTAGCGGCCATCGTAGTCAAAACTGGCTTTCTGGGCATGAGACGCGTGCGCGTTCCCAAAGAGTACATCAAAAGCAAGGACAAGAATATTTTTCTGAACATAACAAAATCAGAGCTGCTGCAGAATAAAAACATTAATTCTTCAGGTTCGCGCGCACAGATGCAATAATCAGCAACAAGGCGCCGAGAATAAGAAAAATAATATAGCGCGGCCAGTGTAATACATCAACAAGGTAGAAGCACAACGAAAGCAAGAGCGCCACAATTCCTGCGCTGATGCAAAGCATTATGAAAAAATTACGAAGGATCTTTTTCTGGAGCGACAGTATTCTTTCTTCCATATGATCAATTATGGCATCAGCTCCCTGTGTAACTCGGTCCTTAATTGATGAAAACAGGACGCCAAAGAAATGCGAGAGCATCGATGGAAATCCTTCTTTTTTAGTTTGCAGCTTTCTCATGAGGCGTAAAACTTCTTTTAAAATAATTGTCGAAAAATCAAGGCCCAAGCTGAGGTGCTTAATTGATACCCTGTTCGAATAATGAACCCTAACTTATTTGCGTTTCTCTCTCATCCAAAACGCAGCTATGGCCGCTCCAACAGCAGCACCAACGCCTATTGCAATTGCTGTTGCCCGCTTTGGATTTTTCCTGATATAATCCTCAGCATGCTTCTCTACTTCAGTTATTTTTGCCTTTGCCTTATTAAATTCGGACTTGACCTGCTTTTTTGCAGCGCTAAAATCTTCCTTAACACCCTTGACTGTTTTTGATTTCATGCTTTTCACCCCATCAAGATTTTACTTGCTTATGTATGGTAAAAGATTTAAAGTATATAAACATTCTTATATTTTATTATTTTTTTCCTATTATCCAGCAATTGCCCATATTTAATTGTATTGAACTGAAACATCATTCTTAAAACTATATTTCTCCGGTGGATTACGGTCTTTGGCTTGTGTACGAATTTTTAAAAAATTCTGAAAAACAATACCATGATAATTATTATTACCACCACTCCGCCAATGAGTGAAAGTATTCCTCCCTTTTTCTTATAAGCATTTTTCATGGTTTCCTCCATTTCTTAAAGTGGTCCCGTAATCGTTGGCAGCACCGTGCTGACTATAGTTGCAAATACCCATATTACCACAGCTATTACTAAAGATTTCAGCCAGCCAATTTTGTATAGGCTACCCAGGGCAATCAACCAGGCTATCCCGCCAACTAATGAGGCAACCCAACCTATCCCTACGAAATAAAACACGAGCGCGAATATTATTGCGCCGGAAAGTGCAGCCCATATCGCTGTGCCAAATCCCTCCCTTTCCCCAAATAATTTTGCGGCTATAAATATAACCACTGCTGATATGACCAGGCTTATCAAAAATCTCAATAAAGTTTCTAAAACTACCATAAATAAACACCCCCATTCCTAGATTTTCTAACTTTCAACTCCTCTAATAAAAAATAATCTCAGCTACGTAGCAATAAATACTACTCGCTAAGACATTTAATTCTCATAATATTTTTCCAGCAGGTCATCATTAAGATTCTTAGTTGCAATCCTATTAAGCCTTGCAACCCTGTCAAGATTTTTCCATGTCCTTGCGCTTACAACGGTATAATTTTCCATTTTCGTTTACATCTCCTATGGGAATACCTACATTCCATAATAAAAAAATAATCTAACTTTGAAGAAACAAATCTCCCAAGTTGAGATATTTAACTTCTCATTATTTTTTTTCCTGCAGCCCTGTTCTTTATATGTCCCCTGCCGCCAGCGCTCTTTGCAGCTCTTGTCTTTGCTGCCGTCATTCTTCCGCCTCTGCTTGATTTTGCCATTTGTTTACCTCCTATTTGGTTTAATTAAAATCTTTTTCAAATCATTATCTTTCTTACTCATCATTTCTTACATTATGCTTCTCAATCCTCTCCCTGACAATCTTGCGTTTGTTTCCATCACCAAATTCAATATTCTCTTTTGACTCAACTACTTTTTCATAGGAATCTTTTTTTGAATCACTTCTTAGGGCTGAATTGGGAATCACCAAGCCGAGCATTAATAAAACAAAACCGATGATTGCAGATGCAAATGCCCACTCCGCAGGAACAGTTACTCTTGCTGATGATGTGCGGGAATCTACATTTCCATTTCCTATGGTAGTTGTATCTGCTTTAACTTCTTGCATCGGCACAATGTATAACAGCCCCCCGATGACCAGAAAAATTACACCAAATATAATTAGAGATGCCCTCATTTTATTCTCCTTTGATATATAAATTTTATTTGTTTTGATTTTGCCATTGTTTTACCCCCAATTAAATAAATATCTTCATTTTTAGTTTACCTATCAGTTAGTTTGTGATGGTTGATTTGAAATTTTAATTCACTTTTGCATTCTGGTGAAAATCTTAGCATTACCTCTAGTTAAAAATATTAGCCCTACTCTGTCCGGTGCAGGCAAGTGGTATGTTTACAGCAACCCCTTGGTTTTAAGGTGCGGCAGCCCGTTTTGTGGCTTTCCGCAAAATGGGCATATCAATGAAAGACCCCTTAATTTGGCTTGGGCTATTGCCTTTCCGCAGTGCTTGCATTTAATTGTCATATTGTTACAGAAGTTGGATAAGTATTAGACTGATTGGTAGGGATAATCAATAAATAATAAGTTATTTGTTGAGAATCAATTCTGAATCATTATTTTTTGCCTAGGGGAAACAACTCATATTTGGAAAAATCAGTTTTGTCGATTATCTCGTTTAGCAAGCCAATCGGATTCTGGATAATAATCTTATCTACTGAGAAAGTGTAGATTTCCTTTATCTCAATTTCATTTCTATGTTTAATTTGAATCTGGGCAATATAGTTCTCCTTTTGAGCAGTATCTCTAAATCCAATCAGCAGAATATGGGATGCCCGGGCGTCAGCGACCCTATAGGCTGATATTATGTAAGGGATTTTCGAAATACGCTCTGAAACCAAGTCATCAGAGTATTTGTCCCAAACATCCGGCCTAACGCGGATGACGAGCAGTGCCAGGACCTGGATACCTATCTTCTTAAAGTCGATTATTGGCGTGTAGCCCTTGATGATTCCTAATTGCTCAAGCTTGGCCCTAATCTTAAAGACGGCCTGCGGAGAAATCCCAATATCATCGGCAATCTTGCTGTCTGGTATCCTAGAATGGTCTATAATCTTCCTCAGGACATCCTTGTCATTTTCCGTCAGCTTTGGAGAATTCGGATCTGCTTTTTGCATTTTAGAGTAGAAGAAAACTTTTTAGATATAAAAAGGTTTTGTAATTAATAAACTTTTGTTTTTAAGTTTTTTGAAATCATATTTATGCTGGGATAATACAATTAGCAATTATTTCTGTAACATAAATTGTTTTCGTCTTTTCTTGATTTTTAATTCTGATAAAAAATAAAAATATGCGCCGGCCGGGACTTTCGCAATTTTTGTTTCGAACCCGGACACGCGGCTTGGAAGGCCGCAGTCATAGCCATTAGACCACCAGCGCATGAATAGAAGTTAATATTGATGATTTATAAAAGTAATGTTTTAATGGGCAGTTTGATTATTTGCTCGTCGCAATCTCTATTACATCGCGGTTTTTTAGAACGTAATCTTTTCCCACCGGACGCCTTGATTTAACATCTATCGCTTTTACGAAATGATTTCCGATGTCGGTGTGCAATCTAAACGCAAAATCCAAAGCAGTCGTCTCAGGAGGCATCAGGAAGCAGTCCGGCAGCCTGTTGCCGTGCTGGTCCTCCAGCTTGTTTACGCCGCCCGGAAATATTGCAACATATTTTAATAATTCAAAAACTGCAAGGTCCAAGACTTTTTGCACGCCTGTTGAACTAAATTTCTGCAGTAATTCTGTTCTTATAAATTCAAGGGCGTTTTTCTGCTGATCATTTAATTTTTCAGGATGCAACATTTCAAATTCCAAATCGCCCGGAATATACTTTATCAGTTCATGCTTCGCGGCTTCCCTCAAAGCCAGTTCGGCTTCGGCGCTGCACGGAACTAAAATGTAGCCGGGAAATTCTTTTTTTAATTTTTCAAAATTATCAAATGCGCCCGGCACGTCAACTTTATTACACGCTATTATCATTGGCTTGGTTGCTTTCCTCAATACAATGGCGATCTTCATTAAAACTTCCCTGTCCCATTTCATCACATCTAAATCAAGATTAAGCTTTTCCATCACTTTCTTCATTAAATTTTCAGTTACCCTGAAGGAGCTTAACTGTTTGGCAACTGCTTTGTTCAGCTCTGCCCTTTCCTGATTTACTGTCCTTGCAAACTTATCCCAACCTTTTTCTATTAATCTCAGGTACCACATGTCCAATTCATGTTCCAGAAATTTTATGTCATTTGCCGGGTCATAGCTTAGAGGTGGAACTGATTCACCTTTTTCATTTGTAGAGCCTGCAATATCAATAATATGAATAAGAACATCTGCCTGGTTTAGGTCGTCAAGAAACTGGTTGCCCATTCCCTTGCCTTCGTGGGCGCCCGGAACCAAGCCGGCTACGTCAAGCAATTCAACCGGCACAAATCTTTTGGAATCTATGCAATATCCAAATCTTGGATTGCATTTAGTTTTAAATTCTTTGTCCACGCATTCGACTTTGACATATCCAGTTCCATGATTGGGCTTTATTGTAGTGAAAGGATAATTTGCAATTTCAACGTTCGCCAAAGTCTGGGCTTTGAAGAAAGTGCTTTTTCCGCAAGACGGCTTGCCGACGATTCCGATTAACATAGAAAAAGGTAAGTTTAGTCAATTAAAAATGTTTCTTAATTTAAATAGAATATTAAATGAAATTATCGAATGAACTTAAATCGGCTATTCTGCATAAAATGTGCCAGTATCTTGATCATATTTGACTTCTTTGGGTTCTTCAGCTCGTTTTACACCCTCTGTTTTATATTCTTCCGGTATTAAGTGTTTGAATCTTTGATAAACTGTACGTAGAGTTTTATTTTCAGGTTTTCTATAAGCGAAATTAGAAAGGCCTCCGTCCCAAAAAAAGGATTCATGGACCATTTCAACCATTAATCTCATTGTTTCATCTATTTCAGCGGAATGTGCTCTAGAAACAGAATCTATAATTACGGGTGCAGGAACTCGCTTAATTAGAAATCCCACTAAATCGTCTAAAACAACCGACACATTATTCATTTTTTTATTGCAGTGTTTATTTTATTTAAACTTTTCTGTAAAAATTTCGCCAAACAGAAAGCTTTATAAACATAATTTTCAGTTTTAACTGTATGGCCGGAGACATCTTGCAGCTTCCTGAAATTAAAGTCAAATATAGGGATGTATTCTCATTAAGGAACCTGTACATTATGCTTCATGAAACTATGCTGGAAGAAGGGTGGTTTGGCGCTGACGGAAGCAAAGACGGCGATGACGTTGAAATTCTATATTCTGAAAATGTTTACCAGAAAGGTATCCACAGGGGCGGGAAGGAGATTTGGTTTTGGTGGAGGCTTTGGAAATATCCGGAAGGGAAGTATAACACTTATTTCAGAAATCATCTTGATATTGATGCGCATATAGTCTATCTGCAAAATGTCGAGATAGTTCAGCAGGGCAAGAAGATGACTGCGCAGAACTGCGAGATAGAAATGTTTTTCAGGCCAAGAATAGAAAAAGATTTTAAGCGTATCTGGGCTGATCACTGGATGTTGAGGCACCTTAAGCACATTTATGAAGCCAGAATAATAGTCGGAGAAATTGACAAGCGGGAGAAAGAATTATGGCGCGATGCTAATAGGATTCACGCAAAAGTAAAGCAGTATTTGCAGTTAAGAAATTATACAGCAATTCCAGAGCCGTTCTTTGCACGACAGTTTGGGTACGAGGAATAAACCGGATTGAAATATTCAAAAGCTATTTAAATAAAGTTTTAATTCTAAGGATACTCCTTAATGCCTCCGTAGCATAGTAGCTATTGCGTCTGACTTGTATCAAAGCAAGCCATCAGAAGGTCGCCGGCGCACATCCGGCCGGGGGCTTTTATAGTAATCAAAAAATGGCAGAAGAAACAGAAAAACAGTACAGCGAACTCCGGAAAAAATACAGGCTTCCTGAATTTAAGGAGATAAACTATGAATTTGAGCTCAGCGATTTGGATGAAACTGATTTTCTCATAAAATCCATTGTCAGAAGAATTGCAGAGAAACTGGATTTTTTTTCAGGATTATTTGAAGAATTGCTGCAGCCTGACGGCTCGAACTTGTCGGCGATGCATGAATCCAGGGTATTTGAGGATGATGAAAAGAAAGAAGCTTTTGATCTTTACAGGAAATTAATGTTGTTAAGCAGGCGCACTGTGGAATTATCTTTGAATGGCAGCGAAAAAGATGAGGCTGAATTTATCAGCAGCTTTTTTTCCGAATGGGGGCCAATCAAGGAAGAAATGAAAAAATACTTGAATAAAATGAAAGAATCATGGAAAACCGAAACAGATATAAAAGAGGACATAGGCTATTTGGGATAAATATTTTACTAAAATTTACCAATTATTATTCCGAGAACAATTAATTCTATTATTGTAACGATAATAAATAAAATTTTGAATACAAATGAAGCCTTGTCTTTATTGATTCTTTTAGTTATTATATAGGACAAACCAGAAATTAAAGATGGGAGTATACTAAGCACTATTATAAGAAAAGCAACCCAGTAAATTGGTGCTAGGAAATATTCTATACCGATAAAGGACATGAGAATCACTAAAACTTATTTGTATAAATAGTTTTCCATCTTGAAAATTATACGAAATTAATAGAAAGATATAAAAATAAGAGAATGTCGCATTTTAAAATGCAATTAATAATATTTGGGCCGCCCGGTGCCGGCAAGGGAACATTGTCAGACATGCTTGTTGAAAAGTATAAAATTCCCCATATTTCAACGGGAGATATTTTCCGGACTGAAATAAAAAGCGGCAATTCTGAGCTGATTCAATATGTTGAGAAAGGCCTTCTGGTGCCTGACAGCGTTGTGAACAAAGTTCTGGAAAAGGGACTGAAACAGGACAGCAATAAAAATGGTTTTATCATAGACGGCTACCCAAGAACAATAGACCAGGCAGATTTTCTTGAGAACACTTTGTGGAAAATGAAAATGAAAATAGATTTTGTCCTTAATCTGACTGCCCCTGAAGACGTGATTGTTGAAAGGCTGACTCAGAGGAGGCATTGCGGAAAGTGCGGGGCTCTGTTCAACCTGGTTACTGTGAAGCCGAAGAAAAAAGATACTTGCGACAAATGCAGCGGCCCGCTTCTGCAGAGAAAAGATGACGAGCCGGAGACAGTCAAGAAAAGAATTCAAGTATATAGCTCGGAAACGTCACCGGTGATTGATTATTATAGGAACAGGAAAGTGCTTCATGATGTTGATGCAACAAAAAAGCCTAAAGACATTTTTTCAAATGTCATAAAGATAATTGGAAAGCCGGAGAAACATAGCGCAAAAAGCCCTGAGAAGGCTACAGAAAAATAAATTCTATTAATGTAGTTGCATAGCAGCTCTTCGGCAACGTAAAATTAATTTTCATTTTTTTCATACTTTCATTTAATTCATCATTATTAATTTCTAATATTTTTAGGCCTTTGAGTTCGAAAAATAAATATCTTTGAGTTCCTTCTGATGTTAATTCTGGCATTTGATTGATTATAAAATCTCTTGGATTTAATTTTTCTTCTTCAAGTATTTTCTTGATTATATTTTTTAATACTTTATTTTTTGTCTCATTTAAGTCAAAATTAAAGCCGATAATTGGTATTTCTATATTTTCCATTTTATCATAATTTTTTATTTTGTCGTCCTTATTATTAATCTCATTATTTCTTAAATATTCATCAGTTACCCTATTAAATAAAAATGACTGATAAGCGTGTACAAACAATTTTCTTGTTTTTAATGAAATAAGTCTTAATGCTCCAGCATAGTCATTTTTACTGTTTTTTAGATAAACTTTAATATTTTCCTCAATATTACCGCTATTTTCTAAAATCAATTCAACAGCTTTTTTGAAATCTTTTCTTATAATCGCTTTTCCGACAAGATGGTTATTATTGCTGAACCTTTGGGGCCCAAATAAATTTGGCACGTTAATTCTTTTGTTTTCAAGATTTTTTATCTTTTTGACTTCGTCATTATTTAGATTTCTAATAGTAATTGTGAATACATTGCCGTCCAAATCGCCCAAAGAAATAGGCTCTTTTCCGTTTCCTAAATATTTTAATTCAATATTTCTTAAATTCAGATTTTCAGAATTTTTGCTTCCTTTGAAGATTGATATCGCCTGTTCGGTGACTGCATTCTTGTCTTTATTTCCTGCAAAACCGATATTTTTTAATGGAATGTTAAGTTTTTGAGATACTACCTCCAACGCACGAACTGTAGAATAATTAGTTTTTTTGAGAATAAAATAAGCGTATTGCCCGTTTTCTTTTGCACTAACTTTGCTTAATTCTTTTACAATGAAATCTTCTGGAATAATTTTTATTTTGTACATTAATGGCGGAAAGCGCGCATTATATAAAACATTTACGGGTGGGTGGAGGGCAAAACAAATACTTTTAGCGCAATAATAAAATTCCCTCCCTAAAAAATCAAGAAAAAACTTAGCTTAAAAATTTAATTCCCAATCAGCTTAATTACATCAATCATTCTCTCGCTGAATCCCCACTCATTGTCATACCACGCAACAACCTTTACAAAGTTGCCGCCGATTACATTAGTGAGCTGCGAGTCCAGTATTGACGAGTGAGGGTCGGTTACTATATCTGCCGAAACCAAAGGCTCTTCTGAATATTCAAGTATCCCTTTAAGCCTGACTGCTGCTTTTTTGAAAGCCTCATTTATTTCTTCATTGGTTGTTTGTTTTTCCAGCTCGCATACTAAATCAGTCACAGAGCCCGTTGGTATTGGAACTCTCAATGAAATGCCGTCCAGCTTTCCTCTTAATTCTGGAATTACTTCACCAATTGATTTTGCTGCGCCTGTAGTTGTGGGTATTATTGAAACTGCTGCGCTTCTCGCCCTTCTTAGATCCTTATGGGGGGCATCAACAAGCTTCTGGTCTGCAGTGTAAGCATGAACAGTTGTCATAAAACCCCTTTTGATTTTAAAATTATCATGCAAAACTTTTGCAATTGGGGCAAGGCAGTTTGTCGTGCATGAAGCATTTGAAACAATGTGGTGTTTATTCTTATCGTACATTTCATTATTTACTCCCATTACAACTGTTAGATCCATTCCTTTGCCTGGCGCACTCAACAGAACCTTTTTTGCGCCGGCATTGAGATGATTTTCGCATCCTGCCCTGTCTGTAAACCTTCCGGTGCTTTCGACAACAACATCAATATTCAAATCTTTCCAGGGATATTTTGTAGCGTCAAGAACTGACAGAACCTTTATTTTTTTGCCGTCAATTATCAGGGAATCGTCAGTGTGTTCAACAGTCCCTGCATATTTTCCGTGAACAGAGTCAAATTTGAAAAGATGTGCCAGAGTTTTCGCATCGGTTATATCGTTGACAGCAATCCAGTTTATGCTCTTATCTTTTATTCCTGCTCTCAAAACTAATCTTCCAATCCTGCCAAAACCGTTTATTGCTACGTTAATCATTGAATCACTTTTATAAATATTCTAAGCGCCGGGCTGATAGCCTGTTCCCAATCTAAGGCCAGCGGTCATTTCTGGATTTGTCATTGGAGGGATAATTCTACCGCCATATTTGGATGCTGCCAAAATAACCGAAGTCGCCGCTACTCTACCAGCGCCGCTATCAGGAACCGGGATATTTAGAAATTTTTGATCCATAGAAAATGTTAAAATTGGAGCGCTTTCCTCAGGTGATTTCGGATAAAGCAAATATTCAGATCCGGAAAGTTTTATGGTATATTCGACTTGGAGATCTCTTACTATACCCTCAATTCGACTTGCAATAGTATTTACTCGATCCATTTCCGACACCCCGCATTGTTTTTTATATATTTTAAAATTTTAGAAAGTCTTGATTGCTTTTATATAAATCTTTTGCTTAAGCTTAGTTTCTTTGCAAATAATTGATAAGGCCGTTTTCGGTTGAGTCGTGACCTTCCGCAAAAATTTCCTTGACACTTTCCAGCTTCCATTTAGGTGAGGATTTCGGGTTCAATTCAGATACTATCCCATAAATTACAATTGAGTGCATATCGAATGGGCTTATGGGAATATGATTATAAAGAAGCTCTCCCTTTATTGGCGCCAGTGAAGCCGGGCCCCTAACGTATCTGTCGCAAAGCTCGACTTTTTCATCCTTTACATGAACTTTCCGATAAAATTCAAGTAATCCGTTAATGTTCATTTCAACTTCTAGAATCAGTTGCTTCTTATAAATGTTTTTGTTTGTATCTACTATTAAGTTAATATTTATTTCTTCAGCATTTTCAACATACCTTTTAAACTTCTCGTATTTATAACGTCGTTTTTCGTTGCCCATCCTCTTCTTGCCGTTCCGATTCCTAATTTTATAAAATGCAGCTGGCTTGTTGCATGCGCATCAGTGCTAATCACCAGCTTAATGCCTTTTTTTATTCCAGCCCTTACATTAGAATCTTTCAAATCCATCCTTTCCGGATAAGAATTTATTTCCATCACAGTTCCTGTTTTCTTTGCTTCATCAAAAACTTTATCCAGGTCAATTTCGTAAGCTTCCCTCTTAGTTATCAATCTTCCAGTCGGGTGCGCAATAATATCCACATTTTTGTTCTGCATTGCTTTAATAATCCGATTTGTTATTTTTTCCTTGGAATTTTTGAATCCGGAATGAACTGCAGCAACAACAATATCAAGGCGTTGCAAAATCTTGTTATTCATATCCAAGCTTCCATCTTCTGCTATATTGACTTCAGTTCCGTGAAGAATTGTTAGTCCATTAATGTTTTTATTTATTTTTTCAATTTCTTTTTTCTGCTGCAGAATTCTTTTTTCATCAAGTGAATTTGCAATTGCCAATCTTCCGGAGTGGTCAGTTATGCAAATGTATTCATGCCCAAGTTTTTTTGCAGCGAGGGCAATCTCTTCGACTGTGTTCGAGCCGTCACTCCATTTTGTGTGCATCTGCAAGTCGCCTTTTAAGTCATTATATCCGATGATTTTTGGCAGCATGCGGCGGTGCGCTAACTCAATTTCACCTTTATCTTCTCTCATCTCTGGCTCAATATAATCGAGCTCCAATTTCTGATAAACTTCTTCTTCAGTTTTTCCTGCAATTAATTTGTCATTCTTTCTGTTAAACAATCCGTACTCGCTTAATTTCAATCCTCTTTCGATTGCCAGCTTTCTTAGAATTATGTTGTGCTGCTGGCTGCCTGTAAAATATAATAATGCAGCCCCGAAAATTTTATCATCAACAACCCTCAAGTCAGCCTGAATTCTTTCTTTTAGCCTGACTGAAGATTTTGTGCTGCCTTTCGCAAGAACCTGCGCAACATTTGGCATCTTCGTAAAAAAATCAATCACTTTCTGCGGATTGGATGACGTGACTAGAATGTCAATGTCGCCTATTGTTTCTTTCATTCTTCTTGCAGAGCCTGCGATATTTACCCTTTTAACTTCTTTCAATGTTTTGAGCATGCCTATAATTTCTTCAGCATCGCTTAAAGCAAATCCTAAAGGGACTCTTTTGCTTGAATTCTTTGCGAACGCTATGCTTTGCAGAATATTTTTTTCAACTGTGGGGCCTAGGCCTTCTATATTTTGTATGCTTCCCTCTTTTGCGGCTTTTTCCAAATCTTTTGTGTTTTTTATTTTTAATTTTGAATAGAGTTTTAGAATTGTTTTTGGGCCAATACCCTCAATTGCGCCAAGCTGCTCCATGTCTACGGGAGTTTTCTTTTTTAATTCATCCAGATGTTTTGAACGGCCGTTTTTTAGAAAATCATCAATTTTCTTAGCAATGCCCTCGCCGATTCCTGGCAATTCTTTCAGTTTGTTATTATTCCAAACCTGCTCGATGTCTTCCGACAGTCCGTTAATCATCAGGGCAGCTTTCCTGTAAGCTCTTACCTTGAACGGCTCATTCTGGAACTCAAGATAATCCGCGATTTCATTGAGAAGCGCTGCGACTTCAATGTTTTTCATAGAAATAGTTTTAATTTTATTATATTTAAAGTTTTGTTTGATAAAATTCATTTATTTTTCAAAACCCTATTTTTATAGAAACTTTTAAAAAATTAAGTTAATTTCTAAAATGGATTTAAATGCATTCCGTATTCGTATTTGACATTGGAGCTACTAAAATAGCAACCGCTGTAATGGATTATGAGGGAAACTTTCTAGAACCTGTAAGAATTTTACAGCCAACTCCCCAAGATCCAGGAGGGGCAGTGAGATACTTTCATGAGACCTTGGAACATTCATTGAATGATTTGAATATAAAGGCAATTTCCGGGGGCGCTCCTGCATTAGAGGCTGGCGGTAATGGACACTTTATGGCAAATCCATCAAACCTCCCACATTGGGGAGGGATTAGCCTGAAAGGAAAACTTGAGAATATTGTCTTGAGTATAATAAGGTCAAATGGAGGAAGATATCCGAGAATAATAATTGAAAGTGATGCTTATATGGCAGCAATAGGCGCAACTCTTGAAAAAATTGCCGAAAAAGAATTAGAAGACGCGATATTCCCGCTGCTTTATGTTACAATAAGCACTGGATTTGGAGCAGAAACATCCGTTAAATCAGCAAAAGGTTTTGAGATTTACTTAAATCCCAATGGAAAAAATCGTGAAGCCGGACATCATTCTTTTAATGGGAGAGCACCTAATCTAGCAAGCATAAGTTGCGGCCATTGTAAAGAGCCAAACTGTGTAGAAACGTGGATAAGCGGGAAACATTTTAAAGCAAGGTATGGAGTTGAGCCATGGGAATCTGATTATATAGTTCAAGACCTGGTTGCAGATAATACTGCAAAAGCGCTTTCAGAAATGAATTTTGAGCATGAACCAAGACTTATTGTTTTGGGCGGAGGGATTTCCAACAACTGGGGAACGAAATTCTTAGATATGGTCACGGATCATGTGAAATACCGCTTCAAGATAATTGGAAGGGCGATACCTGAAGTAGAATCTAGTGTACTTGGGAGTAATGTAAATTTAGTTGGTGCTTGGGCATTAGAAAGAAAACTATATAAGGGAAGCTGGCCTAAAACAGATTTAAGAAATTACTCTATATAATCATACATGCAAGTGCAAAAACTTTTCAGCTTTCTCCAGCAATTCTTTAGAATTATTAAAATTTAATTTCTTGTGAGCATGCTCGTAATTTAGCCATGCATATCCTATATGCTCGTTTGATAATGTGACCTCATCAGAATGGGTTTCTCCAAGGAAAAAAATAACTTCCTTATAAACTGTATCTTCGCCTTTCTTGAAAAAATATTTCACCGTTTCCCGGAATCCGTCAATAAAATCAACATCATCCAAAGCGGTTTCCTCTTTTATCTCGCGCATTGCAGTCTGCTCTTCTTTCTCGTTCTTTTCCATGTGGCCTTTTGGAAATTCCCAATGCCCATTTGTATAATGGAGAATCAGGTATTTTGCAGAATTGTCTTTCATTCGTTTAAAAACAACTGCTCCGCAGCTCTTTTCTGTTGCCATCAATCCGGGAAATAACAATCAATATAAAAACTTTTATCACATAATCCTGAATCGAATAATATTATCTAATATATATTTTATAAAGTAGATATTTTATAATAGTAAAGTTTATATATACCATGCCCGAGAGAACTATGCAGTAGGCTTCTAGCTCTATTGTTATGATTATTTACCGCATTTGCTGTTCGTTACTATAATTAATTAGGGGGTGTATAGGGGTGATTTGGTTGGGGGCAGTTCTATGCCCTTTGATTAGCATTTCACTTAGTGAATATAGATTTACTGTGCCTTGGATGGCAGGAAATAACAATGGCAATGAAAATAACAAACAACAAAGTTAATGATACAGTAAAGGAAGTTATTGGAGAAGACTCGTTGAAGATAATTGAGTATCTTAAAGATAAGAAGAATATTTCGGATTTCAAAATTGCCGAGAAAGTTGACAGGGACATTCACGAAGTCAGAAACATTCTTTACAGGCTTTATAATCATAATCTTGTTTCTTATTACAGAAAGAAAGACAGGCAAAAAGGATGGTATATAAGCTATTGGACGTTCAACAAGAAGAGGGTCAAGGAACTGCTAGACAGGACATCAAAAGAAAAACTTTCAAAATATACTCAAAGGCTTAAAGACGAGGAAGCAAATTTTGGAAACTTTTATTTATGTCCAAATGCGTGCGTTAGAGTTGGATTTGAAAAGGCCGTTGATTTGGAATACAGATGCCCGGAATGCGGCTCTATATTAAACCATCAGGACAATACCAAAACAATTGATTTTCTTAAGACTAAGATTAAAGAACTGGAAATAAACGGCAAGTCATTGAAAGGAAAAGCGTGATTTAGTTTTAAATGGAAGTTTCTTACGAAGCTGTGGATTCAGGAGTGAAAACAACTTTTGCAGCCAAACTTTCTGATGGCAGGTATGATGTTACAGTTCCTGCTCACATAAATTTGGAAGATATTACCAACCACAGTATAGGGTATATTGAACTACGAGATGGCCATTTTTACTTCTCACCCAATGCAGAAATAGTGGAGAGATATCAGCTCTGGGGCAGATTTTTTAGAAGAAATAACCGAAAATATGTAAAGCCCGACACTAATAGAATTTTTTTGTACAATATGGAAGGCCGACCTATAGGGAGCATTAAAATAAAAAATTGAACTCAATTAAAGATTTGTTGGAATAATTTATTTCTAATATTTTTTCCAGGTATTTGAATATCTTTCAATCTTTGAGGCACCTAATTATAAAAAATGGATAAATTTAATATTACACCTCTTTTAACCGAAATAAAATGAAAGGATTGATACTTCTGGCGGATCCTATGGCCTTTGTAAGAGAAGCGCTTAAAAAAAATTATCCTAAAAGGGTGCTAGAGGCCGAATCGTTTCCCCAAGCCAGGGATTTGATTGGCGGAAATGATATCTCGCTTTTAATAGCAGAGATTATTGATGTAGTCCAAAATAATTACAGGCTGATAGACCTAGTTAGGGACGCTAGAGCAAGCAGGCGAAATCATTTTCCGGTGGTAGTTTATACAAACGAAAGTGTAAAGCCGACTTTTATGGAAGCGGCAGATGAAATAAAACCGGATGTGATGCTATCCAAGTTACACACGATAAGCAAGCTGTATACATATATTGACACTCTATTAAGAAATCCTACTGCATATAAGGATACGCCAGTTGTAGTTTATGTCGATACGAATAAGGACAGACGGCAATTTCTAAGTCCTTATATAACTAAAAGAGTACTCTAAGCAAATTTTTGGAATCCTATTTAATCATAATTCGTCTTTAATATTTTCTGTCTTGCTAAAGTAATGGACATCACTCACCGAAGAATAATTTATGATTTCCACATTAAACAATTAATCTACTATTTTCTTATCTTTGCCACGAAGAATCCCTCTGTATCATTGTCCTGCGGCCAGATTCTTAAACATTTTTTAATTTCATCTGAATATTTTTTATCTTCAAATTCCAAAATTGCCGGAGATTTTTTCAAATTTAATTTTATTTCTTCTAATTTAGCATTTTCATATTTATTGATCAAAAAATCAACTACCCCTTCATCTTCTTCCGGCTCCAATGAACAGGTTGAATAAACCAAAGTTCCGTTTTCTTTCAATAAATTAAATCCTGTTTCTATTAGTTGCTTTTGAGTTATTGAAAGCCGTTTAATCATGTCAGGATTCCATATGCCGATTGTTTTCAGGCTTTTTCTGATTGTTCCAGTGCCGGAACACGGCGCATCGATTAGGATTCTGTCAAATTCAATTCCGGACTTTTTGAACCACTGGCCGTCCATTAAAGTTATTATTGTGTTTGTAACGCCGCATTTCTGCAAATTGATTGAAAGCGGCTTCATTCTTTCATAAGTATAATCATTTGCTATCAAAATTCCTTTGTTTTCCATATACTGTGCAATTTGTGTTGTTTTAGAGCCTGGAGAAGCTGCAATGTCAAGAACAATTTCATGCGGTTTTGGCTCAAGAACAATCGGCGGAATCATTGATGCCGCTTCCTGAATGTAGAAATATCCCAAAGAATGCTCGATTAAATTTCCGATATCACGCCGTTCTTTTTTTACATGCTCTATCAAAAAACCCTCATTGCACCATGGAACTTGCTCAAGATTCCAGTTCTTCTCCAGTTTTTCTTTTAATTCTTTGACTGAAATTTTTAAAGTGTTGACCCTGATTGAGCGGTGCAGAAATGATAATGAGCATGTTTTGAATTCTTCCCAGTCCGTTAATTTAGAATACCTATCGATAAATTTGGGTTTGAATGTTATTTCATTAAAATTATGGAATGGAGTGGACTGCATTCTGGAACGGAATTTTGCTTTTGATTTAAATGTTATTACAAATTTGTAACTACTTTACTATGGTAATAAAACGAAAGATTTATAAATAGACAATTACTACAAGAATAAAATGCCACAGGCAACCTTAGAGAACAGATTAACAAACGTAGGATATGCTCCAGGACCACTACTTGATGCACATTCTAGGATAGTTTCAGGAACTGAATTGGAAGCCCATGAAATAATGGAATTAAGGGAATCAAAACCCGAACTAAGAAACTTATGGACATGGACAAATAATTTTTCTATGTATAGAGTTGAACAAGATGAGACTTCGAAAGAAAGCGAAGCTTTTCTTTATTTTACTGGGAGAGAGCACAATCTTGGCTTTAGAGATATCCAAAATTTTACTTCTCAATTATTGAAAACTAATAATTATATTCCATCGAGGGAAGGAATCCAGGAAGTTGTTGATGCAGTAAGCACAAGAGAAGCACTAAGAATAAAAATTCCAGACTTGCAGCTAATACACAATCCAGGCGATGAATTTGGTTATTTTAAAACTAAGAATATGAATGATGCGCAAAGGCACTTCACAGAAGCCATTTATGGCAAAGGAGCAAAGCCTGGCGACAGAGTTTATGTCTTGAAGTCAGATTACGTAAAAAAGCAGCTTAAAGGCAAAGAAGACAGTGCAATAGCCCGTGCCTCTAGGCTTGGCGGGGCTGGCAGTGGCTCTAGGTTCAGTGCCGATGACAGGGGCGTTGGCTTTGCCGACTGTGGCTTGTTCGGGGTATTGAAGGAAGCGCCGAAGGCGCCCGCAAAAATTGAAGGTGTTGCAGCGGCTCCAATAAATCCAGTAGCCCAATATACTCAGGAAGGAATTTTGAATTATTTAAACACTAATCCGGTCAGTGACGAAAAACTTGCTGCGGCTCTTTTAAAACATGCTACCCTCTTCTATCAAAACAGAACTCCAAAAGCATAAATTTTATTAAACCTGCCAAAATCTTCTTTTTGTCTCAGCATGAAAATGCTGGACTACACGCTCTTTTGCTACGGCAATGTGAAAATTATTGTCATAAAATACAGCTGTGACGCATAACTTGCGAGTTATTGATGAAACGGCAGTGCAAATACGGCAAAAGAGCTACAAGCTGCCGTGCCTCTAGGCTTGACGGGGCTGACAATGGCTCTAGGTTCAATGCCGATGACAGGGGCATTGACAATGCCAACAGTGGCTTGCTCGAAATAGTCCAATATGCTGGGACATTTTCAATGCTAAGAGGTTTTTTGGAATGCGAAGAGACTTGTGGCAGGAGCTTTGCAGCTATGAAAACCTATCTGTGGCTTTCAGAAAAGCAAGAAGGCACAAAACATTAAAACCATACGTTATAGAATTCGAGAAGAATCTTAACGATAATCTGCTGTCACTTAGAACTGAATTATCCATTCATTCTTACAGGCCAAAACCATTGAAAAGTTTTATAGTCAGAGACCCCAAAACAAGAAAAATAAGCAAATCAGAGTTCAGGGACAGGATTGTGCATCATGCACTATGCAATATCATTGAGCCGATATTTGAAAAATATTTTATCTATGGCCCCTATGCTAATAGTAAAGGCAAAGGCACACTTAAAGCACTGAAAAGATTTGATTATTTCAAGAGGAAAATTTCAAAAAACAATACAAGAAGCTGTTTTGTCCTTAAATGTGATATTAAGCATTATTTTCAGACTGTTGACCCTGATATTTTATTAAGAATAATAGGAACTAAAATCAAAGACGGGAGAGTTAACTGGCTGATAAAAACAATACTCAAAAATTACGGGCAGAAAATTGGGGGGGGGAGACAGTTTTGGAATGCCTTTGGGAAACCTTACGTCCCAATTTTTTGCGAATGTTTATCTAAACGAGCTGGATTATTTTGTTAAACACCAATTAAAAGCAAAATATTACATAAGATATGTTGATGATTTTGTTGTACTTCATGATAACTATAAAAGTCTCGAAAAATATAAAGACATGATTAACAAATTTCTCATTGAAAATCTTAAAATTGAATTGCATTCGGACAA
>Ga0209542_10000883_pt1 | contig 71274 bp, 90 predicted proteins | sample RifCSPhighO2_01_FD_184028 | JGI IMG/M metagenome (GOLD analysis project Ga0209542, IMG submission 184028) | Soil microbial communities from Rifle, Colorado - Rifle CSP2_plank highO2_0.1 (SPAdes) (version 2) | ecosystem: Environmental > Terrestrial > Deep subsurface > Rock core/Sediment ...
AATTACTGGAAAGTACTCAAGCATAGGCTTCTTGAGGAAGGTAGTAATGAAACGGTTACAAAATGTAACCAGTTGAAATTATCAGCAGAAGATGGCAAGCTTAGAGAGACGGATTGCGCTAACACAGAAATCTTGTTTAGGCTTCTTCAATCCATCCCCTCGCCAAAAGCAGAGCCATTTAAGCTATGGCTGGCCAAAACAGGCTACGAGCGCATCCAGGAGATAGAAAATCCAGAATTAGGACAAAACAGGATCAAACAATATTATGAACTGAAAGGTTATCCCAAAGATTGGATTGACAAACGACTGAGGGGCATTGCCATACGTCAAGAGTTAACAGACGAATGGAAACAGCGAGATGTAACTCAAGAAAAAGATTTTGCCATCCTCACCAATGAGATTAGTAAAGCAACCTTCGGAAAAACAGTAGAGGAATACAAACAGTTCAAAGGCGTACTAAAACCTAATCAGAATCTACGAGACCACATGAATGATTGGGAATTGATCTTAAATATGATTGGCGAAAAAGCGACAACCGACATCACTATAGCCAAAGATGCAAAAGGATTTCTGGAGTTGAGACATACTGCTAAAGAAGGAGATATCGCTAAGAATACGCGGAAAGAACTGGAGCAGAAGATAGGAAAATCCATTGTTTCAGATGGGAATTTTTTGCACTTATCAGAAAAGAAAAAGAAGAAGTTGATTGAAGATAAAAAAATTAACCTATCTTAACTATCATGAAGGAAAGAATAAAGGCCATTTGCAGGGATATCGAAGCTGAACATAACATAAAAATACTCTTTGCTGTAGAAAATGGGAGCAGGGCTTGGAGGATGGACAGTAAGAATAGCGATTTTGATGTTAGGTTTGTCTTTGTAAGGCCCTTGGACGAGTATATCCAAATTGACGAACCGATTGAAGTTATTGGTGTAACCCTCGACAAAGAAGGCAAGCCCTGTCCGCCAAAAGGAGCCTTCATAGATATATCCGGCTTCGATGTTTTCAAATACGTTAAAATGCTTTCAGTTTCTAATCCTACAACAATAGAATGGCTTATGAGCGATATAGTGTATTATGGTAAACAAAACGAGGTTTTCAAAAAATTTGCAATAGAGTATTTTAACCCAAAATCTCTCTATCATCACTATAAATCGTTATGTAGAAATAATTATCAAAAATATCTGAAAACGGTGAATCAAGTTACCTACAAGAAATACCTTTATGCGTACAGAGGCTTGATTAATGCTAAGTGGGTAGCGCACAAAAAAAACAGTTCCCCCCATAATTTTTAGCGATGCAATAAAGCAGATGGAAGGAATAATTCCTGATTTTGTGATTGCCAAACTCTTAGAGATTATTACTCTGAAATCTCAAAGAAAAGAAGGAGATGTTATCCCAAATATTGCTGAATTAGACTGCCATATAGAGGGATTTCTAGAAGGCAACTTAGAAGTTCCATCTGAAAGGTCCTCTGTTCCTTTAGATGAACTAAATAAAGAATTGAGAAGAATAGTTTGTCATTTTTAATTTTTCCTTCAGAAATGTTTATATACATTTGTGGCCATCCTAACCAATAAAAAAAATGAACAAATATCTATCCTCTTTTGCAAATTCCTTTAAATTAGGAAAAGATTTTAGTTATACTTTCGCTGCTGATGCTATTACCTTTTCTTTGCTCTATCTTATCCTAAATGTAGGGTCAAGTTGGTGGCTTACCAAACTTCAAGCCTTGCTGGCTATCGTGCAGGAAGCTAGTGTTCTCGGCGCAGGACAACTGCCAGCAGTAGTGCCTAGTCCAACTGGAACCCTATTCCTGGTCTTTATCCCCCCCATCGTTATGGTAATTATTTTTTTGTTTCTCTTTTCATACTCTCGTGCAGTTATCTGGAACCATCTGCTTGGAAAGACGGTAACAGCAAAAACCTACTGGCGCTGGAATGTGCTTAATTTGTCTTTGCTAATACCGTTGTTGTTATTTACGCTTCTCTTAGTCATGGTAAAAGTCTTGTTTTTTGTTACCCTTAACCAAGTGGTAAAAATTTTCCCCTTGTTTTATCTCACTCACACTACTGCAGTTGATAACATCAGGTTAGTACTCAATTATCTTGTAAGTTTTTACTTGTTTCTAGTCTTTATTGCTATTGTTTTCAGCATTTACCATAATTTTGCAAGGAATTATCGAATCTGGAATTCCATCGGAGCAGGATTTAGTCAGTTTAACAAGAATAAGAAAAAAATGTTGTTAGCATTGCTTCTGGCTTTAGTTCCCGCTCTGGTTTTACCCTTAGTTATTTTGCCAATCTCCACTCAGCTTCTTTATGCGCCGCCCTGGGTTTTGATAGTGCTGTACATTATATTGTTCTCTATCTACCTAGCATGGTTAAGGTTGTATCTGTTGAAAATTATTTCCCATGGATCTCAGTAAATTCATTAAGAATAATCTTCTTGGGGTACGAGTTATTCCGCATTCCGGAAGAACTGAATTAAAAGAAGAAAATGGAAAATTAAAATTATATTTGAAATCTGTTCCAGAGAAAGGAAAAGCCAATACAGAATTGATTAAATTCTTTAAGAAAAACCATAAGCTTTCCGTGCGCATAACATCGGGAGAAAGTAGTAGAGAAAAAGTGATAGAAGTAATGAAGTCATGAGATAAATTTTAATAGTAGTGTATTTCTGATTAGATGATGGAATGGATTAGTGGAAAAAAAATAAAACTACATAAACCCGTTAATGAATTAGATAAGTTTGTTCTACGCTTTATCAGAATTTTAGAAAAGTATGTCGATTATGTAATCATAAGCGGATACGTTGCTATCCTTTTAGGAAGATCACGGGCAACCGAGGATGTTGATTTATTCGTCAAACCACTAGAAAAAGAAAAATTCTTAATCTTATACCACCAACTAAAAGATGCTGGATTTTGGTGCAAGAAGGAAGCATTTCCTTCTGCACAGAAAACAAATCGTTGTTTGTTTTCTTGTGTCTCAATGCAGAAAGTGATGATGAAGTATACAGTTATTTGAAAGATAATATCGCTATCAGATTTGCGGTAAAAGGACAAACCATCCCTAATCTTGAAGTAAAGTTTCCAAAAACAAGATTAGATTTGGATGCGTTTGCTGATTTTATAGAAGTGGAAACAGAAGAAGGAATTATTAAAATTTCTTCTTTGGAAAAACAAATTGCCTTTAAGAAATACTATTTGGGCTCCGATAAAGATTTAGAAGATGCCAGACATTTGGAAGAATTTTTCAAGGAGCACCTTGACAAGGAAAAGATTAAAAAGTATAAAGAATTAATCAGGGAGGAATATGGCTAAGCTCAAAGTTTCGCAGGATAATAAAGAATCGCGCTTGTTTTTTGTAGAATACTGGGCTCAATATATGAAAGAACATACCGATAAGGAATGGGGGGAACAGCAAAATATGTTAATAAATTCCCAGATGCAAAGTGCCAAGCATTACCCTTTTAGCACCAAAAAGTATTTGGAAATGAAAGGAGAAATAAGTTCACGATAAGATAATCTAACTATTTTAAATCCGTGCTTCCATCAATGCCGGCTGCGAGATTCTTTCCAGCAATCCTCGATTGTTCATTTGCCCGTGCAATTTTATTATCCGGATCAGAGAAATCGACAAGCCCCAATGCTCCAGCTTCTTCAACCCATGAATCTCGAGCATGTACTTGCCTAACCATTTCCATAACCATACTTCGATAACTGAAATGTCCCGCCTTTTGGGTGCGCAATTCACCTAAATGTTGCAATTCCCGCAAATTCATTCCCATCATAAAGCGTAATCGGTGGTTAAACAATGTTGCATATTGTGCGGCTTCATCTAATCCAGCATGCCGTAAATCTTGATTTAATGAACGCATCCTCGCTTCTACATCCCGCACTTTATCTTCTAATTTTACTTCCAGCATTTCTGGAGGGATAATAAATCCGTAATCTGTGGTCAGGCCTTGTCGTTGCTGAGTCAGCATTCTATGCCGTTCTAGGTCTCGGTATTCTGCAAAGCCGCCAATTAAATCAAATGTGAGTGGATATCCTGCTTCAAAGCCTCTGCCAGTTCTATCACGCCGATCTTTCCTATCTCCGCGGTATGTTTTGAGGATTTCTACCCTTTTATCTTTAGATAAGAGGGTAACTATTCCTGATATTTGCGCTAAAGAAAGATTAGTGTACGGAAATAAGCAGGCGGCAACAACTTGGGTAAGATGGGAATAATCATCTGAGAGCAGCGTTACTTTATTATCAGAAGGGGTTTGGCCCCTAAATAATTCAGCAGCTAATGATTTCATATTCTGATTGATGTCTGCCTTTTTTGGATTAGCTTGATTTCGTTTAATATAGGTCGGAATAACTTTATTCAATTCTACTTCCAATGCTTCTGCTCTCTCTCGAGCCTCTGCGAGTTCACCGCTCTTGAGATGATTAAGTAAATTAGTAAAATATCTACCATTCCCTAATACACCCATATGAGTTAGCGTAGATGAAGGTAAAACACATCTTCCCACATCAAGTGCTGCGCAGCGGATGGTGAAATTGTAACCATCTCTGAAAGCTTTTCTTTCATCGTCATTATGTAAATCCATCTCATATACTTTTATTTTCTTTCCGTCTCTTTTTACCTCGATTTGAAACTTATCCCGTGGAAACTGTTGCTTGAAATAATCCCGTAAAAGTCCTACCCCTTCACTATACACTTCAAATGCTCTATCGTTTACTTGTCCATATTGTTTCCCTAAACCGGATTCCATAATTTCCCTTGGGCGCAAGTATCTCCATTTCCCTTGTTCATCTCTTTGATCATACACTACATATCTGGTCGATTGTTCTATTGGTGATCCACCAATCCTTCGATCTTCAATTTCCTTAGTGAGAAGTTGTGAAACATCTTCCAGCCCAACATGAGCTCCTTCTAATTCGCCAACGGACTCATCACCAAAAGAATTTAATACTCGATCCATTAATTCTGATCCTTTCTGTGCAGAAGGTTCGCCGTTTTCATCTAAGAATTCATTGACCAGTGTTAGCTGTATCCCTGTTTTTACTCTTGAATATCTGGCTAATAATGCGCCAGTCAATTCTGAAGGTAATCCTTGAATGGCAAATGTTGTTCCGCCGACATTAGTAAAATATTTTCCCAGCTTTGCTAGTATCTCTGAAGGGACTTCTTTCATAGAAACATATTTCGACATAAAAACAAACCAAAGATGCTCTCTTAAATAGATTTTCATTCTTGATTACTTACATTTGACAATACAAATAATTTTTATACTATTACAAAATCCCTGCTGAAGAGGTGGAATGATGAAAAGAGGTAGATTTGTTGTTGTTGATGGGTTAGACGGTGTAGGAAAAGGTGTTTTTCTGGATACTTTTGTTGAAGAAGCACAGACAGATGGAAGAAGAGTATTTGATGTTCATAAATTCTGGAAGAGTCATGACTTTCATCCCTCACCAGCCGATGTAGGCAACGCCGATGTTCTTGTTACTTCCGAACCAACCTTCTGTGGAACTGGAAGATATATCCGAAACGAATTGATCGCTAAAAATGATCGTTCTTACTCTCCGCAGGCAGTAGCCGAAGCATATGCTCTAGATAGGCATATTCTCTATGAGCAGCTCTTGCTCCTTGCACTCGAACGAGGAATTGACATCTATCAAAGCAGATCTTTTTCTTCTTCAGTAACCTATCAACGGCAAAGCGCTCTGGATCAAGGAACAGATTTCAGCATCGCTGATATCATGGCCATTCCAGGAAATTCTTTCTGTGCTGGTTATCCTATGAATCTCTTGGTTATTCCCACGATTACCGATGTAGAAGAAGCAGTGCAACGCAGTAAAGGGCGTGATAAAAATGATAACTGTAAATTTGAAAACTTGGCTTTTCAGCTCAAACTTAAACCACGTTTTGAAAGCGACGAATTCAAACATCTCTTTGCTTCATTAGGAGTTTCAATCGTATATATGGATGCTGGTGTCAGCATTGAGCATTCACAACAGCAAGCCAGAGAATTTTATCAGCAACATTTAAGGTAAATCCATTCATTCTTTCTCTTTTTTTTCTTCCTCTTTCATTTCACCAAAGAACGAATCTAGTTTCTTGCACTTCGCTTGTCCTTTAAAAGAAATTTTTGTAGCAGTAGATTTAGACATAAAAGATCTATCACCTCTTTTTCAACATCTATCGTAAAAAAAGAAACAACTGAAGTATATAAAGACTGTTGATATGAAACTATACTCTTAGAATCGGTACTATTCTCCGCGCAGAGTACGGCAGGTCTGTAGCTTTTTGATATTTGGCGGAAGACCTGCTGGTGAATGCGCTTAAAAACACCGCAGTGTTTTTCAAAAACAAGAATATTCTCATTCTTATTGGTTAAAGCTTTAAGAAAGCAGTAAGCAAACCAAAATCCAATATTACCGTCTGGACACTACGAGTATAGCGTTGACGGTCAAAGGCAACCAGCCGAACTGATATGATTTGCTTACGGCAATTTACTTCTTTATAGCTTTAGCTATAAAAATATTTTCTAAAAAATGGTGATTCTTATGACAAAACAAAATGATACTAGAAATAATTGGATGACTTTAATGTTTCCGACAAAGTGTCGGTACTACTGCTTTTTGAAGCAGTCTCATATAGATACATGCACTGCAGCGTTCAAAGAACTCGAAGCATTAGGCTTCGAGTTCGGAGAGATTGGCTTTGGTGGAAACCACGTCCACTTTGATGTGGATGTGCCTAAGAAATATTCTGTGCAAGTAGCAGAGATTATGTTGAAATCAATATCTTCACGCAGGATGTTTGAGAAACATCCAGGGTTTCGCAAGCGATACCCTCGCGGAAGCTTTTGGTCTGGCTACGAGCATCATGAATCAACAGGTAATAAAGATAGGATAGCTTCTGAAAAATACATCCTTAATCAAGGAAAGCACCATAACCTCAAAGTGATTGATGATCGCCAGCAAAAGTTGCGACAGTTCGCCGCCGAGTGAGGATACGGCTACTCTCGCAGAGTTGCTGAGTAAGGAGGCGGAAGGGGTTCATAAGGGGTCGCAACCCCTTATTTCATTGAAAAAAGAAATTCTAAAAACTATATGCAAAACGAATAACTTTAAATCTTCTACTGAATTACCATTAACAATGATAAAAACTTATTTGTTTGATTTAGATGATACTCTTATTGATACAAGTATTTATGCTCGATTGTATCCAAAAATAATCTCCCTGATCGAAAGGAAGAAAACATTAAAGGGTGCCGAATTAGATATGAAAGCTATCTCCTTCGGGTTAAAAAAGAACAAATTTGGAAGATGGGATACCGGGGACTTATGTGGGGGGTTAGGTCTTCTTGAAGAATATTATGCAGAATTAGAAACGGCGATTGAGATAGAATCAGTTCTTCATGACACCGTTGAAGGAATATTCGCAAAACTCAAGAAAAAAGGAATGAAAATAGGCATTGTTTCTAATTCTATGCAGAGAACCATTCAAGCATATCTAACCAAGTATAAACTGGCCAAATATGTTGATTTTATTTTTTCCTCCGAAGATGCCGGTTGCAGAAAGGATAATGATCTTTATTGGAAAAAACTGATAGAAAAACAACAATTAAAGCCACAAGAATGCCTTATGGTTGGCGATGATGAATTAGAGGATGTTCAAATACCGGCAAAATTTGGTTTTAAGACCTTTCTGATACAAAAACCGGTCGACTTAGAAAAAGTGATCTAAGAAATCTTCTTATCCATCCACACATAGCGATGTCCTTCTGCAAATCCTTGTCTTTTCATAAACTCTATGATATTGCTCTCTCCTTCAGCGTGAGCCCACCCATAAAGGTTAGTAATTCCTGTTTCTTTTAATCTTCTTTCACATTCTGTATAGAGTTGCTTAGCAATTCCTTGTTGACGAAATTCAGGAACAACTACCAGATATACTAAACAAGCATACTTATTCTCCAAGGGCCTTTCTAAAGTATCTTTGGCATTAGCATATACGAAGCCCGCTATTTTTTTAGCAGGTTTGTCATTTTCTGCAAGCAAGAATATTCCATGAGGATTTTGTATAGACCACCTGAATTCCTCGGCATCCATGAATTCTTCGCTTGCGCTAACTTTCAATTCTGGCGTATTTATTCCAATGCTATACAATTCCTCAAAATCTTCCAAAGAAGCAGAACGAATCAACATTACTGTCCCCGATCAATCAAATCCATGCTCAGATGAGAATCAACTTCTCCACTGCTTGCATTAATCTTGATGTTGATGAATTTTAAATCTCTGGTAATAAAGGTAAAGTTCCAGAGCGATTTTCCTTCTAAATTCTGCAAGATCACAAAACCGTCTCCTCTTCCTGCTTTCGGAAACAATTCTTCGACATGTCCAGCAAAGACATCTACTGCTTTTGTAAAAGTAGTCTTGACAGAATCTATCTCTAACTCTTCCACTCGCTGCTCTGGCTTCTTGAAAACGTCATCTTCATTTTCTTTTACTGTAATCTTCTCGCCATAGGCAAAAACAGTCATCTTCTCAGAATCAGCATCATAAAACCCAATCTCCCAGTCACTTTTCAATTCACAATCAGTTGTAATTGGACAAAAAAAATGAGAGAGATAACCTTTTTGATGTTTTTTCTTCCAGGTTTTAAATTCTACACTCTTTTGCACTTTTTCCAACATTTCAGCTGGCGTAGCTGCCATTACGCATACTCTCGCCAAGTATAGTTGCATTTAGTACACTTAAAGAATCTCGTTTCTGGCTCATCTGCTCCTCGAGTTTGCTGAGTCCAGTAATAGGCTACATTGTTATTACATTTAGCGCAGTTAGTTTTAATCTTAGGATGAGTTTCAACTTGCTCAACCACTTCTATTTTTTTAGCTCCTTTTACTTTTTCTCTTATTTCTGCTGTCTCATCAGGAGCTTTGCTAAAGCCGCAGCTGCAAAAAAGAACCTTCTTGCCGGCCTTATCTTTTGGCCGCAGTATTGAACCGCAGGTAGGACAAAACATTCTATTGCAGAAATCGGCTTCCCCTTTAAATACTTTACCGCTGTATAGTCTATGTATCTAAACCCAAATAATCAGAACTATCGCTGTATATCCCATCCTAAGGGCCGCACCAAGTCCACAAACAATATCTTCACCCAGCCTAAATACGGCAGCCGCAGCACTCCTTTACCATAAATACGTTCTTCACTAATCTTAGTCTCTTCTAAGCCGCCAGCGATACTATCTTCATTATGGTCTCCTTTGGTTTGATAGTAATACTCCTCATTCTCCTGCCAAACTTTAACCACGCGATGAATAATCGGCTGCGCTTTATTAGCCTGAAATACTAAGATGTCTCCGACTTGAAGATTCTCTCTATGTGCTCGCCAGAGTACAATTACATCTCCTTTATCAAAACCGTTCTTGAATCTGAAACTTTCGAATTGCTCTTTACTGATACCCTGCCCTTCGTACCAATTTCCACAGGCTTCCCAATAATTGTCAAATGACTCCTTAAATTCAACAAAATATCCCTGACATAGTTTTCCATCATGCAAGCCATGCTCCATGCTTTCACTAACTACTGCCACAATAGGAAAACTAGTGCCTAAGACTATCCCCAAGACCGGGTAAAAAATAAAGCGTATCAGCAAAAAAGCCACTACTACATTCAGCGCCCAGCTGGTAATTGATTCATCATGCCAGAAGAAATTCCAAGCCTTCTTAATGGAATGTTTCCAGTTTTTTTCCATAGCTTATCCATTCTCTTCCGCTTTAAAAAGCTTTTTATAACCTAGATGTTTAATTTGATAAATGCTGGACAAAGAAAAGATTGCTGCTTTAATGCGAGATATCAAGGAAAAAAAAGAGTTGCATCATCTTGAAGATAATTTTGTAATAGAACATATTAAGAAATATCTCCAGCAAGAACCAAAGATAACTAAGGCCTTACAACAAAACCTTAATCCCAAATCGAAAGCATACGTCTCCGTCATCAAACAAGTCCGTTCTCAATTGCGAAGAGTATATGGGTTGTTTAGGGATTATTCAAAAGAAAGGAAAAAATTAGTCCAAGAACTACTAAAAATTTCACCTTCCCAAAGGCCGCAAATTCTTAACCGTATTTTAGCGACCCATTCTTCAACTCAAGAAAGAATGTCCTTTTACAATGCGCTTTACTCTAAACTATTTTCTCTTACCGGAAAACCAACAATCCTTCTTGATTTGGGCTGCGGTATTAACCCTTTTTCCTTTCCTTATATGAAACTGAAAGAGGGTAGTTATTTTGCGTATGATATTAATGCGGAAGAAATAGAGTATATTAACTCTTATTTTCAACTTTTACACCGAGAAAATTCTTCCTTCAATGGAAAAGCGATCGTTGCCGACCTGCTTAAAACTAACTTTCCTAAAGCGGATCTTTGTTTTTTATTTAAGATGACCGACGTCATCGACCAAGGGAAAGGACATAAAAAAACAGAAGAGCTGCTCAAACGAATTCCAGCTAAATATGTCATCATCAGTTTTGCTACTAAAACCATGAGTGGGAAAAAAATGACTGCTCCCAGAAGAAACTGGATGGAATGGTTGTGTGAACGCTTGGCCTATGAATATACTATTTTGGAATTTGAGAATGAATTGTTTTATGTGATAAAGAAGTAATTATTTCTTTTTAATCACCGCAAAGGTTACATCGTCATCACGCTGGCTTTTGGGTAAAAAATAAGGTGAAAACTTTTCTATTATTGTATCTCTTATTGTCTCGACTGGATCATCAGCTTTTTCTGCAATAGTGTTAACCAGCCATGCTCTGGTATGATCAACTAACGCTTCATAGTTTATTTCTTTTCTGATAGCATGGGGAAACGAAAAATAAATATCCTTGTTAATATTTCCTAGCAAACCATCTGACTGTAGCAATATCACTTCATCCTTTGCTAATGTTGTAAAATAGGTTGGATCATGTCCCTCTAGATATTTCAGATCAATAGTGCCTCCTTTCATCAGGATTCCTTCTAGACTTCCATTATTTCTCAAGATGAGCGTTTCGCCCAATCCCCCGCCCATAGATAACGAGATATTCTCTTTATCAAATTGTACATAGAGGGCAGAAACCATATCGAACCATTCATCACTCTTCCAATAAGGGATTGCTGGATTACGCAACGCAGCTAATTTTCTGCCAAGTTTTTCAAGATTATCAGCCGCATCTCCTGCAACACCCCAGCCCCCCTTAATCTCTTTTCTTAAGAATGCAGCCATTTTTTTCCCAACTGCTTCATCATGCCCGCAAGTATCTGCCAATACTATTCCGCATTTTGAATCTTCCACAAAATCGATAACATCCCCATAAGAACAAATTACGCCAGCTACGGAATAGAGACCAAGTTCTCTTTCAAATTTTGTAATAGTTCTATTATCTATCAAATCCATATAAAAAAGAAAAAATAAGAAGAGTTAAAAATGTTTTGCTCAATACTGCAGCAACACTTCCACGCCTCTGCCAAAGACACCTTTCAAGCTCTCAAACAAAGGCTCTTTGACAAAGACGCGTTTAGGAAACTTAGCGCCGGCCAATTCTTTCTCAAATTCCTCAAGGCTGCTTTTCTCAAGTGTACCTAAACTTCCATCGGCTTTTATTACAGCTTTTTCAATCTGCTGTTCTTTAGCATCAATGTCATGGATGACAAAAGCAAAGAATAAGAAGAGTTAAAAATGTTTTGCTCAATACTGCAGCAACACTTCCACATCTCTGCCAAAGATTTCTTTCAGGTTCTCGAATAATGGTTCCTTGACAAATACTCTCTTAGGAAATTTTGCTTTCGCTAACTCTTTCTCAAATTCCTCAAGGCTGCTTTTCTCAAGTGTACCTAAACTTCCATCGGCTTTTATTACAGCTTTTTCAATCTGCTGTTCTTTAGCATCAATGTCATGGATGACAAAAGCAACGCTTTCTAACAAGATAACTTCGCCGAACTTCTCGCCGTGTTTTACTCTTACTCTCGCGCGTTCTAGTTCCTGCCCACGCTTGCGTTGCATGTATTCAATTAAGAATTTGAATAACCCAGAGCTGCCCTTGCGTGCTTTTTCAATATCGGTTTTGGTCAGCTTTTTCTGATCATGCTTATGCTTAGCTTCAATGATCTCTTGTAAGTCACGCAAATATCTGGCTGGCACCTTTCCCGTGGTAATTAATTCGTCTTCAAACAATTTGATCAGTTGCGCATCCTGCGCTCTTTCAATTCCTTCCAGCTTTAATACATCCCTGATGATAGTCATGACTTCATCATAGAGCATGGCGATGCTTCGCTCATCATGCCGGCTTTCAATTTCAGCAAATAATTCTTTGATTCTTTTCAAAAACTTTTCTGCATCAGTGATGAGCTTGTCTAATTCTGTTCCAGTCAATTCTTTTTTATCTCCGTGTTCTATCTTTTTACGGATATCGACATTGTTTCTCAAGATCTTCACATACTCTGCTTCCAGCATTTTTTCTTTCTTGACAAAGATTTCTTCCAGTACGTCAGGAGTTTCTCTTGGCGTTGGTGGTGGAAGACCATACAACATGATTGCTGCCTGTGAGGGGGTTAAGATAGAATAATATGTATCTTCCATCCCCATCTCTTTTAAGCGACCTTTTACTCTGGTAATACTTTGTTCTCCGGTACTCATGAATAAATCAATCGCTTCTCTGCTGGGTTTGATTCTTCCCATTCTTAGCAGCTGCTTCCAAGGCATGAAAATTCCCCTATCATAAAATGGAACTCCATCTCTCAACAAAGTAAAGATGATGGGATTAGCTTCCTTCAATGATTCCCAGAAATCAGTTAAGATGTAAACCTGGATATTCAGTTTGTTTTTAATTCCGGTCATTTCACCAGCTTCTGCGCCCATACCGATGATAATAGCACGTAATTTATCCTTCAATTCTGCTCGACTCATTTTTTTGACATCAGTATCATCAATGACGATCCAGACGTCAATATCCGAGGTAGGAGTTGCTTTCCCTTGCGTCAATGAACCGGCTAAGACGTAACTTAGAATATATTTCTCAAACTTCTTGATAACCATGCTTTTATGGATTTCGGCGATCTTGATTGCTGCCAGCATCCCGGTGTCATGTAAAGGCGCGCTCATGGAAATCAAACGGTTAAAATCATATTTAGCATCGTAACAATTCTGCCATAGATCGGTCAGAAGCGCACATTGAGGAGTAATTTCTTTATCTACTTCTTCCCCGATCTGTTTTACTGCTGAAGAGAATTTGTTGAATAACTCATCTTTAGTCATCTTCTGAGAAGTAGTATCGTCAACCACCACTAAAACATGGATCTTGTTTTCATCGCCTTCTTTCTTTTCCTGTTTTTGTTCTCCTTCTTTTACTTCTCCTTCCTTTGGTTTCTCCGGAGGCAGAAGAGCAATTCCGACAATATAATCGCCAAATTTTTCGAGAACCTTATCCTTAAATTTGTCCAACTTTTCTTTAATAACCTTGAGCTTCTTTTCCATCTCTGGGGGCAAATTGGGCATGCCCGGAGGTATGGGTAACCTCCCTTGAGCTGGTTTAATCTCTTTAGGTTGCATAGATTTGGACGTTTTTTTGGACATTGTCATTTCCTCCTGAGACTAATTTATTCGATATTTTAGCTTATACTTTAAAAGCTTATATTTATTTCTTTTGGAAGTGAGACATTTTGGTCAATATTCTTAGCCGCAGAAATATTTAAATATGGGGGAAATTTCATTTCTCTTATGAGTGATAAGGATAAAAAGAAAAAAGAGACTGCTTTAGACGTTTTTGAGAAAAGATATAAGACTGCTGAAAAGATAGTAGAAACTCACAAATTACATACATCTGATGCGTATAATGCTGCTGTTAAAACCCATCTTCTTGATGAAAATGGCCAAGTTGATTATGATAGATTAGATTACGAAGATGTTCAAGAAAAATTTGCAAAAGACATGCTAGACTCTCACGTTAAAGAACTTGAGAAGAAACATGGGAAGTTTAAAGATGATTTTCACCAGGCAGTAATGTTGAAAGCCTATAAGGGTTTTACTGCTGAAGAACTTCGTGAAAAGGTAAAGAACTACGGAAGTAAGCTTACTCACGACGTATATCATGGGGAAGTTGTTCCAGAATTTACAAGAAGTGTGCAACAGCATTTGTATACCAACTCTACGGATCATTTATCTGATAAAGATGTTGGAGACATAACCAAGGCTTTAAATCTAGAAGACAAATTAAGTCAACCCTTAACAAAAGAAGAAGCTCGCCAGTTGCTTTTACGATGGAGAGTTAATGATAAATACCTCCCCGAGAAATTTTTACGAGAGCAGATTGGACAGAAGTTCAAAAGAAAGAAAGCACCACAGAAGAGCAGATAGTTACTACTCTCCAGTTAAAACAAGCACAAGATTTATAAACCATCTTTCTATTTTAAGCTAAAAAATGGCTGGTACAAATATGCTAGAAGTCGCCTTTTATGGTGACCCACACGGTAATTTTCAAGGTCTAGAGCTAGCCACTAGGCTGATGAACCAGCGAGGGGTCAAAAAGAGAATCTGTTTAGGAGATATTACCGTTCGTTTGGCCTCAGAGCTAAGCCGGAGCCAGACTGCCTTAAGCGAACAGTTTCGCCGACAGCTTTTTTCTGTAACAGGACCAGGTGAGGTCGCCGGCAGTTCTTATCGTCAAGCTATCGAAGAAGGCCTCTATTCCGATCAACAATTAGGGCGAGTTTCCCAGCCTAGAAAAAGACAAGGAGAAATCGTCCAACGACATGCTCGGGAGACGTATCGGCGATTTCGCGAAATTGATTCTACCATTGAAACTATAGGGGGAAACTGGGATGTAGAGGAACCGATGAGGGTAGTATTTGAAGATAAACTTCACGAAGATGAAATTACTGAAGATAATGGAATGAAGATTGCCTGGGCTACTGGTGGTGGTTCTGTTCCTATAGAAGAATCTGGAATTATGGATGGTTTTTTTGCTGATAATCCTGAAAAAGGATTATATCGTTCTCATAATCTACGAGAATTACTGCTTACCATCAGGGGGAAAACAACTGAAGAGAATACCATTGACCTGTTAGTATCACACATTCCCCCGCCGCAAGAAGGACGGCATGTTGATACGTATGCTCGACAATTGCAAGATCATTTACTTAGGCGTTATAGCGTCAGTTTACCGCTGCCTAAGCTTCTTGTACATGGGCATCATCACGTAAGTAATGCCGATATTGCTTGGAGAACTTATCAGGATGAAGTTACTGGAAAAAAGATTGAACAGCTTACCTTCACTCCAGGCGTTCTTGCCTTAGAACACAATGATGGTTCACATGGTGCATTCTGTATTGGAAAATTTGATCAAGGCACGAAACAGCTCCTCAGCGTAGAAGAGTACCATGTTCAAAAAAACATTGATGGATTTATGGAAGTTATTTACCATGGTGAACATATCCTTGATCACCAAGAGAAAAAAATCACTTTTAATAAAAAAGAACAGTTAGTAAGTCGAGAACCTCTTAAGAAAATGTTTTCTTTTGCTGAACTTGATGCTAATTACGCTCTTGAGAAAGGAGGATTTTCTGTAAATTATAATTCTTTAAATCCGCGAGAATTAGATGAAGCCGTGCGCCTAAGCCTTGCAAAAATGAGTTCTTACATTGCTGATACCAAAAGCAGAGTAAAAAATGTTTTTGATTCTGTCAAAAACCAATGGCTTCGTGGAAAAAACCCTAACGATTCATTTACCGACAGCGAACTCTTAGAGCAACAACTACATATTGCCGACCTTTTGGGTTACCAAGCAGCAGAGATATTTGGTGTAGGTCTTGATCACATCAATGCTCTTAATGAAATCGAAAAAACCTTCTATTTACGAACCATGATGAATGCCGCTTTTGGCTTAACTAGTTTAGAAATCCAGCAAGCATCAGATATAGATAACAAAACCTATGAAAATGTCCCTTTTAATTGGGGTGCAGAAGCTCAGCAGAAAGCAGCTAAAAGTGTCAATAATCAAATTATTAATTTTCTTATCGGAAATATAAATGGAGATAAATGGGCTGAAATAGTCGATGATGTCTATGCTCCTTTGAGCGTTAGCAGAACCAGTCCATTACCAAGAGACAAGGCCATGAATCTCTATTCTAAAGGTCTTAATGTCGGGCTATTAACCGAAGAAGACCTTCTTTCTACTGGTGCGTATACTAAAAAACAATCCGTAAGTTTGAATCCCAAGACTGCTTCAGAAATCGAAGCCATGTTTGATCTTTCCTTTGCGGAAGAAGACCAGTTTGAGGGCCTTCCTAAAGCTTCGGAAACCGATGTAATTGCCTTAAAGAGAGCTCTGGATGCAGGATTGCGAGTTATTCGTAGCACCAAAGGCGATTATCTGGTAACACCAAAAGGCCCAGTTTACTTACCTCCTGAAATACAAGAAAAAACACATTATATCCCTACCTCTATCAGTACTTTATTAGATCGAGGCGAGGCTACTCTAGTTCAGGGTGGTGATACCTATTTATTACATTATCAAGGAACGAATTTGCCGGTTGATCTTCAACGAGAAAATATCAATCCCAATAAATATCTGGCAACTCCACTCTGGCAAATGATTCAAAAATCACAGGAAGAACAAGAAAAAGAAAAACAAAAATTAGCCGACTCTTTCCGAGAGATGCAAGCCCAAGAAGGCCGTTTACATCTCCCTGAGAATAAATTATTTGTTCCTCCTGGAGTTCAAAAAGCTTCTTCCGATGAGCCTCTTATAATTGCTCCAAACGATTATGACTTTCGTAGAATAAAATAATTACATTAAATAGACAGAAAGCCTCGTCTTTTAAGACGAGGATGTCCTGAGCAAAGCAACGACTTTGCTGGGACGCCCGAGAAGTAGTTTCTTCTCTGTGCGAATGGCTTTCTAGCCTATTTATGTCACAAAGTGCGGGGATTAGAAAGCACAAGATGAAGCAGCGACTTCATCTGTGCACCAATGAGGTCGTTGCCTCATTGTGTGCGTCTCTTTTCAAGCCTCGCTCTTTAGAGCGAGGTGAGACGCTTTCCCGCACTTTCATGACTTAAGATCGATTTTTATATTTTTGTAGATATTTTAAAAAACCAAAAAAACAAGAAAAAAAGAAATAATTTAAGGAATAAAAATCTATTCCAACTCCATCTGCTCAATCTCGTCTAAGCCAAGATCGGTTTCTTCTTGCAAGGAATCAATTTCTTCCAACTCGCTCAAGCCGTTATCCACAGCTTGTTCAGTCGGAGTCGCTCCTTCTGCCAGAAGAGTTCCTGGTTCTTGAGAGATGTCCTGAGCAACTTTACAGCCACTGACAATAGCAACTCCTAAGATGAGCAGCAATACCGAAATTCGCAGTATTTTCATTATGCTTCACCTATGCAGTTGCTTCTGCGTTTGCATCAGCTTCAACAGCAGTATTACTTTCAGGTTCATCAGAATCTTCACTTTCTTCTAATTCATTCTCAGATTCTTCTGAAGCGTCTTTACTTCCTTCTTTCAACTCTTGCTGTACTTCTTTGTAGGTGTGAAGGAAATCACGCAGTATTTTCTTGGTTTCCTGCAAATCTTTTCGTACTTCATGCTGAGCAGCTCGTAATTCGCGATTGAAGCGGTCAAAGTCTTCTGCATCCTTTGCTTCCATCCATTTCTGCTTAGCAGCTTCGTAATCCTGTTCTAATTCAGCTACTTTAGCATCAAATTCAGCTAGGATTGCTTCCAATTCAGAGACATCTGCGCCAACTTCTGCTAATGCATCAATGCGTGCTTGCATACTGGTATGAAGATCGGCATGCTTTTCAACTAAGATATGAAGCTTTGCATTTACTAACAAGCCAACTAATCTTCGCTGTAATTTATGTACTTTCTGGTTTAATTCCTTCAAGTCTTTAATTGCAGCTCTGATTTCTTCTTGCGAAGTTTCATTGGTAAAGCTGTCAATCTTTGCTTTCTGTGCAGTTAGTTCTGCTTCTAAATCAGCAATAAAATCGAGAGCATTTTGCTTTTCTTCTTCAGACAAGTCTTCCATTTTTTCAACTGTTTTGGTCAACTTCTCCAAAGAGCGTTCTACTACCTGTACTGATTTTAGTAAGTGATTCTTTACACCTACGCGTAATTCCAGCTTTAAGGCAGCACAATCTTCATTTTCGGCATTACATCGCCGTGCTCTTTTATGTAATTCTAACACCTTCTCGCGGTGTTCACGTTGCTTTTCCTTTGCTTCATGGAAGCGTTCTTTCGCACCCTCTAATCGTTCCCGGGCGTTTTGTAATACCTTAACTTCCCGTTTTATCTCTCTTTTAATTAAACCATTTTTTATTTTGGTTTTAACTTCTACTTTTTCTTCAAATTCTCCATCATTTTCCCCTGTTTTAACTTCTGTTTCTTCTTCTACTTCAGAATCTTCATCTTCTGTTTCTACTTCAGTTTTAGATTCTGTCTTAACTTCCGCATCAGCTGCGTCTGAATCCACTTCAGCTTCTGCATCTAATTCCACATCTACCACATTGTTACTTCCTTCTTCTGCCAATCCTGCTGGCAAGACGCTTAGTAAAAATAAGCTCAACACCAGGAAGGCGCTTAATTTTTGTTTGAATGATGTCATTTTTGTGACCTCCGTTTGATTTGTTGATGCTTTACCAAGCGCTTTTCCTTTTAAACATACTTTTGGAAATACTTTACAGGATACTTTACCAAGCTTTAGGAAGGTTTATGGTGGTTTTGCGGAGAGTAATGGCGATTTCTCCTTAGTATTCCAGTTTCTGTGGGATTTCGTAGGTCATAGAATCTCAAAAATTTAAGCTAAGATTTAAAAATGGAAAGGTCTAGAAGAAAAGAAATGAAGGATATTAATTGGTTATATGCAGCAAAAAACTTTGCTAAATACATAACTATAAAACAACCGGAACAGCCTAAAGGAGCAAAAGCAATAAAAGAATTATACGAGATTCTGGAACCTGTGGCAAAAGAAGCTGCATCAAGGCTTTCAAGTTTAGACGAGTCTATAATGGATGAAGAAACCGATACCATGCCACCAGAAATGGATGCTATTATTTCTGAGGCATATCATAAAATTAAATCAGAAGCTTCAAGGAGATATGGACAATATCAAGCTACAAAAACTCTTACAAAAGATGAAGAAGCTGAGTTTAATAAATTCATCCAGGAATTTGCAAAAGAAGATTTATATGGATGGATCTCTGGTGCTGGGGAAGAATTGGCAACAGAACCTAATCCGCAGCTGACCTCTGCAAGAGAAGAAGATGAAAGGAAACATACGCAATATTTAGCTTCTGCGGGAATTAATACTCCTGAAGGGCAGGCTGCTTGGTACGTTGCACATTTTGCTGGCTTACACTTCTCTAGAATTTTTAGTTATATGGCTAGCAGTGTAATGTTTGTCAATGAGGTAAAAGCAACTAAAGATGAGTTTAATATGTACTTGGATATTGCCATGGCAGAAGGGTTTGAATGTGCAAGAGAAACGGCCATTATTGCAGACCAGGATAATTGCAGAGAAGCTGCAAAGCAATGGCTACGTTTAGAAATTGAAGATAGGTTATCTAAAGGACTTGAATTTAATCTGCTTGAAAAAGTTAGCATCAGGCAGGATAAAGATGGGTTTATTTATCTAAGATCAGAAGAAAAACCAGGCCTCTATTAGGAATAGAGAAAAAAAATACAAAGAACTATTTCTACCAAACCCTAAGTCTTCCCTTCTTCCCCCGATATCTTTTTATATCATTCTAGAGTTAAGCTTTATAGGGGGCTAGCAATGAAAACTTCAATAAAATTATTTGAAAATAAAAAAGTTAAGGTAGAGTGGATTGAAGAGGAGCAGAAATGGTATTTTTCTATTGTTGATATAGTCGCTATTTTAACAGAGAGTGAAAATCCGCAAACATATTGGAGGGTTCTTAAAAAGAGACTTAAAGATGAGGGAAACCAAACCGTTACAAATTGTAACGCTTTGAAAATGATCGCGCCTGATGGCAAGTTTCGTCTAACTGATGTTGGTGATACAGAGCAAATTCTACGATTAGTACAGTCTATTCCTTCTAAGAAAGCAGAGCCGTTTAAAGTTTGGCTAGCAAAAGTAGGTTATCAACGAATTGAAGAAACTGAAGACCCAGAACTAGCATTTGATCGGGCTATGAAAACCTATCTGCAGAAAGGATACTCAAAAGAATGGGTCAATCAACGGTTAAAGACTATCGAAGTGAGGAAAGAACTTACTGATGAATGGAACAGGGTTGGTATAGAAAAAGAATCTGATTTTGCTATCCTTACCAATGAAATTACTAAAGCATGGTCAGGAAAAACAGTATCAGAATACAAGAAATTGAAAGACCTTAAGAAAGAGAACCTTCGGGACAATATGACTAATCTCGAGCTTGTTCTCAACATGCTTGCGGAAGCCACCACTACTGAGTTTTCTAAGAAAGAAGGCCCTAAAACTTTTCAAGAAAGCACGCAAATTGCCGTAAAGGGTGGAACAGTTGCTGGAAATACACGAAAAGACATAGAAAAGCAATTGGGAGAGAGTATTGTAACCTCAAAAAATGCAAGAAATGATCTTAAAGAATTAGTTGCTCCAAAAAAAGTAGAAAGCAAAAAGTCAAAGGAACTGAAGTAATTCCCGATATCTTTTTATATTATTCTAGGGTATATATGGCTATGAAGCACAAATTACCATTATTTATATTGTTCTTACTAATTGCCCCATTAGTCTCAGCAGCTACCCTCAAAGGCAGCATCTATGATGAGAATTTGGATCTCGCGAAAGATGTTTTGGTGGAAGTTAATACCCAGCCACAGCAAAAATATCTGGCTAAAACAGGTTCATATTCTTTTGATCTTCCGCCGGGAAAATATACGCTTACCGCCAAAAATGATCAATATACTGTAACCGAAAGTGTGGAGATCCATTCTCCCACTGGTGAATATATATTTGACCTTTTCCTGCTCCCCGATTTTGTAGAAGAAGACGAATTATGGCAGGAAACCGAGCAGGATCTTCCTCTAGATACTGAAGAAAAGACCATTCCGTTGTGGTCTAAGGTCATTGCTGGAATCATTTTTGCTGCGCTGCTAGGCAGGATCATCTACACCAGAAAGAAATATGGCTCGCTCTGGCTCTTCCGAAAAAAAATCAAGGCCGAAAGCAAAAAAACACTTGAGCAACATAAAGAAGAATTAGCGCAAGAACCAGGATCTCTTGATCAAGCTCTGGAAATCATCAAAAAGCATGATGGCCGGATCAGTCAAAAAGAGCTACGCAAAGAAATGATGTACCTTTCGGAAGCAAAAGTAAGTCTGATTGTGACAGAACTGGAGCATAAAGGAAAAGTTGAGAAAATCAAGAAAGGGCGCGGGAATGTGCTTATTCTGAAATAATTTGTTCTTTTGAGCAAACTTTTTTAAATATCTTCTCACTTCGTGTAAAGATGCAATTTCCAGATTATAACCCCCAACAGCTTGAACCGCAGATACTAGAGTTTTGGAAAAAAAATAAGATTCTAGATTCTTTGCGCAAGCGTAACAAGAAAGGAAAGAAGTTCTACTTTTTAGATGGGCCGCCTTACACTTCTGGTAAATTCCACCTAGGTCATGCCTGGAACTACGCTTTAAAGGATATCACCTTGAGATATAAGCGTATGCAAGGCCTCAAAGTGTGGGATAGAAACGGTTTTGATGTCCATGGGTTGCCAACCGAACATAAAGTAATGGAGAAATTTGGATTAAAGACTAAAGAAGACATCCAAAAATTCGGTTTAGATAAGTTCATGCAGGAATGTGAGAAATTCTGCCTGGAAATGGCTGAAGTCATGACCAAGGATTTGCAGCGTATGGGTGTTACCGTAGACACCTCCAACCCTTACATGGCTCTTAAATCAGAATTTATGGAAGGAGAATGGGCGTTAATTAAGAAAGCCTGGGAGAACAAAAGATTATACTTTGGAGAAAAAGTGCTTACCTGGTGCCAGCATTGTGAAACTGCGGTCGCCAAACACGAATGTGAATACAAAAAAGTAAAAGATACTTCTATCTATGTAAAATTTAATCTCAAGAAAAAGAAAGATGAGTTCTTAATCATCTGGACTACCACTCCTTGGACCATTCCTTTCAATTTAGCTGTGATGGCCGGACCAGATATCGAATATGTTAAAGTTCAAGTGGGGAAAGAAAAATGGATTGTAGCCAAAGAACTCGCAGGAAAACTTCTCTCTTTACTGAACGAAGAAGTAAGGATTATTGAAGAGTTCAAGGGAAAAAAGTTGGAAGGATTAGAATATTCACATCCTTTTGAAAAGATAATTCCAACTTATGCAGAACTTAAGAAAAAACATCCTAAAGTGCATACCGTCATTCTCAGCAAAGAATTTGTCGACACCAGTACCGGTACAGGTTTGGTACACTCTGCTCCAGGCTGTGGTCCTGAAGACCAGGAAGCATGTAAACCCTACCATATTCCGCCATTTAATCCTATCGCTGAAAATGGAATATTTCCAAAAATTCTAGGCCCATTTGCTGGATTGAAAGCAAAAATAAATGATCATCAATTTATTGAGGCATTAGAAAAAGAAAATGCTCTTCTCAAAAAAATAAAAGTAGAACATGAATATCCTCATTGCTGGCGCTGCCGCAATCCGGTCGTCTTCAGAATAACTCATCAATGGTTCTTCAAAGTTGAAGATTTGCGCGAGAAAATGTTAAAAGAAAATAAACGTGTGCATTGGGTTCCTGATACTGCAAAAAATGCCTATGAATCATGGGTTGGCAATCTTAAAGATAATTCTATCTCTCGTCAACGCTACTGGGGAACACCGCTGCCGATCTGGCATTGCTTAAAATGTAATAACTTTAAGGTTATTGGTTCACGCCAAGAATTGAAAAAAGAAGCTGGAAAAATTCCCGCAAATCTCCATCTGCCTTGGATAGATCAAGTGACCATTCATTGTAAGAAATGTAACCAAGCCATGAATCGCGTTCCCGACGTTATTGATGTCTGGGTTGATGCCGGCACAGCTTCTTGGAATTGTCTTGATAATGATCCCCAAAAAATAAAAGAATGGTTCCCTGCCGATTTCATCTCGGAAGCAAAAGAACAGACTCGTCTGTGGTTTAGTATGCTTTCTATTGTCTCTTATCTTTACTTTGGTAAGAACTCGTTCAAAAACGTTTACGTCTATGGGATGCTTAATGACTTTCAAGGCCAAAAGATGAGTAAGAGTTTAGGAAATGTTATTTCGCCTTATGAGTTAATTGACAAACATGGCGTTGATGTAATGCGTTTTTATATGTGTCAAAATAGGTCCGGCCAAGACATCAACTTCACCTGGGAAGAATGTAAGGCCAAGGTCCGCAGTCTCTTAGTATTATGGAACACCCATAAACTACTCATCACTCTTTCCAAAGAAACAGGAATCAATCCCTTTTCTCTGAAAACTGCAGCAGTAGAAAAGGATTTTGCTTTAGAAGAAAAATATATTTTCTCCCGACTGCATTCAGTGATGAAAGAGATCACTGGTTTGCTTGATGAATATCGCTTAGATGAAACAATTGCTCCTCTTGAAGGATTATTCTTAGGATTATCCAGAACGTACATCCAAATGATTCGGGAAAAGAGTGTTGGAAGTTATGAAGAGAAAAAAGTCTGCGTCTATACTATTGGACAAGTGTTACTGGAATCGATAAAAATGTTTAGCATTATTGCGCCCTTCATCAGTGAGGCCATGTATCTCAACCTCAAAGAACAATTCAAGTTAAAAGAAGAAAGTATCATGCATTATTCCTGGCCCAAAGCCGATACCAAGAAAATCAATAAAAAATTAGAGGAGCAGATTTCCCTAGCTCAAGAAATAATTCAAGCTGGTTTACATGCTCGGGAAAAAGCCAAGCTAGGAGTTAGGTGGCCAGTAAAAGAAGTCCAAGTCATCAGCGAAAATCCTGCTATCAAGGGAGTGGTTTCAAAATTACAAGATGTCCTCTGTTCACAACTTAATGCTAAAGAAGTAGTCACTGCGGCGCATAGTACAGAAATGCAGTATAAAGTAAAACCTGATTATGCCCAGATCGGCCCTGCTTATGGTAAACTCTCTCCACAAATCATCGCTAAACTAGCCCTGGATAGTCCACAAACCATTGTCAACCATCTCCAGAAAAAGGGAAAGTATATCTTTACTATAGATAACCAGCAGGTAGAAATTTCCAAGGAGATGCTCTTCATAGAACGTGAAGCGCCGCACAATTATCAACTCTCAGAATTTAAAGACGTAACGGTATTAGTAAACACTGAACGTACTGAAGAGCTTGAAGCAGAAGGCTATGCCCGGGAAGTGGCAAGAAATGTTCAGGACTTACGTAAGAAAGCAGGCATGCAGAAAACTGATAAGATCGTATTATATTTGAAAGTAAGTCATGGTATGCATAAAATGCTGCTGTCTCTAAAATCAGAAATTCAACTTAAAATAGGCGCACCGGTATTTGATCTTGTTCTAGCTGCGCCAGGCAGAAAGTATAAACACACTGATTCCTTTAAAGTAAAAGAAAAGGAATTTACTGCTTATTTTGAGAAATTGTAGGTTACATTAAATAGACCAGAAAGCCTCGTCTTTTAAGACGGGGATGAATGGCTTTCTAGCCTATTTATGTCACAATAGGCGGGGTTAAGAAATCGTCTCTTTTCAAGCCACGGACTTTAGTCCGTGGTGAGACGATTTCCCGCCTATTCATGACATCATATCTTCTCTATTTATACCTCAGAAATCTTTATATACCTTCCAACACTAATTCAATGAATGCCTGATTATGATATTCCTCGTATTACTCTTCGTTATAATGGTATATTTGATTTTGATGGATTCTATAATGCGGTAACTGACTGGGCTAAGAACTATGGCTTCATGTGGCATGAATCCAGCTTTAAACATAAAGTTCCTTCTCCAGAAGGTGCGGAGCAGGAACTAGCCTGGCAAATGACCAAGAAAGTAACTGAGTTTATTGAATATACCATCATCTTTACCATCCATATGTGGGAAGTAAAAGATGTGCCGGTTGAAGGAAGAAAAAAGCCCCTGATGAGAGCAAGATTGTACATCTGGATTGAAGGAAAAATAACCTATGACTGGCAGAAAAAGTATGGTGGCAGCAAGTTTGCAGAATTGTTAGGAAAATGGTTGATGAAATTGCCGCATATGAATCCAGTTGAAACCATGTATTTTGATCAGCTCTACTATAGAGTTTGGAACCTTCATGCGGTAATTAAGAAATACTTTGATTTACAGGCCGGAAAGAATGCCTACAAAGATTATTTAAAGGAAAATTAATTCTTCCCTAAACATGGTTGATACTCTCGAGGCGGAGCTTGAAGTAATGCTGGCTGAAGAAGCTCTTTTAACGCAAAGAGACCTTGTCTATTTACAACGTTTTAGAACTATCCTTGATGGTCTTAATCTCTCTGATGAAGAAGACATTGCTCTTAATTATCTTTTTCAAAGGCAAGGGATAGATTATCTCGGAGGTCAGACCGATACATCATCGCCCGATCCAGTAGGCGATCTAATAGAAAGATTATTTGCAAGAATCAGGAACGATCCTATTGAAGGATTTAGGAGAAGATACGCCAAGGCCAAGAATTCCCCGATGGAAGAAACTTACCAAGCGGAGTTAAAACTGGTTGAAGATGAAGCATTTCAACAACGAATGTTTGAAATGTATCGCACTCAAATATGGCCGGCAATGAAAAGAACAATGAATTAAGCTTCCTAAATCTTTTAAATCTTGTTTTGCTTCTTAGCACATGCTTATTCAAACTTCCGAAATTAATGCTGGAGGAATAAAGATAATTATTACTGAGGAAGGTCAAAAAGTTGGCCGGGCTTTTCTCTATCTTCTGAAAAATGATCTCCATCCTAAACCATTTGGTTTTATAGAAGATGTGTTTATAGAAGAAGCATTTCGAAGTAAAGGTTATGGAAAGAAGATTACCGATGCTCTTATCGAAGAAGCTAAGAAACAAGGCTGCTATAAACTGATCTGCACCAGCCGGTTTTCTAATGAGCGTGCTCATCATTTGTATGAGAAGTTAGGTTTTAGAAAGCACGGTAATGAATTTAGGATGGATCTCTGATCGATTCATTCTCCTTCTAAAAAGCCTTCCAATAACTTGGCTCTATTGGGATGCCTAAGTCTCGCCAATGCTTTTGCTTCAATCTGTCGAATGCGTTCGCGGCTAAGTCCTAATTCATCAGCAACTTGTTGAAGAGTATAGTGTGTTCCACGTCTTACATTACCGTATCCGAAACCCATGCGTAGGCGAATGACCATCTGATCACGTTGGTTAAGATCAGAAAGAACTCTTTCCGTCAGTGCTGCAAGTTCTGGCATATTTGCTTCTTCTTCTGGATTAGGGGATTTTTCATTTGGAATAAGTTCTAGCATTTCTCTATCTTCCATTTCACCAACTTTTACATCTAGCGATGCAACTTGTACAACAGCATACGAACGTCCAAAAATTTTCGCTATTCTTTCTGCGGTAAGCAATTTCTCTTTATCTATCTCCTTACCTTCAAGTCTCGCCTTATGCTTTGCTTCCTGCATTAAATCTTCCGCAATTTCTTCAGGAGTGATATCCTCTCTCTCGTATCTCATCCTGCAGCGTTCTTCTGCTCTACGGATTTGACTGAGGTGAGTGTATAAATGAACTGGCCGGCGGATCATGGTAGCAGTATCGGCGAATCTTCTAGAAATTGTTTGATTAATCCACCAGACAGCGTATGTCGAAAATTTATTCTCCATTTCTGGATCAAAACTATCTATGGCTCGTAAGAGGCCGAAATTACCATCAGCGACACGATCTTCCAAGGAAACCTTTCCAATTCGGAGCATTTTTGCTCGGTGCACTACTAAGCGCAGGTTTGCCCTCATAATTTCGTTCCTGACTGCACTCCAGTGAGAATAAAGTTCGGTTACAGCTCCCTGGTGTCCTTCAAGCTCCTTATAAGTATCTGAAGCAGGTTGATCTTTTTGCAAGGTATCATTAACTTTTTGCAGATACTGTAAGCTGATATCATTTAAAAAATGCCAACGGTTGGTATCATTGGGTTCCTCTTTTTCTTGCTTCCTAAACTCCCCAAATTCATCATCAATAAATTGCGAATCTTTACCGTTAATCGCCGCATAAAGTGCATTACGGTATTTTCCTAATTCTTTAAATTTTTGTTGCTCCCCAGCAGCGGAGAGAAGAGGATATTTACTTAATTCTTGTAAATAGAAGCTGAATGCACCTGAAAGTTTCTCTGTAATCTCAAATTCTTTTTCCCAAGGATTGCGGCTAGATTTTTTCGGACGTCCACGCCCGCGTTTTAGTCGGAAAGTTCCTCTCGGTGCTCGTGCTTTAGGTTCTGGAGTCACTTCATCAGGATCCCTTTCCTCAACTTTCGCTTCCAATGCTGTTGGTTCTGGTTCCGATACGGCTTCATCTTTTGGCGTTCCGGGACTGTACGTCACAGGATCAGCAACTAACATATCTAAAGAAGCAGGCGCATCAGCACTTTTTTCCGCGGGAGTGCTAGATCTTTTTTCTAATTTTCTAGTCCCTTGCCGTATGCGCTGAGTCGCATAGGAAGAAAATCTTTTTCCTTGGGAGTAATCATAACTATGCACTGCTTTCTGAAGGATTGCCTTTCCCTGCTGAACATAATTGAGAGCATCTGCATCCGTCTCCAAAGGTGTTGCTGTGGATTCTGCCAGTGATAGGGCCAGATACAAATGATGCTGCACCATCTTATCCGTAGTTTTACTCCATTCTCCAACTGCTTTTTCTACTGCCTTTTTTTGTTTCTGTATTTCTTCTTGTTCAGAATCTTGGCCGACCTGTTTTTCTCCTTGCTGGAGATACTTAAGATAGGATTCACTCATTTTTGCATACACATTACTATAATCATATACGGTCCAGAGAGTTTCCAACGCTTCATAGAAATGTTCTTCTGTTTTTGCACTAGTTTTTACTTTTATCTTTCCAGCTCTCGTGGTGGTTACCTCACTAAAAAATTCTTCCAATCCAGCTTTTTCTTCATCTAGAGTAGCTTCTCTGGATTGTCTTGCGAAATAGGTTATGAAGAAATCTGGATTCTGAGAAAAGATCGCCCACAACAGCTGCTTTCCTTTTTTCTCTATCTTTTTTACAAGACTGGATTCTTGTTGCTGGTCGAGAGCGGGGTATCTTGCGGCCTCTTGTTTATACCACTGAAGATCCTCAGTCATGTTTTAGGAGTTTATAGCTGACACTTTAAATAGGTTACGGTAACGAAGAAGATAGAAAAGGAATGCACCGGTCGTGCGTTGATGAACTGGATTTTGATGCAAGCAAGCTATCCAAAAGTATTTGTTCCGGTTAAATTGAGGCAGAAGTACTACGAAGCTATTGATTTGCATAACCACAAGGATGTTAAAGGATATTGTGAGAAGATGTTTGAAGTAGTGATGGAACAGTTTAAGCTATAATATTGTCCACATTTTAGCATTTAATTAGGCGTTTGTGGACAATAAGGTGATCTATTTTTGGATAATATTATTCATTTCTGGTAGATGAGACTTTTGGTACATTTTTGTAATATGTTGGGTGACTACAAAAAGATGAAAAGCGTAGTCACTTACCTCTCGTTTAAGTTACTCTCATTACGTAGTGAATAGGGAGAAGTTTTATAAAAACAACTAGCCTCTCGGACAAAAGCTAATGGCAGAAGGAGAATAAATGGGATTAATCGGCTTTCACAGAAATGGAGAAGACATTATAGAATCAATAGTTTCTGATAGTCCTGAACTCAAATCGGAGAGGTTTCTTAGACCAGATGGTTATTCTGCAATATTTTTTGGAGGATGGAATTCAGCTAGAACGGTTAAAGTTGTTCCCTTGGCTGTTGAAAAACCAACTATCTTCTCAGCAAAACATAGTGAAGATTACCAAAGATTACCGGACGAAATAAGAGCCATTTTTGATGATGATAAAATTTTAAGAACTTCACCTACCGAAGAAAGCTATTTTTCCGCTCTTATGTATGTTCTTGATTCAAAACTTCCTGAGGGGAGAACGGGAGTTTTACTTTACAGGGGCAATCCAGTTACAGTTAACATTGATGGGAAGGAGTTTGTTGTAGAAGTAAAAGGGGTAGGTGTTCCAAATGGCGATAATACCATAGGTGATCCAATGAGCAGGGATTCGTATTTTGATCAAGGAGCAGCCAGATATGGTGGGCTTGAGGTCAGTCAGGGAGAAAGAGAATTCAGGAATCTTGAGATTCTCCGTAATGAAGCAGCGAAAACATTTACAGATGGCAATTCGCCAAGAGTGGCCCTTGTCCTTAGATACGACGGAAAAGTAAAATATTTTGGGGATGGAACTGAGCAAGCATACTTACTACGGTTGTCTCCAAGTTCAATACGTGCTTCATTTGATGGAAATGGGTCTTTACCTGAGGTAAGAAGTAAATCCAATAGAATAGCTCGCGATTTGGCACAACAATATGTTGAACTTATGTCTTTAGATTCAATACTGATACATACCTGCGCCCATTCTGAGAATTTGGTATTAACGAATGATGGGTTTAAATTTACAGACTATTCAGATATGAGAAAACTTGCTGAATTAGAAGAACCACACAGGATAGTGCAACTGGCTTTTACCGATTTTGTTGATGAAATTCCAAACAGAACAGATGAAGATATTGCTGACTATTGCAGGGTGCTTTGTGAAGGTTTAGGAATTGAATGGAATGAGCAATACAAAAATCCTAAAGAACTTGCTGAAGAAATCTGGAAATTTTTTATTGCACCAAGAGTTTATGAATTGCGAAGATCAGGCATCAATGCTGTTAGAGATAAAACATTAAAGATTGTAAATGAGTGGATTCTTTCTCCGGAAGAGCTTGATAAGGAGATTGTAGAGTCTGCTCAAAGACAAATAGGATATAGGCAATGGGAAGTAGAACGATACCAAGGATTAGTTGCAGTTCATGAAAAATGGATTTCCAAATTAGGTCCAGCAAGAAAAGATATTGTAGTAGCTCGGAGAATGTATGCTGGAAATGATTATATTGCCTCATTGGATGACCAGGAAGTGTTAGAACTTGTGGAAAAGGAATATGAAAAGAGGATAGAAAGGGATTTGCCAGAAGATAGAGAAAATTTAAACGCAACTTTAAGAACAATTCAAGCATTAGAACAAAATGCAGGTAATTCACATAAACTTGCTGAGATTGAACCTGAAGTTCTTTCAGGATTGCGTCTTGGACTTCAGACTATAAGGAAATATCTTAGCAACGAAATTGACTTAGTGAGAGCTGTGGGGACAGAGGTGGCAAGTATTATGGTTGCTAATGATAATATCGCTGAAATAGATAAAGTTCTCATAGAGAATCGTTATAGCGTTGTGGACAAACTAAGAGAACTTCAGACTATAAGGAAATATCTTAGCAACGAAATTGACTTAGTGAGAGCTGTGAGGACAGAGGTGGCAAGTATTATGGTTGCTAATGATAATATCGCTGAAATAGATAAAGTTCTCATAGAGAATCGTTATAGCGTTGTGGACAAACTAAGAGAAGATGCAGGGTATGTTCTAAGATTAATGGATTTGCCGTATTTGAATTCTGTTTGACTTTTCCTAATAAAAGTATGTAATACATGGTCGTGTGGGACTCGGACTAAAGTGCCTATGCACCACCCGATTTTCCATGAAAACATGGGTTGGGACTCGGACTTGAAGGTAAATGCACCGGCCGTGCGGGCATAACTTAGTCTTGATCCCACAAATTTTTAGGACTCTGGTGAATTTTGTTTTTAGGTAAGAAGGATATTAAAGTATAAATAGCTTTCTGTTACGATAGTTTTTCATCAACTAATTTATGTAACACTATAATAATCTCTTCTATTCTTTTCGCATTAGTCTTGATGTAACTAGCTTTTATGCTAAAACCTTCATACGAAATCTTGTTTCGATAATCACGCAATTCTTGAATAAATCGTTTTGTGGCTGTACTAAGCTTATATTCGTCGCAAACATAATCAATTATTATCTGATGTGCTCCTTCACCTTTTATCTTAACTCCGTCTACAGTAGTAATTGCTTCCATCAATTTCCGGATGATATCGTAATAATCTGTCAGCGTATTAGAAGGGTATTTTTCTTTATCTGTTTCTTTTAATCTCTCAAATGTAACCAGAGCCATCTCTCGTAATGACTTTGCTTTTTGTCGATCTGGTTGGACTTTGATGATCATTACAATGCCTCTAGATAACCTTCCAACACCACCCCATTTATAATATTATTCTTTAATTCTGTTGGATATTTTTTGAAATTATCTTTGAAATGAAGTTGAATGTTTCTACTCAATATCTTTGCAAATTTAGACAAATCTACTTTTTCTTCTTTACATTCTAAAAAAAGATCTATGTCGCTGTCTTCAAGATCTTCCCCGCGCTGGTAACTGCCAAACAGGACAATGCATTTCGGCATGAAAGAATCCTGTAAATAACTAATAAGATTGGAATTCTGCAATTCCAGAAGATTAAACATCTTTTTGTAGGTTTTATAGTTTTTATTGTGTATCTCTGCTCTGAAGATAGGAAATTTTCTGTCTCCTCTCTTTTCTATTGACTCCTTAATGATTGATAACTTGATCAGGGTTTGCAAATGAGTTTTAGTGGAGGTATGAGATAAATCAGCCTTTTTACTAATTTCCAACAGATAATGGTCTTTGGTAGGTTCTCTAAAGAAAACGCCTGCGACAGTCAAAATACTACATTTTTGTAACATATGCTACATAAATGTAATACTACTTTTAAAGCTTGTGTTACATTTTTGTATTATATGCTACTTTTATGTAATAGGCTATTCATAAATTGGATAATATTATCCATCTCTGGTAGATGTAGGTGATATTATCTAGAACTAAGCTTTTTTTACAAAAAGCTTTATATTTTTAGTTAAATTGACATGGCTATATGAAAAAATCAATTCCTGTTTATGAAATATTATTACCAGAGTATACTTTAGATAAGAAGCCCGATTATCGAAAAGTAGGAAAAAAATTAGATTCTGTTATTAAAAAACATTTTTTAGGGAAAAAAGTTTGTATTAGAGCATTGGGTTCGCAGGACCATAAATTATCAAAAGAAGAGTTAGTCCAAAAGATAATTGAACAAGGAACTGATAAGTATGACTCTAACAAAAAAGGTTTCTGGCATGATTGGGAAGCCTATAAAGATAAAGGAATTGATTTATTTGCTTGTTATAAAGAAGTCACAACAAAGTTTCGTTTTATGCACGAAGTAGTTTCAGATTTTTATGAAGGAGCACTTGTAGATAGGGGGTATTCTGTTCGTGTTGATATACTTCTCTTTTACAATCCCGATCTGCTTGAAATGATACCAATAAAATACGCTGAAAATGATATTGGAGAAGATGCATGGAGATTTAGTTTTCCTGAACAAAAGAGAAAAACCCTACTAGGTGTAATAAAGATTGATTAAGAATATTGTTTAACCTTCAATTGCTTTGTTGATTTTTTAAAAGGTGTTTTGTAATGCACAGCCAGTGCATCTTACTTTTTTTATAAATGCACTACCGAAACCCACAGCGGGACTAGGACTAACCAGTATATGCACCAGCTCAAAAAACCTGTTTTTATAGGTGTGCATAGGAGTAAAGAAGGTATGCACCGGCCGGGATTCGAATTTCCGGACCTGAAGCCTAAACTTCAAGATCACCCGGACAACCGGCTCTCTTCTTCTTACGAAGTGGAAACTTCAAGATCACCCGGACAACCGGCTCTCTTCTTCTTACGAAGTGGAAGGCCGGGATACTAGCCGTTATACTACCGGTGCATAAGCTAAATGTTTTATACATTATTTATTAAGGTTTTGGTAGTAATACAGTAGTATTCCTTTCACAAACTAATCTCGACAAAATCTTTTTAAATCAACTCCCTTTCTAGAAAATCATGGCAGAACTAACTGGTCAGCAATGCGCATTTTGCGGAGAAAACAAGCTCACCCTCAGAGAGGAAGAAGTAGAGATACCGTTCTTTGGCCGGGTCTTTGTCTTATCCATGGATTGCACCGGATGCGGCTATCGTAAAGCTGACGTCGAGCCTGCTGAAAAGAAGGAGCCCTGCCGATATACTTTAGAGGTGACTTCTGATGCTGATCTTAACATCAAAATCATCAAATCAGCAGAAGCAACCGTAAAAATTCCCCGGATCATAACTATCGAATCCGGTCCGGCCTCAGAAGGCTACATCACCAATGTTGAGGGTCTTTTAGAAAAAGTGAAAGCCATGATCCAGTCCGCCGCTGCTGCAGAAGACGATGATCCTGCGGCCAAAACTAAAGGAAAAAATCTTATCAAAAAACTAAACAAAGTTCTTGTTGGAAGAGAACCATTAAAGATCATCATTGAAGATCCATCTGGACATAGCGCGATTATTTCAGATAAAGCGCAGAAAGGTAAATTATAGAAATTAGCCTTAGTTTATTTTTATGGATAATATCCTCCTATATCATTATGTAACTAGTAAGAAATATGAGACCGTTCTAGAAAAAGGACTACTTTTACCATCAGCTCCCTTTAATCCTAAAGTTTCTGGAACTCAGTGGAATGAATACATAAAGCAATTCTCTTTTCCGGTTGTTCAATTATACACCTGCTGTTTTTTTGAACCTGAACCTCAAAGTTGGAAAGAGCATGGTTTGTTTGAGTTGTTAATGGAAGAATTTGCAGGTGGAGACCACTTATTAGAATTAACTATTTTAGAACAAAACCTAAGTGATCCTATTTTAGTTAGAGACCATAGTTTTCACAGTCCAAAAAATTATGACCGATCTCCGCAAGACTGGAGAAAAAGAGAAGTAAGGGATTCACGTCCAGTTCTAAGAGAAGCATGGTACCAATCTACAACGCAGTTACGTAATTATGGCGGTAATTTTATCTGTCCAGAAGTATTAATTCCTTTTTCAATAGAAATTAGCAACATAAAAGTCATAAGATAATACTAAACCTATTCATTTCTTCTCCTTCTCATCGCTATCTTCTTTCGCTTTCTTAAATGCCTGTGGGAGATCAATCATATACTTCCCTTCTTCTAATTTGATGATTAATGGATCTTTCTTGAACAGATGCACTAAATCAATCTCAAATTTACCTGGTTTTACTACCCTGATCGATTCCAAATCGAGAACTACTGGCGTGTCTGGTTCTCCTTCCCGAATGCTAAGCACTTCCGCCACATCTTTTTCGATGTTGGTCTTATCTTCTTCAGTTAGATTGGTTAAGAGTTCTTTTCCATACTCAATATCCTTCTTCTTAATATAAAAGAACAATCGCGCTCCACAAGTGCATCCCTTCAGAATCTCTGCCGACCCATCTTCATAGAAGGTATTGCAACGTACACATTGGTGTGGCATGGGCAGAAACTTGAATTTTGAAGTATTTATAGATTTCTATATGGGATTATATACCTTAACGTCTTCTACTTGCTTTTTTTGATCTTTCCTTGGTAAACAATTCAATTTGGTCTGGATTACTCTCAATTTTTTTGACTATAGAAGCAGGCCCAATGATGGTTAATCCTTGTCGGTCTCCTAACAGCGCGTCAGCAAATACCCCCTTGAGACGCTGCATGGCATCTTGCTTATCTTTATCAGGATAGATAACACTCAATTCAATCCCTTTAAATTTAGGTGAAATTTCTTCCATGGTAATCTCAATTAAGTCTGCTTCTTCCTGCCTACGAAGGCGACCTTCCATAATCACAATCTTATCTTCCTTTACAATTTTCAAAAGTTTATTAACACGTTTAGCTGAAGAAAGACCATCAACCTCATGGTACGGTACAAACTTAAAGGTAACCATCTTTGTCTATTTAGCCTCTTTTAACCTATATATCCTAGTACTAAGGAAACTCTTAGGCTTTTTAATGTTTACTGTTCACTTACTTTGCAAGGGCAAAGAGCTGTTCGTAAAACTCTTCCACGTTCTTTCCATATTTTGCTGAAATTCCCACAATCTTATACTGGGGGAAAGCTGCTTTAACCGCTTCAATGTTTGCTTTCTTTAAGTCTACTTTGTTTGCTGCTATCAGTACCGGAATGTTTCTAGCCTGTAAATTTCCAATAATAGTGATATTGACCTGTGAATAAGGATCTTTAGTCGCATCTAAGACCACCACTACTGAGTCCATGTCATCAAGCCATTTAATAGAATCAATAACCCCTTTGGTTGCTTCTTTTGCTCTCTTTTTTGCTTCAGTTTTCTTCAATCCTTTCTTAATAAAATCTTCATAATCTATTTTAGTTGAAATTCCCGGTGTATCCACCAGCGAGAAAGTTAATTCCTTCCCTTTTTTGTTCTTAATATTGACTTGCTCTTTGATCTTAATTTCCCGTGTTTCGTGAGCAATATGAGATACAGAAGACATCTCTTCGCCTAACCAATCCTGACAGATTTTGTTTGCGAGGGTTGACTTACCACCGTTAGGCGGACCGTATAAGCCCAATTTGATATGATCCTTTTTATTAAATGGATTTATCGATAGTTTCTTAAAAATATTTCTTAAAAATGATGTGACCATCTTTTTTTATACGCACCCCTGCATAGTCGGAATTAAATTGAGCTTATTAAAGTTTTTGGTGGTCTAGGGGATAGATAGGAAAGATTACAGAAGACCTTGATAGGATGTTAGCACCATACAAATAAGAATGTTTCGTATTTCTTCCACAGAATAATTTATAAGCCCAAATTCTCTTCCCCTGCTATGCCTGAACGCTATCTGGTGGTTGATCGACTTAAGCTGAGTTATGAAGGTCTCTTTAATGCAGATGAACTCTATCAGCTTATCGCCCAGTTTTTCTACGAAAAGGGCTGGGATTGGTATGAGAAGATGAACCAAACTATTGTTACTCCGGCTGGAAAGCAAGTTCGCATCGTCTTTGAACCCTGGAAAAATATTTCTGATTACTATAAGTTAGCAGTAAGCATTCGTCTTAATATGATTGATGTTAAAGAAGTTTCAGTAGAGCATGAAGGGAAAAGTATCCGCACTAACCAAGGTACTATACGCATTATTTTTGATGGTTTTGTGGTTAGTGACCGAAAAGGCAAATGGAGTGAAAAACCGATCTATTGGTTTGCCAGCATTCTCTTTGAAAAATATTTTTTCCGTAATCATTATGGAAAGGCAGAAACCTGGATGAAAAGAGATATTGAGAACCTGCATCAGAAAATTAAAACTTATCTTAATTCCTTCAAGTATACCTACGGGCGTTAAACATGGAAAAAAACCTCATCATTAATAACCGCGAATTAAGTTATTCTGGTATTTTTAGGACTGACGAACTCTTCACCACTCTCAATAACGCTCTCGACGAAAAAAAGTACACCAAACGGGAGAAAAAAAGTGAAGAATTAGTAACTCCTCTGGGCAGATTGCTGCAGCTGGAATTGCGACCGTTCAAAATCAAGACTAATCATATTACCTTGATGATTAAAATTCGCATTACCCTTGACAACATTACGGAAGTGATTGAAAAGCGGCATAACCTAAAAGAACGTTTTCAAAAGGGTGACGTGCATATTATCTTTGATGCTTGGTCTTTAACTGATTATGAAAGTCGGTGGGGTATGAAACCGTTAGTCTATTTTATTAAAGCAGTGATACATAAATACCTCTATAAATTTCCCCTTGAAGAAGGTTTTGTCCGGGAGTTAGCCAGCGATACAGCTTACGTCTATGCACAAGTTAAAAATCTCCTTCAATCCTATCAAGGCAAGAAATTACCGCCTCTGTCTGAGCAGGAAGTATTGAGAAGAGTCGAAGAAGAGATGATGAAGAAATCTAGTGCTGACATTTAGTTTCAACCGAAAACTTTATAATTCTCTTCTTATATGAATTTTTAGGTGGATGTTTGGAGAAATAAAAATGTCAGAAAAATCATTAGAACGTTTGACTTTAAATCAAGAAGGAAAATTTGTCGATGCGAGTGGAAACCTAGTTCATGCACATATTGTTGAAGGCCCACTTAATCTGTCAGTTCAAACAGAGAGAATATGGGAGAAATTTACCGATGCTACACAAGGGAGGATTATAGAAGCAGTACAAGCGTCTGCGCCAGAAAAATCAAATGCCTATAATATCGGTCGTGCCACCGCGCCGGTAGCATATGCAAATTATGCCGTACACACTGCGTTCTGTATGGTTCCTATACTATATTTACGGATAGAACCTGAAACAAAATCAGAATAAATATTTTTTAATTTTAACTTTATACTTAAGATATAACTCTCCCTCTCAAATCAAAAGTCTCTGCTTTAGTTATAATCACTTTAAGAATCTGTCCGATCTTATAATCCCCTTCAACAATAATTTGTTTGTATGATCCATTTCTGCCGATCCATTGTTTCTCTTCCTTGCCTTTTTCATCAACCAAGATTTCTCCCTGCCAATCCACCCAGCGCTCATTCTGAATTTTAGATACGTTATGGAAGATATCAGTTAATACTCTTGATCTATGCTTGACCACTTCGCCAGGCAACTCTTGCAAATTAGCTGCCGGCGTGTCTGGACGTGGCCAGAAACTGGATATGCTAATGAAATCTGGAGTGGTTTTACGCACTACCTCTAAAGTGCCCCAATAATGGTCATCCGTTTCCGTTGGATAGCCGACAATGATGTCAGTCATAATATTTATCTCTGGGATTTCCCGTTTAAACAAATTAATGGTTTGTAGATATTCTTCAACCGTATAGCGTCGGCGCATTGCTTTCAGGGTTTCATCATGGCCGGCTTGTAATGGTAAATGCAAAAATTTGAATATTTTTGGATTTTTGTAAAGCTCTACCAGCTTAGTCCCTATTTTTTGCATATGCTCTGCATTGCCCATCTCAATCTTTATTTTAAAATCCCCTTCAATCTTAACTAAATGTTCCAGCAAGGTAGGAAGATCTGTACCAATATCAAACCCATAACAAAAAGTATCATGCGAGGCCAACCAGATTTCTTTCACTCCTTCTTTCACAGCTTTTGTTACCGCTTCAATAATTTCTGTTACTGGATAGGAAACTAAATTCCCTTGCGCTTTCTTGGTTTTACAGGATGCGCATGCCCCTAAGCAACCGCGATTAATCGGCAAGATTTCCACAATTGGATTTTTACGCACTCGAGGTAAATTCAAAGGAGGCATTTCATCATTGCTCAACAACTGCAAGACATTATCATGCAACGCTTCTTCCACCACCTGTACTACATTGTGAATTTGTTTTGTTCCAATTAACGAGTACCCGCGTACTTTAGCGCGATCTGATTGAGGGATACAACCTGCGATGATGGGAATTTTGTAAGGATGCTCTGTCCTGAACTGCTCTAGCTTGGAGAAGAAAGTGTTTTCTGATGAGCTTTTAACGATGCAGGTATTAAAGACCACTACATCTGCATCTTCAATAGTTTCTACTAATTCAAATTTGGCTTGTTTTAACAACCCTGCCATCTGCTCAGAATCAGCCAGATTTGCTGTATAGCCGGCAGTTTGGATATGAAATGTTGTCATACCACATTTTTAGCTTCTTATTTTAAAAAGATTATGCACCAATAAATATTTTATTCATCTAATCCTATCTTCAAGCTGATGATCAGCCTTCTTAGAAGCTTTTCTAGCAACTTCACTGTCACGGATATACATAACATCACCTGCTGCGGTTCTTACTCCGTACATTGGCACTCTACGTCCACCGTGCTGAATTATGTACGCATCATTAACCCCATCTTCATTAAAATCTACCTCTTGCGGAATGATGCTTTTTGGCTCGTTATCGCGATTGTAATTTATGAAATATAATGATCCTGCTGAAGCAATAGTAACAACTGTAGCAACTGCAATAAGTCCGTGCTTAAGATATTGCTGGCGCAGTAATCGATGGATATAGGTATCGATTTTATCCCAATTATCTAACACTTCACGATGTTCCTTCTCTTTTTTTTCTAAAACAAGTTGGTGCACCGGCTTTAATTTACAGCCGGGCTTACTTTCCACTAACCGTAATTTTCTTGCACTCATTTCAAAACCCCAGCCGTTTCAAAATCATTTCAGCATCAAACTCCTCTAAATCTTCATACTTTTGCCCCATCCCAAAAAATAAAATAGGTTTCTTGATAGTATACGAAATTGACAAAGGTGCTCCTCCTTTCTCATCCACGTCTGCTTTGGTCAGAATAGCTCCATCCATCTCGACGAGGTCATTAAATTGCTTAGCTTGCTCAATGCAATCATTTCCAGTAATGCTTTCACCGACAAAAATCTTCAAATCCGGCTTTGCCACTCTTATTATCTTTTCTAGCTCCTGCATCAAATTAGTATTAGAATGTAATCTTCCTGCCGTATCTAGCAACACTACCTTTATTCGATTTTTTTCTGCATACTTGATAGCATCAAAAGCCACTGCCGCTGCATCCGCGCCGTAATCATGCTTGATTATTTTTACTCCTAGCTTGTCAGCATGCTCTTCTAATTGCTGAATTGCTGCTGCTCTGAACGTATCGCAAGCTGCCAAGACTACCGACAATTTATTCTTCTGAAAATAATGCGCCAGCTTGGCAATAGAGGTGGTTTTCCCTGTTCCATTAATGCCAAAGAAGGCGATCACTAAGGGTTTATCCTTCTCACGTGCTTTCTGTAGCAGATCAATCTTTTCAAAGGTCAAAATTTCAGTTAAAGTCCGCCTTAACGTTTCTTCAATTTTTTGCGGAACATCTCTCGGTAGTGGTTTGTCTACTAATTCGACTTTCAAATCTTCTTTAATCTTCTCAATCACTTCCACAGAAACATTATTCTCTAACAATGCCAATTCCAAATCCCAGAACAATTCTTCAAATTTCTCAGCAGAAATCTTCTTGGTAGTTAATGACGTTTTAACCTTACCGAGGAAGGATTGCTTCTCTTCAGGTTCTTCTGATGTTTCTACTTTTGTTTCTGTAGTTTCTACTTCTTCATCAACAATCTTTTCTTCTTCTTTTTTGCTAAATAACCTCTCAAAGAATGATTTTTCTTCTTTAGGTTCTTCCTCATTTTTTTTGGTTATAAGCTCTTCTGCCTTCTCCTTAATCTCTTTCCCTTCTTCCCTTCTCTGCTTCGGCGTTTCTTTTTGTTCTTCCTTAATTTCTTTGGTTGGTTTTACTTTTTTCTTTTGTTCTTTTTTGGTGCTTTTTTTTGCAGCAGGCTTTTCCTTTTTAGTTCCTGTAACTTCTTTCTTTTTATCCTCAACTTTACTCTTCTTTACTTCAGTAGGTTTTTCAACAATTTTTTCTACTACTGCTTCCTCTTCTGTCTTCTTAGAAAACCTCTTCGGTCTTCTTAGAAAATACCGATACTGCCTGTTTTAGTTTCTCTCTAAGTTTTCCAAACATTTTATTCTATCTCTTCCGTTTCTGGATAGGTTTTTCTGCCGTGTTCATGTAATTGTTGAAGAACAGTTTCTGCCTCGGAAAGGTTCTCGGCGATTTTTTCCTTTTGCTCTTCCAATAACTGAATCACTTCCGGGATGGTTTTTTCTGTGCTAACATCAGCGCCTACATTCACCACTAGTTTTTGATTATCTTTCAATTCGGCCTTCAAAAAAATGCCATTTGCAAGCGGTGCAAGTATCTCTGTATTGAGATTTGTCTTTTGCAACTCTGTAAGTGCTTCGATAGAGGTATCTACTTCCTTTTGCTGCATCTGGAGCTTCTCAACATATTCAGTAATCTGCTCCGCTTGTTGCTGCAACATTTGTAGCTGCAAGTACTTGTCTTCAATTTTCTTCTCATCTGCCATAGTTACAACTTATGTTTTAACTGTTCCAGGAAACTCTTATATAATCTTAAGCTCTTCAGAAAAGGAAGGTCAGGGTCATCAGATTTCCCCAGGAAAGGAGCGTTGCTGATAAGAAAACCTTGGTCATCTTTTTTGACATGATGCAATTCTTTTTCTACCAAAATCTTCAATACTGATTTTTCTTCCTTGGTTAAGCTCATCATAGAGGTTAAAAGCGAGAATGGTTTTATAAAGCTTTTTGTTAGAAATGTGTATGAGTTACAAATACAAAATCTTTAAATAATAGTCACTTCTTAAAGCTCAATTAAAATTGGAGGTTTTAAAAATGGTTGATAAATTATATAGTGGAAAAGGAAAAACTCTCGAAGAGGCGGAAGCGCAATTGGAGGAAAATGCTCGTAACGCAGGAGTTACTAATCTGGAAGGTACAGTTTCATATGAAGTATCTATGACAGGCAAGCGCGGCAAAGTAGTTAGTGGAAAGCTACATACAGAATACCCTGTCGCATTTGCTTCGGCTCTCTCGGCAGCAAAAGTAAATCCGGATCAATATGATGCTGGAAAACATCTGGTTGAAGTAACTGCTCGAGCAGAGTATCAAACTCTAGGAGAAGCTCGCCAACCTTCCGGAAGCGCTCCAAGTAGTTATTCTGGAAAAGGTTTAACTAATCTATTTTAGTTATTATTTTTTATTTAATTTTTTTTAAATTGAGGTTCTAGATGTTTATTGAGGTTTAACTATGACTATTCCCTTAAAAGAAATGTTGAATGATCCAGAAACTGTAGAATTGGCTGAAACTTTTTTGTCTTTATATATGAGTGGAGCTCTTACCGCGCCAAATAAAGTATTTCCTCAAGATACCGTTGGCCGTGTTTATGAAAGAGCCGCAAAATTCCTAGATACTTTTCCTAAGAAAGGCAAACGCACTTTATACCAGGTTGCTACCCCTATTGCTGATACTTATATCGATTCATATTATTCTTTCACTGACAATCTTCGCACTGGTGATTATGCGCCCTATCCTCATGAGCAAACCGAACTAAATATGTCCGGAAATAATTGCACTACCATTATTCCAGAAGTATACCTTTTCTGTGAAGCAGTAGGATTAAAACCAGAGATAGTGCAATTCTTTGATTTTCAGGATATCAAAAATAAAAAAGACCAGCAAGAAGTTATTTCTCCAAGTCATTATTCCTTGATTATTGATGTTGGTCGAAAACACCAATATCTTTTCGATCCCTTTTATCATACTTTTGGCCCTATTCGCGAACAAGGAGAAGATTATATCAAAGTAGGAAAATGTCGAGGCCGTCCAGCTCGGAAACGTATTTTCAGAAAAATTCTTCCTTATTCTGCTCATGATTTTGTACAGATGATGGATCGCTTGCATGATCCAGCCGAATCCTTAGACATGTTAATCGCGGGGCAGAAAGTGAACAGCTCAAAGACTGTTGCTAAAACTAACGGCTGCACCTTGATGGTTTATTATCATGATGGAAATAATTCTATCTCCACTCGATTATATATTCCTCAAAAACCGTTGACAGACAAAGTAGTTTATGCTCGCATGGCTTTGAATGACGGAGGAATTATTACCAAACTGATCCTTGAATGTTATCTCGCTAAAGATTCTGGCTGGGATTCTTTAGTTGATCCGAAAAAAGTTTGTGAAACTGACTTCTCCACTGCTCTTTTATTAAGACGTAAGTTACATGGATTAAAAAATACCGGGGGGAAAAAATTTCAATTAAAAAATCATGGGCGTCTTGCCGCTGCGTTATTACAGGCTGATGAACAGAGCAGGGAATCTCTGAGCAGCATCACAGATAAAATGTATCAACATTTAACAGCAGCAGAGCAGCAGAAATTACGGCCTTTAATTTTGGCCAGAACTTTATACGAATTCGAACGGCCTTCAGAACAGCATCTTTACCGGCCTGAGGAACATGATGCCAGATTACTTAAACTTGCCAAGCAGGAAAAAGAAGCCCAAGTAAATATCCAGCCAGTAAAAGATCTGCTCTGGTTCCAAGGCTGGAAATTAAATAAATTAAGTCGAAATGAAACTCGTCGAGCTAGATATGCACACCGCCGCCATGAAGAGAAGATGGGTGAAGTAGCAGAAGAGATCAATACTCTTAATTATCTTCGAGAAGGGAACAAAAAAGCATATTCCCGCGCCATGGACAAGGTTCTATTTACTGAAACCATTAAGGAATGCAGCCAAGATGATTTGGAAAAGATGGTTGGTGAACGAAATCTTGATCCACGAATAGGATACCTTGCCATGGTCGCAGATTTTGTTCCTTTCATAGCGGAAGGGCAGGAAGATTTAGAGCTAAGATTGTATCGGCAGCCGATTACAGAGAAAGTTATCGCTCGGCAGATGAAAAAGAAAGCAATTACTGAAAATGTTAATCAACAGCTAACGGCTGCTTCAGAAATGGAATTAGCAGTTGCGGAATGATTTTCAAACAGAATTAGATGACTTGTTGCAACCTTAAATGACTCATCTTAAAAGCTAATAATTGTCATAAACATTCTTTCTATGACCTATTTTTATTACCAGAAGAATTAACTTATTCTTATTAATATCAATGATTAGTCTATAATCTCCTACTCGTAGCCTATAAGTAGAATCACCAACTAATTTTGTAAGGTGCGGTTCTGGTCTTATCCTAATTCTTTCTAGTGTTTTTACTATTCTTTCTTGAAGATTTTTCTCTAGTTTGCCTAATTCTTTTAACGCAATGTCTGTAAGTTCTACTTCATACATAAATTACTAAAGCCCCAATTTCTTTTTTACTTCAGAAAGAGTATATGTTTTTCCTGCTTTAATCTCCGCACGTGCTTGTTCTATATCGCGCTTTGTCTCTTCACTTAATTCCATAGAATCTTCTACTAAATCCCATATCACTTCTTCATAGCTCTCTTTATCATAGAGCTTTCTTTTTTGTAATGTTTCTAATAAATCTCTACTAACTTGAATCGTGGTTGCCATAGCGATTATATAAGTGGCTATATTTATAAACTTTTTGTTGAGAAATGGAGATAAAAAGGGGACTAATTTTCTAGTTAGTTTCTTTCCAATACTTAAGGATCTGATCGGCTACCTTAAACTCATCCGGATACGTCGCGCGATCCTCTTTTATGGCATCTTTATAGCCCACGAGCAGTATCTTGTCTGCCTTTCCATCATTGTTTTTGTCTAAAAGATAGAATAGAACGTCGTTACTGGTTACCGTGATATCTACTTTTACATCTCCAGTATCTCTTAATTTAGTGTAACGGCCATGTAAATTACCATGGGAGGAATAAAGAATATCTTTGCTGTATTCCATTTCTGTTTTTTTCCATTTCTACTCTTATAGAATACTTCCCTTTACCTTCCTTTTCAGTAGATTCTCTTTCAGTGCCAGGCATAGAGCATCCTGATCCTAAAAGTCCTACCAGCCCCAATAAGGCTATTGTTTTTCTCATCTTTGTTTTAAAACCTTGATTTTATTTAAATGCTCCTGATATTTTTGTATCTACCCTTCATAAAAACTCATTTCTTGAGTCTTTTCATCGACAAAGACATGCGCTTCTGGATGTTCTGCCAAATACTTTTTCCGCTTCTCTTCCGGCATGTCATGTAATGTTCCCTTGCCGCTTAATCCTACTTGCGGAGTTTTTAACCTGTAATCCTCAGAAGTAAATTCTTTTCCAGTCTGCAAAAATTCATCGTAAAGCTGATGGAATTTTGGGAAATCTATCCAGGTTTTCCAGACTCCCTCGACTTTGTATTTCTTCTTGGCGAACATCACCACACGAGAAGCAATATGTTCTGATACAATCTCATATTCCGGCAAATGTTGTACCAATTCTTTTGAGAATACCACTACCTCTTCATGTAAGGGCATATTTTCCTTGCTTAATCTTTCTTGTGACGGTCCGACGTGCATATATGCTTTCACTTCTAGAAAATCAGGACTACCTCGCACGATCAATTCCGCATACTTATCCAATGATGTCATGTTAATGTGTTTGATCATAGTCAATCGGATACAGGTGCGCTGTTTCTTCTGAGCTAAATAATCTAGACTTAACAACATCCTTTCCCAGAAATCGGGAAACAAAGGCCTGTCAACTTCTTTGAGCATTTCTTTAGTAGGCGCATCCACGCTGCAATATAGTTGGGTAATAGGTTTCAGATTCTTGATCTGTTCTGGATATTGTGAGTTGGTAACTAAGAAAGTAGAAACATGGTCCTTATGGAAACCATCAATCAACTCATTCATTCTAGGATAGGTGATCGGTTCTCCGGTCAATGACAAGGCGACGTGCCTGATCTGGTTGGATTTTTCATAGGCAGTTTTGTTCGCAACCGGTGATCCTTTAAACCCGATCAACAATTTGTGATGCGCTTTCTTGCTCTCTTCAAGAATCATATTTGGATCATCTACGCCCCACTTCCATTCCTTTGAAACAGGTGCCTTATACCCCCGCCAGCAGAAAGTGCATCTGTTTGCGCAGCTGATGCTAGTCGTCATCTGCATGCATTGGTTGCTCATGATCCCATAGAATTTTAATTTGTAACAGCCGCCTTCCCCATTGATCATGTTCTTGGTCCAGCCGCAGGTCTTGACCGCGCTGTGGCTGCCGACAATGCGGTATTGCTGCTTTTCAAGTTCTGCTTTAGCTTCGGGAGTTAGCATAAGAACCATATTTTTGATTACTACTTAAAAATCTTTTTAAATAATAATGATCTCTCCATCTCATGAAAGCAAAATGCCCGCAATGCGGCTCTTCCAACGTCCTAAAAGTGCGGGAGAGCGCTGTAAGCGCTCCTGAAACCCCACACTTTGGGACGCAAAAGGAACATTCTGGTCCTTTTCGCGTAACATTACACCAGAATGAGATTGAATTTCTTACCTGCAAAAGTTGCGGCTATGATGAATTGGTCGAAGAAACCTTTGTCGAAGGGCGCACTTCTCAACGAGAAAAAGGAAGATATACTCCTTACAAGGCTGGTGGTAAGGGAAGGACACGAAAATAATGGCAGCTCTCAACTTTCTCCAGAAACCTTAAAATATACTCTAGCTTTTATTAATAAACATGAAAGCATACATCACTAAGAAAGATATATCTGTTGCGCAAGGATATGAAACAGTATTTCAAGGGACAATTTATGTACCAGGAGGTAATATTGAAATATGTAAGCGTAATAATCGGATTCAACCTTTTGATGCGTATATTTTTAGGCTTGTACAAGGTGAGCAAGGTAACCTTGAAGAGTTTGACTTAGACGAACAAAAGGTACGAGACCTTCTCTCTAAAAGTGATAATCTAGATAAAGCAAAAAAAGATCTAGAAGCTACCTTGAAAGATCTTTATCAAAGCATTCCACAATAAACATGGTTAAACCAATCCACGGCAAGAATTCAGAGTACTTTGAGGCTATCCTACAATTACGCAATGTTGCCGATGAAGTTATTGATTTTGTCAATAAGGAAATAAGTAAAAAACATATTCCTTTAGCCAAAGTCAAGAAAGTTACTAATGGCCATGATTATTATCTTGGCAACAGCAATCTCACTAGAAATCTTGGCAAAACCTTGCAGGAAAAATATGGAGGGGAGTTTACTGTTACTGCAACTTTATTCACTCGAAAAGAAGGCCGGCCTGTTTATCGTTTAACTGTCCTTTTCCGAGCCATACCTTTTAAGAAGGGAGACCAAGTTGAATATCATGAAGAACTTTATAATGTAATCATGTCTGGCAAGAAAGTAATGCTCCAGAACGCTAAGACTGGAAAGAAAGTGCAAGTCTGGCATAAAGATATGAAGAAAGTTAAGAAGAAAGAGTGAATCTTATTGGCGTCCAGAAGCAATTAATCTTCTATAATTATCTAAATTCTGTTCTAATTCCCTCACCATCAGTGGAGCAACCACCTTCCCTAAGGGAATGTAAAATTGTTCAGCATCGTCAATCTTTCGCTGCCTTCCTTCAGGTTTTAATGTAATTAAATCCTGGGTGTTGTGAATCATATCAGCAATCTTAATTCTCTGAACCGTTTCTCTGGCAAATGATAAGCGTATCTTGTAGAGTTTGTCCGTAGGCATAACGCTACCTAAGACTCTCTGCACTAGATCAATGGCTGGTTCTTTGATTGTGTTTTTTGAAAGTACGTATACTCCATTAGAAATCTCAAACCCAAATCGTTCTCTGATTTCGCCCGTAATGACCTCGCTATCTTCTACCACATCATGAAGTAAAGCGATACATTGAGGGACAGAATCATGATACCCAAATTTTTCTAAAATTTTAGCCACGGCAATGGGGTGGGTGTGGTATGGTTGATTACCTCCTTTTCTAAACTGGCCGTCATGATAAAACTTACAATATTCAAGCGCTAAATCAACCAGCTGTTGGTTTTTCATAAAAAGCCAAACGATGCCATTTATTTAAAGTTTTCCAACACAAACTTTATAACTCTTAAATTTCTCCTTCTCCCATGAAAAAGATGTGGTTGTTTCTCTTTATACTTTTAGTTCTAACCGCTTCCGCCTTAGCCCAAACCCAGAAACAATATACTCTCAAACTGCTCGCTGTTCAGGAAAATAGTAATGGTACGCTATCCGGCAGTGGCGCCGATCTCTATCTGGAATTAAAAGAAGGTTCTGGCCGAGTTTTTCTCGACACCTACCCTGTTCCTAAAATGGACACCCAAATCTCCACCAGATTTGCTAAAGAAATTGCCTGCGAACAATACGACCTTCCTTGCCATAAATACGATTTTATCTACACCATTAAAGCAGAATCAAATATTATCGGCGGCCCTTCTGCTGGTGCTGCTATCGCAGCGTTAACTACCATAGCCATGATGGATCTGCCTTACAATCAAGAAACTGCTATTACCGGAACTATTAATTCCGGCGGAGTTATTGGCCCGGTAGGAGGAACAAAAGAAAAAATAGAAGCCGCTTCTCGATTAGGATTGAAAACAGTTCTTATCGCCAAAGGAACAGCACCCCAGAGTTTACCAAAAGAAAACAACACTAATATCACAGAGGAATATCTTAACTTAACCAAATACGCTGCAGAAAATCTTAGCACTACTGTAGTCGAAGTCAGCGATCTTGATGAAGTTATTTTCCATTTAACAGGAAAAAACCTCAATCACAAAATAACGGAAATAAAGGAGGATGAAGAGTATACTGCTATCATGAGCGATCTGCGCGATTTACTTTGCAATAGAGCTGATAAGGCAGAGGTAGAACTAAAGAAGGAAGGGATTTCCCTCAATGAATCCATTCTGGAAACAGTTAGGCAGCAAAAAGGAAAATCAGATAATGCTACTTTAGAAGAAGATTATTACTCTGCAGCTAGCTATTGTTTCACTGCTAGTATCATGCTCCGCTCGGTGTATTATCAGGAAAAAGAACCAGTTCTTTCCGTAGTTTGGGATCGTTTTCTTCTGTTAGAGAAAGAAGTTGCCAATTTAGAACAAGAGCTTTCTGAACAAAAAATAGAAACTATTTCTGACCTGCAAACTCTTATTATCGTAAAAGAACGGCTTAATGATGTTAAAGAACAGATAGCTAAGTTTAAAGAAGTGCAGGATGAAAAGGGAGAAGATTTCTACGGCCTGTTAAGTTATGCCGAAGAGCGTTATTTCTCTGCACGGGCCTGGATGCAATTCTTCTCCATGGAAGGGAAGCAGCTAGTGTTTGATAAAGAACATCTTCAGCAATCCTGTCAGCAGAAAATTTTCGAAGCTGAAGAACGGCAACAGTATGTAGCTCTTTTCATTGGCGAGGTTAATACCCTGGAAATCAGCAAAAAAATTGTTGCGGCCAAAGAAGCTGCAGGTAAAAATGAATTAGAATTATGTTTGATGAAAGCCATCCAGGCCAAGGGCGATGCTAATGCCGTCCTAAGCGCTATCGGATTAAGACCAGAATCCTTGCATGAAGCAGTAGAGAGCAAAAGCATAGCAGTGAAAAAAGTAATCGCTGAGAATAGCGCAGATGGAAAATTTCCAATTTTAGGATATTCTTATTATCAATATGCCAAATCCTTGCAAGAACAGCAGCCATTTACAACCCTGATTTACTTAGAATACGCTTTAGAGATGAGCGATTTAAGTATTTACTTTCCAGAAGAAAAAACATTCTTAGAAACATTCCCTGAAAGATTTCCTCTTGATAAGAAGTGGCTGGAAGGATTTGCTTTAGGGGTGATTCTAACCATTCTACTCTTACAAATCAAGCCAAAGAGAATAAAGAAATATTTGAAGAGATTGATGAAGTAAGAAGTTTCAGTTATCCGGGTTATCCTCTGGAAAATCCATACATCCATTAGTGATATCTACAATCCGTTCTTCAAGCTCATCGATCTCTTTTTTACTGGCAAAATCTTTAAATCTCTCGGTGAGGCTTCCTTTACCGTCCTCGCAATAATCTCGTAATAATCTCCAGGCAGGAAATTTCATCATACTGTTCACGGAGTGCACCCAGCTATTATGGGCTCCTAGTTTATCTCCTTTCGGATACGCAAAAACATTTTCTTTCCAAAATTCACAGCTAGCCATTAATTCAGAAGAGGGAGTGTTAGTCTGGTAAGCTGCATAAACATCATCTCCATGCGCCAGCACGTGATTAGTAAAGCTAATTACAACGGAACGATGTCCTTCCCCAGCAAAATAACCGTTGACATGCTCTGCTGGAATATTAAGTGCATTTGCCGGTTTTACTTCCCCACCACCTACGCTTTGACATCCTATTCTGGCAATCAGCTCTACCCACATATCGTTCAGAGTAACGATGTCCAGCGGATCCTCTTCAACCAGATTACCTTCTGAATCATACCTTTTCCTTCCATGCCGAAATGAACGCAATGATTTTGTGATATCAATAACTGCTGTTTTTTGATCAGTTAGATTTTCCATATCAACGATCTTCTTGACTACTTCCCAGGTATCTCTTGGTGAATTGGCCAGGACCAGGCTGATCGAATATTCCTCATTCTTATCATCCCATCCGCTGAACCAGGTCTTGGTCTGGTAAAGTTGTCCTAATTGTTCAGGATTATAATCAAGAATGCTCCAGGGAACGATGGTATTATGTTCTACCCATAAGGAGTTAGCGAGATAAGCAGCAAGGATCTCATGCGCTTCTTCCTTGGTTGCATAGATTGTCTTGATAGGTTCATTATGGTTTAGCATAGTCATCTCTACTGCTCTTTCCAAGATTTGATTCGTAATTACAAGTTTTCGTCCTTCCTTATCTAAAGCCGGAAAATAAAAATCGTGTTCTGCTCCTTCAATAGCTATCTCTATTTTTTGATAATGTTTAGGATCATCCCAAGATACTCCGGAAAGAGATTTTGTTTCTGTATCTAATCCAAAATCATAATACGATTGCGGTTTTGGCGCGTCTGGTGGTAATCCGGTTTTCTCCGCTTCTCGCACTTTATCCCATAATTGGTTTTGAAAAGATACTGGACGTTCACAAAGCTCCATTGCTGCCACAACTTGTGGATTTTGGGCTAGTAAGTCATAATAAGAATGTAAATCCTCTCCAGGATAGACGCACTGGAATTGGTCACTTTGTGTCTCAGCATTATCACCGCATGCGGTTGCTAATACTATGGGAAGCGAATACATCAATTTTTTTTTCATCGTTGAAACCTGACTAGTTACTGGATAATATAGTTTAAACTAAGGAAATGCTTATTAGGGTTATGCGTAGTTATCTATAGTAATCAACATTAAATGAAAGAAGATAGGAACACTTATGGCAAAAGCGACTTTAAACATTACCGTGGATAAAGAAATTCTTCATAAATTTAGGCGCTGGTGTGAAAGCAATGACACTAAGATTTCCACTAAAGTAAATGGTCTCATGCGTCGTTGGTTAGATGAGAATTGTAAGTAATCTTTATTTTGAGAGCAGAATTTTTATATGTTACTTCTAATTTTTTTAATGTTTATATTAATAAACTATCAAAATCGAGAAAAATAAAAATAAACCCCTGGCCAGCCCCGAAAGGCTGGCTGGGGAAAAAGAGGTGATAGATGTTTACTACTCTAAAATAGGCACCCCTATATAAAGTTTATGGTCTTTAGTATTCAAAAGTAGTGACCAAAATGTAGCCTTCGATATATTTTTATAGGAAAACTGTTTTTCTTACTTTATGAAAATGTTTAAGCTAATAATGGTGGGGTTTGTATTAATCACCTTTCTTTTTAGTTTGGGCTGTTCTTCTGATTCAGAAGAAAATCCGGTAACAGAACCATTAGTTGCGGAGGATCTTGAAGCACAGCAAAAAAATGAAACCATTCCTGAATCACTCCCCTTAGAAGAACCAGTTGCAATTGACAATCCTCTTACCGGCGGTGCAGTTACTGAGCAAGGTGAAACTCATTTTGTAGACTTAACTTCAGAAGGATTTGAGCCTAATGAATTAACCATTCAAGCTGGCGACACAGTAGTATGGCAGAACGTCCGTTCAGGACAAATAAGTAAGGCCTTTGTTATTGGTGTTCGCGAATGTGCTAAGATTAGAAGCAAAATCCTCACCCCGGGAGAAAGCTTTTCCTGGACTTTTGAAGAACCGATTAAGTGTACTATCGTTGATGGTATTATGACTACTGTTGAAAGCAAAATAGAGGTAGAGTAAGGATCTTTTGTATAGAGAACTTTGAAAAATAGAGATTTTGCTAATTTTTTATGTTTTTATGGACAAAATCTCGGCCATTTCAAAGTTCTCTATATTCAGTTTATTCTATACGTTTAAATAATTCAGGCTTCTGATTCTAGTATGATCAGCAACCGCCGTCGCTTTGAAGACAAAGTTAGGCAGGAAGTTAAAAATCATCTACGACGTTTTATTTCTCATAAAGATCTTCTTGATAATGGCAGAGTAAGCATTCCCTGGATCGATATTCCCCATTTCAAGCACAAATCTCCTGGTGGTGTAGCGCAAGGAGAGGGGGACATTGGCAAGAAAATGGGTTCTCGAAATATGGACTCTCTAGGAAAGATTGATACAGGAGTGACTATTGATGAGGTTGCTGCCCTTCTTGCTGAAGAATTGGGCTTGCCCTATCAAACCCCCAAAGAAGGTGAAGCTTTGGATTCGAAAAAATATACCTATAGGGGAGTAGCCAAAAAAGGACAAATCAAAATTACCCGTCGGTCCTATCTGCCAGCCTTGGCCAGAGCAATAATGTCTGGGAGCTATAACCCTGATAATCCTGTGGTTGTCCCTGAAGGAGATGATTGGCGCTACCGTCATCCTCAAGCTATAAAAGATCGGACTAATAAGGCGGTATTGCTCTTCATGATGGATGTTTCTGGTTCCATGGGTATGAGGCAGCGCGAGTTATGCCGAACCCAAAATAAGTGGATTGAGCTGCTGGTCAAAGGTCAGTATCCCGCTAAAGCAGTGGAAGTTCGTTACATCATGCATTCCTACACTGCACAGGAGACAGATGAACTGACCTTTTATCGCACCTACGATGCTGGTGCTACACTTTTCTCTGCTGCTTATGAAAAATGCTGGGAAATAATCAAAGAAGATTATCCTCTCCGTGAATGGGATGTCTATCCTTTCCATTTTTCAGATGGGGATAATTGGAAAGATGATAACGATTATGCTCTCAGCTTGCTTCGCAAAGAAATCTTACCTAATTCTACTATGTTTTGTTATGGCCAATGTCCGACCAGCGTGAATACTGATGTATCATTCATAGATGAAATCGTAGACAGTTTTGGGTTGCGGGAAGGAGTGTTAGTTAATCCTCGGTTACGCCTGGCTAGAATAAAGAGTTATCTCGATCATCTACCGGTTCTACGAACTTTCCTTAAAGAAAGCGCCCACCCCTTATATGGGGTCTTGAATGACTAAATTGTCTCACTTTTATCTAAAGTTTTAAATCTTCTAAAAGCCTTAAGGCAAAAATATGTATCATTCGTCCCAGAATAGATTAGAGTATCTTACTAGCCACACTCCCAGTTATACCTCTTCCACCCAACCTTTTTACTCTATTGTTGCCATCCCGACTTATAGCGATAGAATGTTTATTCCCGCTCAAGAAAGGATTTCCTACAGTTCTAGTACACTTATCCATTCACCAGCTTTGCACCCCTATTCGCATACTCGGGCAGGATATCATTTTACTGTACCTACTCCGGAATATCATTTTGTTCCTGATAATTTTCTAAAACCGGGAAAGGAAGGAATCTTTGTAGGTAAAGCGGAAGAAGTAAAAGAATTTGTAGAAGAAGCGTTTGAAACAATTTTTGCTCAACCCTTCCCTAACCACATTAAAATGAGTATTTTGGATAGAGAAAAATTCCAAAAGATTGCCCCCTCTTCCAATACCATTGGACTTTCTCTTAACCGTAGTAAAGAAGGTTTACTCTCTGAGATATTTATTCTTAATGATTCTTTAGGAAGAGTCATGCTCACAATTGGGCATGAATTGGGACATGTTTTAACTCCTGCCTTGCAGAATGCGCATGACGAGGAAGCCAAGGCTTATGCTTTTTCATTAGTGTGGATGAAGATAATCAAAGAGCACAATATTGCTAATTTAGGCGATGCAATTATCACTGAACATCCAGCTGAAAATGGATTGCATAATATTGCTTTTAGATTTGTTTCTAAACTCTTGGCAGCAGGAAAAGAAGAATGGGAGACGTATACAGAATTGATTAACGGTTTTATTTCTGTTCCCCATTTACAAAATCTTTAAATCTTTCATCTTCTTTATGTATTTATGATTAAAAAACTCTCTCTTATTTTTGGTTCTAAAACGAAGGCCCAAGAAATAGTACTGCTCCTTCAAGATGCTAAAGAAGTTGTACGACAGGGTTTTACCGAAGAAGAGTTATTCAAAGTAGAACAATTTTGCAAAGAACAAGATTTACATTTAGTCAAATCAAATTTTAAAGTTCTCTTTGCTGATGAAGGAGTTTACTCTAACAAAGGTCTCAGAATATCTGAAACAGATCCTCGTCCAGGGATGTATTTTGTCTATATCTCTAAATATGAGCAGAAAGCCTGGCTGACAAGTTATTATGAAATGATGCAAAATCACAAAGATCTTGGCTTAGTGCTTGATTATCCTCCATGCTGTGTCGATTTTTTCTGTAAACAATTTAATGCTCACAACACTAATTTAGAACAGCCATCACAAAACCCGCACACTAACCTTTCTAAACGTGAACAGGATTTAGTAATTCTTTCTCATTTTCCTTGCCATGCTGAATGTAAGGAAAGTATCAGACTGGGAGAAAAGTATTTGCAGGCAATTTATTTCGTTGATAAAGAAAGGGCTCGGGAACTGCTTACTTCCCTACGATAAAGTGGCGTTTTCCATCAGCTCTAATCTTGAAATGTCTTCCATAAAAAGAATCGCCATTTAGGTTGCAGGCAATTACTTTCTTTGATTCTATTACCATTTCTGTGAAGTCTAGATATGAAGTATGATCCATTTTCATTCCTACAAAAGTCTTAACAGCACTTAGCGCAGTCTGTTGCGCTGTTCCAAACGTAAATACTACTGGTATTCTGTCAGAATCCTTATTTGCTTGAGGTAGAAGAGTTGACTTTAGAGGCAAGCCAATATTTGCTTTTCCAAATGAAGCAGCGTACACGCCAGTTGGTGGATGTTTTCTATACTCCTTCGGTAAAACATTTTCTAATTTTTCGCCATCAAGGGTTATTTCTACCTCAAGAGCTCTGGAAAAGAAATACTCTTCCCATCTAGAAGATCCCACAAATATCTTCCCGAAGGTGCTTATCCCCGTTCGTAGCGCCGATAGTTTGCTAGGTTTTTGTAGGCCTTCGGTATATCTTTCGGCAATTTGATGATATTCTTCTGGTCGACCTTGTTGCAGTTCTCTCTCTAAGTGGAGGCATTGCTCAATAGTCATTCCTTCATATAAAGACAATAAGTTGGGCACAATTCCAAAGCCAATGGTTTGGCATTTCTTGTTTTTGATGTCGTCGACTATAACTTCTACCGCGGGGATGGTTTTGTATTTTAATGGCTCACCTAAAGCCGTTGCTTGAGCTAGATATTTTGCTAATTGAACTGAAGTGGTGTCTCCAAAACCGCTTACTTTTTTAAGATAGTCAGTGATACCACCTTTTACTCCCAGTTCCTCGTGGACATTCATCATAGTGCCGCCAGCTTCGGGGAAGGCAATATAACAATCTGGTGCATTTTCCCAAATATTTTCCACTGCAGTCATTCCTTCCATAACCGAAGCATCACCACCAAAAAACCCAGCGATACCGGGATATTTTTTCTGTTCATGTATCTTTCTTTCATGAATTTTTCGTACTTCATCTTCTAAATCTGGGAGGCTGTTAGTAGTAATTATTCTTCCCTGCAGTTGACCATCTGCCAAGATAAGCGGTCTCTCAATCTCCTCAATTTTTTCTGGAGAATAGTTTCCTGACCGAGAATTAGCAAATAAAACGTATTCTATCATCTTTCTTATTTTTGGTTTCTTTTTAATAAAGGTTATGAAATAAAAATCAAATTACTGTATGAAAGAAAGGGTATTTAAAGATTTTTATCTTCCAACTCCAACCCCACCGGACAATGATCGGATCCCATTACGGTAGGGAGAATAAAAGAATTCTTTAATTTCCCCTGTAATTTCTTTGAAACTAAAAAATAATCAATTCTCCAGCCAACATTGCGCGCACGAGCGTTAAACATCGGGCTCCAGAAAGTGTAATGGCCTTTCTCTTTCACAAAGGCCCGGAAAGAATCAATATATCCGGCATCTAATAATCGCTGAATCCCATCAATCTCTACCTGAGTATATCCTGCCGTTTTATTATAATTTGATTTTGGATTGGCTAAATCAATATCCGTATGCGCAACATTCAGATCACCACAAATAACAACTGGCTTTTTCTTTTCCAGCTTTAGTACGTAATTCAAAAATAATTGATCCCATTCTGCTCGATATCTCAATCGATCTAACCCTCGTCCAGAGTTAGGTGTATAGACATTCACCAAATAAAAATCTTTAAACTCAACGGTGATGATTCTGCCTTCTTCTTTATGGTTTTCTTTAGCCCCTAAGTTGTACCTGACAGAGATAGGTTTTATTTTACTAAAGATAGCCGTGCCGGCATATCCCTTCTTTTCTGCCGAGTTCCAAAAATGATGTTCGTAGTCAGCAAACTTTTCATCAACTTGGCTAGGGTGAGCTTTCGTCTCTTGAATGCATAAAATCTCTGGTTTCTCACTCTGCACAAAATTCAAGAATTCTTTCTTTAAAACCGCGCGGATTCCATTCACATTCCAGGAAAGAATTTTCAAAGTCATTTCTCTTCCTGTCGGAGAATTTCTTTAATCTGTTTCTTTAGTTTTGGCAATTCAGTTTTCAGAACATCCCACATCAAATCTAAATCAATGCCAAAATATTGGTGGATTAATTTGTCTCTGGTTCCGGTAATCTTTTTCCATTCTACAGAGGGATATTTATGTAGAAATGAAGCTGGAAGATTTTTTACAGCTTCTCCGATAATTTCTATTTTTCTAATAATGGCACTTTGTCTTAGGTCGTCTTTTTTGAATTCTTCTTTTTTAAGGCTTTCAGAAAAGACTTCAATATTTTCTATGAATAATTTGATATGCTTTACAAAAAAGAGGGGCTCTTTTTTCATAATATTCTCACTTCATCCTTAAAAATATATTTTTTAAGCAGGGGATTAACGGATTTATAAGTTAATAGGTCCACTTTTTTTCCCAAATGATCCTTGAGATCTTGTTCTAATCCTACTAAGTCAAAATAACTCTTTCTTCCTTTAAACTGAATCAGCATATCCACATCACTTCTCTTCTTTGCCTCTCCTCGAGCGTAACTGCCAAAGATGCCGGCCTTTACTACATCATTTTTCTTAAGAATAGGCACTACGATTTTGGCAATCCTCTGTACTTCTTTATCTTTTATTTTCATAACATCAATAAAGGAAATATACTATTTAAAATTATCCTCAATATTCTTCCTCATCGGGATCTTTTTGTTCAAACTCGTCCATTTCAGGACAAGTATAACATCGCCCCTTAGGAGTCAAATAAGACCGGCAGCAAGAAATATTAAATTTTTTTTGCTCTTCTTGTTCTTCCTTTATTTCTTCCATATCTATCAATTTCATCCACTATTTGCTTCCAAGAATGCACCCTTTTAATATTTTCTGGAAGGTCTGTAGCCTGATTCCAGGGATAATCAAAATCTGCCAGCAAAACATAAATCCCTCGAGAAGCACAATCCAGAGCGTGGGTTAAACTATCATCCACCATTATCGTGATCTTTTTTTCGATACACACTTCCGACTTGTTTATTTTTTTACCCAGGCCATGCCACTGGTTAGTTAGGGTAACGCTAGAAAAATAAGGAAATTGAGTTGCAATCAATTGTTCTGTTTGCTCTAACAGTACGCTCGGTCTGGCGGTAATGGCCGAAAGCTGGTGTTCTCTTGCCAACAGTGCAATCGCTTCTCGTGCGCCAGCAATAGGTTTCATATTGTGAAAGAAATCAGTTTTAAAAAAATGAAGAAGTTTTTTCCTGGTATCTTGTTCAGTCTCTCCGATTACTTTCCCGAAGGAATAGCTAAACATATCCTTTTTCTGTATTTTTGTGCCGTAGGTGTAATTATGGTAATCCAAAAATGCGTCTAAGTGTTCTACTAATACCTCATCCACATCGATACCTATATTCATGTGATAAATTGAGAACAAGAACTTTAAATATGTTATCCAACTATACCTTTTTTCCCGCAAAAAATTCCTGTGTTTTAGTCGCGACAAAAAGTCCAGCTTGATGAACTGCTTCCTTGGTTGAGCCCGCTATATGTGGAGTTAAAACCAGATTATGATTCTGTTGTGCATACTGTATTAATGGCTCTGTTGATGGTAAAGGTTCGGTTACAAAAACATCTAACGCTGCGCCAGCTATTTGCTTTTGTTCCAAAGCCCGCAATAGATCCGGTTCTGAAATTATTTCCCCCCGGGAGCAATTGATAAGAAGTGCAGTTGGCTTCATCAACGAAAATAATTTTTTATTGATTAAGCCTTTTGTTTCTTCAGTGAGTAAAACATGTAAGGTGATGATATCTGCTTCTGCAAAAATTTGCTCCATAGACGTAATTCTGGTTACTTTACTATCGGCAAAAACTTTTTCTGGCAGGTAAGGATCGTATGCAAAAATACGCAAGCCGAAATGCTGTGCTAATTCAGCAATATCCCTGCCAATTCTCCCAAAGCCGACAATACCCAAAGTTTTGCCGTACAATTCTGTGCCGATAAACGCTGCTCGCTGCCATTTCCCTGAAAGAAGTGAAGCCTGTGCTGCGGGAATTCTTCTTGCTAAACTTAAGAGCAAAGCTAAGGAATGTTCAGCGGTCGCAACCGTGTTTGCTCCTTGCAAGGAGATAACTTCAACGCCTTTTTTCTTAGCATAGTCAAGATCAATATGATTAATGCCGGTCGTGCCAGTCGCAATCACCTTCAAGCGCACTGCTGCATCAAGAATCTTTTGATCAATAACCGTATCTACCCGAATTGCCAACACATCATATTCTGCTATACGTTGGAGAAGTTCCTCTCTAGTCAACTCCTGGGCGGTAACTTCTCCCAGCTGCTGAAATACTGCCATCGCACTGTCATCAAAATATGCTGGGGCCGTTATTAATATTTTTCGTGTCATGATTAAAAAGCGCCAGCGCCCGGACTTTCACCAGTTGTCACGATTATTTTGAGGTGACTAAGCGAATGCAATGAGCGCAGTCGCCCCGCCTCTCAAGTGGCGTGACACTTGATTTGAACCGGGATATCCTTGCGGAAACAAGCTCAATGGTACTTTCCTTGGAAGTAGTTCCAGGCTTACGCTTTCCTTACAGAAATTTGCGCAGTACCGGGTTGTGCCACGCTGGCATACGCAGTTTACCCTGAGCATGTTATTTAAATATTTCGTCTAAAAATAGTTCTCTACTCTATTCTCACAAAACTTAAATACTTCTTACTCTTGCGTATCCCTATGATTACTCAAACCTTTGTCAAAGAGCTGGAGATGGCTTTATACCGTTCTTTTGGCCGGACTAATACCAAAATAAAATCGCGCAGCGAGCATCACCCTAATTTTGTTGGTGATACTACCTACAAAGAAGAAGTGGTAAAAGTCTTTACTACTGTCTTGCAAGAAAGAAGACCAGTATTGGAAAGTGAAATCTTCAAAGGCGGGCATCAGAATACTGCTGAAATGTTCAGCAAAGTATCTGCTATGGTAGAAAACAAAGTTCGTGCTACCATGACTAGATCGTCTCTGGCTAGCAAGGGTTTTGATCAAGCTTCCTTTGAGAAGATGGTGCGCGATTTGAAAGTCGAGGTCCGGGATGTTTTCTATAAAGGATATTTGGGCGGTTAGAAAAAATGATTGTACCAAGTTGCTATTTGCTTAGTCAGAAAGAATTTGAGGCAGCATTAAATACCTTGCCTGCTGATCCACACAGATTGACCATTCGTTTTTTTGATGTTGATTATTCCCCTCTTGCTGATCAGCTACGGACAATTCCTTATTTGAAGGATGCAGCCTTTGGTTTTGATCATGAAGTTTGTTCCGAGCATCCACTTAATTTAGCAGTTATTAAAAATCCAACTAAGCAAAAGGTTATAGATCTTTATGGGCATAAGTGGAGGAAACCCAACGTGCTAGGAGTTGAATTTTGGTCTGCCGAATGGAATTTTAGTAATCCATTGTATCACTGGAATCCAAATAAAAATGCTTTCGGATTGCAAGAGGGTAATAGATTTCCTGAATATCCTTCAGAAATAAAGTTAGAAGAAGCAATAGAGAATGCAGAGAAACCCTACAAGGAACTTCTAAGAGACTATTCTGATAGGTCATTGATAGAGGCAGATAAAATAATTAAAAAAGAATTTTTACCTTCAAGTAGTGTAGTAATAACAATGGATAATGTTTCTGTTACCTACGGAATTAGGGAACCAGGTTACCTTCCAGCGTTAGTTAAAGCATTAGAAGGAAGCGGTGCTCTTACTATTCAACGGTATCTTTAGGGTTAAAAATCCTTAATTCAAATTAGGGGTAAATTATTTAAAGTAGATGCTCTTTTATAAGAGTATGGAAACAATAACCATCCCGAAAGCAGATTTTGAACAAATGCAAACTGAACTTGAAACATTTAGACATAGTTCTCTCTATAAAAGATTGTTAGAATTTGAACATAATATTGCTAAAGGAAAGAAGTTTACCAGAAAGGATTTGGGTTTTTAGAAGTTTTTAACTTTTAGTTTAATTTTTGCAATTGTACGTTGTTGTTTTTCTTCACTGGTCTTCATTTCAAATTCAAAAACATAAATTTCATTTGTTTGCAGATTGTGTCTAAAATATAGCCTAATTGGCGGATGTTTATTTTTGATTTCATAAATGAATAGGTGAGAATCACGCAACTTTCCGGCATTTGGCCCTTTTATTTCTAATTCATCAAGCATACTCTGAAGAATATTTTTTACTTGCTGTTGTTTTGCTGCTTTTTGAAGCTGTTTAATCATCACTTCATCAAATGCTAATGTGTAAAGAGCATTTCTATATTCTTCATGTCCACAATCTAAACAAGATTGGTATTTCTTACCTTTGTAATCATAAAAATCAACATGGCAGGACTTGCATTTAGGACAGCAGTACTTGTCTTCCGAGGTAGCGGTGTGGACCATGTAGTAAAAATGGCGGTGGGGAGACTTTCAAGCCATTACACCATAAAGCGTATGTCGCGGGGTTTCTGAAAGAGTACCCCACTTGAGTACGTTCGCCTAGTGTAGCAGGCATTTGAACTCCCGACATCTAGATTATGAGTCTAGCACTATAGCCAGGCTAAGTTACACCGCCGATAAGCAGAAATAAGAGAGTTGTTATAAAAAGGTTTCTAATCGTAAGCCCTTTCTCTTTTCTCAATCTTAAACACAACAATTTTATTCTCCTGATGATTAACTCTGTATAGAATTCTAAAATCCCCAATCCTAATTCTAAATGAGCCATGTGCATTTACTATAGTTTTAGCATCATGGGGCACAGGATTATTCAAAAGGGTTTCTCTTATTTTTGTAAGAAGCCTTTTAACTATATGTTTGTCATATTTTTTGAGAAATTTTCTTGGCTGCTTATCGTACTGAAGTAAAAAACTCATAATCCTAGCTCTTTTTCTAATTCTTCTTGGGAAATAAGCTTTCCTTCCTTTTCATTTTTGAAACTTTGTTGAAGAAGATTTAACTCTTCCTGATCTAAAAACATATCTTTATCTACCATGTGTTCCTTAATGTAGTCCAATTCCAGTTGTATGGATTTCAATTGTCCCATGATTTGTTTTGTTTCTGCTATCATACAACACTAAAATCAGTAGTAATTTAAATTACTTTCGGGAAACTTTAATCTTCTCGATCTTATCTACCGTAATCCAAGCCGCCATCAGCCCGAAACCTTTCTTATTGATTTCAAATGGCTCAATCTTTTGCACTTTCTCTAAAAAAATCAAAGTACATAATCTCTTGTCTTTCACTTTTTCTGCATAGGTTATAGAAACACCAAGCTCTCTTCCATATTGTTGTAATAACCCATTAATTTTTTCTTCATTTAAATTATCAAAAAATAATGCTTTAGAAACCTTTGCTCTAACTCTAACCGGCTCTCCGGACTCCTTAAAATAAACTATATCTCCAATTGCAATGTTTTCATAAGGAGTTTTTTTGAACTTATACCACCTCGATTCAATAGTTTTCTGGCCGGCTAGGATTTTATCCAACAATTTTCCTTCTTTAGAAAGTATCGCCAGATGCTCCATCTTGTAAATAGTAGCAACAATCTTTATAAAAACTTCTTCTTACTAAATACTATGTCCTTCAATTTCGCCTTTAGAACCCCTGGTTCAACTCAGGATTTGAAGCAATTGGTAGATTTCTTAATGAAACAAGATTTAGGCTATCCAGGATATGAGGATTGGGTGCAGAGAGCAGAGTATGAGATAGACAAAGGATATAAGATTCCCGTCTTAGCTTTCAGTGAGGGAACCTTGGTCGGAGATGTGATCTACCAGCCGCACAAGCAGCTTCCCAGAATTAGAGAAATAAAAAATATTCGCGTGCATCCCGAAGTTCGGGGAAGAGCATTTGCTCACTTTATGCTTAGGCAGGCAGAAGCGGAGAACAGTGATCAATTTGATGCTTTGATTGTTGATGCCCGTGCCGACCAGAATGATGTCATCACCCTACTTTTAAGAAATGGATACACTCCTCTTGGACAAAGAGCATTATATGGTGCTAATTCTGTTGATGTCATTATGGTAAAAATGTTAGATACAAAAACAGGAAGGGGTTTCTTGTATTCAGCAAGAGCATTATTATTACCTTAAACATTCATCTTTGTAGAAGTGCGCTTCTTACGGCTTCATGTTCTCTAATTAAATCATCTCGCGTCTTCTTTTTATCCCATTCAATTCGTAATTGCAGCTCCAATTCTGAACGCCTATCTGTTGTAGTAAAATATAATGCTGCTTTGGTAGCTGGATGCATAGTCAAAGTCCATCCGGCTAAGACCGCCAGATCATGACTATTTCTTACCAAAGCTTCTCTTGCCGCCGCGATAGTCCACTGCTCTAGAGTTTTATACGTATCTGCAGCACTCTTAATACTGTACTTACCCTCATGCATATACGGTTCAAGTGGTCGAGACCACGTTGTAGTATCTGGTAGTGCCGGAGCATCTAATTCTTGAGCTTTAGCATAAAATTTATCTCCTATCCAAACTGCAGCAGGATTGACAAGATTCTCAGGCAAGGGTAAAGAAACTCTTAAAATATGACCATAGAGGTCCTCTACTTCTTTAGGAGTTAGTGTCCTATTTCTAACTAAGCCGGTCGTCTTGTATAAATCAGTTTGATCGTTCTGCACAACAAGAGCATTCATAGCAAAACTATCCGTCGATGGTCGGTCGAGTAAAGCTACAATGGTGTGTTTCATTTTGTAAACAGCTTCCCCACTTCTTCGACACTCATGCTTCCTGGATTTTTAATAATAGAATGCATACTGCCACCCCCATCATCAAGATATCTAGGTATGACATGGATATGTAAATGTGGCACTACCTGTCCAGCAGCAGAATTATGATTCCAGCCTACATTAAATCCGTCGGGAGATAAGACTTCTTGCAATCTGCTCATAGTCTTGCGTACTGCTACCATTAACTCCTGAAGTTGTTTATCAGAAAAGTCAAACACCGTTACTCCATGTTCTTTCAGAATTACTACAGTATGCCCTTTTGCATGCGGTTTGACATCTAAAAAAGCAAATACGTTCTTATCTTCATACACTTTATGTGAAGGAATCTCTCCTTTTCCAATCTTACAGAAGATACAGCTTTTCATGACAATTTCAATAAAGAGCTTATTTATTTATCTTTTGTTGTATAGACAATATATCACTAGATTATATATCTTCAACACTTTGCTTTTAATCTATGAAAAGAGGATTATATGCAGTACTTTTCTCAGGTTTGCTCACCTGTAACTCCCCCCCAGTTCAACCAGTATTACCACTTACCTTTTTTCCCGAAGTAAAAACTCCCTTAGAGGCTCGAATGTGGTTAGATAAAAATCTGGATTACAAACATGACCAAGAACTCTATAAGGTAGAAGAATTTTGGGCTTCCTGTGCTGTAACCTATCAAAATGGTGCAGGAGACTGTGATGACCATGCTATTTGTGCGGCAACATTATTAGCTGGGGATGTAGAAGAAGGAAATATTATCTCTTTAAATTATCCTCAGCCAAGTAAAAAAAAAGGACACGCAGTATTAGTCTATCGTATAGGCCAGTACTGGGGAATAATCAGTAACAACACCTTAGAATTTAGCAAGCCAAAATACACCTCTATTCATCAAGCCATTGTAGAATTAAATAATGCCCGCGAGCCTGAAGAGCAATATCCTCGTTATTTTATTTACGATTACTCAACGGTCGATATTGCTGCAGGTGCAGGCAATTTAAAACCAAAAATGACCAAAATCGGCGAATACAAGCTAAAATAGAACACAATCTTTATATAAAAAAATACTCTTTTACAGTTATGACCAACTTAGTAGTACGAACTCAAGTCAAAGAAATTCTCAAAGAGCTGGGCCTAGAAAATATGTCTGCTGACTTTATGGACAAATTAGATGAGAATACCAAGCAGCTCATTCTCGATGCAGGTAAACGTGCTAAAGAAAACAGCAGAAGAACGGTTATGGGTAAAGATCTGTAAGAACCTTTTACAAAAAGGTTCATCAAAAGTGACACTTTGTGAATAGGGATGGAGGGTAAAACATGGCAAAAGCTATTGGGATAGATCACCTTGCAATTTATTTTTCTGATTTGGAAAAAGCAAAGAAATTCTTCTTGGAAGGCTTGGGTTTGACTCCCCACGGTGATTATGATGATGAATTTTTTATGAGGGTAGGTGATCAGATTCTAGCACTCTTTCAAGGAGATAATAAAACTCAAACTATCAATCATCTCGCCTTAAAAGTTGACAATTTTCCAGAAATTAAAAAAAGACTTGAAAGATTGGGTTATAAGATTTATAAGAAAGATATGGTTGATGGACCAGATGGAATAAGGATTCAATTAATATCTTAACCTACTCTCTATCTTCCCATCCTTGGCGGCGGCGGCAATGGTAATTCTTTCTCAACTTCTACATCCTTAACTATTTTTGGCTCAAACATCATGCGATGCTGAACTTCCATTGATTCTGGTTGTTTTTTGTACTGCCGTAATTTTTCTTCAATCAGCGCTATTCTTTCTTCCATCTCTTCTATCTCGTGTGGATTTTTACTCTCCAGCTCTTTATGGATCTGCAATTCTTGCTTCAATGCTTCTAATCTTTTTTCCAGCATCATTACTTTCCCTGCATCTGCTCCTTTTTCCTTTTTCACTTCTTCAGATGGAGCCATGCGCAAGCTGGTTGCAGCTACTTGCTGAGAAATTTCCTTTTTCGCTAAATGTTCTCCCAATAGATGAGTTAACTTCTCCACTTTTTTATCGAACTCTCCTTCCCCAGTCCGCAACTTTTGTTTAAGGGATTCGATCTGCTGTTTTAAAGAAGTTACTTTTAGTGACTCTTTATTTTTTTCACGGAGCAGTTTTTTCTCTAACTCCATAATTCCTTGCAACTGATTTTCAAGATGGATTATTTCTTTTCGTAGAGTCAAGCGAGGCACCTTCCTTTGTCCGGAAAGATATTTGATCTCATTTACTTTTTTCAAGATTTCTGGTTTTGAGAAACTTTCTTTCTGCTGGCGTGAGATTTGCGCTGCTTTATTCAACAACTGCAGAGCTTGAAGAGAGGCCATCGTTGATTAACTAAATAATCCCACCCGTGGTTTTCTTCCATTTGGCCCAGGCGGTGGTGGAAAATCTGCTGGCATCGACATCTGCGCAGCTTCCGGCCTTGGAGCTACTCTTCCCGGCATAGATGGCGGACCCATAGTATGCTGAACTGGCATGTTAGGAGCACTTCGTCCGGATTGTTTATTCATGAAATCATCTAGCCTATCTGAAATAGCAATCATCCCTTTGGCAATAGTTTCATTCTGGCTAACCACTGTATCCAGCTTTTCCAGAAGAGATTGGAAGGTTTTAGTGACATCTTCATCCTTCATCTGTTGTAATGCTTTTTCAAAAACCAGATTCAGCTCATGAACCGCATCTTTCATACTCTCAATCTCTAAAATCAGCTCATTGGCCTTAGTATCAGGTTGGGTAAGTTTCTTTTTAAGCGCTTCCACTTCGTATTTAAGATCAGCAATTACTTGCTGGGGTAGAAGTTCATAATCATCCTGAGTCATAGCTAATCACCTATTTTCTAGGTTTTGATAAAGTAATTTTGTATATAAATGTTTCCAAAAATATTTTGTTGACTTTTCCCTAAAAATCATCATTTTCGTTATGTTTTTGAAACGCGGAGTATTCCACCGGTCACAGACCGGTGATCCGCCCAGCCCTATTTTGACAAGTTCATAAAATTTTAATAGTATTGGATCTAGAACAATAAAAATGGCTCTTAAAAAAACGCCACTTTCAGAACTCCCTACTTCCTACGGGCATTTCCAGATCATAGCGTATCAAGACGCTACCGGAGATCATCTTGCTCTACTAAAAGGAAAAATAAAAAATGATTCACTTGTTCGAATCCACTCCCAATGCGTTACTGGTGATGCCTTTGCTTCTTTACGCTGCGATTGCGGCGAACAGCTAGATAAAAGTCTTAGGATTATATCCAAAGAAGGCGGTATTCTTATCTATCTGCAACAGGAAGGAAGAGGCATAGGCTTATTTAATAAAATACGTGCTTATCATTATCAAGATCAAGGCTTGGACACCGTTGAAGCTAATACTAAGTTGGGATTTAAAGATGATCTTCGTGATTACTGCATTGCCGCAGAAATACTTACCGATCTAGGTGTTACTTCTATTTGCTTGCTGACTAATAATCCACGAAAAGTTGCTGGTGTGCAGAAAGCAGGCATTATAGTGGCCAAGCAGGTGCCTTTGCATATTACCCCCAATGATAATAATTCTGGCTATCTCAAGACTAAACAAGAAAAACTAGGGCATTCTTTATCTCAAAATAAATAATAGAGAATTTTGAAAAACTATTCAAAATTATCTTAGAGACTTTGAAATGGTCGAGATTTTGCCTGTTAACAAGTAAAAAATTAGCAAAATCTCTATTTTTCAAAGTTCTCAATAAAAAAATAAATTAAAAAAGAGAATACCTAATACTTAGGTATGATCACTTGTTTTACCGGCAGCTTAACCACGGTAGTATTTGTTTTTATTGGCGTAACCACTTGCTGAATTGGCGTCGTTGTGATTGGAACTATTACTTTGGTGGTAACCGTGTTTACTAAACTGCTCTTCTCCGTTTCGGTTACCGGCAACTTACCAATTTCTACTACTAGACTATCCGCCACGTCAGTTTTCTGCTCGCTTTCAGGCAAGACTTGCACAATTTTGGTTAAATCGGTCACAATAGCGGTTTTGCTGGAATCAGCAGGTAGCTTTTGCACTTCTAAGACCAGCTCTGCCACAATGCCTGTTTTCTTTTCATCCTCAGGCATAGTTTGTACTACCACTACCAGTTTTTGCAGCACGTCAGTTTTTCCTTTATCAGCAGGCAATTTCTGTGCTTCTCCAACTAAATCTTCTACGGTTTGAGTTTTTTTCTCACTTTCTGGTAATTTTGCTACTTCCAGCACCAGCTTATCCACAACCACAGTTTTGTCTTTGTTGTCAGCTAGTTTTTGTACTACTTTAACCACATCCTGCAAGAAATTTGGCTTCTCTTCTTCTTTCAAAAGTACAGCTATTTCTACCAGATCAAGAGTCAGATTAAGCTTTTTCTTACTTTGAGGCAAAATCTGGATTTCACCGATGAAATCATCTAGTACTTCTGACTGGTCGTCATCTAAACCTAGCTGGAACATTTCTGTTTCTATTTCACCTGATGGATCGACTTGTACCATCTGTATTTGGTTCACTAAATCTTTGACTACTTCTGCCTTATCATCGTCGGCTGGTAATTCCACCACTTGGTTTACTATTTCCTTTAAGAAATCAGCCTTATCTTTAGGTTTTGGTTTTGTTTCTACAATCATAAGCACATCTTTTACCACACCAGTCTTATCGGGAGTTGCAGGTAATTTCTGAACTTCAGTAAAGACATCTTTCAAATAATTATCCTTGCTATCTCCTTCGGGCAATTTTTGGATTTCTTCAATTACGTCTTTTAGGAAGTCTGCTTTATCCTTGCCAGAAGGCATTTGCTGAGCTTCAGTAACTAATTTCTCGATTAGATCCTTCTTTAATGGTTGGACTGGCACAATGTCTGTCTCTAATTTTCCCGGTTCCTGATTTTCAAAATCTTCTTTTGCTTGTTCAAAAGCATCCAGGAGTTCTTGAGCTTCATCAGCTACTTCCTGCAGTTCTTCTGCTTTCTGTTGAGCTTCTTCAGCTTGCTTTTGCGCTTCTTCTACTTGCTTTTGTAATTCTTCCAGTTCTTCAGCTTGCTGCTGTTCAGCTTCTTCTAGCTGCTTTTTTAATTCATCAAGCGCTTTCTGCAATTCATCTGCTTTATCTTGTGCTTCGTCAGATTCTTTTTTGGATTCTTCTGCATCATTCTTCATGACATTGTCAAGAGCATTCTGTAATCCTTTTTGCGCAGCTTCAGGAGCTTCTGCAAGAACTTTTTGTAAGGTTTCAGCAGCTACTTGTTTTCCTTTTTCTTCATTCAATGCTTTTAATTCCTTGAATGATTCAGTCATGCCCTTAGCGCTTTTTTTCATTGCTTCTTCGACAGAAGGCTTGGCAGCTTCGGGAACCTGTTCTAATACTTTTGCTAAAGCTGCTAAGTGCTTACTGACCTGCTGAGCTACTTTAGCAGTTTTTTCTTCATCGAGATAGGCTTTCTTTTTTTGCTTAAGAAGAGCTTTATCGTATTTTTGAATTGCTTTCGCTAATGCTTTTTCATTTCCTTTTTCAGCCATCGCTACTATTTCGGCTGCCTTTTCATCAGTCACAGTTTCTTCAGCCTGAAATAGATCGGATACTTCATCTAAAAAATATAATGGATTGTCCGGGGTCATCCCTGGATCAGCTAATCCTTCCGTTTGTGCTAACACAAATGTAGAAAGTAACATCATCACCGTAATTATTACACTACTTATTTTCCTCATAGTTAAAACCTCCTCGTAGATATTAGATTAACTTAAAAATAAGATGCTATTTTTATATCTTTCTTTTCTATAACAATAAATATACCCTAAGATACGTTAATATAGTATTTCTGCTTTTCCTGAATTTATGCTGGTGGAATTGGTACTTGCTGCAGTTACTCTTATTGTTTTAGGTATAGCTTCATACACTGATCTGCGCACTAAAGAAGTTCCCGACTGGCTCAGCTATGGTTTTGTCTTTGCTGCGATTGGCGTAAGAGCAATTTACTCTTTCCAAGAAGGATGGTCTATTCTGCTAAGCGGCTTATTAGGATTAGCTGTTTTTTATCTTCTTGCCCTATTTTTTTATTATACTAATCAATGGGGTGGTGGTGACAGTAAACTCTTGATGGGCATGGGCGCAGCCTTAGGAATTACCTACCCCTTTGCTGAATCAAGTTTTACTTTACTATGGTTTTTATTGGCCTTACTGCTTGCCGGCGGAGCGTACGGCTTACTTTGGCTTACGGTAGTAGCTTTCCAACGCCGTTACTGCCTTCTTCCTGAAATGCGCGTTATGCTAGGCAAATATAAGAAAATCCATCTAGGAGTAGGTTTTGCCTCCTTTTTTTTGCTAGGAACAGGTGTTTTCATCAACTCTTTGTTGCTTATATTGGTCTTTATTATTGCTCTTTATTACTTACTGATGTTTTTGATTGCTGCTCAGAACTGCTGTTTTATTGAAGAAAAAGAGACTAAGCATTTGACAGAAGGAGACTGGTTAGCAGAAGATATTGTTGTGCACGGAAAGAAAATTATCAAAAAGAAAACATTGGCCCAAGAAGACATTAGCAAGCTGCATAAGCACAACATCAGTTCTGTTCTAATTAAAGAGGGTATTCCTTTTGTGCCTAGCTTTCTGATCGCTTACTTGATTTTATTGTTTGGAAAGGATTTGGTTCCATCAGTTGTTGGAAGGATATTTGGGTAAATTTTTATATCTTAATAATTTACGTTCATATAATAATGAAGAAAACAGGAAGTATCTTTGATAGAAAAATAATAATAATTGTTCTTGCTTTGGTTCTTTTGTTTTTTATCGGCTGGTTGCTTTTCCTAGCATTTACTGACCAAAGTAAAGAAACAAGCAAAGTGAATTCCGTACCAGCTATAACCAAGGTCAAGCTTTTAGAAGATATGCGTCTTTCTGGAAGAAGCATATACATTAATCCAAAAATTATATTAGAAAAAGATACCGAGATAGTCGAATATGTAGGAATTATAAATACAGGTTTAACTGAGAAAATCTTTGGGGTTAAGATCGGGTTCATCAATAAACAGAATCTTGATGGAACGGGACCTAAAGTTATTAGAAAAGATGAGGTCTCTTTTTTTTACAGTGATGAAGTAGGTAAGAGGTTATCTCCGACAGCAGGCGATGTTATTCCAGTTGTGATATCCACCAAAGATTATACTGCAGGGAATTATTGGTACATAGTTAATGTTGTTGCATGTTCAGAATTGAGTCCAACACCAAACTGTGAATCTTACGCTAGCCAAGTTTTTGAAGTTCAAATACAATGATTTTGATTTACTCGTGGTAACGTTTAAAAACGTCAAAATAAACCCTCTCTGGTGTTTCATAAAGAGGTGTTATATGGCTGGTATATCTTGGTTATCCTGGTAGCAGGATTAATGCTGATCAACCCATTATCTTCTCCAACTGGGAAGGTAATCTACACTGAGACTAATTCAGAAAAAATATGGGATTTTACCAATATTTCAGAATATGATTTTAATTCTTCTATTCTACTCAACTCAACGGTCCAATTAAATCCAATTACTAACACTAACACAACTACTATTCAAGAGATCAATGAATCTGAGTTACTTTTTGCAACAGAATACGATGCGGATAATAAAGAAGACGAAGAAAATGATGGTGGCGATCAAGAAGATAATGACGAAGATGAAGAAGATGATAAAAAAGCTAAGGGAAATGATGATAAAAGTAAAAATGTTACCCTGAAATTGCAAAGCTTGGAACAAGGATCAGTGGAGCTAAAAGATAAGTCAGTAATTGAAATAAAACTGGGCCATCAACTGCAGAGCAATGATCAGCTTTCTCTCTATATTTTAAGCGGCACTGCCAATGGAAACCTTTATCTCTGCGAAAATAAAGATGGATGCAGCCTTCCCGTCTATGGAAGTCTTGCTCTCTCAAACGATGTTTCTGCTGCTTGGTATAATCTCACCATTTCTGGAATGGCTGAGCCAACTGATACTTTTTTCATTACTTCTCCAGATAAAATAAAAGTTGATATGGTAAAAGGATACAAAAAGAGTGCCAGAAACGAGACTACTGCTTCTCTTTCCTATCCTTCCTCCGCTTCTCTTCAGACTGTTGATCTACAGCCGGCAGATTGGGAAAGCTGGGAAACTTTTTCAAAAGTAGAGCAGCTCAATCAACAGCAAGTTCATTACGAATATTCAACTGATTCTGGTTCTTCGTGGATTGCCATGCCTGCTGATCACAATCTCGCTTCCATAATAGAAAATAAAGTGCGGTTCAGGATCACTCTTTTTTCCAAC
>Ga0209542_10000884_pt1 | contig 71131 bp, 86 predicted proteins | sample RifCSPhighO2_01_FD_184028 | JGI IMG/M metagenome (GOLD analysis project Ga0209542, IMG submission 184028) | Soil microbial communities from Rifle, Colorado - Rifle CSP2_plank highO2_0.1 (SPAdes) (version 2) | ecosystem: Environmental > Terrestrial > Deep subsurface > Rock core/Sediment ...
GCCCCAGAGGGGCGGGGTTTTTACCATTGCTACTCCTCGTTCGGACGCTGTGAATGTGATTAAACATTCACGCGCTCCTCTCTCGTCGCAGATAAAGATGAGTTTCTAAATCTAGTATTCTCATGTTTCGAGAAAGGCCTTTCGCAGGAGCTTAGAAAATTACAATTGTAGTCAATTGATAATTTTCTTGAGCGACGAGAAGTTCGCTGGCTTACCAGAGCCAGACAGATTGCCTTTCGAGGAATATGAGAATGCGAGATTTGGTGTTATTCAGCGGGAGCTTCTTCTGTTTTTTCTGATACAATTTCGGTCTCTTTCACTTCACCTCTTGGGTTTGTGGCTAAATCGAGTCCTGAAGACTCGATCGCCCGACCCGTAGGGTTTAGGGATTGGATGTCTATTTTCCAGCTGGTTAATTTTGCTGCAAGGCGGACGTTTTGACCTCCTTTGCCTATGGCTAGTGACTGCTGGTCTTCAGAAACTAAAACGGTTGCTTGTTTCTCTTCTTCATTTAGGGTAACGGAAAGGGCTTTCGCCGGAGATAGTGCGTCCTCTATGAATTTCTTTGGATCTTCTGACCACTCAATAATGTCTATTTTCTCACCACCAAGTTCTGACATTACAGTTGAAACACGGACACCGCGCTGACCAACCATCGAGCCAACTGGATCTATGTGAGCATCTTTTGATGCTACGGCGATTTTGGTTCTGCTGCCGGCTTCTCTGGCGATGGATTTTATAATGACCATGCCGTTAGCGATTTCCGGAGTTTCGGTTTCAAAAAGTTTTTCCAAAAGTTTTGGGTGTGATCTGGAAAGTCGCAAGAATACTCCTTTGCCGGATTCTTCAACACGATAAAGATATGCTCGGACTCTTTCACCCTGGCCAAATCTTTCTCCCGGAATCTGTTCCTCATAAGGAAGTAGTCCCGTAGCGCGTCCCATGTCAACGAAAATATTTCCACGCTCAACTCTCTGGACAGTACCGGTCACTATCTCTCCTTCTCTTTTTCCATACTCAGCTAAGACACTCACCTTTTCCGCTTCACGGATTTTCTGCATGATGACTTGTTTGGCCGTTTGAGCGGCGATACGACTATAGTCATCCTGACCTTCGAGAGGGAAGACCAGTTCCTCACCGAGAGCTACATCTTTCTTTATGCGTTTAGCATCTCCTATCATAATATGATGCTCTGGATTATATAATTCAATCGTGGCTAGCGCCTTACCGTCGGTGCCTTCGGCAGAATCCACGGAGTCGGGCAAATCCTCTTCGTCCATTACAACGCTATTTTCATCCACGACGATTTTAACCTGAAACATTTCAGTTTTGCCTGTGTTGAGATCAAATTTGGCCCGAACGATCTGGCCTTTCTTACCGTACTCTTTTTTGTAAGCAGTTGCCAAAGCCAACTCAATCGCCTCGATTATTTTTTCTTTTGGTATTCCTCGTTCTTCCTCAAGTTGTGTTAATACTGAATGTATAACCTTTAAATCAATCATAATATTTTTGTAAATTTGGTAAAAAATTAGCCCGGCAGATGCCGAACTTCAATAAGATAATACTATCATAAGGTGAATACGTCTGTCAAATCTTTTTTATGAACGATTCTGCCCGACCTCATATGGTCGGGCAGGGCTCCGCAGTGTCACCACTTCAGAATGAGACATTCGTGCAGACTTCTCTTGCTCATGCCGAGCGGGAGTCCCCAAATGGCGTCGTCCAGAGTGCCATTATTGGGATAACCGAAGGAGACCGTGAGCCCCTCCCTCAAGGCCCAGAGGGCGACGATCCGTGGCACACCGAGAAGGTATTTCTTGCACTTGTACTCGGTGATGTGGCCCTGGCTCAGATTTTCATGCACCCGCCCCTGTGGCCATTGATGAGGCCACGGCTTGTAGTTGAAAATGTTGGCGATCAGGGCTTGGTTGGGGTATCTCATACGCGCGATACCGTTGAGGTAGGCCGGCATGCTCTCGATCAGGTCTTGAGCAATGCGACGTGCTTCCTTCAAATCCGCTTGGAATTCCTCCTGCTCGTCTTGGACATGGCTTCTTCTCGATCTCGCCGACATTTCTCGAAGTTCAGTTGCAAGATGCATATCACATCTCCTTGGTGGCAGTCTGCCACATCTAAGCCAAATCTATACTATTAATAGAAAATTATCAACTATTTTTATTGTGCACAAATTTTGTGTAAAGCAAGATTTATTTTGATATACTTACCGTATGAACTTGAGACTATCTCGACTGCAGCTAGAAAAAATTTCTGACATCACTATTTCAATGGGACAGATATTTTTTGCTTCAGTCCTAGTCGATCCACTGGTCAGTGGCAAGTCGAGTTTTGTTGGTGTATTTGGTGGGTTAGTTATGGCCCTACTTTCGTGGATCATTAGTGTTTTAGTAATTAAAAAATAATAATTTATGATTAATATTGAAAATATCATGACAAATATATACATATTGGGCGGAGTAGTTCTGATTATTATAGTTTTGGTTGTTATTCTGGCGAAGAAGGATAACTAACCTTTGTATTATTTGTAGCCATTCGTAGTGTTCGCATAATTTTTGTATCGTAATGCACATTGAAGAATCACAACTGAAAACTTTTATTCTTGACTCGGGACTTGTTTCGCGAGCTGATGTTGATACGGCTGAAAAAGAAATAAAAGCCAAAGGCGGAAGTATAGGCAAAGTTCTAGTCAATAAAGGTAAGATGACAGAGGACGATCTGCGTCGTATGCAAGCCTACATACTAGGCATTCCTTTTGTTGATTTGAAAAATGAAAAATTACCCATCGAAGTTCTCTCTCTAGTGCCTGAGCCTATCGCAAGAAATCATAATATAGTGGCTTTCAAAAAAACAGATACAACGCTCGAGGTGGCCATGCTTGATACCGAGGACCTGACCGCTATTGATTTTATAAAAAAGAAAGTTGGTTTGAAAATTCTTCCGCGACTAACCGATGCCGAGTCGATGAAGAATGCTATTTTACAGTACCAGAAGAGTCTGAAGGCTGAGTTTGGTGATTTGATTGCTGAGGATGTCAGTTCTCTTAAAAATATTCCCGACAGCGAGACGCAGGGTGAGATGAGTGGAGAAGATTTGAAAAAACTTGCCGATGATGTTCCTGTTGTGCGTATTGTTGATACACTTTTGAAACACGCAATTTTACAAAACGCATCAGACATTCACATCGAGCCGCAGGAAACACAACTTCTGGTCCGGTATCGTTTGGATGGCCTACTCCATGACGCCATGATACTGCCAAAAAACATGGCTCCTAGTATTGCCGCTCGTATAAAAGTTTTGGCTAGTTTAAAACTCGACGAGAAACGACTGCCACAAGACGGCAGGTTCAAAATAGACTCCGACGGCGAAAAAGTTTCTTTCCGAGTGTCCTCGCTCCCCACATATTATGGTGAGAAAATAGTTATGAGATTACTGCGCGAAAATGTTTCTGGCTTTACACTGGAGCATCTCGGTTTTCATGGCGAGGGCTTGGAGAGAATTCACACGGCGGTCAAGTCAACCACGGGTATGATTCTAACCACGGGCCCCACTGGCTCCGGAAAAACAACCACTCTTTACACTATTTTGGATATTTTGAATACGCCCGATGTTAACATCTCCACTATCGAAGATCCTATCGAATATCAGATGCAAAGAATCAACCAGACCCAAGTCCGCCCCGATATTGGTTTCACTTTTGCGCAGGGTATCAGGACTCTCGTTCGTCAGGATCCGGACATAATAATGGTCGGTGAGATTCGTGATGGTGAGACGGCTTCCCTCGCTGTTAACGCTTCTCTTACGGGGCATGTCGTTCTCTCTACTCTCCACACCAACTCGGCTGCGGGTGCTGTGCCAAGACTTATCGATATGAAAGTCGAGCCATTTCTTATTGTCTCAACGGTAAACATTATCATCGCCCAGAGACTGGTTAGAAAACTGACTGATCAAAAAGAAAAATACACTTTAACAAAGGCTGAACTTGATACGGTGGGCAGATCAGTCAAGCTTGATAAGGTTTTGAAGGCTTTGAAAGAGGAAAAAATCGTAGGGAAATCGGACACTTGGGAAAAGATTTCATTTTATAGATTGAAAAAGGATGTTTCCGACGACGATGGATACGCGGGCCGTCTCGGTATTCACGAAATCATGAAAGTTTCTCCGGCCATCAAAGAAATTATTTTGAAATCAGGCAACGCAGATGATATAGAAAAACAAGCCGAAGCCGAGGGAATGCTGACAATGATCGAGGATGGGATTTTCAAAGCTGTACAAGGTCTGACCACAATCGAAGAAGTACTTCGCGTAGTTTCTGAGTAAGGGCTTCCAAATTTGATCGATCTCATCTTCTAAAATTTAAAAACGCTTCTCACCTTACCACTAAGTAAGGCTCGAATTCTTTTTAAATTTTATAAGCGACTTTGACCAAATTATGAAAGCCCTAAATTCTTGTGTACATCTTTACTGTGAGATGAATTTAATTTTGGTACAATTAATAAACAAGTCAAAAGTCTATAAAGGTAAAAGTCCATAAAGTAATTTAGACTCTTTTTCTTTATGGACTTTATGGACTTTTTACTTTTGCCTAACCTATGCCATTATTTCATTACAAAACAGTTGATAAAGCGGGAAAGCAAGTCGAGGGGACTGCCGAGGCCAAAGATAAATTTGCTCTTTATCACAGTGTAAAACAGGATGGAAGCACAGTTATATTTGTCGAAGAGGTCAGTCAGAAAAAAGGCCTTTCTGCCACAAACCTTCTGTCTTTTCTTGATAGCGTTAAAACACATGACAAAATTACGTTTGCCATGAACCTATCCAAAATGATAGATGCGGGATTGTCTCAAACTCGAGCTCTCTCTATAATGGAGCGTCAAGCAAAGGGAACGCTAAAAAAAGTCTTGGCAGGTCTTGGGGCAGGATTATCCAAAGGAAGCACGCTGGGTGACTCGATGAAAAATTATCCTAATGTTTTCTCACCACTTTTTGTCTCCATGGTAAAAGCAGGGGAAGAATCGGGCAATCTTTCTTCGGCCTTGCAAAACGTGGCTTTACAGATGGAAAAATCGTATCAACTAAACAGGAAAATTCGTGGAGCGTTGATGTATCCTGTCATTATTTTATCTCTGATGGTGGTCATCGGTGTTTTGATGATGATTTATATGGTGCCGACACTCACCGCCACATTTACTGGGCTTGGTGTTGCTCTTCCTCTATCCACCCGCATTATTATTGGAATGAGTAACTTTCTTATCAGAGATTTCGTTTTTGTTATTTTGGGTTTTATCATCCTAGTTTCTCTTTTGGTTTTTGCTATGCGAACAGCTGTAGGTAAGCGTTTTTTGGATTTTGTATTATTGCGTATTCCTATTATTGGTTTAATGGTTAGACAAATAAACTCGGCTCGCACCACCCGAACTCTATCATCACTCATTTCATCCGGTGTTGATATCGTGGTGGCTACGGGCGTGACAAAAGATGTTTTGCAAAACTCATACTACAAGGAAGTTTTAGAAGAAGTACGAACCACTATTCAAAAGGGCACAACAATATCCTCAGTTTTCTCGGCGCATCAGAATTTGTATCCCATTCTGGTTTCAGAAATGATAGCGGTGGGGGAGGAGACCGGAAAAATAAGCGAAATGATGATGAGCGTGGCTCTGTTTTATGAAGAAGAAATTGACCAGAAAACAAAAGACATGTCCTCTGTTATTGAACCGTTCCTAATGATTTTTATTGGTTTGGCTGTTGGACTGTTTGCTATATCTATTATCAGTCCGATTTATTCACTGGGAGACAGTATCAAGTAATAACAAAATCCAAATTTCCAATGTCAAACCAAATCCAAATATCAAAATCAAAAAATTTGAAATTTGAGTCTTTGAAATTGGTTGGAATTTTGGATTTTGTAATTTGAAGTTATTATGTCAAAAGGTTTTACAATACTCGAAATTCTCATCTCGCTGTCGGTTTTAGCTATTATTGCAGTAATAATTCTTACCACCTTTGTTAGTTTCAGAAAAAGCCAAGCTCTGGTTCTCGACACCGATACGGTTGTTGCGGTCTTGCGACAAGCTCGAAATCAAACCATTGCTTCCAAAAACTCTTCTGCCTATGGAGTCCATTTTGCCTCCTCCAAAGTTACTCTTTTTACTGGTAGCACTTATTCTTCAGGGAGTAGCAGTAACCAAGATTTTATTTTGAATTCTACTGACAGCGTTTTAACAATAAGTCTCGCTGGTGGAGGAAGTGATGTTGTTTTTCAGAGACTATCGGGTGAGACAGTTCAAAACGGCACAATAACGCTATCTTCACCTAGTAGTAGTCAGTCAAAAACTGTTACAATATATAAGACGGGAGTGGTTGAATAATTTACAATTATCAATTTACAATTTCCAATCAATTCTCAATGTTTCAATGACCAATTTGAAAATTAATTCATTGAAAATTCATTGAAAATTGAGAACTGAAAATTGAAAATTATTTTTTTGAATTTATGAAAAAAAATCTTGGTATGGCTCTTGTGGAGGTTCTAATAGGCTCAGCTATTATTTCGGTTGGAATTTTAGCCGCTAGTTTAGCTTATAGCACATATGTTTCTTATGATTTCGCTAACCAAAGAAATATCCAAGCCTCTTATGTCTTGGAAGAAGGCTTGGAAGTGGTCACATTTTTCCGCGACAAAAGCTGGTCGGGAAATATTGCAAAATTATCTACTACCACGACCTACTATCTCTCTTGGAGTGGTACGGATTGGGCTACTACAACCACTCCACAGTACATCGACGGAGTTTTTCTTCGCAGTGTGGTGATTTCGGATGTAAATCGTGATGGCACCGATCGCATTGCCACTTCCGGCGCCTACGATCCGAATACAAAACTGATAACCGCCACAGTTGCTTATTTCCAAGGTCATGGCACGACGACCAAATCCATATCTACTTATATAACGAATCTTTATGAAAATTAAAATGACAGGGGAAAAACTAAAAAACGGCTACTCAAAGTTAGTGTGTGGGTATACTCTGATAGAAATGATTATTTATGTTTCTGTTCTCGCTATAATAACCATAGTCATTGCAAACACCATGATTTCATTTTCCAAAAGTTATCATGATTTGTCGGCTTTGCATATCGTTGATCGATCGGGCGTGGATGCTATGGAGAGAATAACCCGAGATATTAGAGCGGCCATAAGTATAGACTCGGCCAATAGCACTTTTGGTTCCAGTCCGGGTGTTTTGACTTTGGTCACTACATCAAACTCTGTCTCAACTACCACAAAATTTTATATTCAAAATAACCTTCTAAAGGTTGATATTAATAGCCTTTATTATGGACCACTGACCATCTCCAACGCTTCGGTTAGCAGTCTCGTTTTTAACAAGATAGACAGCGGTACTTCTAAAGCTGTAAAAGTTGATATGACTGTTTCTGCCACGGTTGGAAATGTGACCAAAACAAAAACTTATCACTCCACCATAATCCTAAAAGGATTATGACAATTTAAACTTTAAAATTTAGAATTTAAAAATTAATTCTAAATTCTAAATTCTAAATTATTTCAGAGGAATAAATGTATAAAGAAAAAACAAAACAGAATATGGTAAGCAAGTATAATAAAGGGGCGGCTATGTTGGTGGCGGTTATATTTTTCCTTTTTGCATCTTTAACGGTTGTTTTGGGAATTATAAATCCCATTTTAAAACAAGCGGCTATTTCAAAAAGTATCATTTATTCAAAAGAGAGTTATTATCTGGCGGAAGGGGCGCTTGAAGATGTAGTCTATCGCCTGAAAAATAACAAGCAGGTTTCCAGTACGGAAGTACTTTCTCTAAACGGTGACATTTCTACCACTACTGTTGCAAATACAGTGAGCGGTAAACAGGTAGTTTCCTTGGCTACGGCTATGGGTCTTTCGAGAAAAATGCAAGCTGATGTCGTTTTGGGTACAGGCATCTCCTTTCATTATGGAATTCAAGCGGGTGATGGTGGTTTCAGTTTAAGTAATAGCTCAAGTGTTACCGGAAACATATACTCCAGTGGGTCCATAACTGGATCAGGCAATCTACTTTCAGGCGATGCCGTTTCCACGGGATCTTCTGGTTTTATCCAAGGGGTTCATATTACTGGTTCAGCTTATGCCCACACACTTGGTGCATCAGGCGCCGGCACAACTGTTGATGGTGACGCTTATTACACGACTATAGCCTCAAATGTTTCAGTCGCTGGAACAAAATATCCAAACAGTTCTGATCAAGCCACATCATCACTGCCAATATCTGACGATCAAATAAACGAGTGGGAAGCTGACGCATTGGCAGGAGGCATAATGGACTCCAGTTTTTGCGATAGCTATAATTTATCGAGCAATACTTGCACAATAAGTTCCAGTAAATCTATAGGTCCCAAAAAAATTCCATTTAATCTGCTTATAAAAAGTTCCTCAGGTGTTCTCACTGTCACAGGTCATCTGTGGGTCACTGGTAATATCACCGCTCAAACTGGTCCGACTATTCAGATGGCTTCCGCCTTGGGCAGTACAAATGTTGCTGTTATAGCAGATAATCCGGCTGATAGATCATCGAGTGGAATAATAAATATAGGTCAAAGTACGGTTTTTCAAGGGTCTGGGGCCGTAGGCTCGTTTGTTTTTATGATTTCCCAAAACAATAGTGCGGAAAATGGGGGCTCAACTGAGGCTATTTCAATGAACCAAGGCGCTTCTGCGCTTGTGGCATATGCAGGCCATGGACAAGTCAGTTTGAGCCAAAGCGTTAGCGTTAAGGAAGTTACTGCGTATAAAATTAACTTAAGCCAATCCGCCAATGTGACCTATGACACAGGACTTCCTAGCCTTTTATTTCAAAGTGGACCTGCTGGGGGATATGATGTTACCTCTTGGTTTGAAACACAATAGGAACTCTCTATTTGGCAAATATTTTTGTGAACCAGCCGAAGAGACTAAAGGAACTCTCGTGCGTTTTGACAAAGGCATCTACTTTTACTTTTGAATCTTCGAGAACTTTGATCTGAGCTGTCAATTCGGCCTTGTCTGTATCACTTGTGGTCTTGGCTAGAAGATTTTTCAGTTGGTTTATGTTGTTTTCAGCAGTGACAATTTCGCTTTTTATAACGCCGAGATTTTTGTAATCACTACCAAAGAAAAGTGTTCGAAGTGCACCCCGATCTTCCACTTTAGTCATAGCCTCCGCTGTTGTGCTTGCAGAATCGTTCTGGGATTGTGCCACTACGCGTACTTCCGCACCTATAGCATTTTCACGGTTAGCAATCATAAGAAGTGACTGTACGAATGATGCAACGGCACTTCGATGAGCTTCTGCGGTTAATTGTCCATCTGTGTTTGCGTCCGTACTTGTTGCGTTACTACCTTTATCATTTATTGTGGCAGTGCTTGTAGCATTACCACGGATACTTGTTTTTGCGGCTGTGCTTGTGGCGTTGCCATTGCCATTTGCTTGTAGGGAAACATTGGCATTGACATTGACACTTTGAGCTCCGGCAACAGAGAACATTGTAGCCGAAAGGAAAATGATGCTCGAAAGTATTATTTTTGTTTTCATGGAATTTTTATTAAGTTATTAACTAATATTACTATGTATTATAGTACTAGTTATATGACGCTAGTAAGTATGGATTATTACAAATCCCGTATTAACATAATATAAATTTAACCAACCTTCGTCATTGTTGTCTGGGCAGATTAAACGTTTTGATTCTGGTACAATAGTAGGCATGAGTCCCGTTAGAAATCATTCAGTTTGTTCATGAAAGTAATAGATTTTAACGAGAAACATAATATCTAGTGCATATTTATCATTAACTACGGAAAGGCTTTAGTAAAAGGCTTTCCTATTTCTAACGGGATGAAAAGAGTGAAGAAACTCATAGTCGGCAATTGGAAAATGAACCCGACCAGTCTGGAAGAGGCCAAGAAAATAGCCCAAGGTGTAAAAAGAGCGACGAGGGGCGTTAGAAAAACAGATATTGTTCTTTGTCCACCTTTTGTGTATCTCTCTCCTCTGTCCACGCTTGTAGGTGGGCATCTTTCTTTGGGGGCTCAAAATGCAAATGAGGGGGCTGTTGGGGCCATGACGGGTGAAGTCTCCTACTCCGAGCTATATCAGTTTGGGGTGAAATTTGTTATCGTTGGTCACTCCGAGAGGCGCAAGATGGGCGAGAGTGACGAAGTTATAAATAAAAAAGTCAAAGCGGTTGTAGGTGGCGGTATGACGGTCATAGTTTGCGTAGGGGAAAGTGTTCGCGACAAGGACGGAGACTTTTATGATTTTATAAAACGACAAATCGTCTTGGCCTTGAAAGATGTTTCCAAGAAATCTCTGTCTCAAGTTGTCATGGCCTACGAACCCCTCTGGGCAGTAGGAGCAAAAACAGCGGTTGAACCTCTGGAACTGTACGAAATGTCTATTTTTATAAAAAAAGTTTTGAAGGATTTGTTTGGAGTTTTCTCGGCAGATGTTCTGGTGCTTTATGGAGGGGATGCTGACAGAGTAAACAGTGAAAAGCTTGTCCGAGATGGCAACGTTGACGGCCTACTCATCGGCCGCGAGTCCCTCCGAACCAAAGATTTTATTGAAATTATTAGGTTGGTTGATGCAATATAAGTATGAGTAAAATTAATATTTATATTGATGGAAATAATCTTTATCGTAGTGCCAAAGAGCTCAATTTTGAAATTGATTATAAAAAGTTTCGTGGCTGGTTACGGCAGAAATATCATGTTGCCAATGCATACTTATTTATAGGTTTAGTTCCAGATAGAGTAAAGTTTTATGAGTATCTTCAAGAATGCGGTTTTATTCTGATATTTAAACAAACTATCTCTGTTAGTGGTGTTATAAAAGACAATTGTGATGCTGAGCTTGTTTTGAAAACTGTATCCGATTTTTACACGAAAACATTTGATAAATGTCTATTAATAACAGGGGATGGGGACTTTGGTTGTCTTGTGGAGTTTTTGGTTGATAACTCAGCATTGTCTGCTGTCGTGGCTCCAGACGAGAAGAAGTGTTCGATTTTATTGAAGAATAAAAACATAGAAATAACTTTTCTGAATGATCATTATCATAAGTTTTCAAAATCAAGAAAATAAAAAAGCCCCCGGTGCAGACGGATCTGCACTAGGGTCTTCTTCATGGTGATAGTGATATTATATACCCATCAAATTGTTTGTCAACTATTTAATAGACTGCCAAGCGATCTCAAAAAGAGACCTCTGCACATTGGCCAGAGCTTGGTTTTCTATAATGACAGAAGTTTTGTCTGATTCAAAGGATATAAAAGCCACTCTATCTTTGTAGATGAATACATGTCCACCAATAACACCTATTTTCCTTGCTAATTCGGCAGGAATAAATTTAATTTTTCGATATTCCTGTTCCCCAACATCTTGAAGTTTGATACCCTCATTATCTTTTGGAGAAATGATTTTGGCCATTATTTTTCTTTTTATTCTAGTTTTCATAAAAGTATCATTGTACTCAGGCAATGCTTCTAGTAATTCTTTGATAGAAGAAAAAGCAAGAAGTTCCTTATCATCCAGGAGTAGAATATCCTGAAAAATTCTTTTCACTCCCTCAGTGCCTTCAAAGAATCTCACAGTCGGTCTGTTTCTGTATATTGTCGCCATGTCTCGAAGCTCATCCATAACATTTTGGACAGAATTTGCTTGAAGTTTTAATTTCTCAACTATTGATCTCGGGTCTTCTGGCACATAAACATTTTGCTTATCTTCTTTCACTTTTCCCATAAGACCCTTTTCTACAAGAGATTCTAGTATTCTATATACGCTCGGCCGAGGTATACTCACCTCTTTACTTATCGTTTGTGGGGTAGGCCTCTTTACTCCTAGAGAAGATAGATAGACCGAAACCTCCTTTTGTGTAAGACCTGGATAAGTAAGCACTTGCTCTAGATGTATTTTGTTCATATTTTGGACAACAATAGTAATAAATATAGCCTATCATATAGGTATATTTAAGTCAAATATATTATAAATGTACAATCCTTGGACAAATATTGACGAAAGGTGTAATCTGTTGTCAGAACAAATGAGCCAATTCCTGGCTCTTGAAAGGATTGAAATTATGAATAACAACATGATGCCTTGGAACAAGGTCGTAGAGGCTTACCCTACGCCAAGCAGGCAGGTGGAGGCTGATACAGCTATCAGCGTATATCTCTCCTCTTGCGAACACGACCATGACTGGATTCCCAGTATCGAAGAATGGTGTGAGATGATTGAGAGATCAAAAGCTCTCATTATCACAGCCGGATTCGTCTTCGATCTCAAAGCTTGTGTGCAAGCTTTGAGCGGATGGTTCTGGCGTTATCACTGGCGTGATCTTGATCGCGAATTGTTCAAGCAATACGCGATTGTGTTGGCATCCCACTTTGGTGGTGATATCAGCGCAGTGATGAACGCTTTGTGGGATGAAGTCCTGGAAGACACCGAATCTGGTGATCCAGCACTCAAATCAACAGCACCCCTTCTCCGACATCTCATGAACGTAAGTGAGATTGAAGGGTGCAGGATTCATCCCAGTCGTCAGCCTCATTAGGTAACTGACGTAAAAGGGTGTTAAGCTACCTGCCTGTCGTGTAAGGCAAAGTGCTGGTGACCTAAAAGGGCGCCGGAGAATATCCCGGCGCTTTTTCTTTTGTCTAAAATTACGTACAATATGGGGGTGGTTAAATACATAGACGAGCTTAAAAAGGAGGATTTGAAAGGCAAGCGAGTTTTGCTTCGGCTTGATTTGAATGCTCCTATTTTGGATGGGGAGGTTGTCGATACATATAGGTTGGAAAGAATTATTCCAACTATTGATTTTCTGCGAGAGAAAGAAGCGCGGACGATTATTATTTCCCATTGCGCGGGCATGGAGTCCTCAACACTTTTACCTATGCTCGACTACCTTCGGGGTTTTTTCCCTGTTGATTTTTGCCCGACTTATTTTACTCCGGAATCTATAGACAAGCTTTTGCAACTCGAAGACAAAGGAGTTTTGCTTTTTGAAAATATTAGGGTAAACGAAGGGGAAGAAAAAAACGATGAAGAGTTTGCAAAAAAACTTTCTCAAATGGCGGACATTTATGTTAACGATGCTTTTCCGGAGTCTCACAGGAGATATGCATCTATTGTTTCTTTACCCAAATTTCTTCCTCACTACGCGGGGCTTGTTATGAAAGAAGAGATAGAACATTTGTCTAAAGCTCTTACTCCTGAACGGCCATTTGTTTTCGTTTTGGGAGGGGCCAAGTTCGAGGTCAAGTTTCCTCTCATAAAAAAATATTTAGAAAAAGCCGATTTTGTTTTTGTTGGAGGAGCTATCGCCAATGATTTGTTTAAGGAAAAAGGTTTCGAGGTTGGTCTCTCGCTTCTGTCACTGGATCTCCCAACCATAAAGGAAATAATTAAAAATACCAAGCTTATCATGCCGGTAGACGTCACGGTCAGAAGGCCGGATGATACGGCCAAAATAAAAGCTCCTGACAAGGTTTTGTCCGATGAATACATTGCCGATGTCGGTCCGGAGACGATAGAAAAACTAGAGGAGCTTTTGAGTACAACCAAAACTGTTGTCTGGAATGGTCCCTTGGGTAAATACAGGAAAGGGTTCAGGGATAAATCGGAGCATCTGGCTGAAATTATCGCCAAACTAACTGAGAAGGGAAAAATGGAAAGTATTGTAGGCGGGGGAGATACTTTAGCTGCTATAAATATGAAAAAACTCAATCACAAATTCAGTTTCATCTCGACTGGTGGTGGAGCGATGATGGATTATCTTGTGAATGAGACTTTGCCTGGAATTGAAGCTTTGGAGAAATAAAAGTCTGCAAAACAACACCTCCTCAAAAACACTCGGCTTCTTCCCTGCCTACCGGCAGGCAGGCTGCGGAAGCCTCGTTCTCTCCTTACAGGAGCAGTACACCTTTCACATCTGAGTACAGATGTTCAAGGTTTTACGAAGTCATAACATGACTTCTCACCTCGGCCCCTCCCTGTCAAGAGCCTCTCGCTTTGCTCGGGTCATTGACAGGGCCAAGCTCGGGGCCTGCGGATGTTTCTCGGAGGTATTATTTTCCAGACTTTAAATTTTCTCTAATTTTTTCGGCATTACCCACGAAATCTTTTTTATCACCTGCAACTTTGTCATTTGGGTAAACCCAGATGTGTGCGTGATAGACATCTTCTCCGACGATTTTTTCTAAAATCCATTCGGTATCGAAAGCTTTTTGTTGTGCCACGGCAATTTTTCTCACTACTTCAAAATATTCTCCAACGTTTGGAGACACCTGCCTTCCGGCAGGCAGGTCCCAGACCCACCTATAATGTTTTTTTGGTATAACTTGGACGTGTCCGACTGACAGAGGATTTATGTCAATAAAAGCCAAGAAACTTTCGTCTTCATAGACTTTATATGAAGGAATTTCTCCGGCAACTATTTTGCAAAATATACAATCATTCATTTGAAAATTATATCACATTTGCCCAACCTCTTTCTCGCCACATCATCTGCGAGGTCTCAAAAAAGATGATGTCGAGACGAGATTGGGCTAGTGTTATTCACTCTATGTTACACTTGTACAATGGCAAAAAAGTACTCTCTCCGAAGTTCTATTCCAGCAGATATTGATGAAGCTCTGAAAGGCTATCATCCTCTGGTGCGAGCCCTACTGTATGCAAGGGGAATTGTCAATATGGATGAGGTGGCCGTGTTCCTCAGCCCTGATTACGACAAGCACCTGCATGATCCATATTTGCTGAAAGGTATGGACAAGGCTGTAAAAAGAATTTTGAAATCTGTCAAAAACGATGAAAAAGTGGCTATATTTTCCGACTACGATGCGGATGGTATTCCCGGAGCGGTGGTTCTACACGATTTTTTTAAAAAGATTGGCTTTAATAATTTTGTAAATTATATTCCACTTCGAAATGAAGAAGGTTTTGGTCTGAATATCGACGCTATCACCAATTTACATAAAGAAGGTGTAAAACTTATCATAACGATTGATTGTGGCATTACGGATGTTAGTCAGGTCGATTTTGCAAACAAAAAGGGTATTGATGTTATCATTACTGATCACCATACTCCTCACAAAAAACTGCCAAAAGCCTTTGCCATAATAAATCCGAAACAAAAAGGTTGTGAATATCCAGACAAAATGCTCTGTGGTTCTGGAGTTATTTTCAAAGTTATCCAAGCTTTATGTATTCGTCTTCGTTCCACTTTGGAAATTGAAAATTGGAAATTGAAAATTCCAATAACCATTCCTCAGGTTGGCTGGGAGAAGTGGCTGTTAGATATGGTTGGACTGGCAACTATGTCTGACATGGTGCCACTTTTGGGAGAAAATAGAGTGTTCTCATACTTTGGGATGAAAGTTATACAAAAAAGTCCGCGGGTTGGGCTTCAGAAATTATTTTCACTTCTGAAAATAAATCAAAACACGGTTACGGAAGATGATATCGCTTTCATGATAACTCCTCGCATAAACGCCGCATCGCGTATGGGAATTCCACGTGATGCATTTCAGCTTTTATCTACGACAGACGAGGTTGAGGCGGGGACATTGGCCGAGCACCTCAACCGTATAAACGACGAGAGAAAGGGCGTTGTGGGTAGTATGGTCAAGGAAATAAAAAAGAAATTAGCTGATCGTGACGAGGATATGAAACAGGTTTTAGTTTTTGGAAATCCAGAATGGAAGCCGTCTCTTCTTGGTTTGGTGGCAAATAGTTTCAGCGATGAACACAACCGTCCTGTGTTTTTCTGGGGGAGAAATGGTGAAAGCGAAGGAATATTAAAAGGTTCATGTCGAGCTGGTGGAGATACAGATATTGTCGCTCTTATGGAAAAAGTAAAAAATGTTTTTGTGGAGTATGGCGGACACAAAGGCGCAGGAGGGTTTTCTGTTTTGCAAGAAAATATTCACACGCTAGAGGACAGACTGAACGAGGCATTTTTAGATTTACAAAAAGTGTCAAGGACAGTCCTTGACACTTTAGTTGATAAGAAATTATCACTTGATGATGTTAGTTGGGAGACATATAGCCATATAGAAAAGTTCGCGCCGTTTGGTCTGGATAATCCCAAACCTCTTTTTCTTTTTGAAAATATAAAAATCAGTGCCGTTAAACTTTTTGGCAAAGAACAAAATCATTTGGAATTAAAATTTAAAAATTCAAAAAACTCCGATGTAACGGCTATAGCTTTTTTTTCCACGGGAGATAAATTTGAAGTGCCAGTTGAAGTGGGAAATAATATAAATCTCATCGCCACGCTAGAAAAATCTCAATTCCGCAATTTTCCGGAATTAAGGCTCAGAATTGTTGATATTTATTAGGGTTCCCAGAATAATACCTCCTCAAAAACACTCGGCTTCTTCCCTGCCTACCGGCAGGCAGGCTGCGAAAATCTCGTTCTCTCCTTACAGGAGCAGTACACCTTTCACATCTGAGTACAGATGTTCAAGGTTTTACGAAGTCATAACATGACTTCTCACCTCGGCCCCTCGTTGTCAAGAGCCCTTCACTTCGTTTCGGGTCGTTGACAACGCCAAGCTCGGGGCCTGTGGATGTTTCTCGGAGGTGTTATTCTGGAAACCACCATTCCTCTGTTATACTTATTTTATGGCTATCATCTTTACAGACGGGGCGGCGAGAGGGAATCCCGGAGCCGGAGGTTGGGGAGCTGTCATACTGACAGATGATTCTGTTATCGAGCTTGGCGGACGAGAGGATCACACTACAAATAACAGAATGGAGCTAATGTCAGCCATAAGAGCTTTGGAGTCAATACAAAATGACAGAGAGATGACTATATATACAGACTCGGCATATCTAGTTTCTGGTATAACTCGCTGGGTTAAAGGATGGGCAGAGAATGATTGGAAAACCAGCAAAAAAGAAGATGTTTTGAATAAAGATTTGTGGGAGAGGTTAGTTGATGCCACTGCCCACAAAGTAATCGATTGGAAAATTATAAAGGGCCATAGCGACACCCCGCTTAATGAGAGGTGTGATGTTATCGCCACTTCTTTTGCGGACAAAAACCCTGTGGTTTTGTACAACGGCTCACGAGAGAGATATGGTATTGATGTAAATATCAAATCACAAATTTCCAATGTCAAACCAAAATCAAAAAGCAAAGTATATTCGTATGTAAGTCTTGTCGACGGTGAAATAAAAGTTCATAAAACATGGGAGGAGTGCAAAGCGCGTGTTCACGGAGTACCAAATGCCCGATATAAAAAGTCAGTTTCTCCAGCCGATGAGGAGGAGGTTATCCGTGAGTACACGGAGTAATTTAGACTTTAGACTTTAAAATTTAAAATTAAGTCTAAATTCTAAAGTTTAAATTTTAAATTAATACGATGATTCTTTCTCTAGTTTCTGGTTTTATTTTGGGCATAGCCCTAGGTTCATTTGTCCCGATTAGTTTGGGCTTTTTTCTTATTTTGATTTTTATTGGAGTGGTATTTTACGTTTATCAGTATTTTTTAGAGGGTCAGAATCGTTTGATTATGACTTTGGCAAGTGTGGCAATGCTTGGTGTGCTTTGTGGTGTTGGACGAATGTATTTTTCAGATCTTTATACTGCTTCACATCTGGATAAATATGTTGGCCAGAAAATTTCAGCCGAAGGGATAATCGTTGGAGAACCCGATGTCAGGGAAACAAATACAAAACTGACAGTCTTGGTCCAGACTGTAGTGTCAAGGGGAGTCCTTGACACTAAGGTTAGAGAGAGGATATTAGTCACCGTGCCGATCTATCCAGAGTATTCATATGGAGACAAAGTAAAAATGATCGTCACTTTAGTAGAACCGAAAAATATTGAAAATGAGGATGGCAGAGTTTTTGATTATAAAGGCTATTTGCGAGTACGAAGGATTTGGTATACAAGTAAATTCACCACCATACAACTCGAGTCGGCAGGTCACGGAGCTATCATAAAAAATATTTTATTCAAAATTAAACACGCTTTCACCACTTCTCTCGGCAACGCTCTACCCCAGCCCGAGTCGAGCCTCATGGCAGGGCTTCTCCTTGGCACAAAACAGAGTTTGGGAAAGGAAATTCTCGCAGAGTTTCAGAGAACTGGTACTTCTCATGTGGTTGTTCTCTCTGGTTACAACATCGCTATCGTCGCTACGAGTATTATGTCGTTTCTAAAATTCTTACCAAAGAATCTCTCATTCGGTTTCGGTGTTGTTAGTATTATTTTGTTCACAGTTCTCTCTGGAGGGGGAGCTAGTGCTTGGCGTGCGGCTATCATGGTTCTGGTTGCTCTTTTTGCCAAGAAAATGAACAGGGATTACAAGATCGGCCGAGTTTTGGGTTTTACAATCATAGCCATGCTCGCTCCAAACCCACTTCTACTTGTGTTCGATCCATCTTTTCAGCTCTCCGTTCTGGCCACAATAGGAATAATTTTTGTTTCGCCTTTGGTTTCTCCATATCTTTCCAAAATCCCAGAAAGGCTCGGTTTAAGAGAAATAATATCTACAACTATCGCCACACAAATAACAGTTCTACCGTTTTTAATTTACAACACAGGCATACTTTCTCTAGTTTCTCTACCTGTTAATATTCTAATTCTTGGAACTATACCCACGGCTATGCTTCTTGGATTTATCACAGGCATGATTGGACTAGTTTCTCTTTGGCTTTCTTTCATTCCCGCATTTTTTGCCTACATTTTACTCTGGTATCAACTTACCGTAGTACATCTCGGTGCCAGTCTTACTTTCGGAGCAATTACTCTTCCAGTATTTTCTCCTATTGTTTTAGTTTTTATTTATTTAGGGATTTTTACAGGTTTGTATTATTTAAAAAAGTTTTCCACCTAAAATAGTACTATCTTTATCAGGTTTTATTAAAATAACCTCGCCTTTTTCATTTGGCACTCCAAGAGTTAAAACCTCTGATTCAAAGGGCCCAATTTTCCTCGGTGGGAAATTTACTACTCCTAAAACAAGTTTTCCAATCAATTCTTCTTTGGTATACAGAGCAACAATCTGAACAGAAGAATTTTTTATTCCTATTTCGGAACCAAAATCTATTTTTAATTTGTAAGCGGGTTTTTTGGCTTCGGGAAAATCCAGAATCTCAATTATTTTCCCGACTCTTATATCCAGCTTCTGAAAGTCTTCTATTGTTGCCATGCTTTACTTTGCATTATTGAAATTCTCCTCAACTTTTTGCCAATTCAGATTGGTGAAAAAGTCTTCAATGTATTGTTTTTTGCCGCTCGGTTGGTAGTCCGCCACAAAAGAGTGTTCCCACATGTCGAGAGCGAGAACGAGAGTACAGTCTTGGAGTTGCCCCAGATGCTGTTCGTCAACCCAAGTGTTGAGGAGTCTGTGTTCCTTTCTGTCTAAATAGAGCATTGCCCAGCCGACACCTCGTGTCATGGCGATGGATTTGAATTGTGCTAGCCATTTATCATACGAACCCCACAAATAGGCGAGGCATTTAGCCAGTTCGCCGTCTGTGGTGAGCGCAGTCGAACCACCCGAGAGAGACTCAAAATAAACTTCGTGGTTTCTCATGCCGTTGTATTCAAAGCTAAACCGACGATTTAGTTCGCTTACTACATATGGGGCAAAGGCGTCTTCTTTTGTATATCCTTCGTACACGGGTATCTTTTCTAAAATGCTGTTAGCGTTTTTTACATACCCCGCATAGAGTTTCAAATGTTCTTCAATAGTTTTTACCGATATCCCTTTCAACTTACCAATCTCAAATTTTTTTTCTTCAAATTGTTTCATATTTTTTCTCGTTTTATCCAATCCCAAAGGAGTCTCCTTGGGGAAATCTTTAAATCATGATAATATTTACAAATGGCAATTAGAAAAACAACATTTGCTACTGAAGAATTCTACCATATTTATAATAGGGGTAACAGTAAGCAGGAGATATTTTTAGATGATTTAGATAAAGATAGATTTGTAAAGTTGCTTTATTTGTGCAATTCAACAAAAAGTATCAATTTTAGGGAGGAAATTGTTGAAAAAAATATTGACGCATGGGATTTTGATCGTGGTGAGCCGATTGTTTCAATTGGTGCTTGGGTTTTGTTATCCAATCATTTTCATTTGTACCTAACTATTTCCCAAAGGAGTCTCCTTGGGGATGAGGCGATATCATTTTTTATGCGCAAATTATGCACTGCTTATTCAATGTATTTTAATAAGAAATATGAAAGGACTGGAAAATTGTTTGAAGGTGTTTTTAAATCCAAGCACATTGAAAATGATGAACAAGCAAAATATAATTTTTCTTATCTTCATTTAAATCCGGTAAAATTAATTGATTCATTATGGAGGGAAAAAGGGATAAAAGATTTTAAGGGAACTTTGGATTTTCTCAGAAGTTATAAATGGAGCAGTTATCTCGATTTTAATGGTGTTATTCGTCCAGAAAACAGAATTATCTCAAGAGATGATTTCCCTAATTATTTTTCTAACCCAAAAATATTCGAAGAAGAAATTTTTGATTGGCTTACTTTTGAACCCAAAGGAGACTCCTTTGGGAAAGGTAAATAATTATGGTACGAAAAATTTTCTCTCATATTCGCACCTACTTTCGCTGGTATGTGTTGCTGGGGTCGGCTATTTTGAGCATTATCTTGTATTTAGTAGTTGCCCACGAAAATCGCCATGGTCTGCTTACTTTTGCTGTGCTGAACATAGGCCAAGGTGACTCACTTTTTATAGAATCTCCGACGGGTACGCAGGTTTTAGTAGATGGCGGCCCTGATAAAAACTTGATGAAAGAAATATCGGCTGTCATGCCCTGGTATGACAGGCACATAGACATGTTGGTTGTGACAAACCCGGACCTAGACCACTACTCTGGATTTATACCTCTAATGGATAAGTATTCTGTCGATGTTGTGCTTGAGCCGGGAACACAATCACTGACTGGTACATACGCATTTTTAGAAAAAGAAATCGCAGACAAGAAAATTCCAAAAGTTTTGGCTAGGCGAGGTCAAATAGTAGATCTCGGCGGAGGAGCGTATTTGCAAATTATTTTTCCTGACCGCGATGTCTCTGGTCTATCTAGTAACGACGGCTCAATAGTCATGCGCTTGGTTTATGGTGGCACAAGCGTCATGCTCCAAGGGGATTCGACCACAAATATTGAACATTATCTTGTTAGTGATTATGATGCAAATCTAAAAAGCACAATTCTCAAAGCTGGACATCATGGCTCTAGAACTTCCACGACAGAAGAATACGTTACAGCGGTCCAACCGCTGTGGGCAGTTATTTCGTCAGGCCCAAACAACAGTTATGGTCATCCGCACAAGGAGGTATTGGATACTTTGGCTAAACTGAATATACCAGCTCTGGACACATGCGATAACGGCCGCATCATTTTTCAGTCTGACGGCAAAAACTTTGTTCTAAAAAATAAAAACCCAAAGCCTGCCAAAGTAGGGTGTAAAAACTAGATAAGTTTAGCTTTCTTTAGAGTAGCAAATGCGCCGTTTTTTTGAATAGTTTTAATTGCGCGGGCGGAGAGAGTTAAAGTGATGGATTTTTTCAGTTCAGGAATGTAGATCTTCTTTTTCTGAAGATTGGTGTATTTTCGAGTGTTCCCAGTCGGGTTAAACTGCGTAGCACGAGTGCGGTTTGAGTAACCGCCAGACATCTGGGAAGATTTTTTTGTTATTGCGCAGACTTTAGCCATAGTGAAGATATGGTATCATAGTGTTTGCCTAAGGGCAAACACTAAATTAACCTAATTTCTAATTATTCTAATTAACCTAAATAATAACCAAGTACCAAGGGACCAATTTGGATTTATTTAGAACAATTAGAATAATTAGGTTAATTAGAAATTATCATGAATTTGGACTTTATTTTTTCCATCATCATTCTCGTATTCTCTGTGGTCATACATGAAGTGTCCCATGGCTATGCCGCGTATCTACAAGGTGACAATACCGCTAAATATGCTGGTAGACTAAACCTCAATCCGTTTAATCACCTAGAGTGGTTCGGTTCTTTCATATTGCCCGTCATGTCATATTTTCTCGGTGGATTTATTATCGGCTGGGCAAAACCAGTTCCTTTCAATCCTTACAACCTGCGCAATCAGAGATGGGGAGAGGCCATCGTGGCTGTCGCAGGACCTCTTTCTAATATATGTATCGCTCTTTTCTTTGGCCTCTTGATCCGTTTCGGAATCCTTGCCCAGTTCGGCGACGCTTTCATTTATATTGCCTCGACAATAGTTTTTATAAACCTCATTCTTGCCACATTCAACCTCATTCCCATCCCTCCACTTGATGGTTCAAAAATTCTTTTTTCTATACTTCCGTATCACATGCGTGATGTTCGCAATTTTCTAGAAAGAAACGGTCTTTTTATTTTGATTTTCTTTGTTTTCTTCCTATGGCAGTTTGTTCTGCCTCTAGTTGTCTGGGAGTTTCATTTGATTACGGGATTGTTGGCTTAGTTTGACATATTTTGGTTCGCGAGTAGTCTAAATAGCGGACCGAAACAGAGCGTGGGCTCTGAAACAAGTAGAAGGAGTGTGTGATGACCGAAGTCTTCAGTCATGGCCTTCTCAAGGCCACCCTTGATCAGATCAGAGCGGTCGCGGCGAACAGTTTGTCCGTTGTGCTCCACGCCCTCGGCTCTGAGGGCGATGGTCGGACTGGTGGATTTCTGCGAATCTTTCTCGCAATGGACTCCAAGGAGGGTCCTTGCGGATGGAACGAGGTCTTCGCCGAGATGGTCGGTGAAGTGAAAGATCAGCAAAAAGCGGCGAAGTACGAGATCCTCTCGGTGGAGAAGGCGATCCGTCTCATGAAACGGCACGCTATCGAAGGCCACATCAGTTCATGGCAGAGCTGGAACGAGAAAGAGTGGGAGTACGGCGGCGCTTTCATTCTGGAAGTTTTCATTCCAGAGTTCAGTTGTATCGTGAAGATTCTCGTCACCTTCTCTGGCCTGCCGCCGAAAGGTGATGAGGCGCACGGTCTCGTGGTTCTGAAAGACCTGAAATGGTCCAAGCGTGGGGATGGCCGAGAGATTCTCCTCGCGAGCAAGAATCACTTTGCCGCCGAGCTTCTGGATATCGATCCACTCTAGATGATCCACTTTGGCATCCACAGTCTCACACCTCGCCCTCGGCTCGTCCGGCGGCGAGGTGTTCTATGTTTAATTGACAATTATGTGCTTATAAATATAGATATTTTTCATAATTATAAAACCAAAATCTAAAAAGGCTTGACATTAAGGGATGTAGTGTGATAGTCTGTAAACAGAAAAGATAAAAAAACGAAAATAAAAATTCTAAAAACCCAAAAGACGGGGTGGGCCAAAAAAGAAACCTGCCCCTAAAAACTTATTTTCTGGATCTTTGGCTGGCCAAGCCAGCAACTGCGAGGGGATGACAGTCAACCCTCAAGAAGCAGTTAGTACTGTCAAGCCGGCGTCCGCCGGTTCCGCCCACACCGACCTAGTACTCATTCGAGGAACGGGAGGTGTTTTGTTTTATAAAATAGTCACTTGCGTTTTCGAGTTACATATATTAGAGTAAACCCTGCAATGTCAACTATAAATCAACTAATCAGGCGAAAGCGATCAACGCTTCGAAAAAAGCCACGAGCGGTGGCTCTTACTCGTGGGTTTAATACTTTGACAAACCGACCTGTGTTTTATTCATCTCCATTCAAAAGAGGCGTTTGCACAAAAGTAACAACCAAAACTCCAAAGAAACCAAACTCAGCCATCCGAAAAATCGCCAGAGTTCGCCTGACAAACGGTATGGAAGTTACAGCATATATTCCGGGAATGGGACACACACTTCAGGAGCACTCGGTCGTTTTGCTTCGAGGTGGCAAGGTAAAAGATGTTGGTGTTCGATATACTATTGTACGAGGTAAGCTTGATGCGACGGGAGTTGAGAAGAGAATGAAGGGACGAAGTAGGTATGGAGCTAAAAGGCCTAAAGCAAAATAGAAGCAAGAATAATGAATATTGAATAAAGAATAAGACAAATGCAAATTTTTATAATCATTCATTATTCATAAATCATTATTCATAATTCACTCAAATCATGCGAAGAAAAGTAACAAACAGAAATATAGTAGGACAGGACCATTTATATAAATCGACAAAAGTCGGCAAATTTATCAACTACATAATGCTTCGCGGACAGAAAGAGACAGCACGCAAGATTGTTTATGACGCCCTCGATGTGATAAAAGAAAAAACAAAGACAGAAAATCCTATGGAAGTTTTTGATACAGCTTTGAAAAACACAGGGCCTTTGACAGAAGTTCGCAGTAGACGAGTTGGTGGTGCAAACTATCAGATTCCAAGAGAAGTTCGCCCAGAGAGACGATCGTTTCTTGCGATGAAATGGATTATTGATAGTGCTCGTGGAGGCAAGGGCACTCCTATGGCAACACGACTAGCGGATGAAATTATTTTGGCTTCAAAAAACGAAGGCAAGGCGGTGAAGAAGAGAGAAGATACGCACAAGATGGCGGAGGCGAATAAGGCTTTCGCACATTTTGCATGGTGACATAAAACAAGGAGCGGTAGCGACTATGTTTTCTGTCATCCCGCTCTAATTTTGCCAGTATTTACTCACTAGTTTTTGTTTAATCGAAAAATATTATATTGAAAAGAAAATCCGCGGGCGCAAATAGCGCATCCCTCAATGGGCGAAGCGGATTTTTGTGCTTTTATCTGCAAAATTAGGGCTGGGATAATCTCAAAATTGGAACTGAGAGCACATTCCACAATGGTTTTTCTTATTCCTTGCAATTTCGCTGGGGGGGTAAAATGGAGTTATTAAAATTAACTAAAAATTATGTCAGCAGAAAATCCAGATGTCATTCCCGTCGAGAGACCATTTGTTCGTGGTGATAGTTTGTTTGGGTACGATAAGGCACTAGAGCTTAATGGTGAAATAATTGGGATAACAGGAGAAAGAGGGGAATTGAGAAAGGGTATGGAGGTAGGAATAGTTGGAAATAGTATGGGTTATGTTCCTTCTGGACATAAACCAGGCGAAATGGTAACTATCACGGGATTTGTAGAGCCATTTCAAGATGGGGCAAGTGATCACATTATTACCGTCTCCGGCGGAGGGATAACTGGCAGGGTAAAACCATCCAATATAAAGCTAATATAAAAATTGAATAAATCGGACTTGAAGGTCAAAGGTGGCCCAGCATTCGCGCTGAGCTTCGTCGTATATGAATAATTTACTTGACGCTAAGTTCATCTTAAGATAAACTTAGTGCATGATTAAAATCAAAGACAAAATAATAGGTTTAAAGGAACTTCGAAATAATACAGACAACTACATTTCTCAAGTAGGGAAAGGAAAGTCTTTTATTGTTATGCGTAAATCACGACCAGTTTTCACTATTTCACCGGTGGATAAATGGGGAGATGAGGGTATTTGGGAAACTGTTATTGATTTTAATGAGATAAAAAAGGGTGGGGTTGATGCAAGACTTGTTTTAGCAAGTTTAAAAAGATTGAGAGAACATTCTGATGAATAAGATAGAAAAGTTTCTAAAAAAACTAATACCCAAAGACAGAGATAGTGCGGAAAAAACCATAAACAGTATTCTTTCGGGTAAGTTTGATAATTTGGATATCAAAAAACTACAAGGTTTTGATAAAAAATACAGAGTTCGTATTGGTAAGATGAGAATACAGTTTTATATAGTTGGAAAAATCGTAGAAATAGAAAGAATCGAATTTAGGAACGACAATACATACTGACTACTAAAAAATCTTTAGCCTTGGAGATTAAAGGAAGCCCAGCACTCGCGCTGGGCTTCGTCGTCTCTGAATTACCTTCATTTTTCATAGTTGGTACATTATTTTTTGATTGTGTTGTTTGAATTTGGTACAATATATTGTATCAAAATATATGCCACATATTTCAAGCAAAAAGCTCGACCCTGTTTTATTGGAAAAATTATTTAATAAACTCATTAGTATATTTATGAAAGCTCAAGAGAAAAAATCTCTGAGTCTATTGATAGATGAGATATTAACTACAACAGAGAAAATCATGCTAGCGAAGCGTCTGGCGGTCATACTCATGCTTTCTGGCAATACTCCTCAACATAAAATCGCTGATGCATTGAAAGTAAGTCCTACCACTGTAGTTAAAATATCTCTTGGCATTGAAATTGGAAAATTTGACTCTATTCTTAAAATTTCAAAATCGGAAAGAGCTGATATGGAAAAAATAATTTGGAATATCCTTACTGCGGGTGGATTCATGCCTCCTAAGGTTGGGAGAAAATATTGGAAAAAATACTCGAAACAATCAAACTAATTGGATACAATATACTGTACCAAATTAGTTTGATTGTTCCTCGGAATTAATAGATTGACCTAGATGATCAAATTTTTTTATACGACGAAGGCCCCTATTTGCTCGGGGCCTTATGGCGGTACGATGAGGCCGCTCTTGCTGAACAGGGGCGGTTGATGGGCGCTTCGCCCTTCTGCAAAAATCTGAAAAGGTTTGCCATCCACCAAATCCCTCCATGGCTCAGCTGTACACATCCAGGGTGGCTGCCGTTTTCGTTGACGACGAAAACGAGGTGAGCATACACAGACTCCTTGCTGACCACTTGAACAGGTGGCTTGAGTATGAAACAGCCACGGTATGATGGAACTGGGTGAGGGATGCATTTATTGGCAACCCTTTTCAGGTCTTCTACCGTAAGATTTCTTCTGCTCTGCATGAGTCCCTCCAGCGTATTTTTATCATACAGAAATTCTTATTGCAACTAAAACCTTTTTAGTATATAGTTCCCATGTTCCGTTCGGGACTTTTTATTTTCTCATTATTCATAATTCAATATTCATTATTCTTAACTCATGAACAGAGATTACCCATTGGACAAAGTTCGAAATTTCGGAATCATCGCTCACATTGATGCCGGTAAAACAACCACATCAGAGCGTGTGCTTTTCTATACAGGAATGACTCACAAGATTGGTGAAGTGCACGAGGGTGAGACGGTGACAGATTGGATGGAACAGGAGAGAGAGCGAGGTATTACTATTACCGCGGCGGCTATTACATGTTTTTGGAATCCCACATATAAAGAAAAGGGAGCTAAACCGGAATATCGTTTCAACATCATCGACACTCCCGGACACATCGACTTTACAGCCGAGGTCAAACGCTCTCTCCGAGTTCTCGATGGAGCTGTGGTTGTTTTCGACGGAGTTGCCGGCGTTGAACCTCAATCAGAGACCAACTGGAGATATGCCGACGACGGAAATGTTCCACGTGTCTGTTTCATAAACAAACTAGACAGAACGGGCGCTTCTTTCGAGCGTTCATACGCTTCTATTCTCGACAGGCTGAACAAAAATGCGGTCCGTATGCAGATACCGATGGGCCTCGAAGAAAATTTCCAAGGCGTTGTGGATCTTTTGAAAATGAAAGCATTTTATTTTGAAGGAAATATGGGTATGACTATCCGAGAGGAAGAAATTCCAGCAGAGTTTCTAGAAGAGGCCAAAAAATATCGCGCAGAATTGATCGAGAAAATAGTAGAGCAGGATGATGTCCTGATGCAGGCCTTTCTCGATGGCAAAGAACCATCGTTTGAAGATTTGAAAACAACTTTGCGCAAAGCAACTATCGCTGTTAAAATTATTCCGGTTTTTGCCGGCTCGGCTTTGAAAAACAAAGGTGTTCAGCTGGTGCTCGACGGGGTTGTTGATTATCTGCCATCCCCTCTCGACATGCCACCCGTCCGAGGCTTGGATCCGGAAACAAACGAGGAAATATTCCGAAATGCATCTGACGAAGAGCCTTTCTCCGCTCTGGCTTTCAAACTTCAAAACGATCCATTCGTCGGACAGCTGACTTTCTTCCGTGTTTATTCCGGAACTATCGAGGCCGGTACATATATATACAACTCGACTACAGGCGAAAAGGAACGCCTTGGTCGTATTGTGCGACTTCAGGCTGACAAACGTGAGGAAGTTAAAAAAGTTTTTGCCGGAGAAATCGCCGCGGCGGTTGGATTGAAGTCTGCAAAAACATCTCACACACTTTGCGATGAAAACAAACCTATTATTCTCGACCCGATAAAGTTCGTCGCCCCCGTAGTTTCGCTTCGCATAGAACCGAAAACAAAAGCCGACCAAGAGAAAATGGGCATGGCTTTGAAAAAACTTTCTGATGAAGATCCGACTTTTGTTATCTCATCGAACACTGATACGGGAGAAAGTATTGTTTCAGGAATGGGAGAGTTGCACCTCGAAATCATGGTTGATCGCATGAAGAGGGAATTTTCCGTTGAGGTCAATGTCGGCAAGCCGCAAGTGGCCTATCGCGAAACTATTTTGGGATCTGCTGAGGCTGAGCATAAATATATAAAGCAGACAGGAGGCAAGGGTCAGTATGGTCACGTCAAACTAAACATAAAACCTCTGGAGCCAGTAGTAGAGGGCAAGAAAATTGCCAAAAATGTTCACAGATACGAGGACTTCGAATTTATTGACTCGATCAAGGGAGGAGTTATTCCTCAAGAGTTTATTCCAGCGGTTGAAAAAGGCGTTCATGAAGCCATGGATAGGGGAATCGTAGCCGGATACAAAATGGTAAACATTTCCTGCGAGCTGACTTTTGGTTCGTACCACGATGTGGACTCTTCCGAAATCGCATACAAAATTGCCGCTTCACAGGCGTTCCAAGACGCGGCCAAGCGTGCAAGACCTGTTATCCTAGAGCCGATTATGAAAGTGGAGGCCATAATGCCTGAGCAGTTCATGGGAGACATTACAGGTTCGCTTTCTGGTAAGCGCGGTCTTATTGAAGGTATGGAAGATAGGGGAATGTTGCGGGTCATTCATGCCAAGGTACCGCTTTCGGAAATGTTTGGATATACGACTGACATCCGCTCAATGACGCAGGGCCGTGGTTCTGTGCAAATGGAGTTTGATCATTATGAAGTGGTGCCTCCGAATGTTGAAAAAACGATTGTGGAAAGTAGGAAGTAGTCAAAAACTGACAAGTAAAACCTCTTTCTCCCCAAAACCATGCTTTCTGTCTGCGAAGTCTCTGAAAAGATTTTGCCTCGACGAAATTTTACTTGTCAGTTTTTCTTGCGTGCATATTGTAATGTATATATAATATGTGTATGACAGAATCTCCAAACGACGAACCACTTAATTTAGGAGGCTGGCTTAGCCCACCTAGACCCCCAACATTACCCGATGGTTCTACTGCACCTCTCGGTGTTCTCCATGCTCAAGCCGAAGCCCAAAAACCAGCCACTCTGGAATCTCCTCTTACTGGTGCTCCAAATCCAACAGAATTATCTCCAGTTTCACCTCTTGCCGCTGCTCAACCACAAGGTCCTCTGGGAGGAGTTGACACAACCGAAAGAGTTTTCAAAGTTGATCAAAGAGTGTTTGATTACATGGATGTATTGGTTGAGAGGGAGAGGGATGTCCTTCTCAAAAAAAGACTGGAAAGAGCCAAGTTTTGGGGGTTGGATTCAGCTGTGTCAAATGATCAGGTGACGGCCAGTTTGCAAGGACTACTTGACCTAGGTGATATTACCAGAGAACAATTTAACACGATGGTTGGTTTTCAAATGCCCCCAGCCCAATCTGAAACTCCGGTTTTGGACGATGTGGATTCTACCAAGATTCCTGCGGTGTCTGTTTCTGATGATTCTGTCCCTGTTCCTAAATCTACAAATACATCATTTGAAACTGATCTGGAAGATCAGCGTCTTATACTGTCTGCTCATGATGCAATAGATTTGAGAGATTATGATACTGCCATCGAAAAGGTAAGACAGATGAGCTTCATAGTCCGCTCTGAAGAATCAGAACGGATAGCTATGGATTTAATTGATGCGGGAGAAATAGAAGAAGCTAAAAGATTTGCTAGGTTAGTTGAGGACAAAGAGGCTCAGAATCGTATTGTTGAGTATATAAAACAAAAAGGCCAAGATAGATTCATCGTTCCAGAAGAATTGGTTACATATCTAGAGAGTTTGGTCAAAAATGATGTCAAAGGCGATATAGGTCCAAAAATTCTTTTGGAGGCGATACAAAAAGATGGTGTTTCAAGGCAAGAAGTAATGAAAACTTTAGATGACGCTTTTTACCATTCACACATCTTGGATAGAGAAGAATATGAATCGGCAGTTGGTATTTTGGGTCTGATTCCAAAGGAAGCAAGTGTGAATTACAAAGAATATGGCGAAGCAGAGGCTGAAAGACTGAAAGGCTTAAGGGATAAGGCTAAGACTGCAACTGCAGATATTAATGGTACTGGGGTGGTGGGGGTGGGGCGTGCTGGAGAAGCACCCAAGTCTCCTGAGGACATAGAACTAGAATCTGCCCGTTCAAAATATGCTGAAGAATTAATTAAGTGGAAGAATAAAAATCGAGAAAATAAATATAAGTTTGGTAAGTTACTTTCCAACTTGAAACAAAGCGCTCGCAATGTTGCCTCCGACCTTGGTTTTGAAAAGCGGATGCCCGAGACCGCTAAATCTCCAGAGTTGTTGGAAGCAGAGAGAGAATATATAAAAGCCAAGAAAAAGAAAAGTGAGAATATATTAAATAATAATATTCACTCTCCTGTTGGAGGTCCTGATGCTCATGGAGTTATAGATGTTGTGCAAGTAAACAGAGAAGACCTAATGAAGAGAGTTGAGGAGGAGAGAGAACTTCTTCAAGACGCTGTTGATGCTACGAGGCCTCCGCTTGAAAGAAGCATAATTGGAAAAGTTTTTCAGGGTTATGCAAAGATGGGTCCAAAGACAAAGATTGTTGTGACTTCCGGCCTACTTGGAGTTGGAGGTTTCTTTTTTGGTAGTGTTGGAGTAGCTGGAGCGACTGCTTATGCTGGATATAGAGCGGTTAGAGCAGGTGCTGGTGCTTTCTTGGGTCAAGTGGCGGGAAGATCTTTAGGCAAAAAATTTGAAAAATCAAATAAAAAAAGTCATGAGGAGGTTTTAGAGGAATATATCTCTGGTATAAACGAGGGAAACTATGAGGAAAGGGAGCGGAAATTGATGGAGGCTTTTGAGGGTGAAGAGAACCGCGAAAAGAGACAGCGGCTCTACAAGGCCTTAGCTGTCGCTGGTGTTGCAGGAGTGACGAACATTGGTTTGAGTCTCGGTCAAGCTCATTTTGCTCCGGATACTCAAGATCTTGGTATTGCAAGTAGTGTAAGGGCGAAATTGGGAATTTCACCAGATGTACCTCATCCAACCGCCGAGTCTCCTAAGACTTCACTTTCCGGACCAAATAGACCGCCAGAGTCTGTGGTGGGAAAATTGGCACAAAGACCAGGGGTGTCGGTAGGTTCTCAGGGCGCTCCATTGGAGACACTCAAACCAAAATTAGAGAATTCTCCCACACCAAATGTGCCACCTACATCTCCGACAGCTAGTGCCGCTGAGACAATAGTAACCATACCAAAAGCTTCTGCCACATCGGGTACGGAAGCTGTACAAGTCGAACTTACATCAAAAGGATTTCTGCAGGATATTCATAACCTGAAGGCAGAAATAATAAAAAAATATGGCGGGAAGATTCCGGCAGATATAAAAGCAAATATCATGGACAAATCATCCGTAAATATTGCCAAAGAATATGGCCTGTATGTTCCAAAAGATGGTACCAGCGCTATGGGATTTAAGGGGGAACACTTGGGTATAGATGATCATGGGCATTTAGTTTATGATCATGCGGGTAAGTCAGATGTCATGTTTGACGAGAGTGCTCAACATGTAAAAACTTATACAGATGTTGGTGGCAAGAAAATGTTTGTACCAAAGCCTCATGTTGATCATGTGGTCCCAGAACCAACTCCAGCAGGCCCAGACACCTTTGTACCAAACCCAAACAAACATGTTTTTGATGTGGATTTTGATAAAACAGACAAAATTGTGTCAGCACATCCCGGAGGAGATATCTTTAATAAAGAAGCAATTTTTTCTCCGAAATCCTCAATTGACCAGCCACTTACACACATTTTGTATAATGGTAAGTCATTGGATGTTCAAATGGTCGATGAGGCAACCGGTCACGCTTCTAAGACTTTGCTTTACGGAGGTACCAGAATAGCCGAATTCGAGCCATCTCCGACGGGCGCAGGAGAGATACCAGTTTTGCACAAGCCATTTTTTGAGCACGGTGCCACAGGTGGTGTTCAGAATGCAGAAGTTCGGGCGGCGTATGGCAAAATGTTTGATGACTATTCTCGCGGATTGAAAAATACTAAAACCGTACCATTTGATGATGGTAGGCTATCTATTATTTCTGGGCTGGGAAAAAACTCTGATGGTTTGAGTATTCGGCTTCATGGCGAGGAAATCGCCAAAGGTATTTTAGAGAAAGGGGGTCCAAAGTTGGAAATGGTTCATAGCTTGCGACCTAACTGGCTTATGAGAAAACTTTTGACGGATAACGTGTATGAGAGTGCGCTGAAAGAGGCTAAAAAAGTTATCCAGACTATTCCCGCGGGTAAATAACACGAGGTGGTATAATTAAAATACAAAATGAGCGATATTTTAACAAAAGATCTAGTCAAAGAATGGGGGCTCGAATCTTTGGCTCCGGCTAAACAAGCTGATACGGTTGATCGTATTGCCAAGATGCTCTACCAAGCTGTTCTAGTTCGCGCTCTTGATATTCTCTCTGAAAAGGAGCAGACGGAGCTGGACCTTCTTCTCGATGAAGATGGCACAACTCCGCATGAAGTGTTGAATTTTCTAGCCACTAGAATTCCGACTTTTGAACAACTTCTTCTGGATGAGAAAAAAAGTTTGAAAGACGATCTGCTTGTGCCGACAGTCTAGTATTTGACTATTTGTATTGTTTTGTCTATTATGATACTTGTCGCTTTGGCGGCAGTTTTCTTTTTGAAACTAACAAAACTCAGATTTCTCGAACATTGAGTTTTTCGAGTTTCAAATTATTATTAACAATAACTACACGCTTTCAAATCTGAGACAAGGTCGCGTATAAAATCTGAAACTAATCCGAGACGTACACGTCGTACGGTGAGGATTATGTTTTGGATTTTAGACGATGAGATTGGCCAGATTTGAAAACTCCGTGACATTAACCACATAATTTATATGGCAGAACAAGCACAATTTGATCGCAGCAAACCCCACATCAACGTGGGCACAATCGGTCACGTCGACCACGGCAAGACAACATTAACAGCCGCACTTCTCACCGTCATCGGACGAGCGGGTGCTGGATACTCCTCAAAACTAAGAGGGGTTGATGAAATCGATAAGTCTCCTGAAGAGAAGGCAAGAGGAATTACTATTTCTCTTTCTCACAACGAGTACGAAACACCGACAAGACACTATGCTCACGTGGACGCTCCGGGACACGCCGACTTTATTAAAAACATGATTACTGGTGCCGCTCAGATGGATGGCGCGATTCTCGTGGTGGCCGCAACTGACGGTGTGATGCCTCAGACACGTGAGCACGTTCTTTTGGCAAAACAGGTTGGTGTGCCACAAATGATCGTATTTCTAAACAAATGCGACATGGTGCCTGATAAAGAGCTTATTGATTTGGTTGAGGAGGAAGTTCGAGAACTCCTTACAAAACAAGGCTTTGACGGTGCCGGTGCTCCAGTTATCCGAGGATCGGGCCTAAAAGCTCTCGAGTCAAAAGACAATACAGATGAATGGGCGATGAAAGTCATGGAACTTGCAAACGCTCTCGACACTTATTTCCCAATTCCAGAGAGAGATCTAGAAAAGCCATTTCTTATGCCGGTTGAAGACATATTCTCTATCGAAGGACGAGGCACTGTTGTAACGGGTCGTATTGAAAGAGGAATAGTAAAAGTTGGTGAGGAAGTAGAATGTGTCGGTTTGAAAGATACACAGAAATACACAGTGACCGGTATCGAAATGTTCAACAAACAACTTAATCAAGGTCAGGCTGGAGACAACGCCGGAATATTGCTTCGAGGAGCGAAGAAAGAAGAGATTCACCGAGGACAAGTTTTGGCGAAACCAAAGTCAGTGACTCCTCATACAGAATTCACAGCTGAAGTTTACATCTTGAAGAAAGAAGAAGGTGGCCGACATACGCCGTTCTTCTCTGGTTACAAACCACAGTTCTACATCCGAACAACTGACGTAACAGGAGATGTGACACTAAACGAGGGCGTAGAGATGGTTATGCCAGGAGATACAGTGACTTTCAAAGTTAAACTTGTTGCTCCGGTTGCGCTCGAAGATAAGACGAGGTTTGCTATTCGCGAGGGAGGGAAGACAGTCGGCGCAGGGGTGGTGACCAAGATAATTGCGTAGCAATTATCTTTGACAACAGAGCTTCCAAATCTGGCCAATTTCATCGTCTAAAATTAAAAATGCGTTCTCATCGTATATCTAATACGCCTCGAACGCATTTTTAATTTTATACGCGACCTTGCCTCAGATTTGAAAGCGTGTGGTTACTCTAAAGTTTAGTTTTCAAACTCAATTCAAAAAACCACCTAAGGGTGGTTTTTTGAAATACTATCTCTTAATCCTACCCATTATTTCTTGTGCTTGTTTGATAAAATTATCAAGTCGAGTCTCCAAATATTTATTATTTTGCTCTACTTTTTTCGGGTCTATATTTGTATTTGAACCATAAACATGAGCTTCATAATCTTTTAGGCTTGCTAGGGCGCTATTGAGTCCTGTGTACACATTACGAGTCCAACCTCTATCCTGTATCTCGTAACTCTGTTGAGTGTTCACTCTATTTTTTGACATCATTTTTTGATCATGTGTCATCGAATTTTCAGCTTTTTCTATATCCTCTGCTGTTGGTTTATTTCTCTCGCTCATATCTTTATATTAATTTTAATTAACTCCATTTTACCCCCCCACAAAATAGTCAAATGGCATTAGAAGTTGGTATAATTTAGGTGCATGATCAATTTTAAAGATTTGTTGAAAGAAAAAAGAGCTTGGTATAAAAGGATTGGAAAAGTGTATTGCTCAATTATAAAAGAATATGTGGTATTCAATTCAAAAGGTTTCTATCACCTACGATATGATACTCATGAAAAGGCAAGAAGAGTTAAGGAACAAATATACAAATTTAACTTACTTCCTCTGGTAATTCCTGTAATTAAAAATGCCACAAACATATTTGATTACAAAAAAGAGCAATATTCAAAGCCTCTTGGTAAATATTATGAAATATGGGAGTTAAGAGAGACTGTTGGAGGAAAGAATCCGACTACTGTCTCAGTCATCTTGAGAAGAATCGGAGATGGAAATGTTACTTTTCTCAGTGTGTATGACAGGAAGGTTAAAAATAAAAACAAAAAAACCACCTAAACGGTAGTTTCTTTGTGACGTCCACTTTCGGCGTAGAGTATACCTTTAGCCGAATAAAGCTTGCGCTTGATGGACGCTACGAACATTGTATATTGTATAATATTAAAAGTCAATGAATTTAAATATGACTAAAATACTTCTAAAAACACAAAAGAAAAGGGTAGTCACAAGACCTGATGGTTCTTGGGCGATTAGAGTTTTTCATAAAAAACAAGAGGGCAAGAAAATGCCGAGCTATACTTTTAAATGTGGGTGCTGTCATGAAAAAGTGGAGGTTTATTATGATGATGACGATTTGGAAATAAACGGTGTAAATGGTTCAATCGAAAATTGGCGGGAATTATTATTGCCATTAATCAAAATCAAGCCGAATAAAAAATTGACCGTAAAATGATTATCTGATAGTATCTTTCTTACATACATGCCAGCAAAAGCAAAAGAAAAAACTAGCGTAGCGAAAAAACCAGCAGTCAAAAAGACTACTGCCTCTAAAGCTGTTAAAGCTCCGGCAAAGTCTGAAGCTGTTTCAAAGCTCCGAATTCGTGTCAGGGCTTACGAATACAAGATTCTAGATGTTTCTGTAAAGCAGATTATCGATACAGCTCTTCGCTATGATGCAAAAGTTGAGGGACCAATACCGCTTCCTACGGAAATCAAAAAATACACAGTCAACCGCTCAGCTTTTGTTTACAAAAATGCTCGTGAGCAGTTTGAGATGAGAATTCACAAGAGGGTTATAGATATTCTAAACCCAACGCCGAAAATAATGGAAGCACTAACTAATCTCAGTTTGCCGAGTGGAGTGAATATTGACGTTAAAATTATCTAGCTTGAATTAAAAAGGGTTATCTGTTACTATCTTCCCATCGCCTAACGGCTTTTTTGTAGAAATTAACAAGCGAAGCGACTATAATTTCTTAACCCTGTGAAATAACCTTTACAAAGTAAAGGTTGAAATCTGAAAGATTTCATTTCACAGGGTGATGATTTTTATACTCGTTACACTCGGTAAAAATCAATCATGAAGTTTATTCTCGGAACAAAAGTAAACATGACCCAAATCTTTGACGACAAGGGTGTGGTTCATCCAGTTACCGCTCTCAAAGCAGGGCCTTTGACTGTTACCCAAGTCAAAACTGTTAAAAGCGACGGATACAATGCGGTGCAGGTTGGTTTTGGTACAAGAAACGCAAAAAATATAAATAAAGCATTGAAGGGGCATATGAAACCTGCCTCGTTGCAAGGTGGGGACGTAAACTTTATGCATTTACGAGAGTTCCGTCTGGATGACGAACCAACATTTGCTTTAGGTGATAGTATTGATCTTTCTACATTTGCTCCAGGAGATATGGTTACAATTTCCAGCACTTCTAAAGGTAAAGGTTTTCAGGGTGTAGTAAAACGTCATGGATTCAAAGGCGGTCCTCGTTCGCACGGACAGAAACACTCAGAGCGTGAGCCGGGGTCCATAGGCGGAGGTGGTCGTGATGGAGGTCGTGTGGCAAAAGGCAAGAGAATGGCCGGAAGAATGGGCGGGGACAGGATTACAAGCAAAGGTTTGACGGTCGTTTCTGTTTCGCCAGAAACTGGAGAAATTTTCATACGAGGTGCAGTGGCGGGGAGAAGGGGAACGCTGGTGGAAGTCAGAGGGTAATTTCTAATTATTATGGAATCTGTAGTCTACAACCAAAAAGGCAAGGAGGCGGGTAAAGTTCAGTTATCTGAAAATGTTTTCGGTTTGAAATGGAACGCCGACCTAGTGCACCAGGTTGTAGTTTCCATGCAGTCCATCGCCCGAACAAACGTGGCTCACGCAAAAAACAGGGGAGAGGTTAGAGGTGGAGGCAAAAAGCCCTGGCAACAGAAGGGAACAGGAAGGGCGCGACACGGCTCTATTCGCTCACCACTTTGGGTTGGAGGAGGTGCGACACACGGCCCGAGAAATGACAAAAGTTATGACAAAAAGATAAATAAGAAAATGAAAGCCAAGGCTCTCTACACTATCCTGTCGGCAAAATATAAAAAAGGCCAAGTGTTGTTTGTAGATGATCTATCGCTCCGAGTTATAAAAACCAAGACAGCAAAAGACACTCTGGGTGCACTTTCAAAAATAAAAGGTTTCGGTGACCTGTCATCAAGAAAGAAAAATTCGGCATACATTGCTCTCTCAAACAAAGATATAACAACGGAAAAAAGTTTTGGCAATTTTAATAATTTGAAAATAGACGAAATCCGTAATCTGAGCCCGCTTGATTTGATGAAATATAAATATGTAATCATTTCCAATCCTTCGATAGGATTGGAAATGATAGTAAATAAGTTAAAAGTAGAAAGTAAAAAGTAAAATGCGATCTAAATTCACTTTCACACTTTCAACTTTCACACTTTAAACTAAATCATCATGAAAAATTTATCAAACATTTTAAGGCGACCACACATAACGGAAAAAGCGACTATGTCAGCCGAGCATTCAGTCTATGTTTTTGAAGTTGATCCAAAAGCGGCGAAAAGCGATATAAATAAAGCTTTTGTTGAGAAATACAAAATCACTCCGGTTAAAATAACCACTGTAACAATTCCAGCAAAAAATGTTTTTGTTCGCAGTAAACGAGGTAAAAAGTCAGGATACAAGAAGGCCTATATGTATTTGGCCAAGGGCCAAAAGTTAGAAAGTTAAAACCATGAAAAAATACAAACCAACATCAAAATCCCGCCGAGGCATGTCCACCATTTCTTTTGGCGACTTTATTACTGCCACAGAGCCGAACAAGTCTCTGACTCATGGTTTCAGGAGAAAGATGGGACGAAATCATCATGGCAAGATAACCACTCGACATAAAGGAGGCGGTCACAAGAGGCTTTACAGAGAGATTGATTGGAAATATGACAAACTGGATGTGCCTTATACTATTAAATCAGTCGAGTACGATCCAAACAGAAGCGGATTTATTGGACTTGCACAGTACAAAGACGGTGAGAAGAGATATGTTTTGCTACCGAGAACCATCAAAGTCGGTGAGGTTTGCATAACAGGAGAAAATGTTGAAGCAAAAGTTGGAAACAGGCTTCCTCTACGAAATATAAACATAGGTACATTTGTCTACAACGTCGAGCTAAAGCCAAAAGGCGGAGCAAAGCTGGCTCGATCTGCTGGAAACTTTGTCGAAGTCATCGCCAAAGACGCGGGAATGGTGGACGTAAAGCTTCCATCGTCAGAAGTTCGCAAAATAAAAGAAACAGCTTTTGCTTCTATTGGTGATGTTTCAAATAATGAAAACAGACTAGTAAATCTGGGCAAAGCCGGTCGCTCACGATGGTTTGGTATTCGTCCTACTGTTCGAGGTACTGCTATGAACCCAGTTGACCATCCATACGGAGGAGGTGAAGGCAGACAAGGCCGAGGACGAAAACGATCAATATCCGTATATGGCAAACCGACAGGCAAGGGTCAGAAATCCAGAACTCCAAAGAAATATTCGAATAAGTTTATTGTTTCGCGAAGGAAAGTAGGAAAGAGGAAGTAGAAAACTGCGCAAGGTTTAACCTTGCGCAAACCTTACGCAACTTGGTAATTCTTATTTGACAATATTATCTGGAAATGTATAGTGTGTGAGGATTGTAACTCCCGATTTTCAACGGCCTGTGGGTCATAACCAGAAGGAGGCCTTATGGCCAAGAGAAACTTCGGCGAGAAGAGCGAAGCGCTCTATCGTGCGGTCAGGTTCGAGGTGAGGCCGAGTAAAGAAGAGCTCTCGATTCTCCTTGCCGTAAGCGAGGTCCTGCGAATGCTCTTCAACTCGGCTCTTGCCGAGAGACAGCAGGTCTTTACCGAATTCATCGCTTCGCTTTACGCGGAGCTGAAGTCGGCGAGCGTGCCGGAAGAGATCTCGGAGATTCGCAAGAAGCTCCGAGAAGCCTACAAAGAGCATTCGATCAGCTTGTTCGACCAGATCAATGCGCTGACGGCTCGGCGTGTGGAAGACGAAGCTTTCGCTTCGGTCACACGCAACTGGCAGGAGGAAACTCTGGATGCTCTTGATGGGGCATACAAGTCCTTCCTTTCTCTGCGACGCAAAGGCGACTACGATGCTCACTCTCCTCGTTCTCGTGACTCCGGATTCTTCCAGAAAATTCCTGGCAGGTCCGGATTCAAGATCGGGGAGGGGAGAATCGCTCTCTCGTGCGGTGCCGGTCGGAAGCTTTCGTTTCCGATTCCCGACTACCAGCAGGGCAGGTTGGCAGAGACGACGAAGCTGAAGAAGTTCGAGCTTTACCGCGACCAGCCGAATCTGGCGAAGTCGGGACGTTTCTGGATTTCGGTGGTCTATGAATTACCGAAGCCGGAGGCGACGACTTGCCAGTCTGAGCAGGTTGCGTTCGTCGCTCTCGGTGCGTCGTCAATCGGTGTGGTTTCTCAACGAGGCGAGGAAGTAATCGCGCTCTGGCGCTCGGACAAGCACTGGGTGCCGAAAATCGAGGCGGTCGAGGAGCGCATGAAGCGGCGAGTGAAAGGCTCACGCGGTTGGCTCCGGCTTCTCAATTCCGGCAAGCGTCGCATGCACATGATTTCGTCAAGACAGCATGTGCAGGACGAGAGAGAAATCGTCGACTACCTCGTCCGGAACCACGGCTCGCACTTCGTTGTGACGGAGCTTGTGGTTCGAAGCAAAGAGGGGAAGCTGGCTGACAGCTCCAAGCCAGAACGCGGTGGTTCTCTCGGCCTGAACTGGGCTGCCCAGAACACAGGCAGTCTTTCTCGGTTGGTTCGCCAGCTCGAGGAGAAGGTCAAAGAGCATGGTGGGTCAGTGCGGAAGCACAAACTCACCTTGACCGAGGCCCCTCCAGCGAGAGGCGCGGAGAACAAACTTTGGATGGCGAGGAAGCTTCGGGAAAGCTTTCTCAAGGAGGTCTAGTACAAAAAGGGCGATGAGTTGTCTACTCGTCGCCCTTTGATTATTATATTTATATGAAAGTAAATGCCCTATGGCTTAGCAGAATGTGTTCTTACAAGAATTCTTCTTTATGTATCGAATCAGCCAAGACAGTCATTGCTTTAAAGATTGAAAGAGAAACAGTTCTTCTTAAAAGATACAAAAGGCCATTCATTGAAACAAAAATAAAAAACAAACTTGACTTAACCGCTGTTTTTCTTGAGGAAGCTCGCATGGCAAAAAGATTTTGGGAAGAATTCGGCAAACTTATTCCTTTAGCAGACTTTTCGGGAAGAAAGCCGAGACACAATGATGTTACCAATAAACTTCTTGATATCGGTTATCATCATCTGATGAATATAGTCAGTAAAATTTTGGATAAATACGAAATTCCCACAGCCATGGGTCTTTTGCATGTGCCTAGAAACTCTGACAGTACCCCACTAGTCTATGATTTGGTGGAAATATTTCGGGCAGATATCATAGATGCGGAAGTCTTGAGATTTCTGAGGCTTAAGAAGAAAAAATTAGAAAGAGCTGACAATCAAATTGCCCATTTTCTTCATGAAGTAAATGAGCGTTTAGAGAGAAAATACTATCTCAAGGAATTTCGCACATGCCATACTTATCTTTATTATATGGAAGTTCAGATACTCAAATTTATAAAAGCAGTCAATCGAAAAGAGGTTTTCAAACCCCTATCATTGCCTGACAGACATGAAAACCGTTGTTCTTGATTTGTTTCTGATACTGTGATAAGTTATGGGCAGAATTGTTAGGGTGAGAAAAACAAGCCCCTCTGGTGCGCCAGAAGAGATGTTCTTCTCATTCCTTGAAAATTCCTTGTGGATTCGGCATTGTGCCGGATTTATGCCCCGTAGCAGGGCCGCCTTGGCTTGAGCAACCGAGGAACGAAGCTGGCTCTTGAAGCCAGAAAACCCGACCGCTCCTTGTAGCAGGACTCTCCTCGAGAGAAACAGGGGTATGCTACTAATCAATCGCTTTCAATCTTCTGGGCTTTAGTAGCAGGACTCTCCTCGAGAGAAACAGGGGTATGCTACACACCCTGAAATTCCGGCACATCGCGCCGGTCGTAGCAGGACTCTCCTCGAGACAGACTAGGGGTATGCTACTAAGTGCGCCGGTTGGGGTTATGTCGAGTAGTAGCAGGACTCTCCTCGAGAGAAACAGGGGTATGCTACTACACTAGCTGCTACGGTAGCATCTGCGGATGTAGCAGGACTCTCCTCGAGATCAATCCTCCACAAGGAATTCAGTCGCCCGCAATCGTTGCGGGCGATTTTTGAAATAGGTTTGACATTAAAGCCCGTTTTGTATACTATGAACGCCAAGTACGAGCCATTACCTCTACTTGAAATTTGCTGGGTTGAGCCGAATTTCCGCTCTCCAACAAGGGAGTTTTTCTTTTCGAAAAAATAAGGAACGAAGTGATTATATTTTTTCAGAACCCCAGCACCAATTTTGGTCAAAATATGGAAAAAATAATAAAAAAGTGTATAGTGAAAATCTCTGACGACGCTGGCCCGAATAGGGCCGAGCTATTCGCTCGCGCGTCGCTTGCAGCTTTCCTGGCAAAATTGGTGCGGGGTCATGATTTTTATAATCGCTTCGCTCATTAAAAATCTATGACACGATCGTCTAAAAAAGGTTTATACGTTGACCCGCGAGTTTTGAAGAAAATCGAGGGCAAGAAATCCAGCGAAACTGGGGTTATAAAAACTTGGTCACGGGCTTGTGTTATCTCTCCTGAGATGGTTGGATTTATTTTCGGTGTTCACAACGGTAAAAATCATATTGAGGTTTCTGTAAATGAAGACATGGTCGGTCACAGGCTAGGCGAGTTCTCTCCTACTAAAAAGTTCGTGAAACACGGAGGTAAAATGCAGAAGGAGCAGGAGCAAAAGGCCAAAGAGAGTGAGATTGCTTCAGCACAGGCGGCAAAGGCCACGGCTGGGGAAGCTACTAAGAAGTAATTTTCAATTATCAATTTACAATTTTCAATCAATGTCACAATTTCCAATTTTGAAAATTAGTTCATTGAAAATTCAATGAAAACTGAAAATTGTAAATTATAAAAAATTATGAACTCTGCAACAGCCACATTATCAAATTTCCGCCAAGCTCCTCGCAAAATGCGTATGGTGGCTAATATCGTTCGAGGTAAGAAAGTAGCAGAGGCCTTGGTCAATCTTGATTTTGTTGCGAAGAAAGCAAGTCTTCCTATAAAAACCCTTATTTTATCAGCTCTTGCCAACGCAAAGTCACTAGATATTCCAACAGAAAATTTAATTATAAAAACTATAAAAGTCGATAGTGGTGCTATTTTATACAGACGAATGCCTGCAGCAAGAGGCACCGCTCATCCTATCAGGAAGAGGACATCTGCGATTTTTGTAGAACTCGCAGAAGTTAAAAAAGGTAATAAGGTTAATGAGTTGAAAAAGGAAAAAAATGAAAATTCTAAAACTTCTTCAACTAAAGCGAAGCGTAACTTATTAAACTAATCATGACTCACACCGTACATCCATATTCACATCGCCTAGGCATCACAAGAGACTGGAAATCTCGATGGTTTGGCGTGAAAAATAAATACAAAGAATTTTTGAAAAGTGATGTTCTTTTGCGCGGGTTTTTGGAAAAAAAACTTCACGGCATGTACATAAGCAACATAGAAATGGAACGTGGTGAGAAAATTCTGCGCATTATCATCGAGACGTCACGCCCGGGAATGATCATAGGTCGCGCGGGCGATGGTGCAGTCAAACTGAAAAATGATATTTTGAAATTCATTGCAAAAAATAAACTATCTGGTGGCCTAAACCGCTCTGGGGGAGCGGTCGGCCGAACTTCGCAAAGCGAAGTTTTAGGCGAAGTAAAGCTCGATATAAAAGAAGTGAAATCCCCGGAGTCAAACGCCACTCTTGTAGCCCAGATGATTGCTGATGGACTGGAAAAGCGCCTTCCTTTTCGTCGAGTGGTCAAACAAATGCTTGAAAAAGTTATGGCAAATAGAGATGTCAAGGGAATCAGAGTAATTGTTTCTGGAATTCTGGGTGGTAACTCTATGGCCAGAACAGAAATGGTAAAAAGGGGTCGGATTCCACTTCAGACCTTTCGGGCTGATATAGATTATGCTCAATACACAGCTCGGTTGCCGCTTGGTGCGGTTGGTGTCAAGGTGTGGATTTATAAAGGAGATCTGTTTGCCAAAAAATAATAGAACTTCCAAATTATGACCCATCTCATCGTCTAAAATTTGAAAAATAATGGTCACCTACGCACTCAGGTAGGCTCCCATTCTTTTTCAAATTTTATACGCGACCTGTGTCAAATTTGAAAGTTCGTGGTAGTCTAAAATAAAAATATGCTTTTACCGAAAAAAGTTAAATACAGAAAATGGCATACCTTTCGAAAGAATGCCAATAAAGTTGGCGTGGCAACACGCGGTACGACTATTTCCTTTGGCTCACATGGTCTGAAAGCCCTTGGTGGCGCTCGTATTATGTCAAACCAGATAGAAGCGGCCAGAAAAGCTGTTTCTCGAGCTGTTGGTAAAACTGGTCGTGTTTGGATTCGCATTTTTCCAGATATGCCACTGACCAAAAAGCCAGCCGAAGTAAAACTGGGTAAAGGAAAGGGGGATTTATTTGGATATTGCGCACCGGTAAAACCCGGAAGGATTATTTTTGAGGTTGACGGCGTGACGGATGCGGTGGCTCGCGAGGCTTTGAGGAAAGCGGGGACAAAACTGCCGTTGAAGACCAAAGTTGTGGCGTTGGCTCATTAATTTTATGAAAATCAAAGAATTTACAAAAAAAAGCACGAAGGAATTGCAAACTTTACTTTCGGAGAAAAGGCTGGCCTTGCGCACGTTTCGTTTTTCTGTGGCGGGCAGTAATACTCGCAATGTAAAGGAGGGGAATGCTTTGAAGAAAGACATCGCTAGGATACTGACACTACTAAATGCAAAAGTGAATAATGAATAATGAATAAAGGATATTGATAATGAAAAAATCATAATTCATTATTCATAATTCAAAACAAACACATGGACACAAGACAAGAAAAAAAGAATACAGAGCAAGGTATATCTAGGAGGAGGTTGACTATGTCTGGAATTGTTACCTCCGACAAAATGAAAGACACAATTGTTGTCAAAGTTTCTCGTTTTGTAAAACACCCAAAGTATGGTAAATATGTCTCTATAAGTAAAAAGTTCAAGGCGCACGATGTTGGAAACACAAAGAAGATAGGCGACAAAGTGATGATAGAAGAGTGCAAGCCGATATCAAAAGATAAACACTTTAAAGTTGTAGAAGTTGAATAAGGTCAATAAGTTTGATAAGGTAAGAATTCAAACTTATACAACTTATTAACCCAAAGCGAAGCGTAACTTATTAAACTAAATCAATGGTCCAGCCAAGATCAATAGTTAAAATAGCTGACAACTCGGGAGCCCTTATCGGTCGAGTTTTCAAAGTGCTTGGAAGCTCGAAAAAAAGATACGCTTCTATAGGCGAAATGGTGGTAATCTCAGTCCAGAAAGCTATGCCACGAAAGACAGCAAAAAAGAAAGATGTTCTGTATGCGGTAGTGGTCAGGCAAAAAGCCCCTTTCAGACGAAAGGATGGCTCATACATCAGATTTGATGAAAACGCGGTTGTTGTTGTCTTGAAAGATAAAAAAGAACCAGTAGCGGGACGTGTTTTTGGTCCGATACCACGCGAAATCGGAGAGGTTGGTTATCAGAAGATTATTTCGCTCGCTCCCGAGGTAGTGTAGAAAATTAACGAGCGAAGCGACTATAATTTACTTAACCCTGTGAAATGATTTTAAATTCTAAACATATGAACCATCAGATACACAATCCGCTTGCATTGAAAGATAAGAAGTCTTATAGTGCCTTCAACGAAGATTTAAAATCAAGATTTGAACAGTTTGAAACTGTCTCAAATCTTATTTCACAGGGTGGTGATTTTCAAAAACTCACTGCCGTTCGTTAAGAAAATCTACCATGAAAATAAAAAAAGACGACAAAGTAATAGTTCTAACTGGAAAAGACAAGGGTAAAACCGGATCTGTTGTCCGTGCACTGCCAAAGGAAAACAAAGTTGTTGTTTCCGGTATAAATGTTTTAAAAGTTCATCAGAAACCTCGCAAGAGTGGAGAGAAGGGACAAATTTTGGATAAGGCGATGCCGATTGATGCGTCGAATGTTAGGAAGACAAAATGAATTATGAATAAAGAATAATGAATAATGAGAAATCATAATTCAATATTCATTATTCAAGCAAAATCATGAAATCAATAAAAGAAAAAACAAAAGAATCATACGAGGCTTTGAAAAGCGAATTCGGATATAGGAATGCTATGCAAGCGCCGAAAATAGTGAAAATGGTTATATCCGCCGGTGTTGGTTCTGTCAAAGATAAAAAGAAGCTGGATTTAATCGAGGATAGACTTTCCAAAATCACTGGTCAGAAACCTGTACGCAAGGGTGCCAAGCTTTCGGTGGCCGCTTTTAAAGTCCGTGAAGGGGATACTGTAGGAATGCAGATAACTTTGCGCGGAGCGAGAATGTATGACTTTCTCGACAGACTTGTCAACATCGCTTTGCCCCGAACAAAAGACTTCCGCGGAATTTCCGGCTCGGGCATAGATGAAATGGGTAATTATACTTTAGGTATAAAAGAGAACACAATTTTCCCAGAGTCGTCGGATGAGGATTTGAGAGATGTGTTTGGTCTTGCTGTTACCATAGTCACAAATGTTCGTGACAAAAAGCAGACAAAGGCTTTTCTGGTACATCTCGGTTTTCCTTTCAAAAAAGTAGACACAAAAGAAGTAAAAGAAAAGGCTGTAGTCACAGCAGCCAAGAAACCCAAGAAAAAGATAGTGAAGTAGGAGTTGAAAGAAGTCCCCGAGAGGGGATTTTTTGAACTATTGACTATACTAAGCAATCTGTGGTATTGTAACGAACAGAGGTAAATTGGGGTACCTGAATTCTCCAATACGCTCAGGACGTGCTTATCCTGAAAGAAGGACCGTTATGACTCCGACGAACGTGGTTTATCTTCCGTGGTCTTTGCTACTTCCGGCTGTATTTCTGGTAGGACTTGCCACAGGGTGGGTCATCCGGGATATGCAGGCGCATCGTGACAAGAACGAAAAGGCTCGTCGCGAACGACAGGAACGTGCTCGCATCAAGGCGTTGGAAACCCAAGAGAACCGTGGGGGTCGCATCACCAATTTCCTACGCCAAGATTTAGGCGGCTATTTCAACATCGTCGGGTACAAAGCAATCGACAAGTACAGTAGGGCAGTCGACCGAATCAGAGTTACCTGTAACAACGAGGCCGACCTGATCCTCACCATCGATGTGGACATGCTCTGCACTGATGGTGGAGAGATACGATGGAATCCATGTGGCCCCAGAGCCATTCGTTTCCGAGGTGTCGAGGCTTCTGTGGATGTGGCTAGCCTGCTCAGCCATAAATTCCTGGAAGCTGTCATGAATCACCGTACCCACCCTCTGGTCTACCCTCTGATCTAACTCCCACCACAGCCGGCTCCTCATCTCGAGGGCCGGCTGATTCGTTTGCAAAAATGAGGCCCTCATGATAGTCTTGTCTCAGCTTGCAAAAGCTATTTTAATTTATGGCTAAGACATCAGTTAAGGCGCGGGCGGCAAAAAAGCCCAAATTTAGTACTCGGGCGACGAACCGATGCTTTAAATGTGGACGAGGGCGAGGATTTATGAGAGATTTTGGTCTCTGCCGAATCTGCTTTCGCGAATTGGCCAATGAGGGGAAGATTCCGGGTGTGAAAAAGTCGTCGTGGTAAGTCGAGTCCAACTATGGGCGAGATACTATCAGGATATAATATTAAATAATTTTCAATTATCAATTTGCAATTTTCAATCAATGATCAATGTTTCAATTTTGAAAATTGAGAACTGAAAATTGAAAATTTTAAACTCATGGACGCTATATCAGACATGATTATTAGGATAAAGAACGCCTCTGCTTCAAAAAAAGAGTCCGTCGTTTTTCCATATTCCAAACTTAAACTTGCTATTGCAGATTGTCTTTTCAAAGCAGGGTTTATAAAATCATTTGGCAAGAAAGGCAAAAAAATTCAAAAGTTTATCGAGGTGGTTTTGATTTATGGTACTGGAGCGGAAGATGGAGTGCCAAAAATAACAGGTGTGGACCGTGTTTCAAAATCATCAAAAAGAGTTTATAACAAATCAAAAGATATAAAAAAGGTCAAAAGCGGTTACGGCAATCTTATCCTCTCAACGCCAAAAGGTATTATGACGGATAAAGAGGCTACACTAGCCAACGTTGGTGGGGAGGCATTATTTAAAATCTGGTAGTACGAATTATACGAATGTAATCAAATGTACGAATAAAAAAATGAGTAGAATTGGAAAAAAAGTAATAGCAATCCCAGACAAGACAGAAGTCACATATTCTTCCGGTGTTATTTCTGTAAAAGGGCCTCTCGGAAATTTGACCAAAAAGTTTAAGACAGATATTGAGGTCACTGTCGGCTCTAGCGAAATCACACTAGTACCAAAACATGTTACTCTGGAAAACAGAGCACTTTGGGGAACATACGCATCACATATTATGAACATGATTGCAGGCGTCACCACTCCTTTTGTTAAGAAACTGATTATCGAAGGTATTGGTTATAAATCAGAAGTCAAAGGCGACAAACTTGTCTTGGCTCTCGGTTTTTCACATCCCGTAATCGTTCCTATTCCGACGGGACTAAAAGTAACGGCAGAAAAAAATGTTATAACTGCTACAGGGATCGATAAAGAATTGGTGGGAGAGTTCGTGGCGAGTGTTAGGGCGCTGAAGAAACCGGAACCATATAAGGGGAAGGGGATAAGGTATGAGGGTGAAATAGTCAAAAGAAAACAGGGTAAAAAAACTGCCTAAGCCAATCCAAAGGATTGGCCGGCCGACCCCAAAGGGGTTTAGGCCTACAACTTCCAAATTATGAAAACGGGAAATGTAAAAAAAGAAAAGAGAGAAAGACGGCACGTGCGAATTCGCGCGAAGATTTCTGGTACAAAAGAAATGCCGAGACTTTCTGTTTTCAAATCGAACAAACATATTTCGGCCCAGCTTATCGACGACGATGCGGCTGCGACTTTGGCGTCGGTTCATTCGCGAGATGTGAAGGGCAAGAGTATGATGGAGAAGTCGGCGCTTGTGGGTGAGGCTATCGCGAAGAAGGCTTTGGCAAAGAAAGTAAAAGGGGTTGTGTTTGATAGAGGAGGTTTTATTTATACCGGGTGTGTTAAAGCTTTGGCAGAAGGAGCTAGATCTGGTGGACTTCAGTTCTAATATACATTTTAATTAACAATCATGGAAACAGAAATTATCACAGAAGAAGTAAAAATCGAGGAGACAGCAGTTGAAACGCCTAAAGAGGTGGCTTCTTCTGTGCAGACACCGCAAGCACCGCAGGTACAGCCACCTCGCGAGTTCCGAAAAAACTCGAGAAAACCGGCGCCTAGGCGAGAAGCTAGGGTCAAGCCAGAATTCGACCAGAAAATTATAAGCATTCGTCGTGTTACTCGTGTGGTGACGGGAGGACGAAGGTTTAGTTTCTCTGTGGCTGTGGTTATTGGTGACAGAAAAGGTCGAGTGGGAGTGGGGCAAGGCAAAGCAGGAGATACGCCGGTGGCTATTGATAAAGCGGTCAGAGATGCCAGAAAAAACATGATAAGAGTAAACATGACAAAGAACGGTTCAATACCGCACGAGGTGGATGCAAAATATTCCAGCTCTCGTGTTTTGATTATGAGAGCTCCCGGAAAGGGAATTCTGGCTGGCTCATCCGTTCGACTGGTTCTGGAATTTGCTGGTTTGAAAGAAGTCAGTAGCAAAATATTTTCACGAAGCAAGAATAAATTAAATAATGCAAAGGCGGCTGTGAAAGCGCTTTCCTCGCTGAAAGCAAGGAAATAATTTCTAATTAACCTAATTTCTAAATAAATCCCAATGAATAAATCCCAATCAAAAATAAGCAGTACAGTTAGCCCATTGGGACTTGGTGCTTGTTCATTATTTAGAACAATTAGAATAATTAGGTCAATTAGGTTAATTTAACTATCATGCAAAGTCATAATCTAAAACGCAATCATCCGAACAAAAAGGGCAAAACAGTTGGTCGTGGTGGTACTCGTGGCAAGACAGCCGGTCGTGGAACAAAAGGTCAGAATGCTAGAGCCGGCCACAAAAAGCGCCCAGAAATTCGCGATTTTATAAAACGAACCCCAAAGCTTCGGGGTCGTGGTAAGAACATAAACACCTCTATTGAGGTTAAACCTCAAGTTGTAAATATTGGAGATTTAAATAAAGCGTTTAAAAATGGCGACACAGTTTCTCCACAAGCCCTGGTTAAAGCAGGATTAGTAAAAAATATAGCCAAGGATCTTCCGAGAGTTAAAATCCTTGGTGCGGGTATTCTTGACAAAAAACTTACACTCAAAGGGGTAAAGGTTTCCGCCTCTGCTAAAGCGGCCATAGAAAAAGCGGGTGGAAGTGTCATAATATAATTATATGCAGGGATTTTTTAACAAATTCACATTAGTTTTCCAGGACAAGATATTGCGAAACAGGATATTTTTTACCCTGGGAGCACTCATTGTTTTCCGTGCACTTGCCGCTATCCCGATATCTGGCGTCGACCATGGTAGACTTGCACAGTTTTTCTCCGGTAATGAATTCTTTGGACTGCTAAACATTTTTTCTGGAGGTGGACTGGCCGAGCTATCTATAGTTATGCTCGGTGTTGGTCCGTATGTCACGGGTTCTATTATCATGCAGCTTTTGACCATCATGTCTCCGAAACTAAAGGAGCTCTATCAGGAAGAAGGTGAGGCTGGAAGACGCAAATTCGCCCAGTACAGTCGCATGGTCACAGTGCCTTTGGCACTCATTCAGGCTTTTAGTTTCATAAAACTCCTGCAGACCCAACAAATCTTGGACCACCTGTCTCCTTTTGCCTTGACCGTAGACTTGCTTGTTATCACAGCTGGCTCGGTTCTCCTCATGTGGATAGGCGAGCTGATTTCTGAATATGGAATTGGAAACGGTGTCTCGCTCATCATCTTTGCCGGTATCGTGGCAAGTTTGCCCACCACAATATACCAGCTCAAAGTCTCTTTCGATATTTCACAAATTCCACTTTACCTAGTTTTTCTTGTTATCTCTCTTATCATCATAGTTGGGGTGGTTATTATCACAGAAGCGGAAAGACCTATTCCCGTGACATATGCCAAACAAGTTCGTGGCAATAAAGTCTACGGTGGAACATCAACTTACCTGCCTTTGCGTATAAACCAAGCCGGAGTCATTCCAATAATTTTTGCTCTATCCATACTTCTATTTCCGCAGATGATTTTGAGATTTTTGCAAAGCGCTAGTAATCTGACAATACAACACATATCAAGTGTAATCCTTGGTGTTTTAGCCAACTCTTGGTTCTACGCTATCGCATATTTCCTTTTGGTTTTTGTTTTCACATATTTTTACACCGCAGTTACATTTGACCCGGACCAAATCTCGACAAACCTGCAAAAAAACGGAGCGTTTATCCCCGGTGTTCGTCCTGGTAAATCAACATCGGATCATATTTCCAAAATCCTAACTCGACTGACACTGGTTGGTGCGGTTTTCCTCGGCTTTATTGCGGTTTTGCCTCTGGCTATGAAAGGTATCACGGGCATCACTGCCATATCTGTCGGTGGAACATCACTTCTCATCGTGGTTTCTGTTGTTATCGACCTAATTAAAAAAATCGACGCGCAGGTCTCCATCAGAGAATACTAGTTTCTGTACTTGAACTTATAAATTCGTCGTGATACATTTTGAAGTGGAATCCCAAGGAAGGAGGTGTACTCTTGGGAACAGGTAATTGGAAAAAAGACCGGCGTAACTGGAACCTTGAGCCACGGCCCCTTCCTAGTGGGCCACTCATGACAAAAGCGGAGGTGGCACGTTTGCAAGCCGCAAGACCCAAGGCGGTCAATCCATTCGAGTTGATGAATGGGGGTTTCCAAGCTGGAGACCTTCTTGTCGTTGACTGGATGGATGAAGGCGGGTACGCCCTAAACGGTTGCCGTCTCTCGGCATACCGATCGGGGACGCTTCTCCGGTGGACAACGAGTGGGCACGGGCGGGACGCTGGAGGCCGGTGTCTTTATCTAGCCTTTCTCACATCGCACTCGGCGGTGGAGGACTTCGTCTGCATGCTGGCCACTGCTTCTGGGTACATCGCCACCGTTTTGGAGAAGTCCAAAACGCGTCAGCGGTTTGCTCTCGAGTCGGTAACTAGCGAGAGCCGGCGTCTCATCTCGGGAGATTACGTTTCCTTCAACTGGGAAGGAAAGTCCCTTCAGGTTCAGCGTCCACAGGGAACTGTAGACATGAATCTGTTTCGACCAGGGAGTGGCGATAAGGCTGGTGTGATAATGGACTGTAGCGTCAGCTACATCTCGCTGTACCACCACCCGTCGGTCATCGTTCGGATTCTCGCCGAGGTCAACGCCCTCCAGACACAACCTTGGGCGCGAGACATTTTTCTAGTCGTCCCTCGCTAAGGGCCACCGTTCTTGTTCGTAGTTTGACCGTGGAGAGGCGCAAGTCACTCCACGGTTCGTCGTTTGTCTAAGATAGATTAATGATTAATGATATAAGATTTAGGAATAGGAAAAATTCTTAGTTACTGTATAATTATAGTGTCTTATTCTTGAATCATATATCTTATATCTAATCTATGTCTCCACAAACTTTTATATTTATAGGTCGTTCGGGCTGTGGAAAGGGCACTCAAGCCGAGCTTTTGCAAAAACTTTTGAAAGAAAAAGATCCATCTTGTGAAATATTTTATCTTGAAACAGGTGCAAACTTTCGAGAATTTATAAAAGGTGAAAAATATTCAAACAAACTTGCAAACGAAATATATATAAACGGCAACAGACAGCCGGACTTTTTGGCTGTTTGGATGTGGTCGCATATTTTTTTGGATAAACTAAAAGGAAATGAACATTTGATTCTCGATGGCATTACTAGATCGTTGCCGGAAGCTACTACTTTTACCACTGCTATGGAGTTTTACAACCGCGACGTGATAGTGATAAACATTGATGTCTCAAGAGAGTGGTCCGAGGAGAGATTACTCGCTCGAGGCAGGTCCGATGATGTAGACAAAGAGGAAGTAAAGAAGAGACTTGACTGGTTTGACAAAGACTCCCTGCCCGCGATAGATTATTTTGGCTCCCACAAAAGATATACTCTTTTAAATATAAACGGAGAGCAGAGTATAGAGGATGTTCATAAGGAAATTGTGGAGAAACTACAATGGTAACCCTTTTAAACCTCTTTCTCACCAAAACCTTTTTGGAAACAGAATAATTTTCTGCTGAAAATTTTCTTCGCGCTCGTCGCCTTCGCTCCTGCGCGATGTTCCAAAAAAGATTTTGCCTCGACGAGATTTAAAAGGCCTTTCAAATTAAATGGTAAATATCAAAACAGAAGAAGAAATAGAAATTTTGAAAGAGGGTGGGAAGCGCCATGCTTTTGTTTTGTCTGAAATCGCTAAAAAAGTAGTGCCGGGTGTTTCGACAAATGATCTGGAAACTTTTGCTCGGGAGCTAATAAAAGAAGGTGGGGACATGGGAGCTTTTCTCAATTACACACCCAAAGGGGCTAAAAGAGCTTATCCAGCCAATCTCTGTGTTTCCGTAAACAACGAAATCGTCCACGGCATCCCAAACGAAGAGTCACTCATACTGCAAGAGGGCGATGTCGTTTCTCTCGATCTCGGTTTGAAACACAAAGGTCTTATAACAGATGCTGCTGTTACGGTAGGAGTAGGTGAGTTGGATGAAAAAAACAGAAAGATGCTAGAGCACTGCAAGGAGGCTCTCGCCCTAGGCATCAAAGCGGCTCGGGGTGGTAATCATGTGGGTGACATCGGATACGCCATAGAATCTTTCATAAGGCCATTGGGCTATGGTCTCTGCTCGGGCCTCGCTGGGCATGGTGTGGGCTACAAGGTCCACGAGGACCCTTTTGTGCCAAACGAAGGGCGCAAAGGCGAGGGGGAGCTCCTACGGGCAGGCATGGTCCTAGCTATAGAGCCCATGATTACTTTAGGCACGGATAAAATAGTTTTGGACAAGGACGGCTACACATACAAAACTGCCGATGGGTCCAACTCAGCGCATTTTGAGCATACGGTTGTGATAACAGAACAAAAACCGATAGTACTAACTGGATAATTTGAACTTTTTAATTTAGAATTTAGAATGAATTTAAAATTTTAAATTAGTCATTAAAAATTAAGTCTAAATTATAAAGTCTAAATTTTAAATTGTTTAAATATATGATGCATCCAAAAGAAGAAAAAACATTTGTAATGATAAAACCTGACGGGGTACGCAAGGGACTTATCGGAGAAGTCATCAAGCGTTTTGAACAAAGAGATTTGAAAATAGTTGCGCTTGAAATGTTTCAGCCCACACATGACCAAATAGATAACCATTATCCAAAAAACGAAGAATGGATAACCCGTCTGGGCAGTAACACAACCTCAACATATAACAAATACGGTTTTGACCTAATCGCTGATTTCGGCACGGATAACCCAGCCAAGATTGGTCCGGAGGTGAGGAAGTGGCTCATTACATTCATGACCACCGCGCCTTTGGTAAAGATGATAGTTCAAGGTGTTCACTCTGTTGATATTGTGAGGAAAGTGGCGGGCGAGACAATGCCGTATAAAGCCACTGTTGGGACTATCAGGGGAGATTTCTCCATGGATTCACCCGCATTTGCCAACAAAGACAAGAGGGCTATTATGAACATTGTTCATTGCTCTGAAACTCCTGAAGAAGCTACTCATGAAATCAAGCATTGGTTTGGCACCTCTCCGGTCTACAACTATAGACGTTTTGGTGTTGATGAGTAGTATTTTTCTACAGAGCACAAGTCTTCTCGGTGCACAAGTTGTCGTTAGAAATCATAGGGTTATAATGAAACAGGGTTACGTTTGATATTTTCTACCTAGTAATTTTTAAGGGAGTCTTATATTGTTGTACCACGATGAGTGAAATTTACTTTTTGTTCTGACGAGTACATCTGCGGGCACCCACCTACTTTTTTAGTAGGGGAGTATCAGCCGTAATCCCACTAAAAATCCCAAATTTGGCGAACTCCTCGTTTCGAGTTTGAAAAGGCTCGTCGTCGTATGTCCAATACGCCTCCTCGACTTTTCAAACTCTCACATCGGATTTCATTCAAATTTGGACTTTTTAGTTTCTGCCGTTTTCAGTGTACAATTAGTCAATGAAAAGACAACTATTTGGTCGAGCCTTTTTTCTACTTGTTGTTCTCGCCGTCTTATTTTTTCTTGGGTATGTATTTTATCTGCAGTGGGCCTTTTGGTGGTTTGATATGGTGTTACATTTTCTTGGTGGTGCCGTTGTGGCTATGGGGGGTGTTGCCACTTGGTTGTATTTGTTCCCAGAAACCAATTCCGATATCACTAAAATAATATTGACTGCTCTTTTTTGGGTTATTTTCATCGGTATACTCTGGGAGCTATATGAAGTACATTTTGGTATTACATTTTTATCTGATGGTATTGTTTATGTTAGGGATACTGCCTCAGATCTCATCATGGATATCTGTGGGGGGATTTTTGGTGTGCTGTATACTTTGAGACTAAGTAGCAAAAAAACTTTACAAATTTTATAAATCTCATGTCCTTGCAAATCACATTTTTTGGTGGAGTGGGTACGGTAACAGGAGCAAATTTTTTACTTGAAAGTGACAAAACCAAAATATTGATTGACTGTGGTCTTCTTCAGGGCACACCGGAATCAGATCAGATAAACAGGAAACCTTGGGGATATGATGTTTCTGCAGTTGATTTTCTTTTTATTACACACGCCCACCTCGATCATATTGGTCGAGTTTGCAAACTTGTGCGAGATGGTTTCCGCGGGGTTATTTACTCCACGCCGGAGACGAGAGAACTGGCCAATGTAATGCTTCTCGACGCGCTTAAAGTGATGGATACAAAGTCAAAGGAAATTATAGGTGGTGTGCATGGTCAAGATCCTCTTTATGAAATGGCAGATTTTGAAAAGGCATTTTCCCTATGGAAAACCATTCCATATCATGTTGAGACGAAAATAGGAGAGGATTTTTCAGTCTATCTAAAAGACGCTGGACATATTCTTGGCTCTTCCATGTATGAGTTTACATATTCCCCTAGGCAACGCCTAGGGGACGAGAACCTAGGGGACGAGAAAAAAACCAAAGTTGTGTTTACGGGGGACTCGGGGAACTCACCGGCACCACTTTTGAAAGACACAGAGAAAATTACTGACGCCGATTATCTCATTTGCGACAGCGTTTACGGCGACAGAAACCATGAGCCGAAAGATGAGAGGGACGCCCGATTCCGACAGATAGTGACAGAGACCATACAAAAGGGCGGACCCTTAGTTATCCCGGCTTTTTCAATAGAAAGAACTCAGGTCATACTTTACGAACTAAACAACTTGATTGAGGAGGGTAAGATTCCGTCTGTGCCTGTGTTTCTAGATTCACCTCTAGGCCTCAAAGTGACAGAAATATATTCTCGTGACTCAGCCGATTTCAATCTAGCCGTCCAGAAAGAAATAAAATCAGGCGATAATATTTTCAATTTTCCCAAACTTTCGATTACTCACGGTTCACGCGATTCGCAGGAAATAGTAAATACGCCAAATCCAAAAATCATCATCGCTGGTTCGGGTATGTCATCCGGCGGGCGTGTTGTCTGGCATGAGATGCATTTCTTGCCCGACCCGAAGGCCACTATCCTTCTCATGGGCTACCAAGCTGTCGGCACTCTGGGCAGGAGAATACAGGATAAACCCTCACAGATTGAAATAATGGGCAGTATGGTCCCAGTCAGGGCCAGAATAGAAATGATCTCCGGCTACTCATCACACAAAGACTCGGACGGTATTGTGGCCATGGTTTCTGACACCGCTCCAACATTAAAAAAAGTTTTTGTAGTTATGGGTGAACCAAAAGCCAGCACATATTTAGCTCAGAGATTACGAGAAGAATTGGAGGTGGATGCAATTTATCCAGAGAGGGGCAGGGTTTATGAGCTTGACATGTAGCCTTAGTAGTGATATATTACCAAGGTAGTTCTTTGGTATTTACTTGCAACTCGCCCTAGTTTTGAACTCATAAAATATTTTGTAAGCTCAAAACTAGGGCGATAATTCAGTCGCCTAGTCACGAAAGGATGACGCCATGGCAAAGACCATGACCCCATCTATCACCGACGAGCAGATTGACAAGGCCGCAGATCAGCTTCGCGCAGCGATGCGCAAGCACCGGATGGAGGTTCGCAAGGACGTGGCCCAGAAGGCCCTCGGTGTGGACAATCTCGGCATGAGGATGTTCGCGGTCTTCTGCGGCATCGCCGAGTCGCTGGCAAACCTCATCGTTCGGGTCGTGCGGGTCAATCGCGACTGCACGCCGGAAGAAGCACTCAAGGCAACCGGCCGAAAGCAGCACGTCTCGGCTGATGTTGTCTCGACCATGCCGAAAGGCAGGGGCGGGAAGACGGAGGTTCTCTTCTTCAAGCCCCGGCCGGAGGCCTACGACAAGAACGGCCTCATCAGCGACGACAACCTCGAAAAAGAGTTCGAGTTCGTGGGTCTCAAACCTGTCGACCCGTATTCACTTGCGCAGGCGAACACGGACGATCCCGCCTTCGCAGACACTCATCCGAACGGTACGCACTGGAAAGATACCGACGGTAAATGGTGCTTCGCCGCGTTCGATCGGTGGCGCGACGGGCGCATCGTGTTCGTCGTCGAGGGCGGCTTCGGCTGGAACGACTACTGGTGGGTCGCTGGCGTCCGCAAGTAAGCGAAGCGTTAGCTCTTGGGGCTGAGGTCCTTGGTTCTCTTGAACCTCTGACCTTAGCCCTACACTCGCGCCAGATTTTCTGGAGCGGGTTTTTTGTTATACTGCTGTATACTCTATTGTGGTAGTAGGTGAATATCAGTAAGTGTCTAATGGATGCTTGCCACCGAATCCAGTATCCATACGTTGAGAGCGTGTTAGATTACGGTTTCAAACGGTGGACTTACGTAGACACTTCAAAAAAAGAAGTTACTTGTTATAGAGTGTTAACGCATTATGATGCGGAATACGATTCAACCCTGAGATTATTCCAAAAGAATTTCAAAGGGTGTTGGCATGGACGACACTCTATACATTTCTTCGGAACTCGAACGGCAACCGCTACGTCCTGTACCTCTACTGGAACGACGGCAAGTGGAACTGGAACGTGAACTGGCTCGACAACGAGTTCAACGCCCACAACGTGTCTGCTGTTCTCGCAAGTTAGCGCAGCGTTAGCTCTCCCGTATTTCTCCACCCCGGCGTAGACTTTCTACGACGGGTTTTTTGGTGTAAAAATTTGGAAAATTTATATGGTTTTGATACAATAGAAGTGTGAAAAAAATAACTCTAAAAACAGTCATTTGGAAGGAAGGCAAGTATTATATTGCTCAGTGTTTGAATGTGGACATTTCTACTTTCGGCAGAACAAAAATAGAAGCTATAAAAAATATTAAAGAAGCTCTTGCTTTGTATTTTGATGGAACTAGTAAAAAGCAATTCTCAAAAATATCCTCACTATCCTTGATTGACACTCCTTTTACTTATGCCTAGGATGAAATCCTCGCGAGAAGTAATTAAAACCCTTATGGACTTTGGGTTTGAGTTCGTTTCTCAGAGAGGAAGCCACATAAAATATACTCATAAAATAAAACGCAAAACAGTTATTGTTCCCGCTAATAAAAAAGAAATTCCTTTAGGTACGATGAGTTCTATCATCAGACAATCAGGACTTATAAAAAAAGATTTTGACTGACTTATACTAACTTATTTCACCAACTCAAGTATTTTCTTAAATGTCTCTGGATTTTCTTCCACAAGGGTGGCTAGGATTTTGCGGTCTAGGAGAACGCCTTTTTTCTTCAAACCTCCCATGAGTTTGGAGTATGATGTGCCGGCCTCTTTTGCTGCGTATGAAATTTTCACATTCCACATGTTGCGAGCGTCGCCTTTTTTGTCTCTTCTGTGAGCAAAAGCTGAAGCACCAGCGTGGAAAATAGCTTCCTGCGCCTGTCTCTCTTTTGTACTTCTGCCATGACGAAAACCCTTGGTTCTGCGGAGGGTATTCTTTCTGGCTTTAAGGGCGTTTACGCCTTTTTTAACTCTTGTCATGGTATTTTTGATGAATTTACAATTTTCAGTTCTCAATTTTCATTGAATTTTCAATGAGTTAATTTTCAAAATTGAAACATTGAGAATTGGTTGTAAATTGTAAAATTGATAATTGAAAATTATTTACTAATAAATCTCGCTTTATCTTTATTGCTTATTGTAAAACCAACACCACGATTTTTAGCCAACTGTGATCTTCGAGATTCCTTGGCATTAAAATGGTTTTGGCCGGTTTTGCGTGCTGTTATCTTGCCATTTTTACTGACCTTTAGTCTCTTTGTAAATGATTTGTTTGTTTTTGTGCTCATGGCATTAGTTGTATAAGTTACGCTTCGCTTTAGGTTAATAAGTTCTATAAGTTTTCTGTATTTCCTTATTAAACTTATTACCTTATTCAACTTTTCTAACTTCTTTCGATTATTATCGAAAGCCCTTTTGGTGACTTCTTAGCTTCGTCAGCCACTTTGTATTCCTCTGTTATCAACTTCAAAACTCTATCCATGCGCTCTTTAAGGAACTTTATATCCATGTATTTTGTCCTTCCCGGCAAAAAAAGATCTATTTTTATGCGGTTTCCTTCTTTCAGCCAAGCTGAGGCTTTTTTAGCCTTTAGCTCCAAATCATGCTCGCCCGTGCCTACTTTCACCTGTATATTTTTCACTTCTACAGTATGGGCCTTGGTTTTTGCCACTTTCTGCTTTTTGTTTTCAGCATACTGAAACTTACCATAATCCATGATTTTTGCAACCGGAGGAGTGGCAGAGGGCGAAATCTCGATAAGGTCAAGACCCATCTCACGGGCTTTTTCAAGAGCATCTTTGAAAGAGAGAACTCCCAAGTTGTCACCATTGTCTAGAATGACACGAAGCTCTGGCGCCTGTATTTGATTATTTATTCTTACGTATGAAATATTTTCTTTATTTAGCTGATAAAATCCTATAAAAAATAGCACTATTTCGGCTTTCTTGCAAGTTTGGGTGAAATATTTGGCTTCCTCATACGGCTAAATACGTGACAGGGTTTAAAAGATAATTCATCCGCACACTAACTTTGGTATGGTTGCATCCGGTCTTAAAACCTAGGTATACATCCCAATTTGGATATAATTTCTAACTTTTGCTTAACTTTGCTATATAGCAACAGGGAGACAATACCAAAGTTAGTGTGCGGATAAACAAACATGAAACAATCAACTTGGATTTGGATCGCCTTCGTTGCTGCTGCTTTAATTATAGCTGGAGTGTTGATATACGCCTCTAAAGGAAGCGAGATGGAAAATGCTTTATCACAAAACACTACTGCTGCGGCGGACACGAATACCAGCTCTGTCGGCAATACTTCAAAAACAGGAAGCACGGTGGGTATGAAATCAACTTTGGGTGGAATATTTGATGAGACAGGAAATTATCAATGTGACTACGATCAGGTCAGCGCGCAATCTCGAAGTACAAACGTTATTTATATTTCTAACGGCAAACTGCGAGGCGAATTCCGCACAATAACTCCTGCTCTCAGCACAAACAGCATCTTTCTGTATGATGGTTCGTACTTATACTCTTGGACAGAAGGAAAGAGTACAGGCAAAGTAACTCAACCAAAAACTATAAAAGATCTTCCTTCACTAATACCGGAAGACATAACCAGCGGCAGGATTTTGGGCTCAGGATTAAACAGCGTAGGCTGGAACTGTCACGCATGGTCACTCGACAAAAGCAAACTAGTTAAACCAGCGTATGTCGTGTTTAACTAAGAAATAGTAAAAACAAAAACTCCCTCTCGGGAGTTTTTGTTTTTACTATGTGGAGACGGGGAGAGTTGAACTCCCGTGCAAATAAGATTTGATAATGGGTCTACACGACGTATTCGATTTAAATGTCTCGAATCTTATTCTTTAAATCGAAAAAATAAATAAGATTCCAGTTTTCTTTGTGTCGAAGATTTGCGAAACTACAAATCAACCGAGTCCGAAGATATATCAATCACTTTCCGGAACAGACTTGAGGAAGTGACCGCTGACTTAGATTAGTCTCGAAAGATTAAGCGTAAGCCAGAGCGAATCCATTGACTCCCAAAAAGGGAGAACGAACTGCTTTTGCAAAGGTGTTTTTAGCATCTATGCTTTCTCATAGTTTAAAGAGTTGTGAGAGCTCTGTCGTGCACATTGTCAAAGAATTTATTTGTCTATACCTGTCATCCCCCTAAAACAAATCTTTGATTTGTTCGGGCGAACCAAAACTTTACTAAGTTTTGGTTTTAGCCACTAAAACATTAGATTTTAAAAAGTTTTCTTTAATCTTTTTCTTTTCTCTTGAACCCCATAAACTTTTTAAGAATCTTTCTCTATTGAATGCTGTTGTTTTATCTCCAAATATCTCTGTGTGTATTAGTTTAATTGGTCTGCGATATTTTGTAGCAGGAACATTACCATCGGTATGTCTTTTTACCCGACTCTTTATATTTGAAGTACACCCAACATACAATCCCTTATCTTTGTATGAATAAAGGATGTATAGAGTATAAGCCATGCTTTAGGCGAATGATAGTCAATGATCTTACCTATCCTTGAACTCTCGATTTATATGACGCAAATCCTCGGCTTTCTTTACAGACTCGCGCTTGTCGTATTTTTTCTTGCCTTTACCTACACCCAGATCAATCTTCAAAACTCTGTTTTTATTATACACCGACAAAGGCACTATTGTCAATCCTTTGGTTTTCTCAATGTCGGCCAGTTCCTTTATCTCTTTTTTAGTCAAAAGCAGTTTGCGGTTGCGTCTTGGATCATAGTCCTTAGGCGCGTTTTTCTCCTGATATGGTGGAACGAAACTCCCTATCAGAAAGGCTTCTTTCCCGCGGATAGTAACATATGAACCTTCAAGAGACCCCTCTCCTTTTCGCAAGGATTTTACCTCAAAGCCAAAAAGCTCTATGCCCGCGGCATAGTTTTCTGTAATTTCGTAATTAAAATGGGCCTTTTTGTTTGTTATTAAGCTCATGTTTTGTGATTATAACATATTTTACAACCCTTTCATTTCGTGTGTTTTTGTGTATACTGTTGTCACTATGGCCGACCAAAAGCACGGAGAGAACAAAAAAATCATCATAAAAAGAAAAAACAACAAGAAGCCGGAGACGGGTTCCATCATCAGTTATATTCTGTCTGTCCTAGTTATTTTTGTCGTTCTCTCTGCTTTGTATTCTTTTATTTCCAATTCGAGCACAAAAAAAGAAGAATACGTTTCCATCTCTCAAGTTTCATCCGATATTAAAACAGGTTTGGTCAAATCTATCGTTATTCGCGGGGATGCTCTGGAAGTTCAATACAAAGTCGGCGATAACAAACAATCAAAAAAAGAACCGAGTGAAGCACTGTCCCAAACTCTGGTGAATTATGGCGTGACAAAAGAGCAAGTCTCTGCCATTAAAATTGATATTCAAGACGAAAACGGCTGGAGTTATTGGTTTATAAATCTCTCGCCGATTATTTTCCCCATTTTGTTTATCTTAGTTTTTATTTGGTTTATCACACGGCAGATGAAAGGCGCCGGGATGCAAGCTATGACTTTTGGCCAGTCCAAGGCGCGTATGATTGATCCAAACGATAAAAGCCAGCGCGTGACTTTCAAAGATGTTGCAGGGTGCAAGGAGGCCAAGGAGGAACTGGCCGAGATTGTTGATTTTTTGAAAAATCCGAAAAAGTTTTTGGATATCGGCGCGAGAATTCCAAAAGGTATTCTTCTTATGGGGGCACCGGGAACCGGAAAAACTTTGCTGGCAAGGGCTGTTGCAGGGGAGGCAGGGGTGGCCTTCTTTTCTATTTCCGGTTCGGAGTTCGTGGAAATGTTCGTCGGTGTTGGCGCCTCGCGTGTGCGCGATCTTTTTATGATGGCCAAGAAAAATGCTCCGGCTATTATTTTCGTAGATGAGATTGATGCTGTTGGCCGAGTAAGAGGAGTTGGTGCGGGTGGGGGAAATGACGAGAGAGAGCAGACTCTTAACCAGATTCTAGTGGAAATGGACGGCTTTGAGCCAAACGAAAAAGTCATTGTTATGGCTGCAACAAATAGACCAGATGTTTTGGACCCCGCCCTTTTGCGTCCAGGAAGATTTGATCGACGTGTCACACTTGACCTGCCGGACCGTCAGGATCGTGAAGATATTTTGACCGTACACAGTACAGAAAAGCCATTTGCCGAAGATGTCAATCTGAAAGTCATTGCCGAAAGAACTCCTGGATTCTCTGGTGCTGATTTGTATTCTCTTATGAACGAGGGCGCTATACTTGCCGCGCGTGAAAATCGCACAAAAGTTTCTCAATACGACCTCATACGTTCGATAGAAAAAGTCATGCTCGGTCCTGAACGCAGAAGCCATATCCTTTCTAAAAAAGAAAAAGAAATCACCGCTTATCACGAAGCGGGGCATGCAGTACTCGCCTCAATTTTGCCATACGCCGATCCAGTGCACAAAATTTCCATAATTTCTCGAGGTCGGGCTGCTGGCTATGTTCTCCATCTTCCTCTCGAAGATAGAAAACTTCAATCCAAAAAAGAATTTCTCGACGATATCGCTGTTTCTCTGGGAGGATATGTTACGGAGAAGATGCTTTTTGATGATTTGACCACAGGGCCTTCGAACGACTTACAAGTTTCCACTGCCCTTGCGCGTGACATGGTCACAAAATACGGAATGTCGGATATGTTGGGGCCAGTGGCTCTCGAAGGCCAAGGCGGCAAAGTTTTGTTTGGACGTGGTGTGGAGGAAAAGGAATATTCAGAAAAAGTTGGGGCTGATATAGATGCAGAAGTCTCCCGTATAATGAGGGAGGCAAGAGAAAAGGCTAAAACGACCATAGAAAATAACCGGCCACTTCTAGAGGCGATTGCCAAAAGACTAATAGAAAAAGAAACAATAGAAAGAGCTGAGTTCGAGACTATTCTTGTTGCTCACGGTGTTACACCTAAAAAGAAGCTGGATATTGAGCATCAAGTATAGTAGACCTTGACTTTTTATTGTGACATAGTGTACTATTTATACAGGAGGTCCCCATGACCGTTTGTAACCGGATGCTCGAGAGTCTCCTTCAGCCCGGTGAGATCACGTTCTGCAACGGACAGCTCATTGAGGTCGAGGGTGAAGAAACCGGCGGAAGAGTTGTGGTTGAGTTGGTCTGCAACACGTGCAGACACCATAGCCCGCAACAGCCGGTAGTGGTGCACGACCCCAGTGCATCCGATGTGGAGTCGGAGTCAGAAGACTCCCACTCCTGACATCTGTACGCGTCTCGTCCGGAAGGTCGCGCCCCCAGCGCGGCCTTTTCTCATGTCAATTTTTTATAAAGTGTGTTAATTTAATAGATATATCCGCCTGTAGCTCCCCGTCTGCAACGCTATGCGCGTAGCATTGCGGGCAGGAGTTGGTAGGGTTTAGGCCTTTTAATAATATGTTTTACACATACGTTTTGAAAAGTTTAAAAAAAGATCAACTTTACATCGGTTTCTCAAAAGACTTAAAAAATCGTTTGAAAGAACATAATAATGGTTTTGTTTCTTCTACCAAAAATCTAAGACCTTTGAAGGTGGTGTACTATGAGGCATGTTTGAGTTATAGTAAGGCGGTTGAAAGAGAAAAGTCTTTGAAAACAGGTTTTGGGAGATCATATTTGAAACGAAGAATATAATAACATCCGCGAGTAGCTCAGTTGGTAGAGCTGGCGACTTATACTCGCCCTGTCGGGGGTTCGAGTCCCTCCTCGCGGACAATTCCAAAGGAATTTTACGCGTGGAGAGAACCATATTATGGTTTTCGTAGGGACTCGAAGCTCGATTGAGATATTTTATAAGAGAAGCGAAATAAAATATCCAATTGGGGTACTGAGTCTGTAAGACTCGAGTCCCTCCTCGCGGACAATTCCAAAGGAATTTTACGCGTGGAGAGAACCATATTATGGTTTTCGTAGGGACTCGAAGCTCGATTGAGATATTTTATAAGAGAAGCGAAATAAAATATCCAATTGGGGTACTGAGTCTGTAAGACTCGAGTCCCTCCTCGCGGACAAAAAATCGACTTGTAAAATTAGACTAGAACTTATAGTATTCACTCCAGACAACTTTTTGAGAGAGGGAGGTGGTGCATGGTCATGGGAGTCAAACGTGGTGCACTTCTCTCCTTTGGCAAAAAGAAAGAGAAGAAGTACCGACCTTGGCGAGAGCTCTGGTCCGCTGATTTCATCGCGCGAGAAAACCACACTTGTAACAACTGTCACTACGATATCTTCGGCGGTGACGTCTACACTCGTACGGTTTTTCGTTGCAATGAGCGACATCTCTTTGTGGAGAGAGTTCATAGTGATCCTGATTGTCCAGTCGATCCGTGGGAAGAAGAGCAAAAGATTCACGAGGAGATTAGGCGAGAGAGCAAAGCTGCGGAGAAGAGAGCGAGAAGTAAGAAATTTAAAGCAGCTGCCTGATCAACACCCCGAAAGCATCCCGCTCTCGGGGTGCTTTCACTACTCAAAATGTATTTTATTTGTTTGTTGCTTAAAATACTCCTGTATTAAAGGATATTTTTCAAAATTTTCATCTTCTTCCACGAGACGAATAGCTTCCGCTCGCGAGGCTTCGACCATTTTTATATTTTTTATAGCTTCCATGGCCAGGTCGGATATGCCCCATTGTTTTCTGCCGTAAAGTTCACCGGCTCCGCGCTGGGCGAGGTCGAACTCGGCCAGTTCGAAGCCGTTTTTTGCGCTTATCAAGGCCTTTAACCTATCTTTCGTTTTTCCACTTTTGCTTTCTGTGAAGACGAAACAGTAGGCTTGGTGGTTTGACCGTATGACACGGCCGCGAAGTTGATGAAGCTGAGCCAGACCAAATCTCTCTGCTCCTTCTATAACAATCATCGTGGCGTTTGGGACATTGACCCCAACCTCGACAACGCTCGTTGCTACTAAAATCTGAGTTTTGCCAGAAGAAAAATCTGCCATAGTGCTTTCTTTTTCTTGTGGAGTCATCTTGCTGTGAAGAATATCAATCATATACTCCGGAAAAATTTCTTTTGATAGTCTTTTTGCTTCCAATTTTACAGACTTGGCTATCACAGCCAGTTCTTTCGTCGGATCTGGTTCATCAATGCGTGGACATATGACATAAAGCTGTCTTCCAGATTTTAACTCCGTTCTCATTGCTTCGTAGGCATAGTTTCTCTCGGTTGGTAAAATTATTTTTGTAATAATCGGTTTGCGACCGTGAGGCATTTGGTCAAGCAGAGTGAGGTCGAGGTCGCCGTAAATTGTCAGAGCGAGTGTTCGGGGGATAGGGGTTGCTGTCATGGAAAGTAAATGCGGTACGGCGTAATCTTTCTGCTCATTTCTCTGAGTCAATTTCTGTCTTTGTAATGTTCCGAAGCGGTGTTGTTCGTCAATTACAGTAAAAGCCAAATGTTTAAAGACCACACTTTTATAAACTAGTGCATGTGTGCCGATTAAAATTGGCACTTCGCCATTGGCTACCCATTTTAGTAACTGAGCTCGAGAGATTTTGGTCGGTTTCAATGGATTGCTTTTGGAAGGAAAAATCTGGCAACCACTTCCAGTAATTAAACCTATTTTGATGGGTAAATGCTGAAAATACTGAATGAAATTTTCATAATGTTGTTTTGCTAGTATTTCTGTTGGTACCATATAAGCCGTTTGCAAATTCCCAAAGGAGACTCCTTTGGGAGAAGTTTTGGTTACGGCGTATATTGTGGTCGCGGCCACGGCTGTTTTTCCGGAACCGACGTCTCCCTCGAGAAGGCGAGACATGGGATAGCCTCTTTTGAAATCAGCAAGCATCGCATCGATAGCCGAGAGTTGAGCCTTGGTGGGTTCAAATGGAAATCTTTTTACAAACTCGGCCACATCTTCTTTGTTTGTTTCTATTTTGAAGGCACTTTTTTCTCTCCACTGCTTTCTCTTTTTTTGTTTTTGTAACTGTATGAAAAATATTTCTTGAAAAGCAAATCTTTTCCGCGCTGACTTGGCGTCACCTTCTTTTTTCGGTGCGTGAATCCAAATAAACGCTGTCTTGATGCTCGGCAAATTATATTTTTTCAAAATATCCTCTGGTATCGGGTCAACCATTATGTCAAGGACGCCCCTTGCCATAATTTTTTGGATAGCATGGTAGAGCCAGTTCGAAGTCACGCCTCGGCTTTCAGGATAGACGGGGTAGAGACTATGATTTTCACCACCAGCGCCAAAAAGTGATTCTCCGACTGCATTTGGAAGAGAGCTGACCACTTCGATTTTGGGGTTGCTCATGTAAAGGTCGCTCTTTCTCTCGCTCATCCCAGTACCAGAGCTAAGCTCGGTACGGGACTTCGCTCGTTTGTGCTCGCTCGCTCTGCCTTCCACACGGACCATCTGTCCCTCGTGAATCATTTTGGCTATATAGGGCTGATTGAACCAAACTAGTTTTATTTTTCCCGTATCGTCTTCCACCACGGCCTCTGACATGGGAATCTTTTTTATCCACGCTTTGCTAGTTTTCAGCCCTGATATCTTTCCAAAAACGGTCGCTTCTTCACCTTTGACCAACCCCTCCACATTTTTCATTTGGCTGGTATTACCGTAGCGTACAGGGAAGTAGTACAGCAAATCTTCTATGCTAGAAACACCCATCTTCTTCAAGGCTTTTTTCTGAAATTCCGACAGGCGGAACTCTTTTTCAATTAGGGTGTGTAAATCCATTTGACTTATTTTACTGAGTTTGCTAAGATACTAACATTCACCATGGAAAAGACCCTTGCGAGATTCGTACTCGCCGGGGGCTTTTCTTTTTATCAAACTTTTCTCAAATTATTTTTTTGTGTGCTCAAATATGTTAAAGGAATATTTAATTTTCTCAAGAGGTAAGAGCATTTGTTGCTTGGAGCAATAAGACACAAAAATACGCCTTTTTCTTTTAAAAATTGAACAACGCTTGCATAATCACCATCACTCGAAACAATAACTGCTTTATCGCATCGTTTTTCATAATAATCTACAACTACTTTTAACACTAAATCAGCGTCACAGTTGCCTTTTACTCGTCCTTCTCCATCGTATGTTATCTCTTTATAGATAAGTATAAACCCTGCTTCTTGTAATTTTGTATACAAGTTTTTATTTTCTGGAACAAGCCCAATAAATAAATATGCAGTTTCAATATGAAATTTATCTTTGAGCCATACACGAAAACGCTTGTAGTCTAGTTTCCAACCAAGACCTTTCACACCTTTATGTAAGTTTGCTCCATCGATATAAGCAAAGTTTTTTTGTTTTGAAACCATTTAGTAATTATATCATGGACACCTTTGCCCATGTCTTGCTAGTTTTTAGCTCTGATATTTTTCCAAAAAAAGTTGCTCCTCCTGTGTTGACTTTTTCTCCCATCGGTAATAGTCTGAGTTTCAGAAGGAGTCCGAATGCCAAAGAATTTAGCGCTCGGAGTAGTAGCTGAAGTCTTCAGCAGGTTGGGCCATCGGATGTTTCCCGAGGGCACGACCGTACTAACTGGGTTTGCCCAGTTGCGTCTGGGGAAGATGTACAAAGTCGAAGTTATCGCCGAGGAAGATGAGGCTGGGGTGGCAATCCAACTCGTCAGAACCGAGAGATTCCCGGAGCAAAATCGGGAGAAGATCAATGGGTTGATTCTCCAGATCAATGAAGACCGGAAGTATGGCACTGGGGGCGATCGTTGGTTGCGCATCGCGCCAACGACGGAGCAGTGCGGATGGTTTAAGGTAGTCGTCGTGGCAAAGATCGAAGCCGATCAGCCACACACGCTTTCCCCTGAACACTGTCAATCAAAGCTCGCCGATGTGTTCGGGGCGGTCTCGCTCTTTGAGATCACTCTGGCACTGCAATGAGGGCCAATGGTCGGGATTTATTCGGGGTGGCCATATGTGTGGCCGCCCTGATTTCGTTTTACTTTATGTCAGTTTTTTCACCGCACTAGCGACCGCTTTTGCAACACGGCGGTCAAAAGGGCTGGGGATTATGTATTCGGCCGAGAGGTCTCTAAATCTGCCTTTGGCAGATCGAGCGACCCCGCCAGATTTGGATTTGCGGGGTTTAGCTTTTTTTGAAACAAGTTTGGCTATAGCCATAGCTGCGGAGAGTTTCATTTTCTCTGTGATGTGTTTGGCGCCGGAGTCCAGAGCTCCTCGAAAAATTCCTGGGAAAACAAGCACGTTGTTTATTTGGTTCGGATAATCACTTCTGCCCGTGCCGAAAACTTTTATTTTTGTCTTTTTCGCGTCTTGCCAACTTATTTCTGGGTTTGGATTAGCCATGGCGAAAACTATTGGGTCATCTGCCATGACCGAAACCCATTCTGGTTTCAGAGCATTTGCCACAGAGACACCGATAAATACGTCTGCTCCCACCAGCGCTTCTTTCAGTCCACCCCCTATATTTTTCCCATTAGTTTGTTTTGCGATTTTTAATTTATATTTGTTCAGATCTTTTCGTTTTTTGTTGATTGTACCCTTGCTATCAAGCATAATTATATTTTTTCCATTTACGCCGTGGCGTAAATGTAGATTTGTTATGGCCATAGCTGCCGCACCCGCACCGTTTATAACCACTTTGACTTTCTTTGCATCTTTTCCCACAACTTTTAATGCATTTATCAAAGCAGCCAAAACAACTATGGCTGTGCCGTGTTGGTCGTCATGCATGACGGGTATATCCAACTCCGCTTTCAGTCTTTCTTCTATTTCAAAACATCTCGGTGCGGAAATGTCTTCGAGGTTTATTCCGCCAAATCCGGTTGAAATTATTTTTATAGTGCGGATTATTTCTTCTGTGTTTTGTGTGGCAAGGCAAATAGGGTAGGCATCAACTCCGCCGAATTCTTTGAACAATAGAGCCTTGCCTTCCATCACAGGCATTGCCGCTTCCGGTCCAATGTTTCCAAGTCCCAAAACAGCCGAACCGTCCGTTATGACAGCGACCGAATTTGATTTCAGTGTGTACTCTCGTGCCAGTTTTTTGTTTTTTGCTATAGCCTTGCAGACCGCGGCCACTCCCGGAGTATAGGCAAGTGATAAATCTTTTTTGTTTTTTATCGGAGTTTTGGAATAAACACCCAGCTTGCCTCTGAGTTTTCTGTGGAGGGCGAGTGATGCAGCGGAGTAGTCCATCCCGTTAGAGATAGGAAAGCCTTTTACTAAAGCCTTTCCGTAAGTTATATAACTTTTTAAATATATTATCAACCATAATTGTACTTTATCTATGTGACATAACAAACTGAATAATCTCTAACGGGACCATTTTGAGGTTCAATTATACTATAAATATGGAATGAATTATTTGTTAAGTGGTGTTGCAGGCCATATTAAAACATGTTATGTTGTTGTGGGAGGAAAAATGATGTCGCAAGAAAAGAGGAATGCATTCACCACAATGGGACAAGCTGAGGCTAGATTGCAAGCTCTCATCAATCTGCATGAGAGACTTCGGTGTCGCAAGGATCGGGTTGAGAAGGTGGGATGTCACCCTAGCGATTCCAGAAACGACTTGTACATTAACAGGCTACTCGCACTGGATGAGCTGAATCGGCAGTTAGCTAGAATCGACCATCAGATCGTGGAGGCTGGAGTCGTTCTCGACACAGCTACCAAGGCCTGGCTTCTGGCTGAAGACAAATCAGCCTAGCCAGACGCGGAGATACACCACGCGGGGATACCCCCGCGTGGCGAGTAAAGGGACGATAACCTCGTCGCCTTTTTGTTTACTCGGAGAGCGTCTTGTGCTTTAATAAGCGTGGACAGATTACTGGAGGGTTTAATGCCAACGTTCATCGTGACGGACTCTAGGCATCTCGAGGCACTTCTCAAGATGCTGCTCGGGCAACGTCGAGAGCTTCAGGCTCTGGAAGTACTGGGGCCATGGCACGCTTTTGCCAAGGGTGCTCTCTTGGCCGACTTGCAGAAACAAATTGAATACGCTGAGGGAAAACTCTCGGCGTGTGAGCAAGTCGCTTCAAAAAGGAACGCATAACGGGCGGGGGCAGAGTCTCTCGCCCTTTCCCGTTTGTGAAATTCATTAGCGGATGAGGTGGGATTCGGACCCACGGTACTCTTTCGAGTACGGCAGTTTAGTAAACTGCTAGTTTCAGCCAGGCTCACTCACTCATCCAATTTGATTACTATACAATATTTTGATGATTTAGTGTATGATAAAAAATATTAAAAAATGGAAGGGTGCGACGAATGGTAAGTCAGCGGTTTGCTAAACCGTAACCGTGTAAAAAACGGTTTGTGGGTTCGACTCCCACTCCTTCCGCAGGAAGTAAACAAAACAAAGTTTTGTTTATGGAAGTCGAAGCCCGATTGAGATATTTTATGAATGGAGTGAAATAAAATATCCAATTGGGATACTGAAACT